>Ga0209810_1000057_pt1 | contig 330013 bp, 280 predicted proteins | sample Coa_R1_7_FD_187159 | JGI IMG/M metagenome (GOLD analysis project Ga0209810, IMG submission 187159) | Surface soil microbial communities from Centralia Pennsylvania, which are recovering from an underground coalmine fire - Coalmine... | ecosystem: Environmental > Terrestrial > Soil >...
GGGCCAGTCGCTCATGCAAGTCTTTATTCTCTTGTCGAAGCTGAAGCAGTTCTTCTTCTGGCGTCATGCCCTTACTCTACAGGATGTTGAACTCTTTGGCAAATCTCTAGGACACCTGAGTAGTTACGAACTTGCTTATATTGCTGGATTATTGCGAACTCTCACAAAGCATGCCGGCCTTTCTCTGGGAGACCGATGTTGTCTTGCCCTGGCACAGAGCCGAAATCTCTCTGTATTTACAACCGATCGACAGTGGGCGAATTTATCATTGGACATCCAGGTCCGTGTACCTGGTTACCGCCCCGGTCCTCGTTAACTCATCCAACCTTTTCCCACTCGACTATCCGTTTGTGGTCATCCTTGTTCCCGATGACTAGAGCCATCAGTTCATAGCAATAGTTCAGATTTGCCCAAATTTGTAACTCCATGGGGGTTCGTCGCGTGTATAGTGTAGAGTATTCGATACTGCTACCAACATTACGTGGAAAAGGGATTTGTTTGTATGTCGATTGAACAATCATCAGAAGTGACAAAGACACCGGCAGAGCCTCCATTTCATCATCGCCCTGCCGAAATTGAGCAATTCGTAGATCATTTCCTATCTATGATGTGCGACAGCACTCGCCGGCAAATTCTGGAGTTGCTGGCGATACCGGATAACAATGATCAAACACTTCCTATAGAGATACGTTCCGGCGATATCGCGAAACACTTGAAATTGTCTCCCGCTACTATATCAGGCCATTTAAAGCAACTCTCCAACGCCGGTCTGATTGCTTCACGTAGAGAAGGGAACGCCATCTATTACCGGCTGCGCAATCACACGCTAGTCCGCACATTCAAAGACCTGCTACATGCCCTCGACAATGAACATGCCATCCGGCAGCATTAACCGGTAGCTCTCAGACAGGCTTTAGCTGGTTAATGGTTTGCAAGAGTTTGCTCATTTTAAAAGGTTTGCGCAACATGGGAATATGAGGGAAGCGTGCTTTGACCTGCGCCAACTCATACTGGCTGCAAGCCGAAACAATGACGATAGGCAACGTGTCTGGCGGGATGCTTTGACGAATGCGATGGATGGCCTCGACCCCAGACATATCGCCCGGCAGCAGCAGATCAACGATAACGAGGTCATAGGGCAGCGGTGAGCAAACGCCTGCCGGGTGAAAGAGAGCGGCGAGGAGCGAGGAACTCTCGACATGTGTGGAGACGTTATGGCCGGCCATACGCAAAGCAGTAGACATGTAATCGAGAACGGCAGGGTTATCTTCGAGCAGTGCAATGTTCATGAGCAGACTCCCTCCTGCTAACAGTACATATGCCCCTCTCTTATTATCTATGCTGTGTCAACTGCTGGATGAGGTGAAGTCCAATTCTGCTATTCAACTTTAAGGGAAAATAAAACCACCTGAAAATGATGTTCAGGTGGTTTGGCAGGGGCGACACGAGTCGAACGTGCAACCGCTCGTTTTGGAGACGAGTGCTCTGCCAATTGAGCTACGCCCCTATAGGCGGAGAGGGTGGGATTCGAACCCACGGAGGTGGTTAACCTCAAGCATTTAGCAAACGCTCGCACTAGGCCTCTATGCGACCTCTCCACTATTAGCTTTATAGACTTGTCTAAAGAGCAGGGCAGTTCCGGTATGCTCTCAGTACACCGGAAGCAGGACCCTTTACCGCTTCGTTATGGAGAGAGTATACCAAACCGCACAGTGGGTGTCAAGCACTTTTTCGCGTTTTCCCAGGCTCACCATTACGTGGGTAAATCCGCCGGGAACGCGTAGTAGCGATCAGGCGGTGGATTGTGCGAGCCATACTCAAAAGTGATGACTTCGTGCGAGGTGAGCGGCACTTCGGTATTGAGAGGTGAGGTGACCACTCCGGTGAAAGGTTTGCCAGCGATATAGACTTTCCACCCGGTCTGCTGTGTAAGTACGCTGGGGAAACCAAGATTGGCAAAGCCGTCATGCCAGATAGTCATGAAATCATCAAGTTTCTGGTTGGACGCTTGTTGGGGCGCCTCGACATGGATAATGCCATCGCTGGTATGGGTGTGCAGCCAGTAGAAGCAACTGCCATCGGATGCGATGCCAATCCCTTTAGGAATGGTAATATTCTTGCCATTCACGTAGATGCTAAGGTGAACATGAATATGGTAGTTCACAGACATGCTCGACTCGCAAGGTACACCATTAATGGCCGGGTATTTAGCATCATGACTCAGCAGCCATTGGATGTTCCAGTAAATGAAGCCGATCAGCCCGAGCAGGATAATGCTACTGCCAATTGTACCCCACAGGATGAGGCGGGCACGCCGGCTCTGCTTACGGCGTTGCGCACGCGCCATGCGCCGTTCGCGTAAGATTTCATCCTGCTCAGGATTGGCCGGTGGCATAAGGCGCTGATAACTCATAATCTAGTTTCAATCCCCTATCCAGGCTAAGGCAATGATCTGGCCCCTGCCGCCTCCGGTGGAAGAAGTATAGCAGCCAAACCGAAAACGTCAAGGGCAAAGACACTAAACTTTCCCTTTTCTCGTGACAACTCCCCATGCCTAAAGGCAAGGGGCTTCTCAAGGGCGCGTCCCTTGAAGGCTCTGCCCGAGCCGAAGGATGTTTATCGCGGCGTTGTGATCGCGGTCTAACTCCGTGCCACACTCGCAGGAGTGCCAGCGTTCACTCAGGTCTTTTTTCTTGACCGTGCCACAGCCGCTACAGATCTGGCTGGTATACCGGGGGTGAACGAACAGTACTTCTCTACCAGCGTTTGCAGCTTTGTAGGTACAGTACTGTTGGAATTGAGACCAACCAGCATCATTGATTGATTTGTTCAAGCCACCTTTGGCAGACGCGCCATTGGGGAGATAGGTGCCATTTTCATCCTGTTTGGGCTTAGGCTGCCTGAAAAGATTGGTAGGTTGCAAGTCTTCAAACACAATCGTTTCATAGGTATCCACCAGTTGCCTCGATTGCTTATGTAGGAAGTCCTGGCGCTGGCGTCGTACTTTTCGGTGGAGCTTGCCAAGCAGTTTCGCGGCTTTCTCGCGGCGCTTGCTGCCCTTCTTTTTACGTGAAAGTTTCTGTTGAGCTCTGGCTAGTTTCTTCTCAGACTGGCGGAAATAGCGAGGATTGTCTATCGTGTCTCCTGTCGAAAGGGTGGCAAAGTGGGTGAGACCGAGATCAATCCCTACCGCCTCGCCGGTGCAGGCCAGCTTTGGGGAGTCTTCCACTTCACAGGCAAAAATGATAAACCAGCAATCGCCCTCTCGTTTGATCGTGGCGGTCTTGATGGTTCCCTTGATCTGACGATGCAGCTTCAGCTTGATGCTGCCGATTTTGGAGAGACAGATGCGATTATCCGCCGTGAGGGAGTAGCCTCCTTGTGGGTAGCAGAAACTATCATAGCGATTGCGGCCTTGAAACCTGGGGTAGCCTGGCTTTTCACCGGCCTTGACTCGTCTAAAAAAGGCTTTTATCGCCTTATCGACACGTCGAAGGACATCCTGGAGGACCTGGCTATGGATGTGCTGATACTCTTGCCTCATCTCTTTGATCTCGGGCAATTGGTTGGCTTGATCGTAGTAGTTGATCGTTTTGCCAGCCATACGAGAGGCGTCTTTTCTCTCTTGCAATGCAGCATTGTAGAGTTCCCTGGCACGGTCAAGCGTCCAGGTGAGGAGTTGCTCCTGCTTCCTGGTTGGATACAGTCTAAACTTGTATGCGTGCTTACACATGCTTTTGATTCTCAACGAACGGCCCTTCTATCCCCATGTCTGAAGTCAGGGGTTTTACGGGCCGGTTTGATAATGTATTCCCTTGTCTTGCTCATTTTATGGAACGGCGCACGCAAGTGAGAGTAACAAGAGGCATTGTGGCGCTAGCATTTTATGGTAGTGAAACGGAAAGCGCAAAAATACTCCTCATTATTAGCTTGCAAGGAAGCATAACACAAGCTGGCGAGACGCGAGGGGGGATAGACGTCCGCCAGCATGGACATCTGATTACAACAAGCCTACGCGGGCAACTGGGGACTCTGAAGCAGCTTATCCATAGTGGATTTCTTGACACGGTAGGCCTGGCGTTTCCCACTATGAGGAAGGGTCACGGCTTCGAGAGCGCCATTTTTAATCCAGCGGCGCACGGTGGTGTCGTCGACTCGCAAACGGCGAGCGACTTCACGCACAGTTAGTAGTTCATCCATTTGTTCTGGCATACGATTCTCTCCTACGAAGGTGGATGATGGTAAGCGATCTATGATACTATTATCAGCATGTGGCATGGGTACCTGATGTATTTCTCCTTTCATATACCTGGTCCCACTTGCATGATTCTCCATCGCACTGTTTCCCGGTTTCTTAGTAGCTCACTATGTTTGCCGGTCGGACAAGATGGGTAGATGCAGTGAGATACTACGCCGACACATCTTGTGCTACATATTGTAGCACCACCTGTCAGTTCAGTTATCTTTACTATACATTTCGACACAAGTATACTAAAATAAAGCTGTCTCGTCTCATTACGCCTTGAGCGCGTAGCACCAGAGTCGCTGGCGGTGACGGCTAGACGATAATGCCTTTATGATAATAACGAGGTTTGTATGACTTTCTTCAAAATCGTGATCAGCGATCTCCACCTTGCCGACAGGCAGACTGTCCTGGACGGATTTGGTGACCGGCAACAATCCGCACTCGAAGGATTACTCTCTACAACTGCGAATCAGGGTTTTGCCGAAGATGTTGAGCTGATCATTAATGGTGATTGCTTCGACTTTCTCGCTCTTCCCCCCTATAAGACGGATGAAGTGATTGATTCGAGTACAGCACTGGAAAAGCTGGAAAAGATGATTGTCGCCCACAAGCCATTCTTTACAGCACTGCGGCGCTTCGCAGAGCATCCGGGGCGGCACGTCACATTCATTAGTGGCAATCACGATGTTGAACTGGGTTTCGCGGAGGTACGAGAACGCATTCACGAGGCAATTGGTGCATCGAAAGGGATAGATTTTTGTCTTTCACAGAGTTATCGTCCATTGCCGGATGTATTGATTGAACACGGTCATCAACACGATTTCTGGAATGCAGTACAGGGCTTATGGGATGAGAAAGGCGAGCCGATAGCAGTCCGACCGGCGACGATTCAGTTACCGCTGGGTACGCAATATTTCCAGCAGGCGGCGTATCCGATGAGCACGCAGTATCCATATTTTGACCATTTTGAACCCTCAATGGATTTAATGCGTCAGATTGCTATGCTCTGCCTGCTCAATCCGCTACTCGTTCAGGAGACAGCAGAACTCAGTATGAAAATGCTTTCCTATAAGCGAGAGGCAGCAGCGGGAGCAAACAAGGATGGAGGTGTTCAAGCGCTGTTCGAGGAGGCAATGCAAGATTTTCTGGCTTTTTCCCAGGATATGGTGATGCGGAGGCCAGGTTGGCAGAGTCTCCCTGAAGGTGAGCAGGCGGAGGCCGGGCAGTTGATGCAATTTTTCCGTCTGAGAGAGTCACTAGAATGGCCCCTTGCCGAAGCCCTCGCCGAGATTTGCATCCCTGGACCTTACGCAATGGCAGAGGATGTAGCAAGAGGCATGCATACTGTGCTGGCAAATAATCCGGCAGTGCGGTATGCTATTGCTGGCCATACACATATGATGCGGAATGATCGTCCTAAAGATGGAACTCAGGTTTATCTGAATACGGCGACCTGGACCTCGCGTTATGCACTGCCGGCAAGGGACGAACTAACCCCGCAATTGATCGAGTGGTTACGCCAACCAGACTGGAGCGATGTTCCCTTGCGCGATGTCACGCAGATGGTATTTGCGTTGATTGAGGCAGAGGAGGGCAACCCATCACATGCCAGCTTATGTGCCTGGGAGGGCGGGATGGATGGACACTACCGGATTTTGACATAGATAAAAGAATGGAACATATATGACAGAAGAACAAAACAAACAAACAAATGGCTCTGGTCAATCCCACCAATATCTCTCGCCACAAGATCAGGCTTCGAACTCCAGTAAGACACAAGGAGAACGCAAAATACTGGTCTTGATCGATGGCCATGCCATGATTCATCGCGCCTTTCACGCTGTGCCGGAGGACCTTGTAACGAGCAAGGGTGAAGTCGTCAATGCAACTTTTGGTTTCACCAACTTTCTACTGAAAGCCTACGCCGACGTTCATCCCGATTACCTGGCAGTGACTTTTGATCGGCCATCGCCGACGTTTCGCCACCTGGAATTTGCTGAGTATAAGGCACACCGACCCACGTTACCCGATATTATGCGACCGCAGTTCGGTCGCATTCGCGAGGTTGTAGAGGCTTTCGGCATCCCTATTTACGAAAAAGACGGTTATGAGGCCGACGATATCATCGGAACGCTTTCGGTGCAGGCCGCAAAGCTGGGCGTGGATACAATCATCTTAACTGGCGATATGGATACGCTGCAGCTTGTCAATGAGCATGTGAAGGTGATGGCCGCGAAACGTGGCATTAGTGAAGTGACGAACTACGATGTGAATGCCGTCATTGCCCGCTATGGTCTTCCACCCGATAAGTTGCCTGATTTCAAGGGATTGGTTGGCGATAAATCCGACAACATTCCCGGCGTACCCGGCATCGGCGAGAAGACGGCGGCGAAGCTGCTGATCGACTATGGAAGCGTGGAGGGCGTGCTGGCTCATCTCGATGAATTGACGCCGAAGGAGCAACGTTTACTGCGCGAAACGGGCGAGCAGGCGTTGCAAAGTAAGCACCTGGCCACAATCATACTGGATGCTCCGGTAAAACTCGACCTGGAAGCCTGCCGCGTCGGACAGATCAACCGCGAACGCGTGGTAGCGCTCTTCCGCGAACTGGAGTTTCGCACCCTGGTCGATAAGGTTCCCGGCAATTCGGATTCCAGCCAATCCAGCTCGAAGGCAGAAAAAAAGAAGCCGGAGCCGGTGCCTGCTCAAGAGGAGGAACTACTGCTGGCCGCTCCCGTTGGAGTTGTACCGATTGTGGCCCCACCAAAGCCACCAGCTATGGGCGTGGTAGCATTGCCAATAACAATGACAGGCGCTTCCCATTCCCACCGGCATGCGTCACAGGATGATACTGAAGTGGATGAGCAGGATGGACCGGAACAGTTAAGCCTGTTTGGAGATTTGGAACCGCCTGCGGAGGTTGTTACCAAACTGCGCCTGCCCGCGAACCAGTACAGCGAACCGCTCTTCCTGGACACCGGTGATGCCGGGAAGACGAATACTATGATTGTCAACAGCGAAGAGGCATTACAGGTCCTGGTAAAAAGTCTGTACGCGGCGGGGAGTTTCGCGCTTGATACCGAATCGACATCGGAAGACCCCTGGCATGCGCAACTGGTAGGTATCTCTTGCAGTATGGCAGCTGGCGAGGCGTACTATATTCCCGTCGGGCATATCGCGACGATTGATGGGCAGGGGCCAGAAACACAATTGCCCCTGAAATTCGTGCTGGAGCAATTGCGTCCTGTGCTTGAAGACACGACCGTGAACAAGTACATGCATAACGCCAAATACGATATGCTGCTGCTCGATCTGAATGGCATTAAGATGTGCGGTCTCGCCTTCGATACGATGCTGGGAGCTTATCTGACGGACCCGGGGAGGCGCGGGTTAGGGCTTAAGGACCAGGTCTTCCAGCGCCTGGGATATGTGATGACGCCGATTGCACAATTGATCGGCACGGGCAGCAAAATGATCAGCATGGCACAGGTGCCTATTCGCCTCGCAGCGGATTACGCGGGCGCGGACGCAGATATGACGCTGCGCCTCGTCGAGCCGATTAAAGAAGAGCTGAAACGTAATGGTCTGCTGGAGCTGTACTACAATATCGAATTGCCACTCTTGCCGGTACTGTTGCAGATGGAAAAATATGGCGTGGCCCTCGATGGCGATTTCCTGCGCTCATTAAATGAACGACTGGGCGAACAGATCAGCGCGCTCGAAAAGGAAATCTATGCCTCGGTTGGGCACCAGTTCAATATCAATTCAACGAAGCAACTGGGCGATATCCTGTTTGGAGAGTTGAAACTGCCATCTGGCAAGAAGACGAAGACAGGCTACTCGGTTAGCGCGGATGTCATCGAGAACCTGCGCGGGAAACATCCTATGATCGATCTGCTGCTAGAGTACCGGCAGCTGGCAAAACTGAAGTCCACCTATGTCGATGGACTGCTGGCATTGATGGACCCGGTGACGGGCCGCGTGCATACGTCGTTTAACCAGACAATAGCATCGAGTGGGCGGCTGTCATCGAGCAATCCCAATTTGCAGAATATTCCCATTCGTACCGAAGTGGGGCGACAAATTCGCCGGGCCTTCATCGCCGATCCCAGCTACGTGCTGTTGACCGCCGATTACTCACAGTTCGAACTGCGCATCCTGGCCCATATTACGCATGAGCCACGACTGGTAGAAGCCTTCAACAAGGACGAGGATATTCATAAAATTACCGCGGCTTCACTCTTCAATGTCCCCATGCAGGAGGTCACCAAAGATCAGCGCCGCCTGGCAAAGACCGTTGTCTACGCGGTGCTGTATGGACAATCAGCTTTCGGGCTGGCTCAAATCACGGGCATGACCAACAGCGAGGCATCAGACTTCATCAAACGCTATCACGAAACATTCCCACGCATCAAGGATTATGTTGAGAGCACACTTCATCAAGCTCGCAAGCAGGGGTATGTGAATACGTTGTTTGGGAGAAAGCGTTTCTTCCCAGATATGCATGGTCTTCCATTCAACGAACGGCAGGCCCTCGAACGTGAAGCGATCAATATGCCCATACAGGGTGGGAACGCTGATCTGATCAAAATTGCCATGATCCGTATCCAGCACGAGATCGAGCAACGACGCATGAAGACGCGCATGATCTTGCAGGTGCATGACGAGTTGGTCTTCGAGGTACCCGTTGAGGAACTCGAACGAGCAAAATCGCTGGTGAAGCGCTTAATGGAGGGGGTGGCGGAACTGGATGTGCCGATCAAAGTGGAATTGAAGACGGGTAAAAACTGGTACGAAGCGGAGCCGGTGGAGTAGAATATTGGATAGAGCATTTTCATGAAGGAGTACCATTTCGATGCATCTATCCAATACCATACAAAACCTGCCACCCTATCATTTTGCCGACGCCAAAAAGAGAATAGCCGACCGTAAAGCAGCAGGCGTAGACGTAATCAGCCTCTCGATGGGCGACCCTGATCTGCCGGCGCCCCAGGTCGTTATAGATCGCCTATGCGAATCACTGCAAAACCCCGAAAATCACCGTTATCCAGAGTATCGTGGTATGCGCGCGCTGCATGAGGCGTTCGCAGAATGGTTCGAGCGGCGCTTTGACGTGCAACTGGCACCCGAACGCGATATACTACCCCTGCTTGGCTCAAAAGAGGGCATTTCCTATGTGGCAACCTCTGTACTCAATCCAGGGGATATTTCGCTTATCCCTGACCCGTATTATCCAGCGTATGTCACTGCCTGCACAACAATAGGCGCGGAGCCATATATGCTGCCCCTGCTGGAACAGCATGGCTATCTTCCTGATCTGGAAAGTATCCCGGCGGATGTGCTAGCGAGGGCGCGCCTGCTCTGGCTAAATTATCCGAATAACCCGACAACGGCGTGCGCCGACCGCGCTTTTTTTGAACATGCCGTGGAGTTTGCCCATCGTCACGACCTGGTCATCATTCACGATATGGCCTATGCCGAGGTCTACTACGGTGATTTTCGCCCTATGAGTATCCTACAAATTCCGGGCGCCTTTGATATCGCGGTTGAACTCCACTCGCTTAGCAAGACCTATAACATGGCGGGTTTCCGTGCCGGCATACTGGTGGGAAATCCTGAGCTTGTAGATGCAGTCGGGCGCTTGAAAAGCAATATCGATAGTGGAATGTTCCGGCCCATCCAGTATGCCGCTATCGAGGCCCTGCGCCTGCCAGAGTCCTGGATAGAACAGCGCAATGCCATCTACAGGCGAAGGCGGGATATGCTGGTGTCCGGGTGCGACGAATGCGGGATGCGTGCGCAGCCACCACAAGCAGGGTTGTATGTATGGGCACGTATACCCAGGGGGTTCACATCGCGCGATTTCGCCAACTGGCTTTTTGACAAGACAGGCGTTTTCATCACTCCCGGCACAAATTTTGGAGACAGAGGTGAGGGTTACGCGCGCATCTCGCTAACCGCACCAGATGAGCGGATCGAGATGGCATTGGAGCGCATGCGGGCAGCGCTGGCTTAAACATGCCTGGACAATCATGATTTTTCACAATCAAATCAGGGAATTCCGTAGGGACGGTGCCTGGTGCCCGTCCTGTGCCCCAACGAGGACGAGCCATTATCCCTACGGGAGCAGCAAACCTGGCGTTTTCCTCGTACATCTGTACACCTTGTCAGTCGTATTCGGTACAGTGTAACATTATGGGGACAAGCATGAGGATAGGCATCAGGTACTATCCCTACAGAAGAAAATAAGACGGCAAGAGGAGAATCCTCATGAGCATCGACTATGAAGAGGCGGCCGCCGACACTCCTTCCAACGCATGGAATTTATTTGTGGGTCATGATATTTGTGGAGACGTACAGGCAGCGCTGGATCGCGAATGGTTCGTGACCAACGGGCTGGGAGGGTATGCCGGAAGTTCCATTGCAGGAGCACCGACGCGCAGCTATCATGGCCTGCTGGTGGCCGCACTCCATCCACCCGTCGAACGCACTGTGCTGGTAACAAAGATCGATGAGGAAGTCGAACTGCCGGATGGGCACGTATTGAAGCTGGGTGTCAATGAATACCAGGATGGCACGATTGACCCACAAGGATATAACTATCTTGAACGCCTGGCACTGGAGGGCGACGTAGCCTGCTTTCGTTACACACTTGAGAACAATCTTCGCCTGGAAAAGCGTATCTGGATGGAATATGGGCAGAATACGACCTATGTGCAATACATTGTGCATGATCTATCCGAAAATGAACTGAACGATGTAACGCTGAATTTGCGCCTATTCCCATTTTGCCTGTATCGCGATCATCACAGCACAACCCAGGGTTCGCTCGATTGGCATTTCCAGGTTGAAAATAAGGGCAATAGCTGCTGCATTCGCGCCTACGATGAAGCGCAGCCTTACTGGCTGATTGCCGGGTCAGTAGCTAAATTTGCCCCTACGGATTACTGGTATTGGCATGTATTGCACCGGCGAGACAGAGAACGAGGTCTACCGGACCTGGATGATGTCTACCAGCCAGGCGTTTTTCACGTGCAGATAGCGCCTGGTGAACGCGTGACACTGGTCTTAAGCGCGGAAGAAGGCGCCGCCACGGAATTTGGTGGCCCATATCACGAGGGTGCGGTAGTCGAAGCACATAGACGCCACTCGAGACGCATCCGGCAACTGCTAGATATTGCGGACCACTCAACCACCAGTTTAGCCCAGCAGGACCCTGTGCGTGCCCGCCTGGTCATTGCCGCCGATCAGTTTATCGTTGCTCGCCCAGAAAAGAGGAACGATCATAGTAATGAAACCCAGTCTTTCCGGCTTTCCCCCGAGCGCAAAACAATCATAGCGGGCTATCCCTGGTTCACCGATTGGGGGCGTGATAGTATGATCTCCCTGCCCGGTTTACTGCTCTGTACGGGGAGATTCAGCGAGGCACGCGGGCTGATCAAAGCCTTCGCCTCGTACACGCATCAGGGGCTTATTCCAAATCGTTTCCCCGACAGCGGCGAGACGCCGGAATATAATACCGCCGACGCGACGCTGTGGATGTTTCACGCGATCAATAACTACACTACGACAACAGGAGATTGGTCGCTGGTAAAAGAACTGTACCCCACACTCAGCGGCATTATCGATTGGCACGTGCGAGGCACGCTCTACAATATCGGCGTTGACCCGTCTGATGGTCTGCTACATGCAGGCGCACCTGGAGTGCAATTGACATGGATGGATGCGAAAGTGAACGATTGGGTGGTGACGCCGCGCCATGGAAAACCGGTAGAAATCAACGCGCTCTGGTATTGCGCGCTGGGCTATATGGAGAGCTGGGCGATACACCTCTCTAAGGATGCACTTGAATATGGTCAATTGCGTTCTCGTGTGGGTGAAAACTTCGCGGCACGCTTCTGGTATGAAGATGGAGGATATCTTTACGATGTTGTAGATGCTGACGGGATAGCAGGAAAGAACGATGCTTCACTGCGTCCGAACCAGTTGTTCGCGACTTCGCTTACCCGCAACCTGCTTTCTGAAGAGCAAATCCGCAGCATGTTCGAGAAAGTGACGCAACACTTGCTGACACCCATGGGATTGCGCACCTTGAGTCCCGATGACCCGGCCTATCGCAATCATTTCAATGGTAATCGTGAAGAACGCGATGGGGCCTATCACCAGGGAGCGGTCTGGCCCTGGCTGATCGGACCATATATCGATGTGTACCTGCGCCTTCATAATGACAGCGCGGTATTGGCCCATCTCCTGCAGCCACTGGTCAATCACCTGTGGGATTTCTGCCTGGGCACGATCTGTGAGGTTGCAGAGCCGGAACCGCCTTTTACGCCTGCCGGCTGCTATGCACAGGCCTGGAGTGTAGCCGAATTGCTCAGAGTATGGTTGCTGACAGCAGGATGATAAATATTTACGAAATAACCCCTGAAAGCTCGTAAACTGGTCTTCGTAGCCGCATGATCTCGTCAATTATCTGACAGAAACTTTTCCCCAAATCATCTCGACGTACCCTCGATAGTGTCAATGATTCGCCGCAACAACTGTATCGTAGGCGTTAAATGAGAAATACTTTCGAGTGGCGCAATCTGAAATTCACCAAAATAAATAGCCACAGTCTATTGTATGCCCACAACTATTGCGCTCACATTCCCCTCACCGCCCGCCAGATTTGCCTCGTCAACCAGCTTGCGCGCGAGCTTCTGCGGGTCTCCCCCCTGAGCAAGGAGTTCTTTCAAGCGCTCATCGCGCACCATATGCCATAGTCCATTAGTGCAAAGCAAGACGAGATCATTCACCTCAACTTCGCGCTCAGTAAAATCTATGTGGATCTGATTATTTTGACCAAGGTAGCGATAGAGATGCTTATTCTTGGGGTTGCTATAGATTTCTTCCGGTTGAAAAAGTTTGGCGTCGACCAGATTAGCCGCCAGTGTATGATCGGTCGTGATACGGGTCAATCCTCGCGCGGGGTTATAATGATATGCTCGACTATCCCCAACACTCGTGACATAGAGACGATGTTTATAGACCAGCGCTGTCGTCAGGGTACTGGCCATACTTGTTTCATAATCTGCGTTGCAGTGGTAAATTACCAGATTTGCTCGCCTGACCGCCTCCTTCATCCATTGTTCGACTATTGTATCGGGTGGAGGGGCCGGCATGAAAGCTCCCCTCGCCGGGCTACCAGAGGATAAAAACGAGTTATTCCCCGGCGACATTGACGAACTTGAGAGCAGCGGCGTTGCCAGCAAAGGCAGCAGGACATCCGCGACGGTCTCTATCGCCAGGCGACTGGCTTCATGTCCCCCGGCAGGTTTGCCTTGCGGCCCGCGCAATCCATCGGCCACCGCGAACAGTCCGAACGGGCGCGGAGGTGGCGCGAGATTTGCGCACAACCCCTGTACGATCAGCAGCATATCCTCATTCTCGGCGGCCACGTAACGGCGACCGGTATCGCTAACATAGCCAACCTGGCATACGCCGGTCACAAGCGGTGACGTTTCATCCAGGCGATGCCCACAGCGACGGCAAAAGCGCGAAGTCTTACGATTTTCCTGCCCGCACGCGCCGCAGGGATTCTCAGGAATAATTGTGCGTATCACGACATTGGGGCTGACTATCGTGGCGAGGTTACTGGAGACGACGGCGGGAGGCTCATACTGCTTTTCAGTTTCGCTCTCGTAGATCGCCTTATTGATGGCATCGGCGAATTCGCGAGCCGTTTTGTAACGTTTCGCGGGATCTGCGTCCGTCGCTCGCATTATGGCTGCATCTATCGCCGGGGGCAATAATGAATTCAACTTGCTGGGCATCGGGAGTTCTGTAGAGCGAGTGCGTACAATGGCCTGGAACGGCAACAGGCCGGTAAACATTTGATAGGCCAGCACGCCCATCGAGTAGATATCGCTGGCGGGTTCGGGCTTCCCCTGTCCCTGTTCGGGAGCCGTATAGTGTTCCGTACCCAGGGCCCATCCTCCCTGTGTCAGGGGACGCTCTTTCTGCATGGCACGAGCGATGCCAAAATCGGCAACGACCAGGCGTCCATCGTCCTGGTGGATGAGCAGATTCGAGGGCTTGATATCGCGATGCACGATGTTTTGTGGATGGGCATGGATGGCATCGATAGCATCCGCCAGCTCATTGAGGTAGCGCTGCGCCAGGGCTATGGGTAAGGGCTGTTCGGGCTTCAACAGGGCCTTGAGCGTGCCGCCGGTAATCAGGGGCATGACAAGATAGAGCAGGTTGCCATCCAGACCAAAATTGAGAACAGGCACAACATTTTTATGGTGAAGCTGGTGCGCATAGCGGGCCTCGCGGCGGAAACGTTCCACCGCCGTTGCTTGATCCTCCGAGCTTTTGCCGGTAGTCGTGAGCACCTTGAGCGCTACCTGCTGCATTTCAAATGTATCGCTTGCGCGATAAACCGCGCCCATGCCACCAAGGCCGATCAAGGTTTCAACACGGTAGCGCCCGGCCACTACCGCCTCGGGCAGCAAACACTGGCAGAATGGATTGATGCAACGAAATGTCCCAGGCGGGTAATCGGTACGACACCTGGGATTCGGGCAGCGCGGCATAGCAGTTCCTCATCCTACATTACTGTTGCGAAGGCGCAAAGTAGCGCTTCTTTCAATGATCGCGAGCCGCTTTTATTGTAGAGGCAAGATAGACCTGTGTCAATACGAACTATGATTCAAACCCTATCACGTTAACTTGCTCTGCCGGATGCGACGAACGACAAAGACGACCACTGGCAGCAGGAGCCAGGTCCAAAAAATATTGGCCGGCGTGATAGAGGAAAACAGCAACAGCAGCGAAAGGGAGAAATAGCTCGGCGCCAGCGCAATATTAATTGCGTGTGAAATAATCTCGTCCTGCGTCATTTGTGGATCGATTAGTCTATGATGCCACGAAGCATATAACCAGAGCAGCAGTGAGGAGAAGCCACATCCGGCAAATGCTAAGGTATATAAAATAACAGCGCTTCGATATCCATACCCTTCACCCACGATACTGGAGGTGACCGGGAAAAAGGCAATAAAGGCCAGGAACAGAAAAGTGAGGCTGATGAAACGCCGGTCTATGCGTTCAATAAGTTTCATCAGGCGGCGATGCTCACTCCAGTAACCCGCAACAACCAGGAAAGTAATCAGGTAGAAGAGGACTTGAGAGAACAACTGTGTTCGTAAAGCTGCGTTGAATGTATCTTCTGTAAGGCCCGCAGGAATTTTAATGTTGATGACGAGCAGTGTAATTGCAATGGCAAATACTCCGTCGCAAAGCATAATAAGACGATCTCCGGCAGAGAATGGCTCTACCTGGTTATGCTCATTAGATTGCTCTCCGGCAGAATCCAACGAGTTTTGATGGTCTTTGACAGCCGCTTTCATCTTTTCCAGTTGCCCTTTAGAGCGTTTGAAAAGAGTATCCATTCAATATCCTCCCTGAGAGATGTAAGGGGTCAAACTGCTCTAAATTATAACATAGGTTCAGGAGAGCAATTTTGCAGGAACATACGGCATAATGGGAAAAAAGGACAGGAGAGAAACTTCAGTTATGCATGCTTATAGCATTTCCATCAGCATAGCTATGCTTATAGCATAGGTTTTCTATTGAAAGATATACTTATAGCTAGTATGCTTGCCAATAACAGGTCACAAGCTTTTGAAAACTGAAAGGGTAAGTATTATGCGTATTCTTGTTATTGGCGGTACGCGCTTCATGGGTCCTCTGGTTGTACGCTTATTGAGCGATGCAGGCCATGAGGTCATAGTTTTTCACCGTGGTCAAAATACCATCGATTTGCCACAGGGCGTCCAGGAGGTTCTGGGAGATCGACGATCTCTTGCTTCTCATATCGACAGGTTTAGAAATTTTGAACCCGAAGTAGTATTGGACATGATCCCGTTTACTGAGCAGGATGCTCAGGAGGTTATGAATACGTTTAGAGGTAATGCCGGAAGGGTGGTCGCGATCAGCAGCCAGGATGTCTATCGCGCTTTTGGACGAGTCAATAACAAGGAGTCAGGACCGGCAGAACCTGGACCGATTACCGAGGATTCGCCTTTGCGCGAGCATCTCTATCCTTATCGTGGCGCAACTCCGCGCAATGAAGAACAGAAGCAGTGGATGAACGATTACGATAAGATTCTCGTCGAGCGTGTTGTGATGGGGAATCCAGAGCTATCCAGCACCATCTTACGACTTCCGGCGGTCTATGGGCCAGGAGATTACCAGCATCGCATGTTTTCATGGTTAAAGCGTATGGATGATAGGCGCCCCGCCATCTTGCTTGATGAAAAGGAGGCTCAATGGCGCTGGGCACATGGATACGTGGAGAATGTTGCTGCTGCGATTGTTCTGGTCGTTACCGATGAGCGGGCGAGCGGGCGCATTTATAACGTGGGAGAACCTATCACGATGACGATGGCGGACCGCATACGCAAGATCGGGGAGATAGCGGGATGGCAAGGGAATATTGTGCTTGTCCCTCATGGGAAACTACCGGAGCCATTGAGTTGGGGTATCAATGCCGAACAGGATATCGTCGTCGATACAAAGCGCATACGTGACGAACTGGGATATCAAGAGCGGATAGATCTGGACGAGGCGTTCAAGAGAACTATTGCCTGGGAACGAGCAAATCCTCCGGCACAAATTGACCCAAGAGATTTTGATTACGCGGCAGAGGATGCTATTCTGTCTGAATTCATGTAGAACATACAGACGCAATCTATTCGACGGAAAGAGAATATAGCCAGCGCTGTACTTCAGTAGCCCTGTGGTCACCGGTTGTCTCAAAGATTGTCAGACTTTTTTGAGCCAGCTCACGAGCTTCTGAAGTATTGCCCCGCCCCGCCGCTACGCGCGCAAGACCATAAAGAGCAACCGCGGTCAAGCCTTGATTTTGGCCGGCAGCAATTTCCAACATTTCATGAAAGGCAGCGCCCGCTTCAGTGAAATGTCGTTGATCGAGTTGAAGCTCTCCCCATGTGCCAAGAATGCCAGCGATAATCCAGCGATGACCTATTTCACGAGCAAGCGCCAGAGCTTCGTTGAAGTAGGCCTCGGCCTGCGAGTAATGCCTCTGTTTCCCTGCATACTCTCCCAGATTCGCCAGCAAGACACTGATCCATTCGCGATGCCCAATCTCACGTGCTATCGTCAGACCTTCTTGCAAGTATATTTCTGCCTGGGCATAGTTTCCCTGGTCACCGGCCAGAGCACCCAGGTTCAATAGCAACAAGCTGATACCCTCGCGATGCCCGATGCGACGTACTAAGGCCAGCCCTTCCTGCCAGTACGCTTCTGCCTGGGCATAATTGCCCTGAATATGGGCTAACCATCCCAGGTTTGTCAGCATGAGGCGAATACCCTCGGCGTAGTTGGCCTGCCGCGCTAATGCCAACCCTTCTTGCAGGTAGGTCTCAGCGCCCGCATAGTCGCCCTGATCGCTTGCTACCGCGGCCAGGCTTTTCAATAGTGTGCTGATGCGCTCATGAAGGGCAAGTTGGCGCGCTAGTATCAGACCCTCCTGCGCGTATTCGACCGTCCTGACGTAATCCCCCTGGCGATAAGCAATCGAGGCCAGAGCCTGCAGGAAGGCGCTGATCAGTTCCTGATCTTCCAAACGGCGCGCCAATGCCAATCCCTCGTGCAGGTAGGACTCAGCCCGGTTGTAGTCGGTCTGTTTTCCGGCCACTTTTCCCAGGTTGAGCAACACCCGCCCCAGAGCAGCGTCATCATGCAGCATCAAAGCAGCCTGTTGTGCCCGCTTGAGGTGTTCCTCTGCCTGGCTGTACAATCCCTGCGTCTCTAAGAATTGATAGAAAGCATTTACCCCTCGCACCAGCTCACGCGGTAGATCAAATTCGAAGGCTATTTGCAGGGCCGCGAAGATATTATTGCTCTCCTGCTCCAGTGCATCATAATCTTTCTCATGTAGTTCAACATATTGAACAAAATACGCAACCATACGATGAGAGGCACTCACGTCATTCAGATGGGATCTCGCGTAATCAGCGATTGTCTGATGCAGGGTATAGCGCTCGGGACCGCTGCCCTCGAGCATTCCTGCATCGGTCAAACGGTCTAGCATCTCAACAGGCGCGTTGCTTATGGCTAATGCAGCTTCCTCGGAGAAGCTATTGGGTTTGGCCGGAAAAACGGCAAGCGCACGCAGTCCCGCGCGCGCCTGCTCATCAAGATATTGATCGCCAACCTCGATTACTGCGGATAGAGACATGGGCGTTTCTACTGGCAAACTGGGTGATTTTTCCAGGAACGCCTGTGGTTCGACGAGTCGCAGACGCTCCTCGACATTTTGCAGCCTCTCTATAGCAGCACGTATGCGCCTGGGCTGGCCACTATGCGATTGCAGCAGCAAATATTTGCCCATAATGGTCAAGGCAAGGGGTAGGCCGCCGACCGATTGTACCAGCACTCGCGCGGCCTCAGGCTCTTGAGCAACAACTTCCGGCGCAAGCCGCGTTAATAACTCAACACCCTCGTCTTCGCTGAGCTCTCGAACAAGCGTAGCGCCCTCAGCCGCGAACTGCAGCGCGATATGCGGAAAGCGGGTCGTCAACAGGTAGGCGCAATGAGGGCCGCCGATTTTGAAGGCGAGCGCGTCATCGATTTCCCAGGCATCGTCAATCACGAGCAGCACGCGGCGGTCCCCAATCAGTGTGTGTAAGGCTCGAACCCAGGATTCGATGCTGGTTAAACTGTTCACTTCTGTTGATGCCAGGCCAAGCAATGTACCCCAACGCCCAAGAAGCGCCGGCACATTTGGATGTGGTCCTAAGCCCGACCAGAGAACACCATCGGAGAAATGATCGCGTACATCCTGATCATGAGCCAGCATGACCGCCAGAGTCGTCTTACCAACACCCGGCAAACCATTCAACGCCGTAAGCACCACACTCGTATGATTGCATAAGCGCTGCTTGAGCCGGCGCAGCATGTCATGACGCCCGACCAGTCCTACCGCTCCTGCCGCCGGAAGAGGAATAGGGGGATCATATATCGTATCTGGAATGGGCGGAGCGGCTAAGGGTTGTGCAGGAACGACCTGCTGCGAGCTGGCTGCGCTGGAATCTTCAGGCTCATCACGGTCACCGGGGATCAGGCCCAATTCCCTGGCATCTTTCCCAAAGAGAGTACACAGCTTGCGTCGATAATATGGACTGGGAGAGGCAGTGCCCCGTTCCCACCTGCTCAAATAGTAGTGATCAGCTCCAATCTGGTCGGCTACATATTTTTGCGACCAGCCCCGCAGCTCGCGCTCTTTCTTTAAACGTAGATTGGGACCTGGATGGGTAGATTTTCTCATGTGCCAGAGCCTACTTTCTCATATGCAAGAGAAACACTCTCAACAACAGATTCCATAAAAGCAGCCTGGTAAATAATAACACATCGCTAATCAAGCATAAAGCTTTTTCGAAAGTCGTAAAATCCTTGACAAACCATATAACCATCAGTATACTTTCACCATACACAACAGCATACCAAAAGCGACGAACAGGAGAAGTAAACGACCCCGCAAAGGTCACAGAGAGTCGGCACCGGTGGAACCCGACCCGATGCAGTCGTTGAATGGGCCTGCGAGCAAAGAGCGAACATTCTTCTCGCGAAGAATTAGTAGGACTCTTTCGGAATGTCCCCCGTTACTGAGGACAGGATATATATCCTTACCATTGTAGCATGGAAAGATCTCGTATCCGGCAAAGAGGGATTATCCATCTGACTCAGGACAGGCACAAGGCACTGTCCCTACAGGAATTGACATGGATGATCTGAATTAGGGTGGCACCACGAAAGCTTTACGCCTCTCGTCCCTGGCAAGGGAAGAGTGGCGTTTTTTTATGACAATTTTCAATGGAAGAGAGATGTAACGATGCCTATCGAAAATGTGGTAAGACAACCACCGCATTCTGTAGGGACAATGCCTGGAGCCTATCCGGGTACAACCATGAACAATCGCCCAACAGTCGAAGACATTCGCCGCAAACGTGATGCTGAAATGGCAGTGCTTGAAGATACCCGGCGCCCATTGTTGCCAATTTGCCGCGATATCCTGGCCGATATGGAAACGCCTGTTTCGGCCTATTGCAAAGTCAAATATGGACAGGCTCCAGGCTCTGTCCCTGCTTACAGCTTTTTACTTGAAAGTGTAGAAGGTGGAGAGCATATTGCTCGCTACTCATTCATAGGCATCGATCCATACCTGGTTATGACACAGCGCGGCGATAAGGCAATGCTCCGGTGGATGCCAGGGGGTTATGGCGTATCCGAGAAACAAGATGACACAGGAAAAATCGAAGAGATTTCCTGCCATGATCCATTGAAGTTCGTTGAGTCCGAACTAGGTCAATATCGATTGGTTGCGCCCATTGATAGCAGCTGTGATGAACTGCCGCGTTTTCATGGCGGCGCCGTCGGCTACCTGGCCTATGAGGCTGTGACGCACTTCGAACATTTGCCTGTTCCATCGCGGGACGAACTCGGTTTGCCACTGGCGATCTTTTGCTTCACCGAAACAGTAGTTGTCTTCGATCACCTCAAACATCGCGTCAGAATCGTCACACACCTGCACCTGGACACTCTCGATCTGGAAAGCGAATATACCAGGGTTCAGGCGATACTTGACAGGATAGAGCAGCAATTACAGCAATCACCACATTTGCCCGATGAACCATCGCCTATCACTGATATGGCAGCAACGCGGATTAGCTCAAACCGCACAGCAGAGGAGTTCGAGGCCATGGTACTGCGAGCGCAAGAGTATATTCGTGAGGGCGATATCTTTCAGGTTGTACTCTCCCAGCGCCTCAGCCGTCACGTCAATGCGGCGCCATTCACCGTCTATCGCGCGCTTCGTGCCATTAATCCCGCCCCCTATATGTTCTTTCTCGACTTGCAGGACTTTCAAATCATCGGTGCCTCGCCAGAATTATTAGTGCGCGTCGAGGATGGTATTGTGACCATCCATCCCATTGCCGGAACCCGCCCACGCGGGATCGACCCGGAAAGCGATCAAAAGCTCGAGGAAGAGCTGAGAAATGATCCCAAGGAGCGGGCCGAGCATGTCATGCTGGTTGACCTGGGCCGCAACGATGTTGGACGGGTCAGTGTACCCGGCAGCGTCCGTGTCAGCCAGTTCATGGAAATCGAGCGCTACTCGCATGTAATGCACCTGGTTTCAAACGTCACCGGCCAGCTGCGGCAGGATGTTACCCCCTACAACGCCTTGCGCTCCGGTTTTCCAGCCGGAACAGTTTCAGGCGCGCCTAAAATTCGCGCTATGGAGATTATCTGCGAATTGGAGGGCGAGCAACGAGGCGTTTATGCGGGAGCCGTAGGCTACTTCGGTTACTCAGGTAACCTGGATACGGCCATCGCCCTACGCACCATGGTAATACAGAATGGCAAAGCCTATATTCAAGCCGGTGGCGGCATCGTCGCCGACTCTGTACCCGCCCAGGAATACCAGGAGAGTATGAACAAAGCTAAAGCCCTCTTACGCGCCCTGGACGAAGCAGAACTGATTGCGAATTCCCGGCGTTCCCATTCCCAGATTGGAGGCTCCCATGCTGCTACTGATTGACAACTACGACAGCTTTACCTACAACCTCTATCAATACCTCGCGGAACTGGGCGCGAACGTAAGCGTATACCGCAATGACGAAGTGACCCTGGAACAGATTGAGGCAATGCAGCCCGATCACATCGTCATATCGCCCGGCCCCTGTACTCCCAACGAGGCGGGCTTATCCTGCTCGATCATCGCAACCTTCGGGCCGCGCATTCCCATACTCGGCGTATGCCTGGGGCACCAGGCCATTGGGCAGGTACACGGAGGTCATGTCGTGTATGCCCCAGAATTGATGCATGGCAAAACTTCACAGATTCATCACCGGGGACAGGGCATCTTTAAGAATCTCCCCATCCCTTTTGTAGCCAACCGCTATCATAGCCTCATCGTCGAGCGATCTTCTCTCCCGGACGAACTGGAGATTACTGCCGAGACGGCAGATGGTTTAATTATGGGTCTCAGGCACTGTACCTACCCTGTCGAAGGGGTGCAGTTCCATCCCGAGTCAATTCTGACTCCTGTGGGAAAAGACCTGCTACGCAACTTTCTGGAGAGGAGCAAATCATGATTCGTGAAGCAATTGCGCATATCACTGCCGGAGCTACACTCGGCGAGAGCGAAGCCGCGGCGGCGATGGAAGAAATTATGACCGGAGTAGCAACTCCGGCGCAAATGGGTGCGTTCCTGACAGCACTGCGCTTACGTCCAGGGGGTGAAACGGTCGAAGAAATCGCAGGCATGGCCTCTGTCATGCGCGCTAAGGCCGTGCAGGTGTTCCTGGATGAAAATATCGCCTCTCGCGCTATAGATACATGCGGGACAGGAGGCGATGGAGCAGGAACATTCAATGTTTCCACAGCGGCAGGAATTCTCGCCGCCGCTGCAGGCGCGTGTGTGGCAAAACATGGCAACCGTTCCGCCACCAGCCGCTGTGGCAGCGCGGATGTGCTGGAAGCTCTGAACGTGCGCATCGACCTGGGTCCTGAAGAGGTCGCTCGCTGCGTAAAGGAGGTCGGATTCGGCTTCATGTTTGCTCCCGCCTACCACCCCGCCATGAAGCATGTTGGCCCGACACGCCGTGAAATCGGCATCCGCACCGTATTCAACATTCTTGGCCCGCTGACCAATCCCGCCCATACCCGTTACCAGGTGCTGGGCGTGGCCGACGGCTCGCTTTTGCGAAAGATGGGCGAGGTATTGCTGCGCATGGGCAGCGAACACGCGCTCATCATTCACGGCGAAGATGGTATTGATGAATGCTCGATGAGCGCTCCCACACGCATCTGCGAGGTACGCAAGGGGCAGGAATTACGCGAGTACACCCTCACACCGGAAGATGTTGGACTCACCCGCGTCACAGATCGCCAGCCGTTTCAGGGCGGTGACCCGGCCTACAACGCCGAAATGCTGCGTAATCTCCTGAGCGGAGAGTCCAACGGACCGGCAGCTGATATGCTCTGCCTGAACGCGGGGGCCGCGCTGCTGGCAAACGAAAAGGTAGCATCTTTACCCGATGGAGTCAAACTCGCCCGTGAAACGTTGCGCACAGGTAAAGCGAAACACAAACTGGTCGATGTTATCGACTCTTCCCGTTCTCTGGCAAGGTGAACTATGTTTCTCGACCGCATCATCACTCAAACACGCGTCGATCTTGAACAGCGCAAGCGAGAAATCCCGCTGGAGGACGTAAAACGCCTTGCTGCTGCCCAGCCCGCACCGCGAGATTTGTGGCAGGCTCTCAGGGTTGGCTCAAACATACGTTTGATTGCGGAGGTGAAACAGGCTTCGCCATCAAAAGGGCTACTCGCACCTGATCTCGATCCTGTCGCACTGGCACGAACTTACGAAGCCAACGGCGCGGCTGCAATTTCAGTATTGACCGAGCCGCACTTTTTTCTTGGCTCGCCAGCTTATCTCACAGCAATCAAGCGGGCTGTAAATATCCCCGTTCTGCGTAAAGATTTCATCTTCGATGAGTACCAGGTATATGAAGCACGCTCATGGGGTGCAGATGCCATCCTGCTCATCTGCGCCATTTTAGATGATACCCAGCTCAAGCATCTGCTCAGAATTGCGCAGGAGCTACATATGCAATGCCTGGTCGAAGTTCATAGTATGGAGGAAACACTGCGAGCAGTCAGCGCAGGAGCAGCCATTGTCGGCGTCAACAGCCGCGACCTCGCAACATTCGAGTTGCATCCCAACCTCATTCGCGAATTGAGCAGGCTTATCCCTAAAGATCGCGTCATCGTGGCCGAAAGTGGTATTCATACGGCGGCCGATACCCGCAGGCTCGCGCGCTATAATGTACAGGCCATGCTGGTTGGCGAATCGCTTGTCACATCAAGCGACATACCTGCTCAGATGCGCGCGTTATTACAAGGGGCAAACAGGGATGTACAGGTCAAAATATGCGGTCTGCGCGCTCCTCATCACCTGCAAACCGCCATCGAAGCAGGCGCGGATATGATTGGCCTGATGTTCTATGAGCCAAGCCCGCGTTATATCGACCCTTGCCAGGCCAGGGAACTGCTTAACACAATGGAAAATCGGCCAGTAGCGCCTGATATCGTAGGTGTCTTCGTTAACAGGGAGGCAAACTTCATTAACGATATCGTTGAACAGCTTGGCCTGGATTTTGTTCAATTGCATGGCAGCGAACTTCCAGAGTTCTGCCAGCAGATAAAGTGCCCCGTTATCAAGGGATTACGCCTGCATAGTCGAGATGACCTCGGACTGATATCCACGTATCGCGGGGCAATGTGGCGCATTCTGCTCGACACGCCTTCATCTCAATGGGGCGGCTCAGGTCTGACCCATAACTGGAGCCTCGCTCGCCAGGTAGCGCAAGAAATACCCGTATTGCTTGCCGGTGGATTGACCCCGGAGAACGTTGGCGAGGCAATTTCTCAGGTAAGGCCCTGGGGTATCGATGTCAGCAGCGGTGTTGAGACTGCTGGAGAGAAAGATGACTCGAAGATACGTGCCTTTATCCAGCAAGCGCGTAATGTTGCCGCCAGATATTCTTCAGAGAAGACCAAGAGAGAAGAGAAATAACCCATGCAAATACCCATTTCGACTCAAACATATCAGTATCATCGCTATCCCGATGAGCATGGACGCTTCGGCGCTTTCGGCGGCAAATTCGTTCCCGAAAGCCTGCTGGCCCCTCTTTCAGAATTAGAGCAGGCCTATGAAGAGGCCCAAAACGATGCCGGTTTCACGAAAGAATTACAAGCACTGCTTGCCAGCTTCGTCGGTCGCCCAACAACGCTGCATTATGTGCCGCGTTTCTCCCAATTGGTAGCGCCAGGAGTAAAAATCTACCTCAAACGCGAAGACCTGGCGCATACCGGCGCGCACAAGATCAATAACGCGCTTGGCCAGGGACTACTGGCAAAACGCATGGGCAAACAGCGCATCATCGCGGAAACAGGCGCGGGACAGCATGGCGTTGCCACCGCTACCGTCTGTGCCATGCTCGGACTGGAATGCATCGTCTACATGGGAGAAGAGGATATTCAACGCCAGTCGCTCAACGTCTTTCGCATGAAATTGTTGGGCGCCGAGGTGCGCCCGGTCAACAGCGGTAGCCGCACATTAAAAGATGCCATCAATGAAGCCATCCGCGACTGGGTAACAAACGTAGAGACAACCTTTTACCTGATTGGCTCGGCGGTCGGCCCGCATCCCTATCCGCGCATCGTGCGCGATTTCCAATCCGTGATCGGCACTGAGGCCCGCGAACAAATTCTCGTTCAGGAGGGGCACCTGCCTGATATGGTGGTTGCCTGCGTCGGCGGTGGCAGCAACGCCATCGGCATTTTCTACCCTTTTGCCGGTGATCCTGAAGTACATTTGATCGGCGTCGAGGCTGGAGGCAAGGAACTGCAACCGGGCCAGCATGCGGCAACCCTGGTAGCAGGCAGGCCCGGCGTATTGCACGGCGCATACAGCTACCTCCTGCAAAATGAGGATGGGCAGGTACTCGATACGCATAGCATCTCGGCGGGACTCGATTATCCTGGCGTTGGACCCGAACATAGCTATCTGAAAGAAACACACCGAGCAACCTATGTTTCTGCTGGTGATGCAGCCGCGTTGCGAGGTTTGCAAGCGCTGAGCAGGAGCGAAGGCATTATTCCCGCTTTAGAGCCGGCTCACGCGCTTGGATACTTGCTGGAGCTGGGCGAGCAGGGCAATATTCCACCAGGATCACTCCTTATAGTGAACCTGTCCGGGCGCGGCGACAAGGACATGCTCACCGTTGCCAACGCTTTGGATGTGACGTTGTGATCTGGGAGCCGTCGCAACAATTTCAACACCGTGCCCAGTGCTACAAACCCAACTTACTCAGGAGATAAACATGCAAACCGCAAATCAGAATCCGCAAAACACCGGCTTCGATACAACAATGCCCGCTTCCCGTATCAGCAAGGCTTTTCAAAAAGCCAGGCATGAAGGACGAGGAGTCCTCATACCATATTTCATGTGCGGCTATCCATCGGCAGCACAGAGCATCGAACTGGTGCTAGCAGCAGTTCGGGGAGGCGCGGATATCATCGAGCTGGGCATACCATTCAGCGATCCGCTCGCCGATGGAGCGACCATCCAGCATGCAGGTCACGTAGCTCTCGAAGGTGGCATGACCATCCAGGGCTGTATGGAAATTGCGCGCCAGATTTCCGCTCAATGCGATACGTCCCTGATCTTCATGGGCTATTACAATCCTATCCTGGCATATGGCATCGAACGTTTCTGCCAACATGCCACAGCTAGCGGTATCTGCGGCCTGATCATTCCCGACCTGCCTCCCGAAGAAGCCGCTCCATTGCAAGATTCGGCCCAAAAATATGGAATTTCTCTCAATTTCTTGATCCCACCCACCGCTTCTGGCGAGCGCATTTTTCAGATTCTTCAGGCAGCCAGTGATACGAGTAGTTTCATCTACTGCGTTTCCCTGAGTGGCGTCACCGGCGCTCGCACAACTTTACCACCCCACTTACGTAGCTTCGTGGCTAGAGTCTATGGCTATATGAAAGGCAAACCGTTGCCTGTCGCGGTGGGTTTCGGACTTTCTACACCTGAACATATCGCAGAGGTGTTTCGCTTTGCTGATGGCGCCGTTGTGGGCAGCGCCCTTGTGAAGATCATCGATCAGCACGATGAAAGCGAGCAAGTTCAGGCCGTGAAGTGCTATATTGAGAATCTACTGAGGAACACTGGCGAATGAAGGCGAGAAACAGGTTGCCAGTCTTTTAAGACGAGCGCCATACCTCTAGACAAATCTCCATTTCTCAGTTATACTTGTCACTAAGCAAGCGTGCGGCGTTTGCTCCTCTTAGCGTTTTGTCGTCCCCTTATTCACCCTCGATGTTTCTTCGAACTCATTCATCCTCTCGAATGAGAATACCCCAAGGAGGTTTCCCCGTGATTCCTTTATCCTCAACCGGCGAAATTGCCAGTTTCCAGGATGTAGACCAGTTCCAGCCAGCAAAAACACAATTCGCCTGCGGATTCTTTGCCTGCGCGGTTGTGAAATCAATGGCTCCGGTCGGTCATGCTCCCACCCAAACACCCGCACAGATGATTGCCGAGGCCGAGCAGTGGTATGCTCAATACGACGGCAATAACTCAATCTCCAATACTAATGGTATGACCCTAGAGCAGTTGTATGAGCTGCTCGCGCAAATTGGACTGCACTTCGTACCCGCAAGTCTCGATGTCGCTGCACTACGAGCATGGCTGCGCCTTGGTTATCCTATTCTTGTAGCAGGGCTTGAAACCAGCTTTTATGATATGGGACTTGGAGATGTCGTGCCGTATCCCTGGCAACCCTCCGGCAACCACATCATTGTGCTGACAGGCGTTGCAGCCGATGGTAATTTCCTGGTGCGCGATTCGGCCAACGTGACCAATCTCTACAATCCAACCACGCTGCGCCCAGGGCCGCGCAAATATGATACTGCCAGGATGCGCCTGGTCAGTGCGACAGCCGTAGTCCCGCCATGGTTGCCGGTACCACCGGCCGGTTTCGACCCAACAAAGGAGCAATTTGTGCCCATTATTCCTGCCGGCTGGCACGATGACGGCAATACGTTGACCGCTCCCAACGGTCATAAAGTGGTGCATGGTTTTCGCGAATATGTCCTGAAAAACAACTGGCCTCCCGCGAACATGCCACTTCAGGAAGAGATCGGTCGCAATCCTCTCGAAGAATCTAACCCATCCCTGGGAGCAGGAACGCAGCAGGTCTTTCGCTGGACAATGCTCGAATGGACACCATCACGAGGCGTCTTTATCGCCTGGATTGGCCAGGAATTCCTGAAGATTCGCAGCGATAACACTGCACTTCAGGCAGAAATAGCCGCGCTTGAGGCTAAATTGAAAGCCTGCACGTCCTCATACTGATTTAAAGAAAGCTTCCAGATAAGAGATTTTATCGACAAAAATCTCTTGTTTAACTCGTACAACCGTTGAAATGAATTGGGAGAGTTTTGGCAGAACTCCCCAGGCATACAGGAGACATTTCTATGTTACATCCAGTACAACCAGGCAATAACCAATCACAATTTGCCGATGCCGTCCTCGAAGGCGGAGGCGTACGTGGGATCGCCCACGTAGGAGCTCTCTCGGTAGCCGAGGAAAAAGGCTACCGCTGGCGCAATATTGCCGGTACATCAGCAGGCGCATTTGTGGCAGCGCTGATGGCCGCTGATTATTCAGCCGGTGAACTATATACGATCATGAGCAGCCTGGATTTTCGGCGCTTCGCTAAAGATCGCGGTTTCAACTGGTTCTTTCTGAGAGAAGCTTTCAATCTGCTCACGCGCTGTGGCATCCACAGCGGAAGTTACATCGAGGAGTTCATGAGTGAGCATTTGCAAGCAAAGAAAAAAAGCAAGTTCGGAGACCTGGTCATTCCAGGCCGAGAGAATGAGCCAAAGGATTCCCGCTTTCGCTATCGTCTCACAGTGATTGCCTCTGATATTACATCTGGCAGCATGCTGCGCTTGCCACAAGATGCGCTTCAATATGGCATCGATCCCGACGATCTCAATATTGCGCTGGCAGTACGTATGAGCGCGAGCATTCCTTTTTTCTTTATACCCGTGAACCAGCAGAATCAGGATGGGACAAACTCTCGCATCGTTGATGGCGGATTGCTCAGCAACTTTCCGGTATCGCTCTTCGACGTGCCGGGCGAGCCGCGTCATCCGACGTTTGGCTTCCACCTGGTGGATTCACTGCCTACCAGCACCAATGCATGGCCTGTTAACCCGACCGGGAATGTCTTACAGGTCGGGCAGGCGCTCTTGAATACCATGCTCACCGCTCACGACAGGCTCTACATGGACGACCATACCTTTGTGCGCACAATTGTGATACCGGTAAACGGCATCAGCGGCACCAGCTTCAATTTGAGCAAAGAGCAGACCGATCTGTTGTATCAGAACGGTAGAACCGCTGCCGAGCAATTCTTCTCGACCTGGGACTTCGAGGCATATAAAAGTGCTTATCGCAGCGGCTTACCGGAAAAAGGCCGGCGTGAGCGCCTGCATGAACAAATGCGGCAGATCAAACGTATGACGAAGCCACTGGCTCAGGCAAGTTAGGAACAGGCCTACTCTGCCTCATGCAGCGATTCGCGATAATAGGCCATCTGGGTGGGCGCCTCCGCCACGCCGACCATGATAGTGTGCAAATTGGAGATATCATACGCGGCGAGTTTGCGTCGTAATTCGCCGCAGATATATTCCGCCAGCCGTTCGGCGGTGGAGTTATCGATGGGCAGCGCGACAACATCGGCGCGCGGGAGCTGATAGCGTCTCTCCTCAAAACGTACTTCCCAGGCATCGGCAAGCTCGTTTATCTCAAGATGCGGATTACGCACTGGCAGCAAAAAGCGTTGATTGAGTTCTTGGCACACTTCACGCACAAGTCGCTTGAGTATGGTGAAATCGAAGACCAGTTTATCTTCGTTCAATGATCCCTCGATCTCAACCAGCACGCCATAATTATGGCCATGCAACCGTTCACATTTGCCACCATAGGTGATGAAGTGGGCGGCACTAAATTTCAGGTTTCCACCCTCTACTCTCACCCTGCGCAGAATCTGTTCATTTCCCATTGCTCAGCCTCATGCGATTGAAATGTATAGCGATATACATAAAACCAATGCGTAAATCAGCATACCATCGAAGCAAAGCATATACAAGTGAAAGAGAAAAAAGGCTCTCTATACATCCATAACTTTTTCAGGTAATCTTTTTGCTCACGAGCCAGATCGCAGGCGCGAGCAGAGCTATTGCTAATAGCAAGAAGATCGCGGCTTCTAAGGACTGGAATAGCCAGAATCGATCGATTGGTTGGTAGAAACTTAAAGAGTGGAAGCCTTGCGCGTGTTCGCAATTTCTAAATGCCAAAAAGGCGCTGGCGCTCCCATTCCCCTTAAGTTGTGGACATATCTGGCCGATCTGGCTGTCTGAAAGTTCATGTCCATACCGGTCGCTTGTGCCAACATGAATCGTCCAATCGGTAGGCGATGGCGGGCCAGGGTTATCCACAGAACCGGTATAACTAAGTGGTGGAAGAAAGTATGGGCGGAGCAAAAACGCGATTGCTAATCTCAGCAGTAGAAACACTACAATCGTGATACCAATCGCAGGCACTGATTTGCGTACAAGGACACCAGCGGCGACTCCGAGCGCAAGCGCGAAAAGAGCATACGCGGGCAATACGATTCCTCGTATATCATACGTCGACCAGGGTATCACTGCGTTCCATGGACTACTCCACCATGAGGTAAGGATGGCGAGCGCAATGAAAGCCAGAAGACTGATACCGATAAGCAGGATCAGCTTCGTTCCGAACCAGCGTACGCGAGTAATACTCTGGGTCCAGACCAGGCGATACGTTCGTTGTTCTAGTTCACGCGCCACCAGCGGAGCTCCAATGAACATTCCGGCCAACAGCGGCAAACAGCTGAGCGCGATTGATAGAAGTGAGACACTGCCGCTAAATTGATTGATAAAATTTCCTTCGAGTTCACCACATGTGGGCTGTGGCGTCACACAACTAGCGAGTCCAGTACTCTGGTAAGTGGAGAGCATATCGACGCCGGTGATAAGCAAGATGAGTATCAGGGTTGCCAGAATTATCGCTGCAATCAAGGCTTCGAGGCGATGCTGTCGCCATGTGACCCAAATCATAATGGAACCTCCTGGGTATCTTTATGCTGCACTGAGAAAGTAACGCCTGTCTGTAGAGCGAGATAGGCGAGAACAATGTCTTCAAGGGAAGCTTCTTGCACTTCCCAGGCCGGATCAAGAACGGGTCCATTCACCCGTATCAATAAATTACTTTGGCGTTCACTCGATTGCTCCCGGAGAACCGTATGCGTCCTGGCTATGGACGCTTGCCGCTCGCGTGGGCCGATCAAGCGTTTGTGCGTTCTGAGCAGAGAATCGATATCGCTGGCGACCTGCACCCTGGAGGCCGAGAGAATGATCAGGTAATCACAGATGCGATCAAGGTCCGCGATGAGATGAGATGAGAAGAGGACGGTCAAACCATCCTGGGCAACAGCATCCATCAGCGTCTGTTGAAACTCATAACGCGCAAGTGGATCAAGATTCGCGATAGGTTCATCCAGAATGAGCATCTCTGGCCGCTTTGCCAGGGCCATGACGAGCGCAACCTGCGCTTGTTGACCACCTGAAAGTTTCCCGGTCGTGCGATTGAGAGGGATGCTAAGATTTGCCAGGCGCTCCTGGGCAAGAGCCATATCCCAATGTGGATTCAGCTTCTGTCCGAGTGTCAGCATATCTTTCACGCTAAAAGTGCGATAAAGGGGTCGGTCCTGGGCCACGAACCCGATGCGTGGTAAGATGGAGGATGAGTTCTGACGCGGGGATATACCCAACACCTGAACGCTGCCGGTACTCGGCTCAAGCAGGCCCATAGCAAGATGGAGTAAAGTTGTCTTGCCTGCCCCATTCGGGCCAACGAGCCCGGCAACACGCCCAATAGGAAGTTTGAGGGTACAATCACGCAGCGCCCATTCTTTTCCATAGCGTTTCCCAAGATCAGTCGCCTCTAATGCCTGGATCATGCAATTTCCTCCCTTTTATGAAACTGTTGAAATGTAGAGGCAAAGAGGGCTGCGATGCTCTCTTCGCCTAATCCAGCCGCTTCGGCTTCTTGCAGCCACTTGATAAGGCTCTGACGCAGCTCACCATGACTCGCTAACGAGGCATCGGCCAGCGTTTTGCGCACAAAAGTCCCCTGCCCCGGACGACTTTCAACCAGGCCCTCATACTCCAACTCTCGATACGCTTTAAAGACAGTGTTAGGGTTAATTGCCAGTTTTGAAACGACCATACGCATCGTCGGTAGCTGGTCACCTTCTTTGAGATAGCCCAGGCGTAAAGCATGCTTGACCTGCTGAACAAGTTGCATGTAAGGAGAAACGCCTGATCGCTGGTCAAGATAGAATTCAATTGCCGGTTTCTCAGTATCCATCTGTCCCTTCATTTCTTTCACTTACCTAAGCTTCTAAATAACTATGTACATAGCACTATAGTAAACCATAATAGAGCAATTTGTCAAGTGGGAATTTCCATTTGACAACTCAACCCTGCCATGCTATCCTGTTAACATCAATTCATTGGCATTCCAGCCTGATGAGACAAAAAGGAGTGAGACGAATATGGCACATGGGATGTGTCCGCGCATGCAGGCTCGGCTTGCGAATCTGCGCCCCGTCGCCCATGGCCGTATTATGCCCATTTTCAGGACATCTCGCCGCTCTACCCAGACATAAAATCGCGTAGATAACCCTGACAGAAACCAGGCCGTGAGCGAATTTATAAACGCTCGCGGCCTTTTTGTGTTTTGGAACAGACAAAATTGACAAGGAAGGATTAAATTATGCCCGGCGAACATATCGACAACTACAGCATCATTCCTCATACCCGCCTGCCCCTTGTTCTTCTTTTGCAAGAGGAGCAAGGCTGGTCGCTGCCGCACCATCATTGTTCAGACCCAATAGGTATCAACGCCGCTATGAAAGAGCAGTTCGGACTCACTACCACTGTTCTCTTTTGCGCATATGACCGCTACCCAGGTGAGGAACGAGATGACGAGCATCTCGTCTTTGCCCTGGACAACCATAGCCCGGAAGTATCGCTGCCCGCGAATGGACACTGGATTGAGCGGTCAGAACTGGCAGATCTCTCTCTAGCTGTTCCAGAGCATCGCCCGGTTCTCGAAACCTGGTTCGCCGAAGTCGAGGATGGACGGATTTCAGAACTGCGGGTACCATGGATGCGCATAGGATGGTTCGACAATGTCATTGCCTGGATAGGCGAGCAGCTTGAGCGGCTGGGTTATACCCAAATTGCCCCTATAGAGCAGCTTGTCTCCAGACCATGGGCCGCGGTACTGCGCGTGCCAACATCGCAAGGCCACCTGTACTTCAAAGTCCCATCTCCAGTGTTTGCCTTCGAGCCTGCCTTGACAGAGACACTGCACCGGCTCGTTCCCACGTTTGTGCCGGGATTGCTCGTTCGTGGCAGGCAGCGCAACTGGATGTTGATGCAGGATGCAGGAATACCGCTGCGGGACATGCCACCGACTCTCGAACGCCTGGAGATTGCATTAAGACGCTTTGCCGAGATGCAAATCGAACTGGCGGAACACATGGAGACGCTAAAGGCAACCGGTTGCCCGGATCGGCGGTTACATTTGTTGCCACACCTCTATCAAGAGATACTGGCGGCGACGCCATTTCTGTTGATCGATGAGCCCAATGGATTGCCTCGCAGCGAGCATGAACAACTGCTGGCTTTCGCTCCCCAGTTTCAGGAAATATGCCATGAGCTGGCGAGCTATAGGGTTCCTGAATCCTTGCATCATTTCGACCTGCACAACGGCAACATCCTGTACAATGGCGAGACGTATGTCGTCATCGACGCAGGTGAATACTGCCTGGGGCACCCTTTCAGCACGATGTTTATTGTATTGCGAGTAGCCAGGTATATCCTGGAGTATGATGAGCAGATGCTTGGGCGACTGGTCCAGGCATACCTGGAGCCATGGACGCGCTATGAGCCAATGGAGCATTTGCGACGCATATTCGAGCTTGCTCATCGCCTGGGCAGCCTCTACAAGGCACTCAGCTGGTATGATGTCATCTCGCGGCTTGAACCGGGTATGCGCTGGATGCACGCAGATATGGCGCTGTACTACCTGCGTGTGTTTCTCGGCACCGAGGAATAACGTTGAGTTCCGGCAAGCAAACAAACCATAGCGACACGAAAAACTTCGTGCTATACTATGATTGTGCCAACAGGAATTTTTCCTGCAAGTATTAGTAAGGAGAAAACAGTAATGACAATCGCGGAAATTTTCGAGCAAATGCCTAACGCCATGAATCCTGCCGCTGCCGCGGGTATGAACAAGACTTTCCAGTGGAATATCACCGGAGATCAGGCCGGGAAATGGGCATTTCGCGTTAACAACGGAACTGGAGAGGTTATCCCCGGCGGCGTTGAAAAACCCGATATCACCTTCACCGTCAGCGACAAAGACTGGATTGCCATCACAGAGGGCAAGCTAGATCCGATGAACGCCTTCATGACCGGCAAACTTCGCGTATCTGGCGATATGATGCTTGCAATGAAGCTACAGCAGCTATTTCCAACAAACAGGTGAGACCTTCAATTATCCACTACAAGCAGCCAGGCAAGCATCTTACAGATACTCGCCTGGCTCATTTCATTTGTCTCTACTCGCATGAATTGATGAGTTCTACTACACTTGCCTTCGCTCTGCCTTCTATGTTATACTCACGATGATTGACTATGAGTTTGCTTGACACTTGTACATTACGGCAATCCGTAGAAAGGTGTCCGCTATGGCTCTAAGGAGCGATGAATTACACCGCAACTTGCAGCACCTTAATGGCATGTTAACAACGCACGAAGCGGCCAAACAGCTAGACCTCAGTTACTGGCATTTTATGCACCTTGTAGAAGCAGGACGTATCCCCGGAATTCGCATTGTTGACCGCTGGCTCTTCTCTCCCAGTGATCTCGACGCATATAGACGCAGCCGCTATGGTGAACTGGAGGATATGGCTCGGGCAGCCCTTGAGCATCCAGCAGTTGATCTGACAGAGAAGCAAGAGATTATCTGCCGCCATCTTGTCAACAGCGAACGTCCCTCCGAAATCGCCCGTAAACTCAAACAATCGCGCCAGGCAGTACACTCCCAGATCAGTCTGATCCGTGAAAAGGTCTCCCGCATCCAACCCAAAAAAGCACCCGGCTCAGCCAGCCACGAGGCTTCCAATCGATCCCATAAAAAAACCGGGCCTATCCCGTTCCGTCCACCTAAACCAGGCAAGTCATAAATCTTTATTTCAACTTGAAAACAAACAAAAGAGAGGGGCGCCACAAATGCGCCCCTCTCTTCATTCATGCAAGTGAATCCATCTTACGTGTGCAAGATCAACTGCTGCAAGAGTTTCGCCGCATCAGGCGTGCCCAGACCGGTAACCGCATCCCATCCAGGACCAGCATTATAACCCTGGATGCCATGTGAGCTATTATTGCCCTTAGTCACATCATGCAGCGATGCACCATATTGTTTACTGGCCCCAATCTGGTACAGCGCCTGGTTGATGAAACCAAGTGGGCGACCGGCCATCTGGTTGCCATCGGCGATGATACCCGCCCACGTAGGTGAGGCCTCGCTCGTGCCGCCGATCCCATAGTATCCCGCCTTACTGGGGCCCAGGAAGCTGAAGTAGATCAGAACAGGTGTGGCTGGATCAGCGTTAGATGAGATATCCGGCAAACCGCGATATCCATTCAGCAACTGCTGATCAGAGGAGGGCAGGTACGCTTGCTGGTAGGCAGGCTCCGGGAAGTACTGGCTGATCCCGCCACCACTGCCGCTCCATCCAACCTCAGACTGGTACTGGCCGTGAATAGTAGCCATCAGGCTGGTACCACCAACCGCCGTGATGTAGGGTGAAGAGGCCGGGAAATTGACGGTGGGGAAAGGATAAATCTGGCCGTTTACGTTAGGATTGCCAACACCACCATCGCCCGATGAGCCAAAGATGGTTTCGCCCTGCGCATCCGCCTGCTGGTAGAACGTCTCAAAGTTCTTGAGAATCTGCCTGCCGCCTGGATGATTGAAGAGCGTGTTTTCCGTAGTAGCCCAACTTTGTGAGATAATCTTGCCATAATTGTGCTTCACGGCATACTGCTCAAGATACAGGAACTCCGGCATGCCCTGATCGCCCTGCGTCTCAGAGACCGGGCTGGTCATCAGCACGATGTTCGCGCCGGGCGCCATCGCATGCGCCCATTCCACGTCGAGCGAGGTTTCAACAGCCCAGCCAACCATATCACTATTGCTGGGATCAAATTTCACCTTCCCCAAAGGGGCATAGACCTTAAGGGAGGGTGGATCGGGCAGGCCATAGCCGACGTCGAAGATATGCAGGTCTTTCTGGATAGTGGGGCTGCCAAACGAATCAATAATCACAATTGACTGGCCGGTACCATCATAGCCCGCGTTAAGCACGGGGTCCAGGTTATAGGCATGGCGTATCTCCTGCGGACTATAACAGGGATGATGAAATTGTTGTCGACACTGCTGATCCGTCGGCGGCTTGGGTGTGCTGCTAACCAGGTCGTAGTTTTTGCCTTTGAAGGTAATACTAATTGGGCTTGCGACCGATTCGCTGTTAAGCCCCGCAGCCCTGGCCTGAGTAATCACACTCAGAACCGGTACCACAGCAAACACCAGGGCGATGGCGAAGAAGGTAAGTGCAAGCTGCCATCGCGGACGATGCGTCACGAACTGCTTCATGAAGCAGGCTCCTTTCTCGCGAACACGAGAAGAGCCGGGCAAGTTACGAAGCGCACAAAAACACAAAAAGATGATTGCCATTCCCCACATCAGGCAACTCACGAGACAAAATATTTGTGTTCAACCGGGAAGTACGTCTCTTTCACGCATCGCTTGCACACAAATCACACGTGAATAATCGCTCATGATTGTGAATCGTGTGATAGGTATACAAAGCAGCAATCAACCTGTTGATATATTTCGCTACGCCCCCTGCCATAGCTCTTGAAAAAAAATATACAACGGAATAAACCGAATGGTTGGCCCCTCGTTAACAGTAGCATGAAAAGATATGACTGTCAAGAGTTTCAAATAAATGCTTCATGCACAAATAGAAAAGCTTATGTCTGTGCTTAAAATGCTATGCCAGGCCGATTCAGCCAGGTCATACAGATTTTGATTTATGAGCAATCTCAACTGGATAATAAGGATGGTTCGATAAATGATGCCATCTGCGGATCATGATCGGCAAAAGCACGCAGCAATCCAAAACAGCCCGCCAGCATCATATCGCCATGCGGAACCGCTTCATAGGGATGAAGATGCGAGCCGCGTAGCAATTCCCGCCGCGGTCCGGTAACGGCCAGAAAAGGGAAGTTCCCTACATTGGCATCAGGCCCCGAATCATGTAATACTAACGCCCCATGACCGCTCGTATTGAACACTTCTTCATTTGTCAGCGTACCCTCTGCCAGCTTCACCAGCATTTGTTCAAGCTGCGTCCGATCTATCTCGCCTGTATGATGTTCAAAGATGCCCACAATGCGTCCATGCACAAGATGAAAGGCAAGCGTGTGGAAATTGCCGATATTGCAGAGCAGACTATTTTGCTGCTTTCGCACAAGCGGGTCTTCCAGCGCGCCAAGCACTGCCGCCGAACCGGTGTCCATCAACAATAAGGGGGCTTGCAGACTCGAGCCGCTCAACTCGCGATAACGTGCGGCACTGGTAGCTATCGAACGCAATCGCGTCAGATCCGCGGGCGTATCCTGTGCAGCATAGGCAAAAGCGCTCGGAACCGGATTAGCATGTACAGTCCGCGCAATAAAGTCAAAGCGAAAACGCCGGTCGCTCACTCCTGGCGGCGCGGCGCCATGATCAAAAGCCGCGATAGCCAGGGCATCAACGGATGGATCAACATCGAATGCGCGCAAAGCGTGAATAATGGCCTGGGCATCGAAGTCTCGCAGTTCGACATGCACTATCCCCTTATCTTCAAGGCGCCTCGCCGCCTCATCCTCGTCAATGATCTCGAAACCCATCTGCTCGACCATCGAGAGGTCATCGTCAAAGGTGCGTGCTGCCGGGGGTGTTACGACGACGGCATAACCGGCCAGCGCATGATCCCGCGCGGCCCAATGCGATGGCCCACCACCCATCGTCACACCTGTCAACAAAATGGGCTGACCTCGCTCAGTCGCCTGTTTGATGCGTTCGGCAACAATGACGGTTGGCGATGGCATGACCATCTTAAAACAATTCTCTATCGTTTTGCCGCTCTCGAAGAGCAGAATATCCTGTGTTCCGGTGCCGACATCAACGGCTAAGATACGGATTGGCCTGGGCATGGATGTACTCCTGCATGAATATAATAGCTCCTTTGGAGTATATCACCTATGGACTTCATAGTTATAAATATCATCGGGAATCTTATACCCATCCGACCGCTGCTCTCCATAATAACCATTCAAAAGCATCTGGGCGCTCTCCCCAGACTTGTAGTTCAGCACACATTGCATCCAGTTTCGCTTCATCAGCCCAGTTCTGTATTTTCACGACCTCACGGAACGACTGACTGCACAAGAGAGCAATATGCGACCTGGCAGCAATTTGCGTCCTTTCTACTGTGCCATGACTGACACAATGTGCATATCCCTCACTACGAATGAAACCAGCTTCTAAGAGGAGATGACGTTGATGCCAGGCATATGTCTGAACCCCTATTATAGCACCTCCGCAACACTATACAGCAGTAACCCGAGTCTGATAAGATAATTGTGCGACCGCTCTTTCTATCTCCAATCAGTCACTGTCGCGCGTGTTTCTAAGAAAAGAAACTGCTATTTCACGACGGAGAAAAAACATGGCACAAACAGAACATGAAGATGAGAAACAGACCCACGCAAAAGTAGAAGAATCACCAAAGCATTCATCAGTCTACCAGCCAATCGAGGACTATGCGCTGATCGGCGACCTGCACACGGTTGCATTAGTCGGGAAAAATGGCTCGATTGACTGGTGCTGCATACCGCGTTTCGACTCCCCCAGCGTCTTCGGGGCCATTCTCGACGCGGAAAAAGGCGGCTTCTTCCGTATCGCTCCACCTGATACGCCGGGCATGGGCCGCAAACAACTGTATTTACCGGAGACAAACATCCTCATCACACGCTTCCTGACCGTTGACGGAGTAGGAGAAATCACGGATTTCATGCCCATCAAGCGCGAAGGCAGCTCGCGCCATCAACACCATATTATTCGTTCGGTCGCCGTAGTACGCGGTTCGCTCTCGTTTGATTTGACCTGCCGGCCAGCATTTAATTATGCGCGAGATGACCATGAAGTTCACCTGTCAAAAGAAGGAGCCATCTTCCATAGCAAAAGCCTATCTTTAGGATTAGCGTCTTCTGTACCGCTTGAAGAAGATGGTCAGGGTGGGGTACGCGCTCATTTTACATTACACGCGAATCAAAGAGTATATTTCATCCTTGAAAGCGCAAAAGACAATGATCTAACACCCCGTCGTTGCTCGCACAGTGAGTACGATGCAGCGTTTCAGGGTACGATAAAATACTGGCGTCGCTGGCTCTCACAATGTAAGTATCATGGCCGCTGGCGAGAAACCGTACATCGTTCTGCCCTCGTCCTGAAATTGCTGACCTATGCCCCGACCGGAGCTATTGTTGCCGCGCCAACCACCAGCCTGCCGGAGACGATAGGCGGAGCACGCAACTGGGATTATCGTTATACCTGGCTACGCGATGCATCATTCTCACTCTATAGCCTGCTCACGCTTGGATTTACGGAGGAAGCACAGGCCTTTATGGGCTGGCTCGACGCCCGCTGCCACGAACTCGGCGAAAGTGGCACACTACAGCCCATGTATGGAATCGAAGGCGAACACGACCTGGCCGAATATACGCTGGATCACCTGGATGGCTATCGCCACAGCAGGCCGGTGCGTATCGGCAACGGAGCATACACACAGAACCAGCTTGATATCTACGGTGAGTTGATGGACGCGATCTACATTTATAACCGTTACGACACTATCTCCTACGATCTCTGGCAAAATTTGCGCCGCCTGCTGGAATGGTTGAGCGATCACTGGCAGGAACCCGACGAAGGCATATGGGAAGTACGCGGTGGCCCCAAACGCTTCGTCCATTCACGCCTGATGAGCTGGGTAGCTTTCGACCGCGCACTCCGCCTGACGCGCCACCGTGGTTTACCGGCTCCTATGGCCGATTGGATGCAAAAAAGCGCGGAGATTTACGAGCAGATCATGTACGCAGGATGGAACGATAAAGTGAACAGTTTTGTTCAGTACTATGGCAGCGATGCCATCGACGCCAGTTCCCTTCTCATGGTGCTGACAAATTTTACCGGCGCAACTGATCCACGTATGCTGGCCACCATCGACCGTATTGAAAAAGAATTGACGAGTGATTCGCTTGTGCATCGCTACAATCCTAAAAAGGCAGCTGCCGATGGGCTTGGTAGCGTCGAGGGTACCTTCACGGCATGTAGTTTCTGGCTGGCGGAAAGCCTCGCTCGCGCCGGTCGCCTGGATCAGTCCCGTTTAATCCTTGAAAAGATCATGACTTACAGCAACCATGTAGGTCTCTATGCCGAAGAAATTGGTCCCACCGGAGAAGCTCTCGGCAACTATCCGCAGGCTTTCACCCATCTTTCATTGATTACGGCCTGCTATAACATCGATCAGATGCTCAATAGAGCCTACGGCCACTCGGCACTCGATACATTTGGTGAGTCGCATGGGTAACTGACATGCTGCCTGCCTTAACGTTTGCGAGATGCAGGCAGATTTACCATTGAGCTAGCTGCCTCTTTGAGAACAAGCTCAAGAGGAATAATCTGTTCCTGAGCATTGTTGCTGCTTGATGCAGGCAGTATTTTGTTTCTTGCTATCCTCTTTTGGGCAGTCATTCATAGCGAGACAGGAGTGCAAGCAAATGAGCAGTATCACACAGCCAGAAAGTGATCGAGTCTGGTCTATTGAGATGAATGGCATCAATCCTATCGGCCAGGAGCAGCGTCATGGGCACCCGTTTGAACTATTCTGGATTTGGTTCGCCAGCAACGTGAGCATTCTGGGCATTGTCTATGGCGCAGGCTATTTGACGGGTAACGGCCTGAACCTGTGGCAGAGTCTCATAGTTGGATTGGTGGCAACCGGAGTTTCTTTTCTCTTTGTGGGTCTCTTGAGCCTACCGGGGGTCTGGGGAGGCGCGCCCATGCTGACTCTCTCGAGAGCAGTTTTTGGCACACGTGGCAATCTTGGCCCAACCTTTATTAGCTGGATTAGCCTGGTAGGCTGGGAAACTATCCTGGTCATCGCCTCTACCGGCGCCTTTTTGGAACTCTTGCAGGTATTCGGTGTATCCGCGAATCCCGCCTGGACGGTTATCAGCATCCTGTTCCTGGCGGCGCTGGTAGTGACCTGCGGATACTGGGGACACGCCACGTTGGTCTGGATTCAACGCGCCGCAACCTGGGTCTTTGGTCTGCTAACCATTGTCATCATCGCTTTTCTGTTGCCGCAGACCAACTGGGCTAAGCTCGTGAGCCAGCCCCCAACAGCATGGGATACTGGAGTCATCACTGCTTTTGTCATTATCATGGCCGGTACCGGAATCGGCTGGATTAACTCCGGCGCGGATTACGCCCGCTATCTGCCGCGTCGCAGCTCCGGGCGTGCTATTACATTCTGGACCGTCTTTGGCGGTACTTTCCCCCTCTATATCCTGATGATTGTAGGTGTCCTGCTGGCCTCGTTCAAACCCAACGTGCTGACGGCTTCCGACCCGCTGGCACCCATTCGAGAGGCTCTACCGGCCTGGCTTGCTGTTCCTTACCTACTGACGGCTATTGGTGGCCTGCTGGCCGGAGCTGCCCTCGACATTTATTCTTCCGGCCTGAATCTGCTCGCTATGGGAGTCCGTCTCAAGCGCCAGTATGCTGTGCTGATCGATGGCGTGCTGATGGTCGCAGGCTCCATCTATGTGTTGCTTATCCGCAATGATTTCCAGGGCGCGCTGACCAGTTTCTTACTGGTACTGGCCGACGGTTTGACCGTATGGGCCGCGATCTTCCTGGTCGATATGATCTGGCGACGCAGCTATGATAGCCGGAGCCTGGTCGACCTGAGTCCCAACAGCATCTACTACTATACTGGCGGATTCAATATTCCCGCCTGTATCGCCTGGCTGGTTGGAGTCGTCGTAGGTTTGCTCTTTACGCAATCCTCTTTCTTCACAGGCCCACTGGCAACCGGCATCTTTGCCAGCACCAGCCTGGGCTACTTGCTTGGGGCAGTAGTGAGCATCATCATCTTCCTCATCCTGCGCCCATTTTTCCCGCAGCGAACAGGTATTAATGTAGCGCCGGAAGAGGCTGCTTCGGCAGGCTCATGAACACTGGGATGCATTATTGAATTCTTAACAAAAGGCGATGGAAGAGGAACCAGGGCGACCGGTAGGGTGCGGATTGGTCCAGCACGTGGTACGCCCTTACCATGATGGGAGGGCGGCCACAAGGGTGCGCCCCTACCCTACACATAGTGGCTTGATAAGCTCGTGTAGGGTAGGGGCGCACCCTTGTGGCCGCCCTTTTCCGCTTACTTTTCAGACTGAGACTTCTTATACTGGGCAATAATCTCCTGCTGTATGTTGGCAGGCACCTCTTCGTATTGATAGAACTCCATCTTGAACGAGCCGCGCCCCTGCGTGATAGAACGCAGGTCGGTGGCATAATGCAGCATCTCGGCTTGCGGCACGTTGGCAGTAATCTGCTGCATACCGTTTCCAAGGGAAGCCATACCAAGAACTCGCCCGCGTTTGGTGTTGATATCGCTCATCACGTCACCCATGTTGCCCTCGGGCACCGTTATAGTGACCGTCATAATGGGTTCCAGAATGGTAGGGCTGGCCAGCGGCACAGCTTCTTGCATACCGAGCGAAGCAGCAATTTCGAAGGATTGCGCGGAAGAGTCAACCGGGTGATATTTGCCATCGACCAGGGCCACCTTGACATACACCATTGGATTGCCGGAGATGAAACCGCGCTTCAGCGAGTCGCGCACGCCTTTTTCAACACCCGGAATATACTGGCCTGGCACCACACCGCCAACAATTTTGTCTTCGAAGACGAAGGTTTCCTCGCTATCCATCGGCAGTGGCTCAATCTCCAGCCATACATCGCCGAACTGCCCATGGCCACCACTTTGACGCTTATGGCGCCCATTAGCACGCGCCTTCTTACGAATAGTCTCACGATAGGAGATGCGTGGATCGCGCGCTTCAAGATCAACGCCGTACTTGCGCTTGATACCTTCGATAGTGATCTGAATATGCGACTCACCCATACCGGAAAGCAGCACTTCCGCCGTTTCTGGATCACGCGTGACACGCAGCGTGCGATCTTCTTCAACGACTCGCGCCAGGGCATTGCTCATCTTATCGAGGTCAGCCTGGCTCTTGGGGAAGACAGCCACAGTATAACACGGCTCCGGAAAGTTAATCGGGGCCAGTGCCTCGCTAATATCCTTGCTGCCGGCAAGAGTATCGCCCGTATGCGTATTGGAGAACTTTGCTGCCGCGCCAATATCGCCGGCAGGAAGTTCCGTTGCCGTATCCTGCATCTTGCCGCGTGGAATAATCAACTGCCCTATGCGCTCATCTGCTTTTGTCTGGACGTTATACACATGACTATCGGGCTTCAGTGTTCCAGAGTAGACCCTGAATGTGCTGATTATACCCACCTGCGCAGCCGCGGTCTTGAAGACGAACAACGAGAGATTATCGCCGAAAGCCTTCGCATCTTCAGGTAGCGCTTCCGCCGCGCTCGGCAGGTAGTCGACGATGGCATCGAGCAGCGTCTGCACGCCGATATTTTTGCTGCCAGCTCCGCATAACACCGGAATCAGCTGGCCGGTACGCGTTCCCTGTTTGATCACGGAGAGTATCTCTTCGTCACTCAGCTCTTCACCCTCAAGAAACTTCTCCATCACCGCGTCATCGCTTTCAACGGCTGACTCAATCAGTTGTTCGCGATAGGTGCTGATGCGATCTTTCAATTCGGCAGGAACGGGAATCTCCTGTACCTTGTTGCCGCCCTCAAAGGTATATGCCTTCTGAGATACGAGGTCGACGACGCCTCGAAAGGCGGATTGTTCGCCGATGGGAAGCTGCAGGGGAACGACCTTGAGGCCGAATTGTTTGCGCAGCGACTCCAGGGCATTATCGAACGAGGTATTCTCACGATCAAGTTTGTTGACGAAGACCATGCGTGGCAATTTGCGCTCATCTGCATATTGCCAGGTCAGTTCGGTGCCAACCTCCACGCCTTTTTCAGCCGTCACAACGACCAGCGCTGCATCGGCTACACGCAGCCCAGCCTTCACCTCACCCACAAAATCAGCATAGCCTGGGGTATCGATAAAATTAATCTTGGTATTCTTCCATTCAACGGGGAGAACTTTGGCATTCAGCGACATGTGGCGTTTTAATTCATCAGGGTCGTAATCGGAGATCGAGGTGCCCTCATCTACCTTACCCTGTCGTGTGACAGCGCTGCTATCGTAGAGAGCTGCATCCACCAGAGACGTTTTGCCTGCTCCAACATGGGAAATCAATGCGACATTGCGAATGTGTTCCGCGGTATAGACCTTCATAAAACCTTCTATCCTCCTGATAATCTTAGCACCTATCCATCTTCTCTAAGCCTATTGCGTTTTGTCGCATCCGACTACGCTCAGGAAGATGATTAGGAGCACGCGAGCGATGATTCGATCCGTGCAAATAACAGGTAGCGAAACGAATCATCTGCAACCCCACGCAAATTAAAGGGTATTTATGCTATTTCAGGCTGAAAAGCTATGCAATACGCCCATCCTGCTTCGTTGGTATGGTGTAGTATATCAGTATTCGACGTTTTGTTCAACACACATTTCTTGAGGTCTGGAGGTTCTCAATGATTGCACTTCCCAAAGCCATCACCTTCGATTGCTACGGCACGCTGATCGATTGGGAAAAAGGTATTCAGCAGTTTTTCGCCGAGAGTCTGAGTATGAAAGGATATGGCACTGTCAGCCCGCGAACGCTACAGGAGGACTGGGAGGAAATCCAGTTTCGTTATATTCAAGAGAAATATCGCCCCTACCGCCAGGTGCTGGCCGATACATTACGAATGACATTCGCGCAATACTCTATCCCCACCAGCCCGGAAGAAGTCGACGAGTTCGTCGAATCAATGGGCTATTGGAAACCATTTCCCGATACGAGAGAGGCAATCATCGAGCTACAGAAACTGGTCAAAGTTGTGCTGATTACGAATACAGATGATGAGATTATCGCGCAGACAGAACAAACCATCGGGGTCAAGTTCGATGATATCATCACAGCAGAGCAGGCAAAAGCTTATAAGCCGGCCTACGAGGGTTTTCTGTTGGCGAGGGAACGATTAGGATTGAAGGTAAAGGAGATATGGCACGCCGGATTCGGCTTCAAGTACGATATTGTGCCTGCAAAGAAGCTGGGATACACGACGGTGTGGGTGAATCGACAGGGCTGGGGACGCCCCAGTCGAGTGAAAGAGACCTTTATGGTAGGGGATATGAGGACGCTGGCATATCTTGTCAAAGGAGTAGCCAGCGACCTTTAACAGGCTATTACCAGTGAAGGATTACCGATGTTGTGATAACTTGAGTAACCAGCCCAACAAGTACCACAAAGATGCTGATGAGACCAAGAATGAGAGCTGCTGCCTGCCTTTTTTGCGGGTCGTTGTCCAGCATGGTTAAGGCCTTAATGAGTTGCAACAGGATATACATTCCAAGACTGATGCCCAGGAATATAAGTATAAAGCCCAATTTTGGTATAGAGCTATCGACTTGCCCGGCTGCATTCCAATGAGAAGGTACTATGCCAGGAAAAAGAAAGTAGGTTATCACCGAGAAGATAATTTGCACGATGATAAGTAATACTGCGATGAAAGAGAGAACGCGACCTCTTATAGCAGGACTGGCAGAGCGGCCCGATGGATACCCCGGCATACTCATAAAAAGACCCCTTTTTCACACTCTTAATATTGGACGATCAGAATCAGCAAGTTCGATGGAACTCACTCTTCATCGACTTCCTACTAAGAACGACGATTGCAACGATTTTTCAATGGGGTCTTAGCAACTTAAAGCGGTATAAAGGCCAAAACGTGAACTTACGGAAATTATTGGATGTATCAGCCGTGACCATCCTCGCCCGGATCGGTACTCTTCAACTGGCCCATGATCAGTGCTGCCTCCTTTTGCAGCGCGTTTATCACAAGACTTGGTAAAAAGCCAAAGATCGCCGCGAAAATCACTCCCTGCACGTTCGTAGTGAGGCTGTATACCTGATCGAGTGAGGGATAATTCGGAACTACACGATTAACCGGGGCCGTAGCCGGTCCCAACGCTGCTGTCGGAGTAGCGGTAGCGACAACAGCCGAACGGGTTGGGGTCACCGCATTATTGCTTGATTGCACAGGTGTGAGGGAAACGAGCGCAATTGAAAGCATACTGGCCAGCACCACACCAATCAGAGCCGCAAGGCCGGAGAAAACGGGGGTGACTAGAACCCTTGCTATGGTCAGTCCATAATCATCGCTTGGCGGCCTGTCATCGCTCGATGAGCCGTTCGAACGCGCACTTCCATTTTGAGCCGCTGATTTTCCATTGCCATTGGCCCTGGCGCCGTTGGACTGACCGGCAGCTTTAGCCGAGTGGGCACCGGCACTACCAGATGCATTGTTAGCTTTGGAAGACAATTTATTATTCCCAGAAGGTTGACGACTCACAACCATCTGGGGGGTAAGGCGTGGAAAAAGTCCTGCCACTGCGCCGACAAAAAAGAAGACCAGGCCGGCAAGTAGCGATGACGCCGGCGCATTACCAAGAATGGCGATAACAAATAAGATCAAAATGAAGGTCGAGGCGAAAAACGAGCTTCCCATGAGCCGGTTACGGGACTCTATCAACCCGGCCCAGCGATTCGTAATATACGAGTTGATGGCGATGCGCGCCTGGCGGAGACCTTCCCGCGCCTGTGCCTCAGTCTCTTGCACTTCTGGCTGTGGGTCCGTAAAAGCGTTTTTGAGGAGTGAGAAGAGCGCCGGCCCCAAACTTGTGGGAATATTGGCATCGTCCAGTGGCAATTTGGACGAGGAAACGGTAGCCTTGATCAAATCCAGCAACGCCTGCCCCAATAGTTGTTGCTCTGACGCAACTTGCTGGGTATGGTCAGCAGGCTTTTTTTGCGCCTTTTTTTGCTTATCGACCCTTTCAAGCGTTGCTTTTGCCTTATTGATAACGTCAATCCAGTGCTGGCTATTGGGAATGGTTGAGCCATCCAGGCGCAGCAGATCATAGTCTGCATCGGCCACAAGCGTCTCTTTGGGAAGCACGGCAATCATTTCTTGATCGGCGGCCTGGAGCCTGTTCCATATGTCGATGTAGCCACTGCCAAGTACCCATTGTATGCCATTCTTTTTTAATTGGCCCTCAATACTATCGTCATCCTGCTCACCATACAGATCGGCATAGGCCCTCTCAAGCGCCGCGTTGTCACTATTCTGTTGCGGAGATTCGGTCGCTCCGTTCGCCCTGGCAACTCCAGCAGATCCAACGGCAGGTGCAACTATGGCCGTTTCTCCAGCATTCACAGCATCGACAACTTCAACGGCCTGACCGGCTACAAGAGCTTCGACAATTTCTTTCCCCTCAAGCTCTTCATCGACGTTGTTCATGTCAATATGGTCGTAGTTGATTTTCAGTCGCGTTAATTCCTGCACAATCGCATCATAGCTGATTCTATTTGAATATTGAGCCGTGGCACGCCTTCTACAGAAGATAGCAGCGATAAGCCAGACAAGGAGCGTTATGCCCAGGCCAGATACTAATGCTACCCAGTTGAGCCAGGTAGTCGAACCGAATTGCTGGCCCAGGATGATATAAGAGATGGCTGTAACGAACGCTGCGAGTAGAGGGATGGGTACAATGATGGCCATGAACACTAATGCCGCTGCATAGGTGTTTTTCATAAAACAACTCCCCCGTGCAAGTCACTATTTATCAACCATGCTGTAATTTATGGATTAGATTATACCATGCTATGGGAGGCTATTGCTGGTCGCTTTTTATATCCTTACGAGTGACTGTCAGGTAGCCTACAAAGATGATGATCAAAATTGCAAGCACTACACTAACCACTCCATCGCCCAGGCCAAGCCCACGCACGTCGCGCGGTTTCCCAAACCAGTCGGCAAATGAAGCGCCGAGCGGGCGCGTGATGATATAGGCAAACCAGAAAGCAAAAATCTCGTTCAGGCCGAACAGAAAGTAGCCAATCGCGGGTATAGCGATCACTATCATAAACAGCACGGCTGAAGGGAAGAAGCCCAGGTTGAAAGTAAAGGCAGTCAAATCACCGGTAGCGGTACCCAGCGCGAAGGTCGCCATGATCGCAGCCCAGTAAAACAGCTCGCGGCGGCGCGTAGTGATGCTGTGGATGGACAACGTTTTCTCGCTCCTATACCAGACAACGAAGATAATGGCCAGTACAATCGCAAAGAAAACAGTCGAGACTACATATGGCACTCCCAGCACAATATGCACAGCGTCGGCAGCCATGGTGCCGAATACAGCGACCATAAGAGCCGCTAACCAGTAGATCCATGCGACATATCGACGCACGTAGAACTGTAGTATCAGAGCGATCAGCAGGCCAATACCTCCGAGTCCCACAGCAATCACCGGATCGATTGCATGAACCAGATAATCAGAGGTTGATTCGCCCATGGCGGTAGTCAACAATTTGATGATCCAGAAATAGATCGTAATTTCCGGAACCTTCCTCAAGCCCTGAACTACACGAGGCATAGGCCGGGTATCAAGAACGCTGAGATCGCCAGGATTATTATCCAACTGGCGCCCTGGTATAAATTTGCTCATAGGTTGTCTCTCCTTGAGCCAAAAGTATTTTCTACTGTTGGCAATCATTATTGTTATATACATTAATTTAAATTATGAAGCGAGATGTCTGAAATCACCGCTTCCAATGTCCAATATACCACGCATGAGAATACTCCGGGCAAGGAGATATCCCTGTATCAGGATGCGTTACCAGTCTCACAATCGTATCAATTGAACCTGGAGTTACCCATAGTTGGAACAGGAAAACGGAATAGGAATATAGGAAGAAAGTTCTATATGGAAGCGGATATCTTGTGTAGCAATACAAAAATGTTTGCTGGCATGATAACAAGTGCCCCTTTCTACTAAATGGCTATGGGGTTTTCTCACGCGCCTTTAGTTCCGCCTTAACAGCGGCATGTTCGGTTGAACGCAGGCAGTCCTCATATACAGCAGTCATCTCGTGCTGAAACAGTGCGATATCCTGGCTAAACGCGCGATCGATCTGGCGTTTGGTATAGAGAAGTGCCGGGAAAGGAATGCTGAGCAGTTCTTGCGCCATAGCAAGCGCCCGTTCTTCCAGCATGGTGAGAGGAACCACTTCCGTGACAAGTCGTAGCGCCCGGGCTTCCTCGGCGCTAAAACGGCGACCCAGCAGGCACAGCTCTTTGGCAGCGGCTGCCCCAATCAATCGAGCTAAGCGCACTGTGGCAATGTAGGCCGCTACACCCTCTTTAACGGCAGGAATACTGAAAATAGCATCGCTGCTGGCAATACGCAGGTCACACGCCAGCGCCAGTTGTAGCCCGCCGCCCAGGCAATAGCCCTGAATGGCTGCTATAGTGATGGCATTCAGTTCGGCCAGTGCCGTCACGCCGCGCTCCCAGGTCTCGAACCAATCGATCGTGATGTTTTCGCGGGCCAGTTCTTTCGTATCCATCCCACTGCTAAAGGCCCGCCCTTCTCCACTCACTAGCACCACCCGCGCCTGGACATCGTGGGTCAAAAAATCGGTCACCGTGACCAGGTCCTGAACCCAGGCACGGTTGGCAGCATTGAGTACCTCCGGTCGATTGAGTCGTAGCCTTGCCAGCAGGCCATTGACTTCACAACGCATCGTCTCTAGTTCTAGTGTTGACATCGCATCACCTGTCCCTTTCAATATCAGTCTATCGCTATGCCTTTGTGTTGTTTGCGACCTCTTGCAATCCCAGGGCCTGAATAGCCCGCTCGCGCAGGATGAATTTTTGCACCTTTCCGCTGGCCGTCATTGGGAAGGCGTCCACGAACTGGAAGTAGCGCGGCACCTTCTGGTGGCTGATCTGCCCTTTACAGAAGGCACGCAGATCTTGCTCCGTGACTGCTACTCCTTCCTTGAGACGCACCACGGCCAGTAGCTCCTCGCCAAAGAAGGCGTCAGGCACACCGACGACATAGACCTCGCCTACCTGGGGATGGCGCAGCAAAAACTCCTCGATTTCGCGCGGAAAGATATTTTCGCCGCCGCGAATGACCATCTCTTTGAGGCGCCCCACGATGCTGAGGTAGCCGCGGGCATCCATGGTCGCCAGGTCACCCGTATGCAGCCAGCCCTCGCTATCAATGGCCGCCCTGGTCTGCTCCGACATCTGGTAGTAACCGGCCATGACTTGGTAACCCCGGCAGCAGCATTCGCCGCGCGCTCCAAGCGGTACAGTTCCGCCGTTCGCCGGACTGACCAGCTTGACCTCGCTATGTGGCAGCGGTAGACCGACCGTCGTGGCTTGCAATTCAAACGGATCATCCGGTAACGTTTTGGTAATAAACGGACTCGCCTCGGTCTGGCCATAGAAGTTACAGACGCTGGCCCCTATGCGCTCAGTCACCTGTTCGATCAGGGAAACGGGCACAGACGCGCCACCCGTACCGATCCGCACAAGCGAGGAGAGATCGTACCGCTCAAAGTCAGGATGTTGCAACATGGCGAGCAGCATAGTAGGAACGGCAAGCAGGGTTGTGCAGCGTTCGCGACTGATGACCTGTAATGCAGTCAGGGGATGGAAGGACAGCAGGGGATGCACAACTGCGCCAGCCGCCAGTGGTCCCAACACACTGATGACGCAACCACCGGTATGAAAGAAAGGCATGGGATTACAATAGCGATCACCCTGGTCAAGCCCCCACTCTCGCGCCACGATCATGGCATTATTGAGAATGCTGTGGTGCCGCAGCATCGCACCCTTGGGGAAACCGGTCGTGCCAGAGGTATACTGAATCTGAGCCGCGTCCCGCGGATTAACTGAGACCTGCCGCGCACGCAGTACATCCTCGTCGATCTGCGAACCGGCAGCAACCATCTCCTCAAAGAGAAGTGGACGCCACTTCTCCTGACCGAATGCATCTTCTGGGGTTGGACCGAGCAGGCAGACCGAACGCAGCATGGGCAAGCGCGTGCTACTCACCTGGCCGTTCTGCTCACCAGGAGTCACCAGTGCGCGCAGTGTCGCCAGGCAATTATGGTCGCGCACGCTTGCCATCAAGAAGAGCGCACACACATCACCTTGCTTGAGTACGTACTCCAGTTCCTGCGCCCGGTAGGCGGGATTGATCGTGACCAACACAAGGCCCGCTTTGGCTGCGCCCATTTCCAGTAAGAGCCATTCGGGCAGGTTGGTAGCCCATACCGCGATATGCTCGCCTTTGTCCAGTCCCAGGGCCATCAGGCCGCGAGCGACCTGGTTAGCTCGTTCGCGGTACTCCTGGTAAGTCCAGCGTAGCTCAGAGCTTCCCTCAAATCCAGTTTGACACGAAAAGACGACCGCCTCCTGCGAAGGATGCTCGTTTGCGCGACGATCAAGCAGATCCCCAATCGTCATGTCAAGAAGATCAATTCCCCCGCTTTCGGCCTGCCAGTAGGACAGGCCATCGTTGCTGATTCCCATCGTTTTTCTCCTGTAGGTCGCATGTATGTATGCTAATGACACCGCAAGGAGTGCCTCTACATTTCAGCGGCTGAATCGTTTTGCTTGCCGTTTCATTGTAGAGTACGTTCCCAGCCGTTGCCTGGCGCCCATCGCATTTGTTCAACTTCCATAGTATATCCTCTTTCACGCGGCAGCAATATGACCTCTGGTGTACACTTCTCTATAGTTTCTCCATGTCGCTCTGCTGTTCGCTCCTGGCAGACGCCACCCTGCATTTCTATGGAAAGGCCGGATGGCGATCTGCCAGGTCTTGCATTAGTTGACAGTGACGCTCACCGTTTTGCTTACCTGGCTACCGCCCTGATCGCTTACCAGCAGGGTCACGGTATAGGTTCCCGTTTGGGCATAGGTGTGCGAGCCAACCAGGCCGAACCCCTGTCTAGGGAGAATTCCCTACACCTGCGCTCCGGTTTGCTTGCATGTGATATGAAGTAGAAAGTAAATATGTCACAGAGAAAGGATATTCAAACTATGGCAACTCCTCAAAAACCTATCAATGATCGCGCGGCAGGTGAACTGATGTTCGCGGAAGTCTTCAAAGTTGTACAGCGACTCAATGCCACGGCAGGTAAAAGCATGATGAATCAAGGCAAACGGAGCGGAACGATGACCTTTAATCCTAAAATTATCGTTTCCGATGATGGGAGCAAAAACTACGCTTGCATTGTTGAGATATACACACCGGCAAGCAGTAAGGCAGGAACAGATATAGGCCTGGAATGGAGTTGTACGGATACCGAACACTTCAAACAGACGCTCACAACGCTGTTTCCGGCGCTTTCGGCGCTTGCTAAAGAGGGCTATCTCTCCGATACCTACACTGTAGGACTTATAGACCCGAACGAAGAGGAAACTGAGATTTACAGACCCGATGTTCTTGAGCCAGGGATGTATAGCCTCTCCGAAGAGGAGCAGAGCTAATTTTGCAATTACCCAAGAGTCATCTTCAAGCAGCCGGTTCTTGACAGATGGGCAGTAGATGCATACAATTCAGTAGGATATACTTGTGTATCATATTCAGGTAATATGGGGCGGCAAGTCTGTTGCAGGATGTAATCAGGTTTCAATCCCCTATACGGGCTAAGGAAAACGATATGGCCCCTGCCGCCTCTGATGGGAGTAGTATAGGTGCCAAAACCGAAAACGTCAAGTGCAAATACACTAGACGAGGAGTCCTAAGCCATGGCCCATATCTATTCTGCACCCTCACTGGCAGCTGTCATCAGGCACCTGATGATGTACCGGCTCACGGGGGTACTCATAGTGCGACGGGCCAGCAGCACGCGTAAAGAAGAAGCGAGTCTGGCTATCGTGCATGGCCAGCCTGTGCGGGTGCGTTGGGGAACCTACGAGGATGATGCGAACGAATCTATCTTGAGGTGGATGAATGGTTGGGGCGAGATTCATTTTATATTTTATGCCAAAGAAGCTCAACGGCAGTTACCACCTCCCAGAAATACCCCGTCTGGCAACCAGAATCCACAGGCTCATGCTCAAATTCCATCATCCTCAATAACACGGCCAATTCCCGCTATCCGGGCGAGCATGCCAACCAGTTCTATCACTAGAAAACCACTGCCAGAAGAGAGCCCCTACACACAGAGCGTGCATGAGGATGGCATTGCATACACCGTTCCCTCTTCAGATATCGCTAAACAGCCGCCAGCAGAGGCTCCAGGGGCGAACGATCTCGCCAGCGCCGGGCCTGAAAAACATATCCCCTTTCTCACCAAACAGGCAAGGAACTACCCAATCACGAACCTTACCCGCTATGATCGAACCATCTTCCTTCTCATCAACGATAAGCGCACAGTTGCCGATTTGATCCAGCTTACACGGCGTTCTCTGACCGAAGTCTACATGTCACTCCAGAGGCTCAAGGAGTTGCAATTGATCGAAATCTGATGGCGTAATAGAGACAGCTTCAATTTAACATGCTGCGATCGGGAGCATCAGTATGGAAGCGGTTGCTCATGGTCAGTATCTCACGCATGAATGCTACCTCTTTGCGCAAAACATGTACTTCCTCTTGTAAACGCTGCACTGTCGAAGTCAATTCCAGGAAGCGCTGCTTTTGCTCATCCTGCACATCAAGAAAGTAGGCAATGAAATGCGAAAGCTCTTCTGGCTCGGCAGGAAGATTGAACTCTATATCCTCCTTACCAACCACTTCAAGCAAAATTTGCAGGTAGGATTCGAAAAGATTGCGCGCATAGTTAGCATATCTGAGCAATGTTTGCTCCGGTTCGGCCACATCTCTATAGAGTTCTACGATCCCTGAAAGATAGGGCTTCTCGCGGTGCTGCCTCAGGATACGGAAGCGCTGCGTACCTTTAGCAATGAGGTTCATGCGCCCATCCTGTAATCGATCAAGGGCCTCTATCTCGGCCATCGTGCCGACAGTATACGGCTCCTCCTCGTAAAGCGTACTCTCCGGCTGCACCAGCACTACTCCAAAGGGTTTTGCCTTTTCGTAGCACTCGTTAATCATCTGTCGATAGCGCGGCTCGAAGATATGCAAGGGAAGTTCTGCACCGGGGAAGAGTACAACATTCAGCGGGAACAAGGGTAACTCAAGTGCCATAATCTACCTCCTAATGATTAGGACCCATCTTGAGGCTTATCGCAACGAAGAACATCATCCTACTTCTACATCGAACGTTACTTCTACGGCACACACTTCCCTTTTATATCAACTGCACCAGGACAAGGACGAGTCGCTGTCCCTACAGATCTCTTACCATAGCTTAACGAAAAAATGAAGATCGAACAAGTAAGCGAAGGGTTAGCACTCCAGGGCAATTGTCTCCCCGCCGCGCTCAGCTGACCTCTTGGCCGCCTCCATTACCGCAATATTGCGGCGCGATTCTTCTGGCAGCACGGCCAGCGGCTCACCACAATGCAGGTGGTTTGCCAGGTTGCGATGAAAGGCATAACGGGGCGCTTCGGACAACATCAGGCGCTGCTCGTGGATTGCTCCGCTCGTTTCACGGGTATAGACAAACACTTCAGGTAACGCCTCCGATGGCGCCAGTCGCTCTTCGATCAGATCACCGGACCAGCGTCGTGTTTTCACGATTTCCTGCCGCCAGTGTCCTACAATCGCTCCCCGTTCGCCCAGGATATACCACTTCGGCTTCATCGCAGCTGCGATATCCGAGTGCATAAATTCCGCTTCCTGCCCACCCGCAAAGCGCAGGTAGACGACCGAATGGTCTGCATTAGTGATATCGTGCCAGACACGCTTGTGTTCGATGCCACGCACGCTCACCACGTTATCAGGAATCAGCTGCAGAATCCAGTCCAGGTAATGCGACCCCCAATCATAGAACACGCCGCCAGAGATCGGCTCGTGTGAATGCCAGTAATCACAAGGATGGGCATAGCCACCGATGAATGTTTCCATGTGAAACACGGGGCCAATCGTTCCCTGCTTGAGTACCTTCTGAATTGCCAGGTAGTCCGGGTCCCAGCGCCGGCACTGGTACACTGTCAGAGCCAGCTGCTTCTCCTGCGCCAGTTGAATCATTGCATCGGCCTCGGACGTTGTTAAACAAAATGGCTTTTCTGAAACCACATGCTTGCCCGCTCGTAGCATCTGCATGGATATTTCGGCGTGTGTATTGGGCGGCGTGGAAATGATGACCACATCGATACTGGGGTCTGCCGCCACCTGGGATAGATCGGTGCAGGTACTCACGCCCGGAAAAGCCTTTCGCGCTGCCTCTAAACGCTCCTCATTGCGATCACAGATCAGGGTATATGCTAATCCTGGTACTTCGCTGATGGCGGTGCCGTGTTCGAAGCCAATCGCGCCGTAGCCGATCATCGCTACGCGTTTGACCTGCTCCTCCGTCTCCACGCCAGAGGCATAACGCATCGCCCGGTTAAGCATCTGCTGGAAAATTGGCAGTTCCTGCGTTTCACGAGCGCTGCCCAGCGTGGTGCAAAAAACACGTCCCCGGCCATATGTACGGGCATAGGCCAGGACGTGTGTCGCATAGTGCCAGGAGCTACGCCAGAGAATCTCGGCATCCGGCGGAACACTATCCAGCATGTAGACTGCTTCAAATACGGTGAAGGATGGGTCAAAACGACGGGTCAGGTAGTGATCGGATGTGGCTACGCGAGCAATAATCTCGGTACGCGGCGTGCAGAACCCATGAATATGGCCTAATACCTCGCCCAGTAGCGGGTTTTCATGGTAAGCTTCTGCCGCATCACCTACACACACCAGCCCACCTCCCTGCGCGATGAATGCACAGAGAGCCTCTTCTTGTTCAATAGTGAGCGGTCCAATATCTCCATTCAGCACGACGACACGATCCGATGCGAGGTGGTGCAATCGCTGTAGGTCCGAAGTGGTGAACAATTGTACGTCTTCGAGCAAGTTGTGTCTCCTGTTGCGAGTGCCATGGTTCGCACTCGTGCTTTTCCTGATGACTATGATGAGCTATTTCAAGTATGACGACACAGGCAAACAAATCGGGCCACTCAATAGCTATGAGCGCCTTCCCTGCACTCAGTTTGTTTCCCTGATCACTTTGTGAACACACATCCGCACCACCCTATTTAGGATACGTGAGTTTATGATGAATAGATGAACTGCTTGCTTACGCTGGCCGGATCTCATGATAGTGAGGATGTTCATGCGAGTGATCGGGCCAGTGCTGGTGGATATGGGTATGCATGGCGCCAGCAGGAGGTAGTTCATCCGGGGCATGGGTATGCGTTCCTTCCAGATGGTGTGGGTGATCGTGACCCCGCCACATGTTCTCGGCACGATAGTTGGCGACGAGCAGGCTCTGACCGTGGTGCCAGCGATCACGGAAGATATCGTAGTTCTTCTTACTTTTCGTGGCGCGTTCATCCTCGCTCAGGCTGAACCATTCGCGATGCGGGTGCTTTTCGACGCGTTCAGCAACCTCTGGAACAGTCAGGACACGATAGCCAGAGGTCTTGAAGAAAAAGCTGTAATGGATATCCATCAGGCGATAGAACCGGAAGCGCTCATCGATCCAGCCCACTTCTGACAGCAGTTCGCGGCGGAACGCCATGAGATAGCCCTCGATGGCATCCACGTCTGGCCCTGCGGCTTCTGCAAACTCGCGCAGGTCTTCGGTCACCAACCCATAAGGGCCCACTACACCATTGTTGCGATCTGCCAGAGCCAATGCTAAGGGTTCCCAGACATTGCCCTTGACCTCAATCGACGTATCCATAAGAACGACATAGTGGCCGCGGCTGGTACGCATGGTGGCGTTGCGACCGGCAGCGAATCCCATATTATGATCGGCAAACAGGACCTGCAGTCCGATGGGCTGGCCACTTTCACCCGTCAGGTCGCCATGACGCGCCAGTTCCTGCAGATAGGGCAACGTCTCATCTGTCGAACCGTTATCGACGATGACCAGTTCGATTGAGCGCTGGTAGGTGTGGCGACAAATGCTCAAGATGCAACGTTCCAGGTCGCCACGGCTATTATGCGCCAGCAGATTGACCGAAAACTCATATAGATCAGGAGCACGTGTGTTATCAGGTGCATCGCTGGAACTTGAAAGCACGGTGAATTCGTCTTCCAGGCGGCGCGGCTGCACCAGCGACCCATGATCAGTGTCTTGAATCGTATACCCCGCTGCCTCGATTGCTTCGCGCAGAGAATCGGCCTGGGCATATTCACCGCGATTGCGAAGTGATTCGCGTTCGCGCACTTTCTCAGCAATATCGGCAGGAACCGCGGCCAGGTAGGTCTGGGCATCGGCTTTTCGCCGCGGGCGATCACTTTCAAGATAGCCCTTGAGATCAAAGCCCAGGATACGGTCAAAATCGAGCAGGAGCGCTACTCTGGTCGTTGGCTCAAGCTCACCATCGCGTAGCATGTCCCACACAACCGCCATGGCGCGTGGAATATTGAGATCGTTTTCAACCTCTGCTAGAAACGCTTCCTGCCAGGAACGAACCAGAGCCTCTTGTGGAAGACTATCTCCTTCACCGGTACTCTGTAGGGCCCGATTGATCGCGGCCATCGCCGATTTATCGGCCTGCATGTAAAGCAGGTAGGCATAGTCTCGTAGGCGCTCGAGCGAAGTTTGAGCAGCTTGCAGGGCGCGGAAGGTGAAATTCAGGCGGCTGCGATAGAGCGCCGTGGTATAAAAATACCGCAGAGCCATGGGATCGAAGCCACGCGCCTCAATCTCGGAACAGGTATAGGCATTGCCAGTGGACTTAGCCATCTTCTGCCCATCGGCCAATAGATGCTGCGCGTGAACCCAGTAATTGGCAAAAGGCTCACCTGTGTATCCCTCGCTCTGTGCGATCTCGTCCTCATGATGGGGAAAGATGTTATCGACGCCGCCGGTATGGATATCGAAATGTGGCCCCAGATACTTCATAGACATAGCGCTGCACTCAATATGCCAGCCGGGGAATCCACGGCCCCAGGGGCTATCCCATGCCATCTCGCGTCCCGGTTCAGCCACTTTCCATAAGGGAAAATCTTCAGGATTACGCCGGTCGGCCACTACTCCTTCGCGCACGCCCGCCAGCATGTTTTCAAGCTGATTGCCCGAAAGCTTGCCATAATCGGGGAAGCGTTTGATATCGAAGTACACATTGCCGTTGACTTCATAGGCGATACCTTTTTCCAGCAAGCCCTGAATGATCTCGATCATCTCCGGAATATGCTGAGTGGCCTGGGGAAAGATAGTCGCAGGTTCGATATTGAGCTTGCGCTCGTCGGCATGAAATGCCTCAGTATAGAACTGGGCGATCTGTGCCGAGGTCTTGCCTTCTTTGCGGGCCTGGGCCAGTATCTTATCCTCGCCACGATCAACCATCTCCTGGCGCATATGACCGACATCGGTGATATTTTTGACGTGCAGCACTTCATAACCACGATACTCAAAAGCGCGTCGTATCCAATCGGCCATCGTAAAGGTACGCAGGTTGCCAATGTGAATATAACGATAGACGGTAGGACCGCACGAATACATCTTGATCTTGCCAGGCTCGATGGGGATAATCTCTTCAACTGTTCTGGTCAGGGTATTGTAGATCTTCATCGCAGCTTTTTCGTCCTCAGCAACTTGTTGAAAGAACAAGCATTCTATCTCATATCGTATGAGACAATATCAGCTTTTGTCAAGGCGAATATAGCTGAGTCACTAATTTTGTAGGAATGCGAACCGGGGTCATTTTCGGATTGAGCCAGATCATCCTGAAAATGGCACCGGCTCACTACTCTGTCATCTCCCTCACAACGCGCTGCACGCGCGCTCCATCGGCACGCCCCCTGGTCTCCTTGATAGCAAGAGGCATAACACGCCGGAAATCTTTACCGTTCTCCGCAATCAGCCTCGATACCACAGAGCGCAGTTCGTCATCGCTCATCTGCGCACCCTGGATATAGGCTTGCAGGATATCCATTTCTTTCTGTTCTTTTTCTGCAAGGTCGTTGCGCCCACCCTTTTTATACAGTTCAATAGCCTGGGTGCGCTTTTTTACTTCCTGCTCCAACACCTTATATGCATCTGCCTCGGTCAAGGGCTGCCCGTATTCAGCATTTTTGCGGTCGGTTCTGGCAACCTCCAGATTGTGGATCGCTCCGAGCGCCATCCGCAGGGTATCCAGGCGAAGTTGGTCACGCGCGCGCTGCGCATCTTGAATATCTTTACGCAGGCGCTGCTCTATAGGAAATTCCTCACGTGGTGCTGCCATAGTCTTTTTGCTCCTTCTTGTTATTATCTATGCTACTCAGTATACTACGTGGGAAAGGAAAAATCACCTGAAAGCAATTCTCGTCTCATCCTACTAGCAACCTTAGCATAAACATGATAGAATAGCCACACTAACCTGAATGCATTTTCGTATGAATTGAGTGGATTAATAACATATGCGTTACGCCGTTTTTACCGATATACATGCCAATCTGGAAGCTCTAGAGGCAGTCCTTGCAAAAATAGACGAGATTGCCCAGACAGAACCAATTGACGAAATCTGGTTCCTCGGTGACCTCGTAGGCTACGGGCCGAACCCGAATGAATGCATCCTCAAACTCCGCGAACGTACCGGTGTCATCATTGCCGGAAATCATGACTGGGCAGCCGTAGGCAAGATCGACCTGGAAGATTTCAGCGCGCACGCCCGCATCTCGGCAGAATGGACGGCGGAACGGCTCACACCTGAACACCGCGAATTTCTGGCGAATCTGCCCGAACGCCTGATCAAAGGCGAGGTCACGCTGGTACACGGCAGCCCTTTCGGTCCGCTCTGGGAATATCTAACTTCCGAAGTGCTGGCGGAACGCAGCTTTCAATACTTTAGCACCCGTTACTGTTTTGTCGGACATACGCATGTCCCGGTAATTTTTCAACAACCGGATACTATCGCTAACACACCAACTCTTCCCCTGGCAGACACAGAACAGAACGTAGTTCTCCCCATCCAGTCTAACGGCGTTGAAAACCATACTGCTGACCAGGACGATGAGGGAGAAAAAACAGTAACCGTCCATCCTTCTCCCCAACAATCCATGCTTGCCGCTCAACTGGTGCAAGAAGCACCCAGCGCCTACAGAGACCCCGAAAGCGGTTTGACGGTCTCCGAGGCAGAGGCAAACGCAATCATAGAAAGCCATCTGAACACTCCAGATGCAACAGGTTCTGCCGTAGATACCACCGCAAATGAAGCAGACCATGAAACCAGGATCAGCAGCCCATCTGAAGTGAATACACCGGAGAATGAGAACCACATCCTGGCTGATTCAGGAACAGCTCCGATTGATGCACCCGCGAACAACGAAGAAATGACAGCATCCGAAGCTGAGCCACCCACATCAAAAGGCGCTAACATCATAGACCATCCTACAAATGAGCATGATACATCCAATGAAGATGAAACGCCCACAGAAGCAGAGCTGACCGCAGTAACAGAGACAAACGTTGAAGAAGAAGACATCCATCTCGACGAAGAAGCCTCGGACGACCAGCAAGATGCTGATAATTCTGGCTATAAGAAAGATGGTGGCCCTGAAGAGGAAGAAGGTGGCGAGATTACGCCAGAATCTGCCGTTATTGATGAAGATCGTCTGAACAGCGAGATCGAGGAACTGCTGGCGCTGCTCGGTTTGAGCCAGAGCATGATTCAGGTGACAAACGAGATGCTTACGCCGCCGGAGGGTCACTGGGAAGCTCCGCACGGCTACCGGGCCATTATTAATCCGGGAGGAGTTGGCCAGCCCCGCGACAACGATCCGCGAGCTGCGTTTATGATCTATGACACCGAACGCGGTTTTGAATTTTATCGTGTCCCCTACGCAATCGAGAAAACACAGGAGAAGATCATAAAAGCGGGCCTGCCACACTACCTGGCGGTGCGCCTGGCTTATGGTCGCTAACCGGTCTTTGTTATGAAATTAGTAATTGGCCTGGGCAATCCAGGCGTTGAATATGAACGCACACGACATAATGTTGGTTTCCGCGTAGTAGACAAATTGGCGGCAAAGCACGGTTGGAAGTGGAATGAACGGCGTAGTCGCGCTGTGCTTGCCAGCGGCATGATAGGCTCCGAGAGAGTTGTACTCGCTAAACCACTCACCTTCATGAACCTCAGCGGCCAGTCCGCAGGCGAACTCATGCGCTGGTACAAGCTATCGCCACAGGACATTCTGGTCGTGTACGACGAACTTGATCTTCCAACTGGTAAAATACGCCTGCGTGCCAGGGGCAGCGCTGCCGGACACAATGGGCTGCGAGATATCATCGGCCACCTGCATACTGAAGAATTTCCACGCCTGCGCGTTGGTATTGGTCATCCTAAAAGTAGCCGTATACAGGGACGAGACCACGTGTTAAGCGCTCCATCTGGAGATGAGCGCATCTTGCTCGAAACAGGCGAAGATAGAGCTGTAGAAGCGATAGAGATGGCGATCACCCAGGGTCTGGAACGGGCGATGAACGCGGCCAATACTGACCCGGAAGAGGCCGCACGCAAGGAAGCCGCACGCCTGCGCCACCTGCAAGAGCGCCAGGAACGCGAACGCTTGCGCCGCGAAGAAGAGGAACGTCGGCAAGTGGAACAGGGCGACGGAGAAACAACATGACAGAAGCCAGTGAAATCTGGACCGGTGAAGCCACCAGGTACGACCAGGCCCGCCCCACACCACCAGCGGCTTTGCTCGATCTACTGACACAGTTGATTGGCATGCCGCATCCCACGCTGCTGGTGGATCTGGGCAGTGGTACCGGGCTGTCAACCGCAATTTGGGGCGAGCGGGCCGAGCGCGTGATTGGGATCGAACCCAATACAGACATGCGTACCCAGGCTATACGCAAGATCGAGCATCATCCACACGCGGCACATATCGAATATCGAGAGGGAGCTGCCCACCGGACTGGTCTGCCCGGCGGGTGTGCCGATATCGTCACCTGCGCGCAATCATTTCACTGGATGGAACCGACTTCGACCCTGACCGAGATTGCACGTATCCTGCGACCAGGCGGACTCTTTGCTGCTTATGACTATGATTGGCCACCAACACTCAATTGGAAGCTTGAGCAGGGCTCCAGGTCTTCTCCTCTTTCCCCATGAACCAGCGATATCCAAGGTAGCGCCCAATTTCTTCAAACAATCCCGCTGTCAACGCCAGGATTGCCAGCCAGGTATAGAGGAAAGCAGTTGAAGCGTTGAGTTCGGGCGCAAGTACTCGCCCAAGAACGGTTACTGCTGGCACGCGCGTCAGTACCTGGAAGATCAGGAAAATCAACAGACCAAAAGCAAAGTACTTCCAACTAACTTTGGCATTTTTTAATCCTTTTTTCCTCGTATTTTTTACATTTCACTACCCACGACCACTATTGTCGAATGGCGGAGAGAGCGGCTCGCGTCCCTCGACAGTGTAGTGCTGATAAGCAAGGTAGGAATACACGACGGGAATGGCAATTATTACAACCAGGATGACCATGAATCCCCAGATACGTAGCCATGGGACAAAACTTACGATGACACCGAGTAGACCTCCAATGACGAACAACCAACCCCCTAAACGATGCGTTCGTTCCCATACGACATCGCTTGTAAGAGTCCAGGGAGTACGTATGCCCGCCCAGAAGTTGCGGCGCAATTTGCCCATGTAGTTGCCGATGAAGATGAATAGTATTGAGACGGCTAGAATCATGACAAAGTTGATATCCAATTTCATTCCAAGGGAGATTGCCGTCACCATCAACTGCAACACCAGCAGCAGTAGCAGCACGCCATTAATAATGAGGTTTACAACTTCCTGGTTGGCTCGTCGCGCATTCTGAGAGCCTAACCTCGGACCTACCGCGATCAGGAATCGTATCAGCACAAACAAGCCTATGCTGATAAGCGGAAACAGAATGGCATTGACCCACTTAGGCGCATAGCTATTAACCTGCCCGGCCAAATTCCAATGAGTGGGTACTGTATCAGGCAGAAAAGGATAGGTAATGAGCGAGATAAGAATCTGCGCTGCGATTACAGCTAGCGCAAAAAGAGTCGCGGGCGTAAAAAAAGTGGACTGCGGTGTAATTTTATCGCTGTTACTCTCCGATGGATTCATAATATCCCTCCAGTCAGCCATTGAATGTTTCTTCGGACAAGTTTTCTTGTGTAGGAGCGCCTTCTTGAACAGAGGAATCGTCCATTCCTCCAAGCCAGCCTAAAATTTCCGTGAGCAAATCCTGAAAGACGGTCGTATTGAGCGAATAAACCTGGAACTGACCCCGGCGCTCAACACGCACGAGATCGGCAAGTTTCAAGACCAGAAGGTGATGTGAGAGCGCGGTACGTCCAACGCCCGCATACTCAGCCAGTTCACCCGCTGTACGTTCTCCTCCCCGCAGGTATTTTAAGATGCGCCGCCGCGTCGGATCGGCAATGGCTTTGTACGCCTCTTGCATACCAGGCACTGCAAGCCTCCTATTCATATCAGCATTTCAACAACTATTGAAATATTAATGTATGAAAAGGCAAAATGTCAAATTGGGAAAGGAGTTAGAAATAAATCGGTGGGAAGGGGACCTGTGATATTGTCTCCGGCATATCGCTTTCGCTGGGGTGTGCCTCTGTTATGAGCGAGGCGCTTCATACGTTTTGCATTATAGGTCCATCAATCCAGGAAGATTTCTTTATCCTTCACACTCTCCAACGGTGAAAGAAGAATGAAAGCGCAACAGATCATATGACAGAATGAATTGGTCAATGCCTGGGAGGCTCTCCAGGCCACTGATCAGATGTCAGTTCACCCTGCCGGTGCCTACCTCGCACACGTCGATCTGTGATGACCCGGCATCGAGCGAGGCAGATACAGTGAAAAGGCCCGCCCACGAGCAGGTGGTACACAGGCAGGCCATTCCCAAATTGACCGGTGAGCAATCGGCGTGAACACGGGTACCAGGTTTTTTGGTTGGCGTTGAGAACCTGGGCGAAGTGATGAGCAAGAACGGAAGATTTTATATGCTATGCACAAAGTCTGGCGTAGTATTTCAGAATGACAGGAGAAAAAACTCATGGCAACAGAGAAACCAACTATCGCTGTTCTCGGAGCGGGTAATATCGGCGGCTCAATCGGACGCAAATGGATCAACGCTGGGTACGAGGTCATCTTTGGAGTAAACGACGTGAACGGCAAAAATGCCCAGGCTCTACGTGGCGAGCTGGGTGATCGCGCGCAGATTGGCACGATAGCCGATGCTTTGAACAGCAACCCGGCCGTTGTACTGATGGCAATTCCTGGCACAGCGATGGAGCCGACAATTGCCCAGTACGCTTCCCAGCTTGATGGGAGGATCATTATCGATTCGGCAAACAGAATGGGTGCAAGCACGATGAACAGCTTTGCCGCGCTTCAGCAGCATACCCCAAATGCTCATATTTATCGTGCTTTCAACACCTATGGCTTCGAGAATTTCGCCAACCCAGAATTTCATGGCGTCCAGGCAGATCTCTTCTACTGCGGGCCTGATGATGACTCACGCCCTATAGTTGAGCAGTTGATCTCCGCGGTTGGGCTGCGGCCCGTCTACCTCGGTGGAGTTAGTCAGGTAGGCATTGTCGATGGTATCACGGGAATATGGTTTGCCCTTGCCATCGGACAGAAAAAGGGACGGCACCTTGCTTTTAAGGTACTTGAACGGTAGCGGGCGGTTTATGCAAAATATCCCCGGTAAATTCATGTCTTTGAACCGGAGATATTTTGCGCTTACAATTGGAAGTGATACATTGCGTTCGTTTTCACTTACCATGACTACTAAAAAGGAAAAACGTGGCAGGACCCAAATACACTTATGAGCAGATTCGCCATCAAGCCCAGGAGAACGCACTTGGTTATCTGTTGGCCGCCGTCGTGTTCTTCAAACAGCAGGCCCGTTCTCCTCAGCAGTTCTTTGCTCTTGTCGGCAAAACTCTTGTACCTGAATGGCAACATCTCAAAGGACATGGACCCAAAGTGGTTATAGAAATGCTTGCCCTGCATGCCGTCTCGCTAGGAGCAACCCTGGTGGCGATGGAAGGAGATGACGAGATGGCATATGCTACATTTACTCACCTACCCCCTTCTGACCGCTTAAAATTTTTGGGTCTCAGCAGGGATGAAGTAGATGCCATCTGGGATATCTACGCGCCAATTGCTGCCTCCCTCAATCTTGATTACATGTGGTCTCGTGAACAGGATCAAGTAACCTTCAAACTTGCGCGCGCAAAACTCCCTCGTAAGTAAATTCGTCTATTACTTTGCTCTCACGAAAAAATTGTCAGGAAAAGGATCATCACACGTATGTTGCCTCCCAAATGGCTGTATTTTTTGCTGCTACTCGTCGCGTTCGAACTGGTGGCCGATATCCTGGCCAAACAGTTCGCGGTAAGTGGCAAATTTGTCTTCGCGGTTCTCTCCATCCTGGGCTTTATTGCCGCCAATACTGCCTGGCTCATCAGTTTGCGCACTGGTGCCGAGTTAAGCCGCGGTGCGGTGCTGTTCTCGGTACTTTCGGGTATTGGAGCAGTCGTGATCGGGTTGTTCGTGTATCATGAAAAGGTAAGTCCGTATCAAATAATTGGGCTGGCGCTGGGTATTGCCGCTATTGCCTTCCTCTCGGTGGAATAAGAAAATATGTGCGAAGTGTTGAAGTAAGTGTGTGGATGCGGTAGAATAACAAACGCACAGGCCAGAATGAGGACGCGAGAGATCGCGACAATGGTTTGTGGGCAAGGGTATATTTAAAGGGTGCCACCCTGGACAGTAGAGGGTACAGTTCCAGAGGCGGCGCTTCGTTATGCCCATTTTGGAGGATTGAGTGACACTTAAGGGTTTACTTGCACTTTTAACACAGCGGCCAGAGTTTCGCCGCTTGATACAACGACTGCGTGATGCTGAAGGAGTCCCTGCCCTGACAGGAATCACCGAGTCAGCACGTCCCTATGTGCTTGCGGCTCTGGCTTCGAGCCTCAAACAGCCATTGCTGGTGGTTGTCTCGAATGAGGAACAGGCGAACGAAATAGCAGACACGCTGAAGGTACTGGTTGAAGATCCAAAGGATGTACTTTTATTGCCCGACCGCGACGCGCTACCCTATGAACGCTTGATTAGCGATGCCGAAACAACCCAGCAGCGCATGAATGCTCTGATTTGCCTGGCCGAGCGTGAACGTAACGCCATTATTGTCTGTTCAGCGCGAGCACTTACCCAGCCTGTCATCCCTCCACAAGAACTACTGGCCTCACTCTATGACCTGAAACCCGGGCAGGAAGTCGATCTCACGCTGATGCTCGAACACCTCTATAATCTGGGCTATGAGCCGGTAACTGAGGTTGAGGAGCCGGGGCAGTTCAGCCATCGTGGTGGTATTGTCGATCTCTTCCCACCTACGTTGCCCCGCCCTGTGCGTATCGAATTCTTCGGCGATGAAATCGAATCATTGCGCACCTTCGACCCGGAGACACAGCGTTCGCTGAATGCCATTGATTTCTGCGTGGTCAGTCCCGCTCGCGAAGCATTGCCACTGCGCGGACCCGAGGCCGCGAAAGAACTGGCCCAATTGAACAGTTCGATGCTGCATCGCGATGCCGAGGAGCGCTGGAATCGCGACCTGGAAGCATTACGAGGACGGCACTCGTTTGACGATATTACTTTTTACCTGCCCTACCTGCACGCGCAGGCCAGCATTCTGGACTACCTGCGTTCAAAAGGGCTGGTAGTTCTCGACAATCCCGAAGGCATCCAGAATCGCATCCTTGAACTGGACGCGCAGGCCCAGGAGATGAAAGAGCATTTTGAACGTGAACGCGAGAATCCCACTCAGTTGCGGGCCATGCATATTGGCTGGGATCAGCTGGAACCAAAGTTACACCAGCGCCGCCAGCTCCGTTTCGCCGATATCCTTTCGGCAGATGAAAGCGATTTCGATGCCGGGCAGCATGGTACGGAACACCTGGTGCCAGCTTTCACCGCCAGTAACTCCTACGGCGGTCGACTACGCGCATTTGTGCTGGACTGCCGTAAGGCGCTGGATCACCGCGAACGGATCGTCATCGTCACAGTCCAGGCACGCAGATTGGCCGAAGTCCTCAGTGACGAATCCATTCTGAATAAGGCGACGATCCACGTCAGCCCGGGGACAAACATCAATGAATTGCCGGAGAGCAGTAGCCTGACGCTCATTCAAGGACAACTGCCAGAGGGGTGGCAATCGCACGGACTGGCATTGCAGGTCTATACGGATACTGAGATCTTTGGTTGGTCGCGCCGTCGAGGAGCGCAGAGACGTAAAGTAGTCACACCAGCCTCGTTCCTGGCCGATGTCAATCCAGGGGATTATGTGGTTCACCAGGAATACGGTATCGGGCGCTTCGAGGGCCTTGTCAAATTGAACAGCACGGGCGTCGAGCGTGAATACCTGCTGATCCACTACGCCGGCACCGATAGGCTCTATATTCCAACCGACCAGCTTGACCGGGTGACGCGCTACATCGGCATGGGCGACTCGATTCCGGCACTCAGCAAATTAGGCACGTCGGAATGGACACGCGCCAAATCGAAGGTCAAAGAGAATGTGCAGGACATCGCGCGCGACCTGCTGCGCCTGTATAGCGCGCGCGAGGCAAGCCAGGGGCACGCGTTCCCACCCGATTCCGAACAGCCCTGGCTGCAAGAACTGGAAGACGCTTTTCCCTACGAAGAAACACCAGACCAGGCTCGCGCCATTGAAGAAGTCAAGGCCGATATGGAGCGCCCGCGGCCAATGGATCGACTGGTATGCGGAGATGTTGGTTACGGCAAAACTGAGGTGGCGCTGCGGGCCGCGTTCAAGGCTGTGCTGGATCAGTGCCAGGTCGCTATCCTGGTTCCCACCACCGTCCTCGCGCTCCAGCACTTCAATACGTTCAAAGAGCGTCTGAAGCCCTACCCGGTGCGGGTTGAACTATTAAGCCGCTTCCGTTCAGAGAAAGAGCAGAAGCAGGTATTGGAAGACCTGGCCCTGGGCAGAGTGGATATTGTGATCGGGACGCATCGCCTGTTGCAGAAAGATGTCGTCTTCCTCAATCTTGGCCTGCTGATCGTGGACGAGGAACAGCGCTTCGGCGTCGTGCATAAGGAACGGCTCAAGGAACTGCGCACTGAGATCGATGTGCTGACGATGACGGCCACGCCTATCCCGCGCACGCTGCACATGTCGCTGGTCAATATACGCGATATGAGCGTGATCGAGACGCCGCCACAGGAGCGCCTGCCGATTCGCACTACCATTCGCGAGTACGATGAGAAACTGATTCGCGAGGCCATCCTGCGCGAAATTGATCGCGGCGGGCAGGTGTTTTTCGTGCATAACCGCGTGCATGGCATCCAGGTAATTGCGCAGAAGCTGCAAAAACTCGTGCCAGAAGCTCGTATCGTCATCGGACACGGGCAGATGCCCGAAGACCAGTTGGAACGGGTAATGCTAGATTTTTCCAGCGGCGAGTACGATGTGCTGGTTTCGACCACAATTATTGAGAATGGGCTGGATATTACAAACGCCAACACCATTATCGTGAATAACGCTGCCCTGTTCGGCCTGGCGCAACTATACCAGCTGCGCGGGCGTGTTGGACGAGGCACGCACCAGGCCTATGCCTACTTCCTTTACAACAAGGATACGAAGCTGACGCCCACTCAAGAGAAGCGTTTGCGCGCTATCTTTGAGGCGACCGAATTAGGGGCAGGCTTCCGCATCGCTATGAAGGATTTAGAGATACGCGGCGCAGGCAATCTGCTGGGAGCGGAACAATCCGGCTTTATGAATTCTGTCGGCTTCGACCTGTATTGCAAGCTGCTCGCGGAGGCAGTAGAGGAAATGCAGGGCAAGCGCGTGGAAACAGTCACACCCACGGTCTCTATCGACCTGCCGCTCGATTCATACCTGCCAGACGAGTACGTTGGAGATCGCACGCTTAAAGTGAAATTCTACCAGCGACTGGCCAACCTCAGTACGCCTGAACAGGTCGAGGCGATGGAGGCAGAGATGACAGACAGATTCGGCCCCCCCCCCTTGCAGGTGCGAAATTTGCTGGCGATGGTACGCCTCAAGGTAGAAGCTGCTCGGCTTGGCTTCGAGGCCATCTCCGCGCGCGATAATGAATTCGTGCTGACAGTGAGACGCACGATTGTACCCAATCGCATTGTGCTCTACAGGCGATTCCGCAACGAGGCGCGCGTTCAGCAAGGCGTTATCCGCATCCCACGGCGCTTGCTGGGTACCAACTGGATGGAGCAACTGCGCGAATTGCTGCCGGCGATTACGACGGCGGCTTGAACGCTGACAGCGAGGCATTAAATGGCGATCAGTCCCTGTTCTTGCAATTCGCGCAGGATCAGCTCCACTTCCTGAATACTCTTGCCCGTCGTGCGAGAGAGGTCTGCGATGGAACGACGCCCATCAACCAGGAAGTAGATATAGCGCTGGCGGCGGGTAAGCGGCAGAGATGACACATCTTCCACCAGCCGCCTCTTCTGTGGAACGATACGTCCCATTCCCGCGGATGGAAGGAAAGGAGCGGGCGAGGTGCGTATAACCGCGCTAGAAGAACTGCCATTGACCACTTCAGGAACACCACTTATGTCTTGACGAGTGAGGCGCGATGGGGTGGTGATTGGCCCGGTAACAGGGGCAGCGCTGGCCGATGGTTCTGGCGCGTCATTTGTAAAGGCGAAACGTACATTATGCCAGGTCAGGAGCCAGTTTATCGCATCCTGACCGGTTAATTGCCCAACCTGCGCATGGATAGCACGTCCATTCTGGAAATATATCTCCCCCTCCTCAATCCGACCTCCCTGTATATGCTCTATGCTCAACGAGCCACTTTGTCGCCTTGCTCGGACCACTTCAAGTACATCCTTTAGACTTTCAGCAGTTAAATCTCTGCCTTTTGCCATTGCACAATATACCCCCTAAATTGTGATACGCTTTGTTATTCTGAGCACTACTCATCCACCAAGGGGTCAAAACAGACTAAACCGGTTAGCTAAGATAAAAACCAAAAGTGATTGAAGGAAATCTGCCGGATTCACATTTATGTTTATATCATACCTATAGACAGGTTTGGAAGTAGTTAGTAAGGCAATTTAGGCCCTTACAACTATTCTTAATGGATTTTTAAGAGGCACCGATATATCAGTGGTGACGACGAGTGTGCATCAAATAAAACATCATCGCCTGCTTGTAGTCGAGAAGGCTGGCATGGCCATTGGCAATGACCTGGTTGCAGATATTTAATAAGGTGGAGACGACTTGCAAGTGCGTATCATCCGACTCGCCCTGTTCTTTCAGCATCTCAAGAAGCTGGCCGGCCCCTTGACCGGAGATTTCTAAACCGGCATGTACTGCCTCAATACGCAGCCATGTAAGAAGCTGGTAGCTCAGTTGTTCAAAAATGACGATATCCTCATCGCTCAAAATAACTGTAGCGTTTTCAGGTTGTTTTGAGGGTACTTCTACGACGGAAGATGGCGCCGGTTGAAGCGTCCGCGAGACTTCACGCACCGTTTCTTGTTCTTGCGTGGCAGGAGAATGCGACGCCTCGACCGGCCGGGTCTGAGGAATAGGCGGAGTTGCGCTTGCCACACTGTGTACCGGTGCATCTAGTAGAGGAGTATTGGCTACCGCGATGACGTGATTGTCTTGCTGCTTTGGTGGACTTTGAAGATCAGCTACAACCGGCGACCCGACACTTTCAACTGCCGGGCGAGTCGGAACATCAGGAATAGCAGGAGCTGCATGGAGAGGTCCTGATGGCGGAGTTAAAGGATTGGTCGTTTTCGGACCTGGAGCAGCTGGCGTTACAATTTTGTTGTCTTCCGCAGCTCGTGCTTCGATTTTCTGCAAAGAGGCAAGCTGAGATACCGGAGATTGCTGCGGTTGGGGAAGATGGGCAGCTTTTTGGCCGGTAGCAGGACGCGCCTCAGATTCGACACTTCCATTTGCATGACTTGTATGGCCATTTGCCGTCGTTCCACCGCGAGGTGTTCGTTTGGGGGCAGCTACAGCCGGGTGCGCCTCGCCGGGTAGAGATGGTTTGATTTCCCCTCGCGCTTCTTGTAATTGCTGCTGCAATAACATGGTGCTGGAGACAATCTGTTCCCATTTCAGTTCCGCCTGGCCGCTTGCGTTTGTTGTAGACCAGGATGAAATAGGACGCGGGCTGCCGAAAGGAGGATTGGTTGTCTGACGGCGGGTCAGGTGACCGCGAAATCCTTCGGTGACTGCCTGTGAAGAGATATTGATGAGCATCCTCACATCTGCCATTCGCTTGCGACCCTGCTCACCAAAGAAATTCCGATTGCGCTGCACGAAATGAATAAACAGGCGCTCAACCTGGCGCTGAAATTCTGGGGAGAGCAAGTCTATGCGATTCCAGGCGGTAAAATCCATGTTACCGAGGAAAAGCCAGACCTCCTGGCGTTTCGCGCGATCTACCGGTCGCATGCGCAGCGAATTTGTGCGATAATCAAAAAAGCGGGGATAGCAAAAATTGGCTATCAGGGTCTCCGCTAATTCAGCTTTCAGGCGCGCAAGTTCGGCAGGCGGCAGTTGACTCAGATAAATGCCCATACCAACACCCCTTTCATTTCAGGCCTCTCTCCAGGAGAAATCTTCAGGTAATCGTGAATGTGGCTATCTGCACGGCATTTGTCCCCGGTGCAGGAACAATAGTGTCAGGAGCGTTCACAATTTGTAACGGTAGTCTATCCTGTTGCGCTGCTATTGTACCTAACGGAACAGTTAAAGGCAAGAGGGCTATCGATACATGTGCCAACCCTGTTGGTACACTACCAATGTAGAGGATTCTGCTGGCCGCCAGTATGATAGTTCCCGGCTTCCAGGTAGTAGTAGGACACCACGTCAGGGCCGGAAAATCAGTGCTGGAATACTCTTCTTTGTTGGACTGATTCGCCAGCCGCACCTGTATCCGCAGAGCAGGCAGAACCGGTGTATTCACTCTCCAGTACGTATTCACCTGCATATAACGGGTATTGGCATTGGCAGTAAACGAATCCGGCGGCGAAAAACTATAGCCAACCAGGCTCAAGCTATCGTTAGAACCATCAGTTGCGGTGAAATTGACCTGCAGCGGGTTTGTCACCTGCTGTTGCGGTACTTGAGTAAAAGAACAGAAGCTATCCGGCAGATTCGGTATAACATTAGGACCGGACTGAGCCGGTGAGTAAGGAGCAATGCCTGGAGAAGGTAGCCCCCGCTTGAGCAACAGGTAACCATCTTGTGCAGCTACAATCCCATAATTCCCGCCCAGCAGAATAGTATTCACATCCGTAGTATACTGGTCGGAATAGAGAGGATACGTATTGTTGGTCACATCCAGGAAGATGTAATCAGCTGAATTGTCTTGATAAGGAAACATATAGATATTCGAGCGCTCGCTGATATGTGGTACAAGGTTCGATTGTGCCGACACCGACGCCGAAGAAGGAATCATATCGATGAGTTGCTGCGCCACCTTGTCATGATCGGTGACCTGCGGCCATTGAAAACCCTGTGAAAACGGCAACGAACCATAGGTGAAATCCTGATTCACCACACTCGCCAGCGCGAAAACGATCAAGACCGTCAACAAGACAGGGTGCAACCAGCGCGAGGAACGCAACAAACGAATAGGGCCAGCCGTGGTAGCTACAGCTTCAGTCGCTTGAACCTTTGGACGCATCTCTTGCACATAATTGATATACCATTGGACCAGCCAGATGATAAATACCATAGCTTCGATGGTCGCAAAGATAAGAATGGGAACAATCTCCGCGCTATACTGGAAAACGCCCACATACTGGTTAGGATCAGAACTAAACAGGTTAAGCGCCAGCGAAGGAACGGCAAGTACCAGTACCCAGGGAGCAAGCAACGGTAGATAACCGGCGGGAGCAAGCAATAACTCCAGATAAGCGCGGTGGCGAATCTCCCAGACATGCTGTTTAAACATGCTGATGGGATGCCGCAGCACATGCAGCACAATCTGCACGGGGCTGTTGCCAAGATAGCTATAGCGTGACACCAGGAGTGGATGCCCCGTGGGACTGGAGAAATGATAGCTGAGCAGTGTAATTCCCAGCCAGCCAAACGCAAGCACAACCAATCCCAGGCCGGCACGCCAGCGCTGCTGGAAGAGAATCATCCACAGGCCGAGCAAAGCTATTACGGCAGGAAGCTCCTCTTTGCAGGCCATAGTGAGGATGGCAAAGACGAAGAGCCACACCGTTTTGCGTGTATACATGAAATAAAGGGCAAAGAGCAGGAGCGCCGCAGTCAAGGCAACAGCATGAAATTCAAAGATGGTGGCCTGTTGCTGCGCCGGGTAAAGCAGGTAGAGAAGAGCAAAAGGCACCGCCGCCAGGTTACTGCGCAAACGCAAACGCGCCAGCCAGAAAGCTGGAAAAGCTCCACTCGCCACTACCAACGTTTGAAAAATTACCAGGGTATTGGGGCCGGGCCAGAAAATATATAATAGCGAAATGGGAAAAAGAATCGGCTCGAAATGAATGGCAAAACGCGAGACTCCAGCAGAGCTATAACAATTAGTATCGCTTACGATATTGCAAATAGACATGTGGAGCGGCTGCCCATGTAAAATACCCCAGACCGCCTGATCCATGATGCCCATATCCTCGGCACCGGTCAGGAATGCATTATGACGGCTGGTGAGAAATGCGATGAAAAAGGCGGAGAACGCCGCCGCCAGAAGAGCGACAAGCCCCATTGAAATCCAAAATACGCGCGTACGGGGCATGGGTTCGGGCGGCGGATAGAGATAGAGGCGACTCCGCCATACCGCGAAACGTTTACGCCAGGTCGTGCTAGTCACCCACATTCCCTCCTTCAGCAGAGACGCCTGCCGGAGTCTCATCTGAAATATTCTCTTGCTGTTCTTGCCTTGCCTCTTTCGCAAGCGGGGGTTGATCTGCCTCTTGTTCTTGCTGTATCGAACGTGCAGCCCGGCCGCCACTCAGATAGGCGACGCTGACACAGAGGAGTTCGGCCAGTGTGGAGACGGCGCGCGAGAGCAGCGCCAGGATAGCGACCAGGGGAACAGGCACGGATGGTAAAGAAAGGGCAAAGAGCGCGGTAATCGCCAGTTCTCGAAATCCCAGGCCGCTGGGCGTGATAAAGGTGACAAACCCAAAATCCCAGGCTATCGCGTAGATACCGATACAGAGAGGGAGCATCGCCAGGGTTGTGTGCGGCCAGAGGGCTAATAAAAGCACGAAAAATCCGCTGCCTGCGATAAACCAGCTTCCACACCACGCCAGCGTGACCAGCAGAATATCCCTGTAGCTCACGGTCAATACCACCGGTTCGCGCTTTAACACGCGCAAGGCAAGATTAAGCAAACCGTTGAGGATGCGAGGATGGATGAGAACGAGCAATGCCAGAAATATGGCAACCCCAACCAGGATGAAAAGGGAGCCGTGGAACAGAGAACCAATGGCTCCGATATCTCCCCAGAAAATCAGGCTCAAGGCGAAAATGAATGCTCCGGCAGCCAGCTTGGTAATCAGTTCGATAGTCATGCTGGCAAAAGCAATCGTGCGAGAGGCGCCATATTTACCAACCCAAAGAATTCGCGTGAGAACATGCCAGACATTGCCCGGGATGTAGCGCACAAATTCTGAGGCCAGGTAGATGCGCAGGCTGGCACGCAGATCTAAGGTGAAACCGAGACGGGCCAGCACTGCCTTCCAGATCAGGCCAAAGGATAACTCTTGCAGCACAAAACCGAAAAATGCCAGGGCCAGCAGCCAGTAATTCCACGAGTGAGCACTGACAAGCAGCGCATTCCAATTTCCCCAATCGCGCAATTTATACAGGAGCGAGGCCAGAACGACGATGGGCAAACCAATTTGCAATACACGCTTGCCGATTTTTACCAGAGTAGACTTCTGCATTAATCCAGTTCCTGCCGAATACTGTATTCTTCATCCGAGCGGAAAGCATAGTGCCGTATCATCTCGCTTTGCAGGCCCGTGAGAATAAACTGGACGCCAAAGATCATCAACAGGATACCCACGAAGAGCATAGGCTGGTTGTGAATCGGCTCATAGGTGAAAAAGTAGCTGCGTATGACCACGTACAGGTCTACTATCACACCGAGCAAAAACGTCCAGAACCCCAGTGGCCCAAAGAGTCGCAAGGGCATGCGCAAAAAGGTAGTAAGGAAGAGTACGTTCAACAGGTCTATCAGGCCTCGTGCGAAACGGCGAGCACCGAATTTCGAGACACCATGGATGCGTGGATGATGCTTTACCTTGATTTCCGTGACACTGTACCCGCGCCAGTGGGCCATGACGGGTACAAAACGATGAAATTCGCCATACAGTTTGATATGGCTATCCTCGATCACCTCGCGCCGGTATGCCTTGAAGCCATTATTAATATCATGCAAATGCACGCCGGTCATTTTGCTGACCATGCCATTGAAGATGCGCGACGGGAACGTCTTCGAGATAGGATCAAGGCGCGGGAATTTCCAACCCGACACGAGATCATATCCCTCATCGAGCTTCGCCAGGAAATTCGGAATCTCTTCAGGATCGTCTTGCAGGTCGCCATCCATGGTGAAAATGATTTCACCGCGGCAGCGGCTAAAGCCCGCCACCAGTGCCGGAGTTTTGCCGAAGTTCTTGCGGAAACGAATCACGCGCACCACGCCAGGATGCTCGGCATGTAATTTCTTCAGTTCAAGAAACGTTTTATCTGTACTGCCATCATCGACAAATATGACTTCATAGCTCTGATCAAGGGCATCGAGCTGCGACGATAGCTTGTCATATAACGGTCGTATATTCTCTTCCTCGTTCATAACGGGTATGACGAACGAAATCGCCACCTCTTGCGGCGAGGAAGAGGTTAGAAGAGTTTCGGGTTCAACAGAAGTTGGTAATTCGCTCTGGGCAGGTAATGATGAAATTTCCGTCTGTAACATTGTCACTATACTCCATACAGTAACCGGAGCCGTTTATATCTCCATTCGCCTAAGGGCTTCAATTGCCGCCAATTATAGCATACTCTCCTTCGAGAACAGCACAAAATAGTACCAGATCATACTCTTGATGCAGGACATGTAGATACCTCACGCCTTATTGAGAAAGCATCTACTTTCTCACTAATACAACGCACAACATGCCCGAAGGGACACGAATTTGGACGAATTAGGTAGTTTGGGTCAACAAAACTTGAGGAACATCCTGGTAAAGATTTTGGAAATGCTGTCCCTACAGGACTACTCGAGCCGATCGTCAAAATCCATCAGGAGTGGCAGTTGCGCAAAGAGGTCAGGACGGTCGCTGGTGATTGAGTCTACCCCTGCCGCTGCAAAACTGCGCATCTCAGCGATGGAATTGACCGTCCAGACACCAAGTTGCAATCCATACTTGTGTGCGGCTCCGGACATATCATGCATAAAGAGGTGACTATCCATATTGATCCAGTTGCATCCAAGAGAAGAAACATCATTAATGAGGGTTTGCAGCGCATGCTCGGCATGCGGATTCCAGACATCGTCTGAAACGATGGCTCCGGTCTGCAATGCCGGTTCCAACGCCTTGACGATGGGTAGTATCTTCCAGTCAAAAGAGATGATCAGCACCTGATCAAGCATACCGGCGGCTCGTACCTCGCCCACGACTGCTTCCGCGATGTCAGGATAGCGCCCATACACTCCATTTCGCTCACTGAATTTGATTTCGATATAGACTCCAACATGGCCTTTCGCGAGATCGAGGACTTCTCTCAGTGTTGGAATCTGCTGTGGTTCCGGCCAACCACCAGGAAAATGAGCCGCCGCATTGAGATTGCGCAGGTAGGCAAAATCGAGGTCAAGTATATTGCCGGAACCATCGGTAAGCTTCTCAACAGTGTTATCGTGAAATACGATGACGTGTCCATCGCGAGACATCTGCACATCAAGTTCAATAGTATCTATAGGTAGCTTAAGGGCATTACGAAATGCGGCTAACGTATTTTGCGGCGCAAGTGCAGCACCCCCACGGTGTGCTACCTTTTGTATATGACGAGCCATAAGTTCTCCTCAATGCTGGATAATACTATGAATTTCCGCATCCGATTGCAAGTTCGCGTCGTCCTGAGTACTGAACGAAACTATAACCCGATTTGTATCATCATAGCAAAGTTCCCCCTGCTCATCAGGTTGACCATTAGTACTGAGAACCCCGTTTCTTCCCACGCAAGCCACATTGTAGTATAGTATGCCATCAGGAAGCAGCGAGCAAAAACAGAAAGGATGATTTGAGCATGGCACTTGAGCTAGGTTTGACGGGAGAGATGACGACGACGGTCGTGCATGAAAACACGGCGGCATATGTAGGAGCGGGCGGAGTCGAGGTATTCGCGACTCCCATGATGATTGCCTTGATGGAGAACGCATCCTGGCGAGCAGTTGCCGATCACCTGGATGAGGGATATGTGACGGTCGGGACATTAGTCAACGTGCGCCACCTTGCCGCCACACCACTCGGTCAGCAGGTGCGTGCCACCGCGAAGTTGATTGAGATCGATGGACGCCGCCTCGTTTTTCAGGTCGAAGCTTATGACGAGAAGAGAAAAATCGGCGAAGGTCTGCACGAGCGCTTTATTGTCAACCTGGATCGTTTTATGAAGAGTGGCTCCTGATTGTTTGATAGGAAATGAATGCAATCTCAGGAATGACCTATGTTTAAGATTAATGATGCCCATGCGCGTTCGGACGCGGAAAAACTCAAGCAGCATACTGAACAGACAGCCAGACCTATGGCTATAGGAAATTTTTCCTGGAAGTATTTGCTAGATATCGGTATCGTAGTGGTGATGGGGGCTATTTTATTCTGGGGCGCCACCAGCCAGTTCTCTAACCACTATAACGATGCGACGCGCTACCAGTGCTATGCCATCGCTTTCTGGCAGGGAAAGGCCGGTATTGACGCGCTGGGATTGGATGCCAACTCAAAGAGCCAGTGTGCCTTCCTCGATAATAGTTCATCCGCCACGCTCGCGGCAAAATTGCAGGCCAGGCACTTCCCCAATTTCCTGATTACACTGGTGAAATCGCAATCCACCACACAGCCATTCCATGCCTTGCCACCGGAATACCCATTCCTTACCCTGGTCGCATTCTCTCTGCCCTTGCTTGCTCCCTTTTCATTGTACCAGGTAGTCTTCGCAATCTTAATGGCGCTCGTAGCAGGTCTGATTTATTTCGTCATCAAATTCAATCGCTCAACAGGAGCCGCTATCGCGTTCGCCTTTTACCTGGCGCTCGGTAGCTGGGCGCTGGCGGAAACACGTTTCGATCTGATTACTGCCGCATTGACTTTAGGAGCAGTGATCCTGGCGGCTAAAGCAAGATGGAACTGGGCTTTCGCGCTGCTAGCTCTTGCGACCATGCTCAAGTTTTACCCGGTAGTGCTTGTTATCCCATTCCTCATCGCGCAACAGGTGCAATACAGCGAAAAATGGACAGCCTGGCGCAGGTGGTCGGCTTTGGGGCTATTTGTAGGAATTTGCGTGCTGCTAACGGCCATTTCGCTTGTGCTGAATGTTGCCAATACGCTGGTTCCTTTCAGCTATTTTCTCAACCGGCCCATTCAGGTAGAGTCGTTGCCCGGTGTCTTGTTGTGGCTCGGCAATTTCGCGGGTCGCCCGGTGCAATACACCTTCATCTACCAGTCGCTTAACTTTACCAGTTCGTTATCAAGTAAGGTATCATTGCTGAGCACGGGTCTTTTAGTTGCCGGTTTGCTATTCACATGGTGGTTGCAATGGCGCGGAAAATTGGATATTTTTACCGCCAGCCTGATGACGCTGCTGGTAGTGATGGTGATGGGCAAGGTGTTCAGCCCTCAATACCTGATGTGGGTGACGCCCCTGATCGCTTATGTAGGCAAGGCTAACTGGCGCTGGCTGCTTAGCTGGGGAGTTGTTTGCCTGCTGACGCTAATTGATTTTCCCATCATCTACGTTGACCTGCCGCATATCGAGAAATATTACGGGGTGATTGCGGTACGCGATGCTTTGATCCTGTTGATTACGTGCCTCTTGTTATTCATAGCCGCGCGCAGGTCATTCAAAATTACCGCGAATTGAAAACGGGAGGACACACAGTTTTGCATCCTCCCGCTCATAGCCCGATCCAAAGATCAGAAATTGATTTGTGTAAGGTAGTGCCACACAAGTGTTCCAATAGACATGAATTGTGGCGAGTTTCCCGGTCTCGGCGTATTAGAAGTTTCATAAGAGATCGCTGTCGTCATGAGGTAAATTATCCCATTGACTAACTGCGGTGTTTGATCAAGACTGGCATCAATGGCACGACTCCATATTTGATGACCATCATTGGCCTACCTGTTTTCTCCAGCAACTATAACCTGCCTCTCTGAAATGGAGCTGAAATACGCTTGAATCACAACAAATAAAGACTGATACAGAAAGGTATTCAATCGCCCCGGAACCTGCCAATTTTCCCTTGCTATCTGATAAGATATATGGTATCATAAAGGTGCGTCAAGGCATGGATAGAGCTTGATGCAACTCCATTTTACCTGGGGATGTCGGGTTTCGACAGACGAACAGGTTGGAGAATTGCAGGTCGAGGTGTCGGTATGCACTCTCGTTAAACAACCGACAAACAATAGATGCCAAACAGGCACCTGCTTACGCTCTCGCTGCCTAAGAAACAGTAAAGCGTCGTCCTCCTGACCTTTTCCCGTGGGGTCAGATCAGGGCGTCACACACGCGGGACGCTATGACGAGGACCGCCTTCTAATCGTCATCTAAGACCAGAGGGCCAGCGCTGAGGAATCCGGTCGGTGGGAGTCCGAAGCGCAAAGCAAAAACACTGACTAAACCTGTAGTACATTCTTCGATGGGTCCGTTTGGACGGGGAGTTCGACTCTCCCCCATCTCCACCACTCATGAGGCTATAGAAGCGCCTATAGCCTCATTTTATTTAGCCCCCTTTTGTTCCGATATCTCCAAATGTAGCAACTGTGTAGCAACCGTCTAACAACCGCCTTTTTCTACTCCGCATTAAACTCTCTGTTCCACTTCTCTACGACCTCATCCAGCATCGACGGGAACACGTGGCCGTAGAGGTTCATCGTAATCAGAAACGAGCTATGCCCCAGAAGTTCCTGTACCACTTTGGGATGAATGCCCATAGCTAACAGGATGGTTGCTGCACTATGCCTCAAATCGTGGAAACGCATATGAGGTAAACCAGCCTCAACTAGCACCTCTTTAAACAACCTCAACAGGTAGTTCGGATTGAAATAATCGCCAGTCAACCCGCAGAACACCAAGTCTTTCTCAACCCACCTCAACCCTGCCTTCGCTTTCAAGACCTGCTGTTTCTCTCGATGTGCTTTGAGTATCTCAACAACAAACGCAGCGATCTTGATTGTACGCCGCCCTGATTTTGACTTTGGCCCATTCTCAACATATCCATAGTGAGGGATATAATCGACTGTCTTATTCACGAATAGTGCCCCCTTTTCCAGGTTCACATCCGCCCATCGTAACGCCAGCAGTTCACCTCGCCTCATACCCGTCGTCAGAACGACCAGGAGCAGCACGCCTAATCGATGTTGCTTCACCGACTCTAATAGAGCAAGCGCCTGATTTTTATCTAAAACAGGTATCTCTTTTTTCTCGACACGTGGACGATCTACCAAATCGCAAACGTTACGCGCAAGCAATCCCCACTTTACAGCATCGTCTAACGCCTTATGCAGCAAACCGTGTATCTCACCGACCATCTTGGGTGAAAGGCCCCGTTTCTGTTGATTATTGCAAAGTCGCTTCACATGGAGCGGCTCAAGTTTCTGCAACGGAACTTTACCAAGAGCAGGGATTATATACGTTTCAATGGTTTTCTTATACTTCACGTATGTACTCACCCGCAAATTAGGAGGCATACACACGTCCTCTAGCCAGCGTCTCAAGTAATCTTCTAGAGGCTCATTAGGGGCAGTTACGAGCGTTCCCTTTTGTTGCTGGTAGAGAGCCTCGTTTACTTTATCCTGTACCTCTTTTTGCGTCTTACCATAAAACACCTTGCGCTTGCTATTCTCGAGGGTAATGCTGCCTACCCATTTGCCATCTGATTTACGCCGATAGACAGAACCCGCGCCATTGCCTCTTTTTGCCATACCGATAAGCTCCTTTAGGCAAATAAAACCGCTTATCCGATAAAAGATAAGCGGTTCAATTCTACAGATGTTAAAAACAGCTAGCTAACAAAATCAACTAGCTTGCTTGCTGTCTACGCTGTGCTAACCAGGGCCTCAACTCATTGGGATCAATCAGCACCCGACGCCCAAAGCGATGCACCGGCAAGCCCTCTTGGTTAATCAATCTGTACAGCTTAGTACGCCCAATGCGTAGAAGTCTCATTGCTTCCTCAATAGTAATAAGCAAGGGTTGTACTGTCTCTTGCATGTTCTCCACTCCTAAAAGTCAGCGTTTCAACGCCGAGTTTACGCCGCCGATGCCGCTGCTAATCGATACAGCACGCGCTTTTTCTTGACCAGGTGCGTGAAATCACGCCCGGTATCCTCGATATAGGCCTGCACATTCTCGTAGAGGAAATGGAAGGTGTCAGAGATGTCTGGCTCGATCTCCGGTTCTTCGTGCTTCCTCTCATCGGCATAGCCACGCCGCCAGGCTTCCACCGTGGAGCTATAGCCAGCCACCGCCGCAAACGCCCGCATCATGTTGACTGTGCGCTTGCACTTGCGCTGGAATGGCTGCATATCAACCGACGCAGGCACAGGAGCGGAAGGCAAGAACGCGCCTTGTATCACCTCCCAGCAGGGATGCACCGGCCAACGCGAGCGGTTAGTATCCTCAGATGACATCACATAGCGCAACCACCCATCCGGCAAGCCATCTGCACCGCCGACATGCCCGGCAGCATAGGCCCATAGATCAGGCACATGCTCAAGCACCTCGTACACATTTTCCAGGTCGAACTCCCCTAAAGCCGAACGCTTGAAACGAAACTCGACCCGCCACACCGGCGCTTCCCCATCCCAGGCAGGTGACCCATCCGCCTGCTTTTGCGCAAGCCACAGCTCATGAAACCAGCCTTTTTCTTTGCTGTGGTACTTGATTTCATGTGTCTTGTCATAGATCAGGCAGGAGACCGCCGACGTGTGTTTGCCAAAGGGCAAACCCGTCACGCGGTTCCAGCGTTCAATGACCTGCTCAGGGCCAGCGATCACCGTGGCATCAACCGTCTGAGGCACAGGAGCCGTCTGCACTGCTCGATGGATGAAGTGCTCTTTGACCTGGCAGGCACCGATATCCCATCCCGTGAAATCCAGCGCGAGATGCACTTCACTGGCTTGAAAGGCGATATTGGCCCCGAAGATGTTGGTCAGGAACAGCAACACGTCCGAGATGCCTTTCGCTGGATGACTATTCCACTTCCACAGGTATTCCGAGGAGAAGCGCACCTGTCCCCACAAGGCTATCTTGATGCCTCGACTCACCGCCACGCTGAATTGATGACAGGTCAGTATCCACTTGAAATGCGACCCGCCCTTGTCTTTCATAAACAGGGTTTCCCCCTCAAAGACCCAGCGGGTCGGTACCTCCTCATCTTCGGCTTGCGCCCGTTCCTTGTAGCGCGTCAATTCCTGTTCCAAGGCTTCTGGCAAGCGTTCCTTGACCGTCTCGCCCTCGTGATCGGTCGGATACACGTTGACAATCAGCGTATCCAGGCCACGGCCAAGCACATGCATCGCTTGCACCATGGGTGCTTCCTCGTTCATAGCTCACCTCGCTGGGCTTTGGCTTGTAACCAGGCAATCGCCCGTTCATAGCCATGCTGCGAACGGGTAAAATTCGCCCAGCTTTTCCCGTCCTGGATGCGACTGTCCCGCATCACATTCACGTAATCCGCGTAGATGGTCACCCGATAGCCGAACTCGCTGGCTATCCGTTGCAACCGCTTGAAGACCTCTTGCTCGCTCATCGTGCCCTCCTTTTCACCAAGGTTCTCCGTTTTCACTGGTTGACTCAACTATTCATTTGTAACCGCTGTTCCTTCGCGTCGTGCTTTCTCGTCAAAGAATGCTATGATCTCTGGCAAGCCATAGCGTGGCTCGTCCTCATCGACATCAATCCATTGGCTAAAGTTCATAGCAATCCCAGTCCGATCAAGCCCCATGTCACGATGAGGCGGGCCAAGTACCATGTACTCATGCCAGAACTGTGCTAATTCGTTGTACTGTTCTTCGGTCAAATGGAGGCGAAAATCAGCCATCGCTCATCTTCCTTTCTGTGTATCAATCGGTACGCTAAACAAGCAAGCTTCAACCAGTGAAATCGAAGAACCTTCACCAAAAACACTCAACCAACCAAAGAGAAATGTAGTTTGCCGGGTGTGCTTTACTTGCGACACCCGGCACCTGATGACGACCCCGTTCTCGCTTTGACCGCCCGCAGCAGGTAGCCCGTTTCCACCATCGCCACTACATCCAGGCCCAGCACATGCAGCTTGAGCCGGACCCGCGAGAGCACATTACGCAGCGGGCGCAGCAGCACCTCGCCGCGGCCCTCGTCATAGGCCTCATACAGCTGCTGCCTGGCACGTGCCACCGCTTGCTCATCAGAGGAGGAGCCACCCGCCAAACGGGCCAGCAGCACCTCGTAGGGGCAATAGTGCGGGTAAGACTCCACCACGGGGTCCAGCACCAGCAGTTCGGTCGGCGTGAAGAGGGCTGCTCCCAGCAGGCACGGCAGACCCTCTTCACACCCCAGATGCGCCACCAGTCCCAGCGGGTAGGCCACCGCCAGCACATGCCCCGGTGGGAGCGCGCCTTCCAAGGGAAAATGCAGTATCCTGCTACTGGCTGCCTGTAGCGGCTCCATCAGACCACCTGCCCTGCTCGCCAGCGTTGCACTGCCTGCTCAACGGCTTGAATATAGGCGGCCACATTGTTGCCATCGCTGGCCGGGGCATACACCGGGATGATTTGCGCCACCGTCGTCAGGTGCCATTGGTCGATATACAAGGTACGGATGAGGTGATACCAGTCGAGAAACCCGGCTTGCCAACTCGTATAGGAGCGATAGCCACCCTGGCAGGCGTAACCCGCCGAACAGCGAATATTGCCCAGGCTCCGGTTCACGGCGGCCCACCCGGTTCTGCCAAAGTTCGATTCATGCTGGAAGAAGGCCAGCGCATAGGCCGGGTCAATCCCGTAGCGCACGCCCCCATCGTAGAGCGCCTGTCCCAGCCCTGCCGCCGGGGAGTGAGAGGCCGAGAGCACACGGTTGAGGAAGCCGACCGACAGCGTGGGAGGGCCATCGACTGCATAGGACCCCTGGACCTGCACAAAACTGTTGAGCGGACTTTGCCCAGAGAGCGAGGAGAACCGTTTGCCCCCGTACAGCAGTAGGGCCAACAGCAGACAGATGAGCGCGGTCAGCAACAAGACGATGCTACTAAAGGAATGACGTGTTTTCATAGGGACCTTCCTTTCCGCAGGAAGCGCCCAGCCGTGGTATACTTTCCACAGCGGGACCTTCCTGCTCATGGCTCTCGGTCACGTTGCGAGTGGAGCTGAGAGCCATGCTTTGTCATCAGAATGAGCCACCGGCCCGGATGCGTGCCCACAGGGTCTTGGCGTCCAGGCGATGATAGCGCGCTACAAAGTTAAAGACGTTGCCACCACGCCCCCAGGTGTAGCAGTGCCAACAACAGCCACCGAGCACGCTGGGCCGGTAGACCCGCAACGAGGGATGCTGATCGACCCCATCGCTGTGATGTTCTCCAAAGGGACAATGCCCCATGCCGCGCTCGTCCAGACGTACATAGCGGCCAATGAGGGAGAACGGGTCTTGCGCCGCGCACCAGGCGGCAATCGAAGTGAACTGCGAGGGAGTGGCAGCAGTGGCACCTTTTTTTGTTATCGATGCGGTCGCAGGAGCCACACCCGGAGCGCTCTGAGGCGAGAGCAGCGCGTCCTCATCCGGGGGGACTATCGGCTCCAGCGAACAGCACCAGGCCAGTTGCGCCGAGGTCGAAGCGGCCACCAGCACCACCCTTTCCCCTTGCCACCAGACAAAGGGATAGCGCCGTCCGCTCCTCTGGTGGATGCCCAACGGCACCCGGATGAGCGACCCGTAGCCCGCTGCCACCGCCTCTTGTTTGGGGTAGAATTCGACCCCAGGCGGGCAGTACGGCAGCAGCCAGCGCCGCACCGAGAGCGCAGAGAGCGGCGGCGCGAACAGCACCCACAGGTGTCCGCCCCGTCGCGATGCTTCCAGGAACGACGGGATACCATCCGACGCCAGGCGAGCCTGCACCGTTGCCAGCAGCGCCAAGCCATCTGGCGTATCGGCATCATAGACGGCGAAGCGACAGCGGCCCGCCTCATCGATCACATAGGTGCCCAGCGTGTCCTGGCCGGCCAGGTGACGCGCCAGCGCCGTCGCCGTCAGCGCAGCACCGACCCGCCGGTAGCGCCCGCTCTGCTGTTGCACGGCGTAATCATCGCGCCGCCCGATGAAGCGCCGGGCGAAGGCCAGCAGCACCGAACGCTCGATCATCGACACCACTCCTTCCTGCATCTCGACCAGCCAGCATACCTCACGCACATAGCAAGCCATGAGCCTGGCGCGTGGCGCGTGGCGCACAAAGAGCTAGGAGCCAGCGCGCTCAATGCGCCGAATTTTGACCTCACTTTGCGTCTCTTCCGGCGAGCCACCAGCTGCGGGCAGGGCGCGACGTTTGGCATCGGCAATCATGGTTTGGGCGTGCAACCGGTCGAGCTCGAGCCACACCTGGTTGCGCTGCTCTTTCATCGCCAGGTCTTGCCGCTCTTCCGTTTCGCGCCGGGCCGCCGCCGATTGGGCGCGCTGGATGTCCAGTTCCGCCTCGTTAATCTCACGTATCGCCTGGGCGCGCACGCGTTGATCAGCCACGAACTTCTTGAGCGACTTGAACTGCATGACCGCCAGGAACAACAAGGACGCGATATCGACCGCCGGCACCATCGCCACGCGGAAGACCAGCGCCGCAATGCCACTGGTGTCACGCGGCACAATGTGCGCCGAGGCAATGAACCATTGCGCCAGGCCGGACGCCAGCGAGAAGAGCAGGAAGCACACCAGCGAGCCAAAGAACTTGGGCGCAGAACTGGCATCAGAGGCCATGCGCCGCAGCGCCGTCGCCGCCGAGAGCGTCATCATCGCTAGCGCAAACTCCCCTGCCAGCGCCACCGTGTGTGTGCCCAGCGACCAGCCGCTATTCCAGTCGAAGCGCCCCCCGTAGGCATCGCCGATCTCTTTGCCCATCGCATACGCCACCAGCAACGGCAGCGTATACGCCAGCAGGAGAAAAAGCCAGCGCACCAGCTTCTCAAAGGGCGATTCGCGATCTTCGTCAAAGGAATCAATCAACTTGCGGTAGCGTTCAAAGTGCGAGGCGTGCGAGGCCGGTGTCTGCTCGATGTCGATCAGGTCATCCTCGAAGACCTCCCCGCTCACCAACTCGCAGGAAGCAGCTGCACCAGGCCCACCGGCACCTGGTACCTGCATGTCACGACCGGTTGAGAGCCGCTCAACCAGCCAGGTTCGCAATCCCATATACACCATCCTTTCATGGAGAGACAGATTAGAACGGCAGCCCTTGACAGGCGCCGTATTCGGCCAGCACCTCAATACCGTCCGCCATTTTGCGATAGCGGCCCTGGCCCACCAGCGCGCCATTCATCACCAGGTGGACCGAGAACTGGGCATCAAGCGGCAAGGCCCCCACGACATCGACTAATTCGGCAAAGGTGCGTGGCATCCCGGCTAACACCTCTTTCCCCTCGGACTCGATATAGACTTTGGCATAGCCGACCGGGGTATAGGACTTGACCAACCCCTTGCGGCGGAACTGCCGATCATAGCGCCGGTGACAGCGCTGGCATAACACCATGGTGTCGGCATCTTTCTTCCAAGTTTGGTATTGCTGTTTGTGTGCGATGGACAAGTAGACGATATAGCGATCACCCGTGCGGGTATTGTGTCGCTCAGAGAGATGCTTCACACCGCATTCCTCACAGCAATAGTTGGCTTCACGGAGCTTGTCCCGTCGAATAGCACGCCATTGGGACGGGTAGAGCTGCGCATCAAACATCGTGGCTACCCTTTCCTCATGCCTGACGGAAAGCACCCCAAAAAACAGAAATGGGTCGAGATGAAACAGAGTCATCCCGACCCACGAATGGAGAACGAGGCGCAGCCATGCGGCTTAGTCCTCATCCTCGTTAGGGACACCCAGGTCGCGCAGGTTGGTCACCTGAGAGCGAATTTGCATCACCTTGCGGCCATCTTGCAACTGCCGCTCACCTGCTGATTGCGATTTAATGACCATCTGGACTTTGTGCCCAACCAGGTCCTGATTGACCAGGTCCGGGTACTGATTGTCGTCATGACGCACCTGGCAGGACCAGACGTGTCCAAAGCGCACATCATTGACTTCGATGGAGAGGAAGCGCCAGCTTTCGCCCTTGCGGGGTCCCTCTTTGGTCACGCCCTCGACTTCACGCATACCCATCACAATACCAACTAACTTTGCAGCCATGTGAGTAACTCCTTCTTGCGGCGTGAGAAGACTTGACAGCCAGGCCCGCCCACGCCACAATACAGGCGAGACCTGGCAACATCCAGCAATGGAAACCAAGGAACTCAACGGCTGGCTTCTGTGTTGCAGACAGGAGCCAGCACCCTACAAGTACGACCTACGATGTACGCCCCGACCCTCGACGGGCGTTTCCACACAAACGACAGTAGAGCTTCCGCCCGAGACGCAACACACACCGTGAGCACAAGGGAGCGTCGCACACTGCACAGCGATACAGGGCAGGCTTCTCACAGTAAATGCAGACATGGGTAAAAGATGGGAGTCTCAACCCTACCTCCAAGTGTCAGACACCTCTTTAAAAAGTGAGCGTTTAAACAGTGACTTTTCAGAGGCAGAACGCATGACTACAAGGGAAGACGAAACGGGGGCAGGCTGCCATACTGGACATTGAGCAGCACCCACACCAGCACGAGCACCAACAGCACCAACGCCAAGGTCTTCCAATACGACGGCAAACGATACATCACACCTCCTCTTTAGCGATATCTCAGGCAACACATCCGCAGCGCCTGTTGAGGCAGGCGAGTAACGCACTGGACGCAGATGCCGAAGACATCACAGCCTGAACGGCTACAGCGAAACCACCCCACCGACAGAGTAGGGACCCACTGATGCCCAAGTTGTTGGCAGAGACTCGACATCGTTCATTCCTCCCTGTCTACTCGTCCTTGATGACCTGCTCAAAGAGCACACCACAGACCAAGCACCGCGCTTGAAAGCGGTCACTGGCAACGCGCACTTTGACGGCAGGCTCACAACTGCACTGGTACAAGCGCAGCCGACTGCCCACCTTCTCTTTCGGCTTGACCGTAATCGCCGCATGCGGATAGGAGCCAACCTGCTGGACATAGGCAACCAGCACCGGACGCAGGGCATCACCCACCGTGGTAGCCGTGGGAGGACCGGCCAGGCCAGCACGCCGCGCCGCCTGCGAGAACTCCTTGCCATGGCCGAAGCGGCAGCCAAAACAGGCATGAATCAGTTCATGCAACAGCACCCCAAGCACATCAAGACTGTCGGAGAGCAGGGGAGAAATGAAGATTTGAGGCTTGCCGTCCCGGCTTGCCGTGGGAGGAAAGCACTGCCCGATGACCGTCCTGCGCCGACTCACACCACCGCGCACCGGCCAGCCACACGAGACCCGTACCTCCACACGTGGTAAGTCTCGCTCGACCAGGTAGTCCATCAGAAAGGCAGCCGCCCCTTGTAGCCACGCTTCCCGATACACGACGAGTTCCGGTTGTTCCATGGCACACCTCACAAAATGCGCGTTTAAACGACGACTTTACACAGAGCACTACGAAGAACGCACAACAAAGACACACCACCGAACAACACAAGCCAATGAAAGGGCTCACCGGCTCAGCCCTCCCTCGTTGGAACGAGAGCAGGCAGGATCAACCGTGAGTGGTTGAACGATGCTCCCACAAAACCAGACAGCGCCATGTGCTACCCTCCTTCCCTGGCATTGGCCGGTTCGCGGGTTCCTACTCCCTTCCCTCATCTGTACATGCATCGCGGAGACAAGTCACGCGACACACGGCCTAGCGTTCTCCCGAACGGCTACGCACAATTGCACTCTCTCCTATGCGGCTCGGAACTCTCTACTCAAGTGTCCTACCTGTTCTCCGCCAACATAGTCTCCGTAGTTACTCAGAAAGGCGCGTTTGTAGGATATGAAAGGAGTCGGAACACACCCGACATATTTACCCTTTGTCATTGAGTACCGAACAGGAAGCTCTGTTGCTTACTTCGCCTTCACAACCGCTTCATGTTCTGCGTGTACCTGGCCCAGATCACCATCATGGAAACATAACTAGCGATAACTAACAAATAACTTTTATTAACTATCATATAATATTATAACTAACAACGGTTTCTAATGTCAAGATGAAATAACAACTTTTGTCAATTGAAAGCAACCATGTTACAATAACTGTCATAAATGAAAGTCACCTACAGAGGAAAGCAATAGCATGCAAGAAAAATGGGTTGATTCAGAAGAAGGAATCAGGCTTTACACAGAAGGAGGAATTTCAGAAAACACTTTCTACCGCCATGCAAGAGAAGGCCGCATCAGGAAATCTTTGCCACAGGGGAGACAAAGAGATGCGCTCTACAATTTAGAGGACATTCGCAAAGTCATAGAGTTTCATCGCCTGAAAAGAAAACGTCGAGTAGAAGCCATCCGCACAAAAAAAGAAGAGCAGGGCAAAACCGATTGGGTTCAAGCAGGCGATCTTCCCTATTTGCTTGCCCTGGACTATGAGATGTTTGGAATCGATGAAGCGGTAGACCTGACGATCACGCACACCTGGTGGAAAAAGAACCCTTATATGTGCCGCGTCCTCTATAACGCCGAGGATAGAAAGGATATATGGGGATATGTCACCATGATTCCTATGGCGGAAGAAACAATTTTCAAATTGCTCCGCCGTGAGATGCATGAGCGAGATATCCGAACAGATCATATTTTTACCTATGAAGAGAATAAGGCGTATACCGTCTACGTCAATGCAATCGTCATCAAATCAGAACATCACACAGCTCTCAGAACGCTTATCAATAGTGTTCTCAATTTTTGGTGTGAGCAATACCCAAAAATCAGGATCACCAAAGTCTACGCCTATGCAGAAACCGATGAAGGATGGAACCTCATCAAGCACCTGTTTTTTGCGCCGAGATATGATATAGGGCATAAGGCTTTTGAACTTGACCCACTGCAAATGAACCCATCAAAGCTCATAAAAGCGTACCAGGACTGTTTGAAGGAACGAGAAGCAAGTACATCGTAACTGCACACACAAAGTCGGGAGAACTCATGCTAGAACAAATCAATCATATACAAGAAGGATACGTTCAAGTAACTGGCGGGCTTGTCTGGTACAAAATCGTGAATCCAGGGAATGGTATTCCACTTCTCACACTTCACGGCGGTCCAGGGTCTCCTCACGATTACCTTGAACCACTCGAACAACTAGCAGATGAGCGGCCTGTCATCTTCTACGATCAGTTAGGCTGCGGCAAGTCAGAGAGGCCAGATAACATTAGCCTTTGGCAACGGAAGCGCTTTGTTGAAGAGCTAAGCCAAATCCGAAAAGCGCTCGATCTCGATCAAATTCACCTTTTTGGACACTCCTGGGGGAGCATGTTAGCGGTTGATTATATTCTTACTCAACCAGAGGGAATTCGAGGTCTTATTCTTGCCAGTCCCGCGCTTTCTATTCCTCGTTGGCTTCAAGACATGGAACACTACAGGCAGAGCCTCCCTCTTGAAGTACAGAGAGTTTTTCAGGAGCATGAAAGCGACGGCACGACTGATTCCGAACACTATCAAGAAGCAGCAATGGAATTCTACCAACGCTATCTTTGTCGTCTTCATCCCTGGCCAGAACCCTTGGAACGAACATTCGCCGGTGAAGGAACCATGGTTTACAACACCATGTGGGGGCCGACCGAGTTTTATATGACGGGAAACCTCTTAGATTATGATTGCACTCCTCACCTGACTGAAATAGCCAACCCTACCCTCTTCACATGTGGTCGCTATGACGAAGCCACCCCAGAGACGACAGCCTGGTACCATCGCCTGATTCCTCAGTCAGAAATAGTCATCTTCGAGCAGAGCGCCCATATGCCACATCTTGAGGAGACAGAACGCTACATACAGGCAGTCAGAGACTTTCTTCGGCGGGTCGAGCAAAATCACAAGAACTGACACGGGTATCGTCATATTGTGGCGAATGCCGCTTTACACGAATTCACTTATACATACGACATTGATGAGGAGGCAAGCAAATGACAACCATCGATAAAACCACAAGAGATGAATTAGTACGGGAAATAGCCCTTACATTAGCAAAGAAGCAGCGCTTGGCTTTTGCTTCAGACTTTCACGCGTTTGCCGAGGGCCGAACGCTGGTGCTGGCAGGCGTACCTTTTGAGAACTTCCCCAAGGGACCAAACACGAAGAGAAGCGACGGAGACGTAGTCTCTCATGCCATTGTCATGGCCTTAGCCGGAGCCACCAATACTGGTGATATTGATGATTGGTTTCCCGATGTTGGCGAAACGGGGGTTCGATCAATCGATTATCTACCTGAAATGCGCCGTCGCCTGATTGAAGCCAGACAACTTTTCATAGGAACTGTTGACGTGACGGTTCTGTGCGGAGAGCAGCCGCGCATGAAAAAACGCTTACCAGAGATGCAGCACAACATTGCTGAGGGATTGGGTATCAGTCCTGTCCAGGTACACGTAAAAGTAACTAGCATGGATGGCCGGGATGAAATAGCACAGCTCGCCGGTATCGAAGCCCGTGTTCTGATCAGCCTGTGGGAAAATCTGTGACAAGAGAGCGAAAGGTTGGAAGAGTATGGAAACAAACACAAGCATCATAGATTGGGCGGAGCAACAGGCAGCAACACCGACAACACGCAGCGAAAATAATGGTACAATATAGACAAGAAAGCGGCTTTTCAAGCACAGGGTAACACAAGACGGATGGCAGAAGACAAGAAAGGTTGAGTCCCCTTTCGGCAGCTTGCAATGCCATTGCTACATGTAGCAACGATGTAGCAACGCCAACGAATACGAACGAACAACGGCAACATGAAATAGCAGTGAAGCCAGGAGAGAAGAGGTAAGAGAACAACCAAGAATACCCAAAAACACCAATTTGAGGCAGTAAAGTGGGTTCGACTCTCCCCCATCTCCACCACTCATGCCGCCTGGGAAGGCAGTTCCCAGGCGGCTTTGTTTTGTACACCAAAGACCATAAAGCTGGGTTGACAGCAAAACGTAAATTTGATGAAACTGGCCCGCATTACAACAGAAAAAAGGCAAGAGTCTGTTAGTGATTCAATTTCGAAGCCTGGTCAGGGAGCACATATTTTTTAGCCTCAATGAGCCTCAACGCCTGTGCGTAGTTGCTTCATTTGATTGAGAATCTGGTATAATAACGCTTATGAAAAGAAAACCTATCGTTTATCTCATTTGTGGATTTATCGGTGCTGGAAAAACTACTTTTGCCAAGAAGCTAGAAGAAAAAACTGGTGCAGTAAGAATCACGAAGGATGAGTGGTCAATCAGTTTAATTGGAAACGATCCCACAATCGATGGATATGCGGAATGGGATACTAAGATCATCGGGTTATCAAGGGATTTTGCATTCTATCTTGCTGAGAAAGGTATTGATGTCATTATTGACGAGGGATTTTGGGCAAAAGAACAACGAGATGAGATGAGAAGAAGAACAACTACAGTTGGTGCTCAGGCGGTACTGTACTATGTTGAGACGCCGATAGAAACGATACGAGAAAGGGTTGTGGGAAGAAACAATACGCTCACGAAAGACTCGTTTCAGATTAGCCGAGAAATGTTGGATACGTATCTGATGTATTGGCAACCTCCACGTGAAGATGAAGATTACATTCTCGCCAGTGAGGTGAAATAAAATAGATCAATTCCTAACATTCTCATCCCCTAAGAGCTTCTTCGGAAACCATGTGATTTACTGAGAGGAAAACCAAACACTTTCAGTTTCCGAAGAAGGTTTTAGGCATCGAAACGCAACCAGGTGGCGGATGAATGGCTCCGCTCTGTACTGTTGAATGCCAAGGTCGCTGGTCGACTCGTGCATGGTTATACTGCTATGGAGGAAACACATGCCAGATCTTGTGTGTGAACTCATCCTCAGTCTCGACGGCTTTGCCCGAGGGCAGCGTTCACCTGCTTATTATGGCTATTTTGGTCCCGATTTTGCCGACTGGATCAAGACCAACACGGCGTTTCCGCATCGGATGCTCATCGGACGTCGGACCTACGAAGCTCTGGAGGGACTCCCGGCCGAAGTGCGGGACGAAGGATGGCAACGGACGACCACAACGCCGGGCTGGCTGTTCTCGCGCTTCTTAGAGGCGACAGACTGGCCGGGTCTGACAATCGTCCGCGATGACGTGGTGGGCTTTGTGCGCCAACTCAAGCGCACTGACGGTCCCGAGTTGCGGACCCTGGGCAGTCTGTCGCTGGTCCGGCAACTGCTCGCGGCTGGCCTGGTGGACCGCCTCAAACTCGTCGTCTGCCCCCTGGTTCTGCCGCAAACCGGCCTTGAGGCGATCTTTGAAGGATTGCCAGACACCGGCTTCGACTTGCTCTCATCCAGGGTTCTTGATGGGCGCGTCCTGCTTCTAGAGTATCGGCCAACAGGGGCGCCGCCATATACCCCTTAAAAGCTTAGCCGGTAACCTGAAGAGAACGCAAGCGATCACAGTGCTGAAAACAGATGAAGGCACAGGCCAGATGTCAGAAGGCTTGATAGGTGAAATCCAGTTTCTCCCAACGCACCAATAAGTGCCGAGGGCGATTGATCCACGCGTGCAAGCGCTCGACCACCCATCGTAGCGAAAGCCGGGACAAAGCCTCGTTTCGCCTCTGGAAGTTTGACGACCTCCAGTCGGATCCTGTGTTCTTTGGCTACCTCAGCCGGAGCATCACCCGTGTAGCCAGCATCGACGAAGGCAATTTCGACCGAATGTTCGGTGGCCTCTTGAACCGCTTGGGCAAGCTCACCCACTTGAGCACGGTCTTGCTCATTGGCAGGAGTCACCAATAGACGCGAGGCAGGTTGCCCAGCGTATCGACGGCTGCATGCACTTTACTGCCTTTGCGTCTCTTGGCTCCATCATAACCCGCATAGTTGCCACGGGTCGCGGCGTCGATTGCAAGGTTCGACTCTCAAAGTTGGCCGCGCGATCACTGCCGATTGCGCCCTTTGGCTTCTCGCAGCAATAAGCGCAGATCAGCAACCAGAGCAGTAAAGCGGCCGGCGGCCAACCGAGCGCTCTCGATTGTTGATAGACAACGTACCAGGGTGGCAAATCATTGGGCATCATACGAGAGGCGCGCACCTGCTCGTACAATCCAGCGCAAGCCATGAAACACTTCGCGTAGACCATGCGGGCGTTGCCCCGCATCTTCGGGCAACAACATCAAGTAAGGAGCAACGAGGGCCCATTCTTCGTCGCTCACATCGGTCGTATAGGGGTTTCGTGATGGAGTCATCCTTCATTTTACCACCTTTTGAGCTTGAATTACTAACAGGCTCTAGTACTACAGTGACACTTCCTCAAGCCGATGAGCGGAGAGGAACCTCCTGACCTTGCAAGGCCTGGAGGACTCGTGCCCATCGGCCATCCGCTTTCCCTGGCCGCTACTAGTAGAGGACCTTGGACCACGCCCCGAAGCGCGTCGACAGACTACGCCAGGCCGAGCCAGTGCGTATGAGCCACAGGATGCCTTCGACGATCAGCCGATAATCCGCCTCATGGCGTCCAGGAGTGTGCGGTGGAACCGCGAACAGGGGTTGCAGCCCCTCTCATTGCTCATCGCTGAGTGGCCTCAGCCCCATCACCTGCTGAGCAGACGAGGGCTGGAGAGCAGCGACCGGACGTTGGGCGGCTCGCCAAGCCATATGAGCTCGTTTGGCTCCCGCTTGATGTCGGCGTCGGAAGCGCGACCACCAGAGATGCCTGGCTTGTTGCTCCTCGGACTCCCCGAGCAGATGCAGCAAGCGACGCAACTCCGGCACACTCAGTTCAACGGCCTGCTCGTCTCTTCCCGTTTTTTTTCCTGGGCCCGCGTCACCACCAGGATCGCATGGGCGAGCAAGGCCAGGGTGATGTGGCGATACCAGGCGCGATAGCCGCGCACTTCATACTGATCCAGTCCCACCTCGCCTTTGGCCTCTTCCAACCCCTCTTCGATGCTCCAACGACCTCCTGCGACCCGCACGGCCTCCTCAAGTATCGTGGAGCCTGGCCCACTGACGCGATAGTAGGCGCGCTTGCCTGGGTCGGAGAGGTTGCGTCGGATCAGCAACCACGCCCCACGACCTTGCGAGTGGGCCTCGTCTTCCCCCGACAGCGCAAGCCAGGCCCACTCGTACAGGCGTGGCCCCTGGCGGCCCTCTCCGGCGGAGAGCACTGTCCAGGCCTCTGGAGGCAGGAGGGCCGCCACCAGCCCGAGCGGCTGGGACTGCCCGGCTATCCAGATGGCGTGCGTCTCGGGCACGGCCAGCACGTAGTTGCGTCCCTGCTCCTCTAACCAACTACGCATCTCATCGTAGCCGTAGACGGTGTCACCTCCCACCCACTGCACTGGCATCCCAGCCGCAAAGGCCCGCGCCAGCATGCGTTGCGCCAACTCTCCTTTGCTAGCAAATCCCACCTCTTCAGCAATCCCCGCTTCCTGGCAGCGCACCCGGTCGCTCGTCCATTCTTCCGGCAGGTACAACTCCCGGTCCACAAAAGCGGCTCCAGCATCGGAAGCATACAGCAGAAAGACGCCGATCTGGCTGTTCTCACGCCGCCCGGCCGTCCCACTGTACTGCTGCGCTACCCCGGCCGATTTCTTGCCCTTTTTGATGAAGCCCGTCTCATCGAGCACCAGCATGCCATGCGGCTCACCCAGATGCTCGATCACGTAAGCTCGCAGGTCATCGCGTACCGCATCCTCATCCCAGTCCGCCTCCCCCAGCAACCGTTGTACGCCACGTGGACCGTGTTCTCCCAAGTCTTCTGCTAGCTGCCAGCCGTTCTTGCGCTCGAGAGGTGCCAATAAGCCTTGCAAAAAGCGATGCACCCGGCTTCGCACCTCGGCTCGTCCAAAGCGCGGCCCAATGCGCTCGTGGACTTCAGCCAGCACTTCGACCCCTGCTTGCGCTATGTTGAGTTCGTTCGCTTCGTGTTCGTCATGTCATTCTTCTGTGGTCATCTGCTTCACCCTTCCGAAGCAGTCTACCACGTTTCCGCCCTAAGTGGCACTGTAGTACTATCATTGTGCCGGTGATAGAAGGCGAGAGCATCTTCAAAGCACACAAGCGCCTGCTGCACTAGTTCGCGCTTGGAAGGGCCTTCTACGGTCTCTGCAAGATCAAGTAAGATGGTGCCTTTATTATGCTGCACAGCGGCATGATACAGCCTGCTACCTTCAATATCAAAGACCTGGAGAGCATTGTCGTAGCAGGCGATGGCTTCATGGAAGAGGGCCAGCTGATTCTTTCCTTCACCTGATTGAGCAATCCTATAGAGAACTGTTCCTTTGCCGTTTTCTGCAGTAGCCCACTCAATAGGGTTGTTTTGACGAGTATAGACTGTGAGGGCGGCATCATAACAAGAACAAGAATCTTCTAGCAGCTTGAAACGTTCTCCTCCTCTCAACCCCTCGGCAATTTCAGCGAGTGCTGCGGCTTTATGATAGTGCGCTACAGCCCAGTTGGTTGGAGCCATCTCACGAGTACATAGCACAAGGATAGTATCGCAACAAGCAACAATTGATTGGAGCGTTTCCAGGCCCTCCAGGCCTTCCTGCAACTTTGCTAAATCGCTGAGAGTACTTCTCTTGTACTGTTGTACGGCAATATAGTTGGCCACGTTAAGCCCAGGAGTATAGACGGTAAGAACTGCATCATAGCAACTTATAGCCTCGCTAAGCAGAACTTTCCTATCTCCTTCCTGGCTCTCATACAAGGCATTCCCAAGTGCAAATTGTAGGGCTGCCCACAAGGACGGATCATCCTCGCGCGCGAGAAGCTGAAGTATCTGCTGTAACAGAGAGATATAAGCCGGAACGCCGTTCGATTGCCTCAGTCTTTCTAATTGTAATACTAGCTGATCAAGCACAAAAGGTTCTGAAGAAGAGGTCTCGTCCAGTCGTTCATGAGACATGTCTAAGCTTTCTTTCTACACTTTATCCTGCTCTCCAACAGGTTGTGGGCCAGCGGATGATGTTAACGTCTCCAGTATACGTAGTACCACCAGTGCATCTTGTCTGTCTAACCCCTCAGCTAAAAGATGCCAATCTCGCTCGCCCTCCCAGATACGATGTACAGCAGTAGTAATATGCCAGCCCTTTGCTTCAATCCGCTGCAGCGCCTCTTCTACTACTGCTCGCATATCTGGATTGTCCATTGCTGTTGCAACAGCAGCGATCAGGGAACCGAGCTGACGCTCAATATGGTAGCGGTTACCTGGGAAAGCGGCAAATGCCTCTCGCTCACGGCGATGATAGGCCTGTGCCTTCTCTACTTGACCTTCCATGGAGGCAATTACCGCAAGAATGTACAGAGTCGTCCATACTTCCGAGGAGTTGCTGAAACCTTCCTCAAGGGCGAGTGCTCGCTCTGCATACGCTCTGGCTTCAGCAAGCCGCGATAAAGGGGCTCGCCTTTCCCATACCTCGCTCAATAAAAGGTTGGCCAGATTATTCAGAAGGGTTGCATACAAATGATCGCTGGAGCGCATCTGTTCTTCGAGTTCCATCGCCCGCTTATACCAGCTTTCGGCTTCGGTCGGTCGATCTGCATAGTGGGCAACGAGGGCGAGTTGATTGCAGGTGTTCACTACCCCTGTCAGATTTCCCAGCTGCTCGTCTAAGGAGAGGCTTTCGCGATAGCATCGCCTAGCCTCGTCCCATTCATCCTGTTCTTCTGCTACGCGACCCAGTTGGTACCAGATATTTGCTTCTGTACCCGGTTCGTTGAGTGTATGAAAGATCTCTTGTGCAGTCGCCAGGTGTAATCGTGCCTCGGCATAGCGCCTTTGCTCGCTTGCCAGTATTCCCAGTTGTCCCATGAGGACGGCTTGGGCATGTGTGTCTCTCAGTGGAGTAACGATTGCCAGAGCTGCCTCGTATGCTTCTCGCGCCTGCGGATAGTGTCCCTGAAGAAGAGCGATATCACCCATCTCTCCCAGAAGCAAACTCTTCTGACGAAGATAGAGCCTGTAATCAGGCTGTCTGCTTATTAAGGCATCGATGATAGTCAATGCCTTGTTTAGCTTTTCTTCGGCAACATCTGGTTGCTGATTCGTTTTGAAGCAGCGAGCCAGTCGATGGAGGGTGACACAGTGTTGGTAAGAATTTCGACCGAAAGGCACATCCTCCGACAAGGCCTCAATCCGTACAAGGAGTGATTGAAATCTCGCAAGAGCGGCCAGTATATCTCCATTTTGATACTCGTCATCACCTCGCCCGCTCTCATAGAGCCATTCTGCTTCTGTCAGTAGCGGGTTCTCTTGTGTTTCTGTGGCGAGGGCCGCCACAACTTTTCTGCGCAGTTCAGTCCGCTCTCGCCAGAACCCCAATTTTTCCAGGAATTCGGTCAGGCATATAGACAGGTAGGAGGCCGCTTCCCACTCCTCTGTTTGCAGGAGAAAATCCAGGGTTTGGCGGAAGTTAGGCAGTTCATACAGAACCTGTACTCTGACAGCCTCAGGAGAGCTCTTATCTTCCGTATACAGGAAACGGGCCTGATCATAGTATCGCTGCATGTATCGTCCAAATAAAGTGGCATCTACTATTTCAAGCCCCCGGCGGAGGAATGGCATGAGGACAGGATGAAATTGTAAGAACACGACAGAGCTATCTCGATGCACCCGCTTTACTCTCAGCAATGCCGACTGTTCAAGCGCCTGGCGCAATTTTGCCCATGCGTCTTCTGGAATCCGGGTAATTGCTAGAAGATTGTCTTCAATTGCTCCACCTACAAAGAGTACAAGTTGTGGCAGGAGGCCGCGCTGCTCTTCGCTCAACCTTCGCAATGAGTAGTCTAGCGAAGCCAACAAAGAGCGGTTATGCCCTGTCTCTCCCTCATCAAGAAATTTTGGCAGCAACATGCTAAATTCCGTGCGGATCACTGAGATTGGCATATCGCGTAATGTGGGGAGTACAAGCTGGATGGCGAGTGGATGATGATCAAGCTGGGATAAGAGATTGCGCAATTCAGTGTACGGAGCGCGAAGTGGATCTATACCCAATCTATGTAACAGATGAGTGGCAAGTATATAAGCGTCGTGAGGGCGTAACCCTTGTAGCGAGAGATGGGCAACCTGAGAACCAGGCGCTGCTTCTTTTGTAAAGGTGCCATCGCGGCTGGTCAGCAGCACTCCAGCTCCCATCTTCGCAAGTGCGAGAATGAGGCTCCGTAACTGGCTGCGTAGTTCTGGTTCGAGAGGAGCCTCTCCTTCAGGTAGGATACTCTCCAGGTTATCGGCAATAATCAGTGTACGTTTCTTCTTGAAGGCGGTTTCTAGACGAGCAAAAGCTGTTTTGATCTCATTGGGGTCGTAGGAACTATCATACACGCCCAGGAAGTGACCCAGGGCGCTCAACAGCAGAGCGGCATCTCCACCGTGTTCAAAAGACACAAAGCACGCGGCATCATACATCTTTGTGTGGGTAAGCCAGGAAGCAGTTTCACGCGCAAGAGATGTTTTGCCAATCCCGCCAAAGCCCGAAAGAAGCACTACCTTGCCCTGCAAGAGCCAGCGTTCCAACCTCAAGAGTTCGCGGGCGCGCCCGGAAAAACCATAACGAGGTTCGCCAGGCATGTCCTCGTTCATACGAGATAAGGAGGAAGAGGTTCGCAACCTTTTACGCCTTTGCACCGGGCGGTCTGGTTGGAGTAAAACAGGATGTTGCAGGTAGAGATGCGGCATCCACCAATCCCTCAACTCTACCGGCATCCCCTCCTCATCTCGCCGTCGGTGATGAAAGTGACGGCGTGGGTCGTCGTGGAGAGCCTGCCGAGCTTGCTCGTGGGCCATTGAAACGGAGATACCTGCGGCGAGCGCATGATAAAAGGCTTCCGCGTAGCGGGTGGCGCTTGTGACCAGCACATTCGCGCTCATGGCAACCACCGCATCAATTCCACAACTGACTAACTGAGCCGCTATACTGCTGAAAAGATCTTCTTCAGAACTCATTGCACTTTGACAAGCAGTCAGAACAACGAGTCGCACACCACTGTCTCGTAAAACTGTTGCCAGCGCCTCAGCAGTCACCGGGTCAAGCTGTCCCTCTTGATCCTCGAAGGCGAGCATGCCTTGCTTGACTGTACCCAACCCGAAGGTGCCGTGACCATCAAAATGCAGGATATGAATTGGCCTCCTCCGCTTTTTGAGGCGAGTCTGAAGGGCCGACAATGTTGGAGGGCGAAGAAACTCCAGTTCAATTACTCCCGCTTCGATCTGGCCGCCCAGTTCATCTAAAAGTTCGCGGGCAATACTGCGTGGATCGACAAAGCCGGTTCCTTCAGGCTGGGCCGTGATCAGAAGAATACGCAAGGGTGGGGTAAACGTCGTCTCGCGTTCGGACTGTTTGCTGAGAGGCAAACGGCGCACAATTGAGATAGGATGACGATGGCGCAGCGTAAGGAAGTATTCTTCATCATGGAGCAGTTCCCAGGGAAGGCTCAGGGCCGAGGGAATATCACTGACAATGCTGATCTGGAGTGGCTGGTCGGGCTGGGAGCAGCAGGCTTGCAAAACACTCAGTGCCTGTGTGCTACCAAAAACGATGCGATACATCCGCTTTCCTACATCAGTAAGCAGTGCCTCGACCTCCTTGCCTCGTTGAGCAAACCCCTCATAGGGCCACAACCAGTATTCTTCCAGGTACCAGCGTAAGTCATTACGTTCCTGCCGTGTCAGTGGGTCAGGCAGAAAGATACCCTCGCATGAGAGTTCCAGTGTTTCGCAGGAGAGAACCAGACTGGCAAGGCAGTTGGCGGGTGCATCTGATGGAGGTGAAGTAAGGGTGATCGACAGCTCAAGCACATCCATTCTCATGCATCTCCAATCTGAAACCTATCATCGCTAGAAATGAGCCTGTATAAACTGCAAGAAGGATTGATACCATGAGAGCACCGAAGCAGATGCAAAAACAGCGACCAGAGCAGCAAGAATCAGCAATAGACCAGACCATATCCAGAACCGGGTTTTGTACCGTGTATGCAGCCAGAAGGCTCCCGTTGCTCCGGCCAGCAGGATCAATCCTGCTACCTGCCAGGGATTGAGGTGAGGATAGGCAAAGAGAGCCAGAAGCACACCAATCGTCGCCAGTGCAATGCTGATGAAAAATTGTCCATCAACCGTTCGTTTTCCGCTTTCAACGAGGTCTTCAAGCTGGCTCACGGTCTCAGCGATGTCTTGGGTGCTATTCCACGTGGCAATACGTCCCAGGGCATCCTCATAGCGATCAGCAAGAATGCCTTTTTGCTTGCCTACGCAGTCGATGTCCCGCCTATGAATCAGGCTGGCAAGCGTGCGCGCCTCTGTAGCACCCACTCCCGCGACCAGGGCGCATTGGGGGTGAACGACGAGCCAGCCCTTGCGTCGATTGTAGCGATCAAAGTGAGTGAAGCGATTGGCGGCCCAGCCCGTTTGCGGGTCTTCTCCTACAAGACCAAATTGACGCTGTAACTCCTCCACAAAAGCCTCCTGCACATCGAATTCCGCCTGTTTCATCTGCTTTCCTTGCCAGAATGGATGAAACCGGTATAGATGGAGCTTCTGCGCTTTCACTTCCTCTAGCACGAAAATACGATAGACCAGGCAAGGGGGCGTTGTTCCGGTTGGAGGGTCCTGCCTGTTGGCTGCTTCAAGCTCGTTGAGGCGCTTAAGCAAGATGTTGAATGCATCAAGGATTTCTGTTGCCGTTAGCCAGTGCTGACTGTTTCCCTGTCGATCTGGCAGCCAGACAAGGTGGGTCGCATACCAGAGGCCCAGGGAGCGATGTCTCTCCCATACATCAGCAGACCGCAGCAAATGCTCCGGGAGAAGAGGGGATCGATTCCATAATCCATAGAGTGCTATGCTGCGTCCCTGCACAGGCATGTTGCTATCCATCCTTCGCCTCCTCCATACAGAAGCCTGCCCCTCTTCTTTTTGTTTCCATCGATACCAGAGCAGCAGCCCGAGGCAGACGAGCAAGAAAAGTCCGAGGTATGCCAGATACCATTTTTTCTTTTGTAGAAGCGTTGTGATGTACCCTACGAGAGTATTCCACATTTTGGACAACGAAGCACCTTACGTCCATCATCAGCATGAGAGTCAGACAAAAGACTGGTACACCTTGGGCAGAGTAATGAATCGCATCCTTTGCAATGAAGGATGTTCAGCCCATCCTTTGTGGTATATGGTTCGAGGCAAGAACTCTTGCATCTTGGGCAATGCTCCTCTACCGTGGGAATAAAACCCCGCGTGTTCTCATCTTCCTCCTCAAACGGCTCCTCAATGTGAGGGGGAATCCAGCCATTCTCATTCTTGAACGCAAACGAGACCATAGAATACTGTTTGTCCTCCATGTGTCATGCTCCCATGTATGCGTTTGGTACACTATACTCTATAGAACAAGAGTATAGCAGAGCAAAAAATGATAGACAATAGATAGACGCAGCTCACTTGAACGGGCAGGCCCAAAAAAATTGAAAGGTATACTCAAGCTGAGGAATGCTTTATACTGGAGACAGTAATAGATATGACGCCAGCAGTTTTGCGACGTTGGGGAGCCAGCATTGAAAAACAGACCTGATGAGCAGCCGCACGACAATAACAAAAAGATACCCTCACGGCGAACATGGGAAATACGTATCCCTGCCGAATCATTAGACCTGTCGCAAGGGACTCCAGAACGGCATATACTTCTCGAATACGCTCTGAGCCGGACCTCGCAAGAAGATGATCCTGATATATGGGCGCAGCTTCAACTTGCTCTGGGAAATGCACTGATGCAAAAGCGGTGGGGCGATCAGGAGGCACAACTGAGTCGCGCTCTTGCCTGCTTCGATGCTGCCCTCTCAGTCTATGCTCGTGAAGAGGATCTTGCATACTGGGGCAAGACGCAACTGAGTAAAGGGGTCGCATTATGGTATCTGGCCGGGTTACGTACCGGAGAAGCAAAAAAAGAAGGCCTGAGAGCCGCCATCGCCTGTTATGACTCCCTCATCTCGGAAGAGTATCAGCTGGTCGATTCAGCAAACTGGGCCATGTCTCAGTATAACAAGGCGATCGCATTGCGCGACCTGGCGACGATGTTCTCTGGATCAGAGCAAGTCGAACTGTTACGCGAGGCTCTTGCCTGCTGCGAGACCGCAATACGCGGACGAGATCGCACAAAGTCCGCGCTTGATTGGGCCGCGGCACAGCACAATCGCGGCGTCTTGTTGTTTGATCTCGCAGAGTTCTTGCGAGCGAGTGAGCAACCTGCGACACTAGAGGAAGCTATCGCCAGTTATGACGCAGCACTGGGCGTGTATCACTACGAGGAAACTCCTGAAAATTGGGCCATGGCACAGGAAGGCAAAGGAGCAGCCTTCTATGGGCTGGCAAAATTAGCAGCAGGCGTAGAGCGTGCCAGGCTGCTGCGCGGAGCCCTCGCTTGTTACGAGAACGCGCTGACCGTAAAAAGCCGGACAGATAGCCGGGCCATAACGCTCAGCAATAAAGGGGTGATTCTGCATGATCTCTCAGACACATTGGAAACTCAGGAGCGAGCAAAAACGCTTCAGGCTGCCGTTGCTTGCTATGACGATGCGCTGGCCCTCTGTACTCGCGAAATCAATCCTCCTTACTGGGCTACCTTACAGCATAACAAAGGAATTGCATTGCGTGATCTGGCAAGAATACTCGGTGGAAAGCAGCGTGAAGAAACACTGCTAGCAGCAATCACCTGCTATGATCAGGCTTTACTTGAGCGCCACTACGAAAGCAATCCGTCGGAGTGGGCATCCACGCAGAGTGCCAAAGGTAATGCCTTGCAGAATCTGGCTTTACTCCTGACCGGTACGGAACGAGCCGAAAAACTACGCGAGGCCTTTGTCTGCCTCGATGCCACTGCTCACGTATATACCCGCGAAAGTAGGCCCCAGGCATGGTCAAGAATGCAGCATAATAAGGGGATAGCCCTTGTTGAACTCGCGGCTGTGGTAGCATATGCCGAGCGAGCAAAGGTATTGCAGGCCGCCATTGCCTGCTACGATGCTGCCCTCCTCGAGCGGTCTCAACTGGACGCTCCGGTCAGCTGGGCCGCGACACAAAATAATAAGGGAAATGCTCTTCTGGCGCTGGCCCGTCTCTTGCACGGAGATGAGCAGAAGGAGAAACTTCAGCAGGCGCTCAGCTGTTATGATGCTGTTCTCTCGCTCTTCTCTTCTCAGAGCATGCCGAACCGCTGGGCCCTCACACAAAACAACAAGAGTAAGGCTTTGATCGCTCTGGCACAATTACTCGAAGGTGCAGCACGTGATGAGGCGTTGCAATCTGCGATTACCTGTTGTGATGCCTCGCTAACGGTATTCACTCGCGAACAAACTCCACTTGATTGGGCTTTGGTAGAAGCGAATCGGGGAGATGCTTTCCACACACTGATTGATGGGTTGCATGGCTCAGAGCGTCAGAAAGTAGTGCAGCAATGTATTGATGCTTATTCGAATGCGCTGCACGTCTATACAAAAGAGGTGTTGCCAGGAAACCATCGTATGATCGCCCAGCTGGCGGGATCAATCCTCTTTCGCGAGCAGTTGTGGGAACAGGCTATTCCTTTTTTCGCCTCTGCACTCGAAGCACTGGATGAGCTTTTCACAACGGAGGTAACGTTGCATGGGCGTCAGGCCGAATTGGGAATGAGTCGTAGCCTCAATGCCTACCTCGCGTATGCACTTATCCGGTCGCGAGGAGAGGAAGCGGCCATACAGGCGGCAGAGGTTCTTGAGCGAGGCCGGGCGCGAGTAACAGGCGAAGCTATAGCACGCCAGGAAGCACAAATTGCCGTTGCCGAACGACTTGCCCCCGAACTGCTGGAAGCTTTTCGTAGCGCAAGTAGCCGCTTGCTCACTTCCACATTGCAGGAGAGTAGCACCTCTCTTACACCGAGCAGGTTTGAAGACGCGGAGGTGCCTGGCGAAGGGGCGGATAGAGAAGAGAATGCCCATGTCAATGAGCAGGTAGCGAAAGAAGCATTACTGGCTTCGCTTGTTGGCTACGAAGAGGCCCGAGCCGCTCGCGCCTCCTACAATACAATCGTGGCGCGTATTCGCCAGATTCTACCGGACTTTTTGCGGCAAGAAGCAATCGCCGGGGCAGTCAAGCGAGTACTCCAGGCTGATGAATGTCTGGCCTATGTTGCCAGTACGGCGTTGGGAGCTATAGCGGTTGTGCTACAGGGTTCGAGTGAGGACAGTGCAATTGCCGAGGTCAAGGCCTGGTGGGACGAGAAGTTAACGAATGTGCGTCTAGGAGGCTTACTGATACATTCCCTCAAGGAGAACGATGGGAAAGCCGAAACGGGTGTTGGCGGCCTGCTCACGATTCAACCGGGTGCCCGCTATCATGCAGAAATGCGCGAGGCACTACGTGAAGTAATGCAAACACTGGGAATAGCCGGGGGAGTGATGGCGCATCTGGCTCTGTTCTGTCGTGCCTCAGCAATACGCCGATTGATCGTCGTTCCTTGCGGGCCGTTCGGCCTGCTTCCCCTCCACATAGCACTTGTGTCTACAGGACCCGATGATGAGGAGATGGCTTTATTTACCGATATTGTCCAGGTGAATTATGCGCCGAGCGCGCATATCTGGGCGGTGTGCCGCGAGCGTAAAAAGCCCTCCACTGGTAACGAGGTACTTACTGCGTTGGTAGTAGCCAATCCACAGCCGCAGGAACCCGAAGTTCGTCCGCTGTTGCAGGCGAGAGAAGAAGGAGTTGTTCTCACCGGCCTTCTCTCTAGTAAAGAAGGAAGTCATGTGCATGCCTTTTCTGATGAACTCGCTACTTTTCTCAATGTACTTGATGTGCTAAAAAAGCAAAGGAGGACGCTGACGCACATTCATTTTGCCTGCCACGGACTCGTGGACCTCGCTGATCCACAATCTTCTGGCCTGCTACTTGCCTATGGCGCACGTTTAATGATCCGCCACCTGTTCGATTCCGACCCTCTGTATCTGGAACAATTACTGCTTGTGGTTCTCTCAGCCTGTCAAACGGCCTTGCCAGGATTAGAGCTGCTTGATGAGATCGTTGGATTGCCTGCCGGTTGGCTGCAAGCAGGGGCAAAAGGGGTCGTAGCCAGCCTGTGGCCGGTGAGCGATAGAATGACGCTCGCGTTGATGCAAAAATTTTACGAACTGCACCTGTTTGACCGCTTGGACCCGGCGGAAGCGTTATGGTTAGCACAACGCTGGCTCCGCCAGCTGCCGGGCTGGTGCGAAGATTGCCGTGCTGTGGGCGCACGGCATGCTGCTTCGGGTCCAGAGGTGAGTGAGGTGTTGCAAGCTTCGGAACTTTCTCTGAATGAGTCGAATCAACGGAACGGTTTGCAAGATGACGCTGTAGTGCAAATTGAGGACAGCGGTAATGTAGGTGGTGATGGTGGAGAAAAGATCAGGGAGAGAGCCATGGAGGACTATCTGGAAACGGCCAGGCATTGGGCTGCTTTCGTGTACTATGGGGCATAAAGGATCGACTCTTCTTGAGAATCGTGGCTGCGTTGCCGATTATTCTAATATATCTCGTTCGCTTGCAAAGCGTTCTTATCAGGTTTTACACTGTTCTCCGGCAGTCTGGGGGTGAACGGATGGCTCCAGGGTTTCCAGAATGCGCAGTATAACTAAGAGGCTGTGTGCAAAGGCCTGACAAGCCAAAAGAGAGCAGGGGAGGCCATAAAATGGCTTGGGAAGGGGCACGATAAGCAAGTAGGAAATATGATAGAATAGAGGGAGAAATGAGAAAAAGAGGCATTAAAGAGGAAAAGGGCAAGAGAGGTGGGAAGATGAAGCGAAGAAGCTATCCCAGTGATCTGAGTGATGAGGAATGGGGGATCTTGGAACCACTCATTCCTCCTGCCAAGCCAGGTGGACATCCACGTACGACCGATATACGCGAAGTCATCAATGCCATCTTGTACCTGAATCGCACGGGTGCGCAATGGCGAGCCGTGCCTCATGAGTTTCCGCTCTGGTCGACCGTCTGGAGCTACTTCCGCCAATGGCGCAACGATGGTACCTGGGAACGCATCCATACGACTCTGCGCGAACAGGTGCGTGTGAAACAAGGCCGTGAGCCAACTCCCAGTGCCGCCATCATCGATAGTCAATCGGTGAAGACGAGTCAAAAAGGAGGAGTGCGTGGCTATGACGGTGGTAAGAAAGTCAAGGGGCGCAAGCGGCATCTGCTCGTCGATACCAATGGGTGGATCATGCAAGTTCTCGTTCATGAGGCCAACATCCAGGATCACAAAGGGGGCAAGCTTCTGCTGGAACCGCTCAAGGGTCGTTTTGGGCGACTTGAGCTGATCTGGGCGGATAGCGGATACGCCAAAGGGGGCTTTGTGCAGTGGGTGAAGGAGGCTTCTGACTGGAAAGTGGAGATTGTGCAACATCCCTGGAGCGGCTTGCGAGCGGTCTGGGTACCCAAAGATGCCGTGATCGATTGGGAGAAGATCCGCCCCAGTGGCTTTCATGTCCTCAAATGGCGCTGGATCGTTGAGCGCACCTTCGCTTGGCTCTCCACCTGGCGTCGGCTGGCCAAGGACTACGAAGTGCTTCCCAGCAGCGAAGAAGTCTGGATTTATCTCGCTATGATCCGGCTCATGCTCAGACGGCTTGCCCGAGCGCCTGATACCGCCAGCAAGCCGATTGCACATTCTCGCGCCGCTTGAAAAGCCTTTACACACAGCCTCTTATATCAAATCCGTTTAAGTCGTGTCTAAAGAAGCAGGCCACCAATGAAAGGAGGTGCGCCCCCGAATGCACTCAGGATGGGCTTGCCGCTAGCGACAGCGCTCGGCTTGGACCTGTTCCAACTCATCAAGGGAGTGGAAGACCCGCTTGGCAAGCGGCTCATTGGCTTGTGATATTGGTGACGATTGTTCAGTTTGTTCAGTTTTTAGAGGTGCGGATGCCATCTGGAGACCCGCTGGTTGGACGGGTACCAGCAATGCTGGCTTTTCTATCCTGACAACGATATCATCTCGCGCTGTTTCCTGTACCTTTTCGGCAAGCACTCGAGCCTTGCGTAGCGCATCTCCAGCAGGCTCTCGCTCGGTGGTCTTTGACCGTTTCCCCACTTTCTGTCGATCCCTGAAGCCACTGTGAGATAAAGACGTTGATGGCCGCTCTCACCAGAGCTCGCAGGTCACGAAATGCGGCATTGTCGATCAGCCCTTCGCGGTTGGTTTTATCCCGTAAGCCCGGCGCGTTCTCCTGAAACACTTCGACGAAACCGATGATTTGCTGATTGCCGATGCGTTCTGATGGAGCATTGATACGCTCTCTGTCCAGGTCCAGCCAGTCATTCCCCGGCTCTCCATAAGGCAGGACACGCAATCCGTCCCGAAATATGGACACCCCGGCCAGTGCATCCAGGTCTGCGCGCGATACTCCGCTCTGATTGAGAAACTCCTGCGTGCGATCCCACACATAGAAGTTCAGGTAAAATGGTCCGGCGCTATTGTGACCCGGAGAAGACATCTCGTCCTTTGCTGCCGGCATGAGATCATGGTTGTCTACAACAGCTTCTCGTTCAGCAACGGCTGGATGATGACAGGAATATTCGTAATCGAGCACCCCTTCCTCCGAAACCAGTCCGGCGAAAACATAATGAGCGCGGTCCAGGATGTTACTGTTACTGATATTCTGGTAGGCAGGGAAGTCAGGATCTGCACAACTACTTCAGATGAGTGCGCTGCTCGACTGACCATCTGAAATTTATGACCGAGTTTCTGAGCCGCGAAACGGCCGACACCCTTCTCTCCAATAGGGAGCCGACCGAGTGGCGTGCGCTGTCTGGCTTTCTTTTGCCGCTCCTTATGGTTAATTGCGGGGCTCAACCACTTTTGCATGACGTCTTCGCGCGTCATGCCGAAGCCGTTGTCACGGATCACCACCCGTGTCGTTTCAGGGCTGGCAAGTCCCAGCAGTTCTATTTCGATCCGAGTCGCATCGTAGGCGTTCTTTACCAGCTCGATTAGCCCTACAGCCTGGTCGCTGATCATTTGATCGCCGAGCAACGAGAGTAGACGCGCCTGAGGGCGAAAGATTACATGAAATGGCGTAGAATTGCTCATTGATACTCGAAAATCCTTCACTACCAGCTATCACTGACTGCATATGTGCTTCTTACGGCTGCTTATTGGGTATCCTGAATCACCAGACTTCAGATACTAGTTCTGTGTTTGAATGCTTGACAATAAATATACCATAGTAGAAGTAAATTTGACTAGTAGGTTTAAAAACTTCGTGGCTTTCAGAAAATCAGAAGAACTCCTTTCATGAAGAGCTTTATGAATTTGCAGAAATGCTCTTCCTCGAGAATTCTTAAAAGATAGTAGTATGACCGTGATATATCAATATTCTAATAATGCTCTCCACCGAGGTCACTTATGAACTTACGGTAGGCAGCCAGTAGATGCCTGTTTGTAGAAGCGAGTATGTCTATGCGAGTTCTGCTGATTTGGGCATCGAGACTATAATAGTAATCTCTCTGTTCTTCGGCATTTATTATTACCTGAAAAGCATGCACAGGTTCATCTTCATACTCCTGCCTTTCACCAGAGATAGTATCACGTCTAAAGTAGGTTGTCTTGTATCCAGACTCAATCGCAATGCGAAAAAGTTGTTTAGCCTCGACACCGCGTTCCAGCTGTCTTTCCAGAAGCAGACCGAGGTTGTAGTAACCAACTGCCTCAAATCCTTCGGCGGTAGTATCTTTATAGACCTGTTCAGCTTCGGCTTCACGCCCATTCTCCTTAGCGAGTAAATTCCCCAGATTGATATAAGCACTGTTAACACCTGCTTTAATCGCTAATTTATATATTTGCTCTACCTCAATTTTACGACCGGGCTGTCTGGCAAGCAGGAGTCCAAGATTATTGTAGGCTGCAACATCTCCGGCATCTATAGCATATCTATATGCCCCCTCGACTTCGGCTTCGTGTCCTCGCTGTCTACTGGTAGCTACTCAGGTTGTCTGAAATGAGGGAAGGACAGGATGGCCAGGCAAGGTAGCCTCCAGGGCGGCAAGCAAAGGCATGCCCTGCTTACGCAAGGTGGACAAGTAGCCCCGAATGCGAGCAATGGCTTGTGCGCCTGCGAAGGCTCGGAAGCAGCCAGAGACCTTTTGCTGAACTTTCACCATGCGCAGATCTCTTTCCGCCTGATTGTTATCAAAGGGACACGCAGGTCTTCCAGAAACGCCAGGATAGCAGACTGGTGTTTGGCCAAGCGATCCAGCAAATTGCGTGCGGCGCTTTGTTTGACTCGTCCGCGCTGGCCAGGCGGTGCCTGAGCACGGGGATGGGCGCGATCCTCTTGGGTGAGCAGTTCCAGGAAGCGTGTTTCCCAATCGGCCACTTCCAGCGGATCAAGCCAGCGCTTTCCTTGCGCGCGTGCCTGCTCGGTGGCTTCTTTGCTGTCCAGGAGCAAGGCTTTGAGCCGAGCTGCCCACCACCAGCCTTGCTCTTCGGAAAGGTAGGTCAGTTCCCACGGGAGATGGACATTGCAGATGGCATGCTCACACGCATACAGAAAGTACGAGCCAAAGCCATTGTGGACGCTGATGCCAGTGAAGCCAGGCAAAATCCCGATGGCTTCCAAGGCCTCATGCCCGCGATTGGCATGCACCTGATAATGGGTAAGCCTGGCGGTCGCGGTTACATGCATCCAGTGGCGTTTGCCGCAGACGTACACCCCCGTCTCATCTTGATGGAGGACTTCGGCTTGCTTGGGGGCTTGCTTGATCTGCTGCTCCACTTCCCCCAGGTTCTGCTGGCAGCGCGCGATCACTTCGTGCAGGCTTCCCTCATTCAGCGCGACGCCCAGCAGGTCTTCCATCACTTCACAGACGCGAGCAAACGGCAGCAATTGCTGCTGCGACAAATAGACCGCTCGCGCTCCAATGCTCGCCCCATACTGCACTGGCGCACGTACATCGGCGGGAAAGGGAGCCGACGTGCGCTGCTGACAGTGCGGACAGCACTTGGACTCAGCCTGATGTTCTCGCACCAGCATGCAGCGGAGGCAGATCGATCACTTGGCGCCGCTCCACGGCGACCGGAGCAAGGTGCTTCAGGTCGTGCTGGCAGTAGTCACAGCGTTCCACCGCATGCACGATCACCTCATCAGGCGTCTGCGAGAACGTCAGCATCGCGCCGGGATGGCCCTCTTGCCCGCCTGGCTTCTTCCCGCTCTTCTTACGCAGGCTGGGCTGGCGCGCAAAGCGATCCGAGGAAAGGGGTAAGTGGCTATTGTGGCTGTCTTTCGCCAGACGTGCTTGCAACTCCTGCATCTGTTTCATGAGGGCGCTGATCTGTTCTTGCTGCAAGAGAATGGTTTTGCCTTGCGCGTCAACTTGCTCTTGCAACCACCTCTTCTGTTGTCGCAGTTGGGTCAGTTCTTCTTCTGCTGGCATACCCTTACTTTAGCTGACTTTTGTGGAACGGGCAGGTCTCTAGTGCATTTTCAAGAGACCTTTTCTTGGAGAGATAAATGAGCTTCATAGGAACAGTGATAGTAGGCACAAATGCGCTGGGCTAATTGCTTGGCCGAGAGCAAGCCGTTGGGTTCAACGACGGCGCGCTTGCCATGCACCCACTTGGGTTCTATAGGATTGAGCCAGGGACTCTGTTTGGGCAGAAACAACGGCAGAATGCGCACTCCCTTGCCCGAGGTTTTCACCTGCTGGTTGTGTTCACGGATCCAGGTACGCACGGTTTTACTATAATGCCAGGAGGCATTATCCCAGATCAGCAGCCAAGCGCGTTTTCCTTGCGCTTCCAGTTGAGCGCAGCACCAGTCCAGAAATTGCGTGGTGATGTCACTGACTGGACGCCCATCGACAAAGCGCAAGGATATTTGGTCCCGAATGGGGGTCTCAGCGGATCCACGTTGCCACAGCACACCATAGCAAGCCAGGGCTTTGGCATCCGGGTCGGCTTTCTGCCAGGTCTGTTCCACCAAACGAACGGGGTCATCAGTCGTCTGTCAGGCATAAGTACGAGGCAAAGCAAAGCGACTCCACCACACCTCGTCCAGAAACCCAATGGCCCAGATGGCGGCCTGCTTCTCCTGCGAGGCCCAACTCAGCAAGCGGTCGCGAGCCCTTTTTTTTGCTGGTACAAGGGGTCGGGGTAGGGTAGGCACCCGGCGAGTTGCCGTCCGAAACGGTACTTTATCCGAATGCCCCCCTCCAAACTGATCGTACAGCTTTCACTGTAATCAGCTTTCCAGCATCATCATTACGTCCGTGAGCGTGATACCTTTTTGCGTACTATGGGGGTTCCGTCGCCATGCGTCTCGCAACGTTTAGGCGATCCCGCTTTTGCGCATATGAAACGTGTGTAGTGTGTTTAGGTGCCCGTTTGTTCCTTATCGGGTTCATTACCCGCCATACATCGAAGAGAGTGTGAGGTTGCCAGGTTGTGGGGCATCCTGTTTGCCGCAACATCAGCCCGGTTGCGGTTTTTCGATGTCGTCATCTTAGACATGGTTTGACGGATGTGGATAGACATCATGCAGGAACTGAGGTTTGACAATTGACCAGTCTCACCATGCACACAGGGCTTGCAGATCTGCGAAATACATGCCTTCTTCCGCCTTCCGCTTGTCGAGCATGCTACTGTCCACCTTTGCCTTTCGGCTCCGGGTAAGCTCTTGCCCTAGAGGCCTTCACTCTCTCCCTCTTCCGTGTTTCACGGAAAATCTCATACGCGCCGACACGGCGCACACCGGTGATCCAGTGCTTGGCTCTCTTCCAGTTGATCCCTAAGCGGCTCAGTGTTTGGCGCATGGTCTCGATGCTGACGGGGCGAGCCATCCAGCCCAGACGAACCGACTGCTTGACGAGCAAGTCGAGCGTCCACAAGCTGGTCTCGAAGCCGAAATCGCGTGGAGGTCGATGTAACACCGTTTTGAACATCTCGGCCGTCACATCTGCTCGTAGAACGGTCGGGAGGTGGTGGGGACGGCTCGATCCAGCTTGCAGGGCTTTGAGTCCGTGTTGGTTGAAGGCATGGATGGCATTGCGAACCGTTTGTTCGTCGCAACTGAGAGCCGCCGCGATGCTCTTAACGGGTTCGCCACGAGCGGAGGCCAAGAGAATCTGGCTGCGACGAAGCGCAAAAGCTTGCGACGAACGCAAGCCCGCTTCGATCTGCTCGCGTTCGCTTTCGCTCAAAGGCGTACAAAAATCGGTAATCTCATACCTCTCAGTATACCACATTCCCAATTACCTTTCTTGAAAATGCACTGGGGAAGCGTCCAACTGAGCAGCGAGGGCCTCAATGTTGACCAGGTACTTCTCTTCGATAGTACTTCTCTGCATGTGTTGTTGACGGCGGGAGTGTGCTAAGACCTCGTCCAACCACGTTCGGATGCATGTAAACTTTCTGAGTATCTTTGGTGAGACTCAAATCAGCCCGACGAGAGCAGACAGGGTCGCTCGTTTTACCTCGTGTTCGATCTGTTCCCCGGCTTCCTCTACCCGAGAGGGTAGCTCGCGCTCTTGATCAAGGGGCTTGCGCCGCCTATACGCCTGTAAAGCTTGCAGCATGTGCGGGCGCGCATAGATACAGCGGAGCGGGATCCCGACCTGCATGCTCGCTACACGAAGCGCGATCGGCTAATGCAATATTTGCAAGTACTCGCTGCCGGAGAGGTATCTGCTCAAGCACTGGATTACCCGGCGATTCTGTGCTATGCTTAGAGCAGAAGAAGAAGAGATCGTATGCATTGTTGCAAGGCGATGAAGCTCGCCCCGAAAATGCCGGAAGGCTGATGGCTTCTATAACGCACATGAGCGCGTTGTAGAAGCTTTTTTTATTCCGTTGTGGAGATCGGAAGACAGGAGGGAGATGGATAACGATGACAGGTGAATCCGCTCACCTTTCTTTGAGCGAGGTACAGCGTCTGGCGGAGGCCGTGCGTGTCAATGTTGCGCGCGTGATTGTTGGCAAGATCGAGGTCATTGATCTCCTGCTGGTGGCGCTGCTCTCCGATGGACATGTCTTAGTCGAAGATGTGCCCGGCATGGGAAAAACGGTGATGGCCAGGGCGCTTGCCCGTTCTCTTGGGGCCACGTTTCAACGCATACAGGGGACGCCCGACCTGCTGCCAGCCGATATTACAGGCGTCAGCTTCTTTGATCAACGGCACAGTGCATTTGTCTTCCGGCCAGGACCGATTTTTGCGCAAGTCCTGCTAGTAGACGAGATTAACCGCGCCACGCCACGAACCCAATCGGCTCTGCTCGAGGCCATGGCTGAACGGCAGGTGACGGTTGAGCGCGAAACGATGCCCTTGCCGAGGCCGCATCTGGTCCTGGCGACGCAGAATCCAGTTGAATTAGAAGGCACCTTTCCCCTACCGGAGGCGCAACTCGACCGCTTTCTGCTGCGCGTTCGTGTTGGCTATCCATCTGAAGACGAGGAAGAAGCCCTGCTGCATCGCTTTAAGAACGATGAGCCGTTCGAGCGCTTGCAGCCGGTCGTCTCTGCTGAGCAAGTGCTGATGCTGCAAAAGGTGGTTCGCCAGGTGCAATGGCAGCCTGAAGTGGAACGCTACCTGCTGGCGATTGTGCGAGCCACACGCGCTCATCCGGCGGTGACATTAGGCGTGAGTCCGCGCGGCACACTGGCTCTATATCGGGCCTGTGAAGCGTATGCCGCGATGCAGGGACGCGACTTTGTGCAGCCGGATGATGTGAAACGCCTGGCCCCGGCTGTACTTGCCCACCGCCTGCTGACGACGACTCGCGCGCGCCTGCGAGGAAGTGCCAGTGAAGCGATCATCGAGGAAATCATGGCGGCCACACCTGTCCCGGTCGAAACAATCGCTTTGCCGCAGAAGAGGTAATGGTGATGGATACGGATACCTTCAACCATACTAGAGACGAGACGCTGATAAGCCGCCGTCCCTGGTATTTCCTGGCCGTGGCGCTCTTTCTTCTCAGCGTGATTACACGGCAACCGCTCGCTTTTCTCGCTGCGCTCTTCACGCTCATTATTGGTATCGTACCCGAGATCTGGTACCGTTTTGCCCTGCGCAACCTCGCCATTCGGCAGCAGGTCAGCCAGCACAGGGCTTTCTTCGGTGAGACAATAGCGCTCTCTCTCAGTATCGAGAACAGGAAGTTACTGCCTTTGCCCTGGCTCGAAGTCGAGGATGAAATTCCTGTTCAATTGACGCTGCTGACAGGGCGTGCGATGCCCACCTACAAGGTCAACCGGCTGGCACTTGTGCATACATTTTCGCTCTGGTCGTTTCAACGGGTGACACGCCGCTATCGACTTCGCTGCACCGGCAGGGGTGTGTATACCTTTGGCCCGGCGACGCTCCGCACCGGTGATCCTTTCGGCTGGTTAGTACGCGAGGAGCGTGCCAGCGCGCGTGAGACCGTACTCGTATATCCCCTGGTAGCGCCCCTCGAAGCCTTTGGATTGCCAGCTCGACACCCTTTTGGGGAGCACACCACGCCGCGTCGCTTATTAGAAGACCCGCTCCGTGTTGCGGGCGTGCGCGAGTATGTCCTGGGCGATGACCCGCGCCGCATTCATTGGAAGGCCACTGCTCGCGCCGGGGCATTGCGCAGCAAAGTCTATGAACCCAGCAGTCAATATCGCCTGCTAATCCTGTTAGATATCAATAGCTATGTTGAGCCGTGGATGGGACTCGATCCGGATATCCAGGAATTGACGATCACGATAGCGGCCTCCATCGCACTATGGGCGCTCGATGAAAAGTACGCGGTTGGACTGGTCGCCAATAGCCTGATGATGGGACTGGCGGGCGAAAGCCCTGCCGGGGATGAGAACGAGTCACAGTCGGCAACTTCTACCAGGACATTCATGCACCACGTGCGCGTCCCAATGGCGAGCGACAGCGGTCAGAGCGTGTACTTGCTCTCGGCGTTGGGCCGGCTTATCCCGTATTTCGGCTCGTCGATGGACGCGCTGATCGACGAAGAACAGAACCAGTTGCTGCTTGGAGCGACCGTGGTGTTCGTTGGCTCTGCTCAGGCGCTGCATCCATCGACCGTTGAGCGTTTGATTGATCTGCAGTCGCATGGGGCGGCCGTTCACCTGGTTCTTGCCGGAGACCCGGAGAGAAACGTGGACGTAGAGACCTATGACTTGCCTGTACACAGGGCAGGCGGAAGGGAGGTGTGGCATGCTCTCATTGCTTCCGCAAGCGATGAAACCCAGGGCAGCGCCGGACGAAGCTCGACCAGCCTCTACCTGGATTGAGCGCTATGCTATTCCTGTAACCATCAGCGTCATGGAGGCGCAGCCAATTGCCCTGGTGATCGCATTGCTTACCTTTGTGGTTGCCAGGAATGTCGCAGCTGCACCCATTGGCACGACAGGTATCACGCTTATCAATCTGATCTTGCTCTGGTGGGCCATGTTCGTGGAATCACGTATCTCGCATTCACAGGTGGGCAGGCGGTTGGCATGGCTGCATGTGATTGGATGGCTCGTTGTCCTTGGCCTGACAATGGGCATCTACTTTCTTCCAGCAACCCTCACGTGGCAGCGTATTCCTGCTTCGCTCTTGCTCACGATCCTGGTGACGTGGCTGTGGCGGCGCAATATGCACCGTACCCAGACTGGTTTCGAATATGAGCAATTTTCCACCGCTTTCAAGGTGAGTTTCGGCGTCATGTTGGGCATACTGCTGATTGTAATCGCATTTCCTCAATTACAGGCCTTGCGCGCTGATTTGACCGCTTCCTTACCACTGTTCTTTCTCAGTGGACTGGTCACACTTTCGCTGGTACGCCTGGGCGCTATCCGTCACGTGCGGCGCTCTTCTGATGATTCGCTGGTCGATCCGACACGTTCCTGGTTGCTTGGACTATCGCTCTTTGGTGTGATTCTCGTGGCGCTTGTCTTCCTCGTCGAATCGGTCTTCTCCTTTTCCGTTTTGGAAATGGGCGTGTCGGCGCTCGCTCCTGTATGGAATGCGCTTGGGGTGGCAGTGAGCTGGATTCTCTATGCGCTCATCATCGTCGTGTTCACGCCGCTCTATTACCTTTTCTCTTTCGTATTCGGGCTTCTCGCCCACAATGGAAACAAGCAGCAGCAACAGCAGCAGGCGGGCTTTCAGTCGCCTTTCCAGCAGAAAATCAGTCCGCATACACTTTCGCCCGAAGTGATCGCGATTGGGCGCTGGGTCTTCCTGGTCATCGCGCTCATCGTGATCTTCTTTGTCGTCCGAGCCAGCCTGATGCGATGGTTCACCAGGGCGAATGACCAGGGCGTCGAGGAGATACGCGAGGGTTTAGACGCGTCATCCTTGCTGAGCGAGCGCTGGCGCGCCTGGTGGAATCGCCACCATAGAACTATTCATCATGCCCTCGAGCCGCTTGACCCAGCCTCGGCCCGCGCCCGCTATCGCGAGGTTCTCCAGGCAGTGGCCGCATCGCGCGGTGGACTGGCGCGCCAGCCTGCCGAAACGCCTGCCGAGTATGAAGCACGTCTGCTGGCCTATCTTGAAAGTGAAATGCAGTCCGTGTCGAATCTTGCTCAGAACGGCAGTGATGCAATGAATACAGCGATTCTCAAGGAGTTGACGCATGCCTACGTCATGGAACGCTATGGCGGCAAGCGCATCGATCAGCCGGAGCGTGTCTATTTACAGACCTGGGTGCCGCGACTGATAGGGCGGCTCACAGGAAAGGCCATGCAGGATGCACCGAAACGGCGTACCCAATCTCGAATCCCCTGATGAATTTTGCCAACCGAATGGGGTAATATTGTAGGGACAGCGGCTGGCGCCTGTCCTAGATGGGGACGAGGACAGGCGCCAGCCGCTGTCCCTACAGTTATTGCAAGCAGTGAAGGAAAGGAACGATGAAACAGGCAACGGTAAAATCGACGGCACTCAAATTTGTACTCTTGATCGGCGTAATGAGCTTTTTCGCGGACTTCACCTACGAGGGAGCGCGAAGCATTATCGGGCCGTACCTGGCGCTGCTGGGAGCAGGAGCGGCGGTCATTGGGATCGTTACCGGCCTGGGCGAGTTGCTGGGATATGGCCTGCGCCTGGTCTCCGGGCGTTTTAGCGATTCGACCGGCAGGTACTGGCCGATTACCATTTTCGGGTACATCGTCCAGATGTCCGCGGTGCCACTGCTGGCGCTGGCAGGAAACTGGCCGACCGCGGCCTTGTTGATCATTCTCGAACGTGTTGGCAAGGCTACACGCAACCCACCGCGCGATGTCATGCTCTCCCATGCTGCCAAGGAGATGGGATATGGCTGGGGGTTCGGCGTGCATGAAGCGCTCGATCAGTTTGGAGCATTATTCGGCCCGCTGGTGGTTGCCGTAGTGCTGGCGCTGCGTGGCGATTACCACACCGCCTTTGCCGTTTTACTTGTACCCGCACTGATCACCTTGAGCATTCTGCTTGTCGCACGCCTGACCTACCCGCGGCCTCAGGAATTAGAGGCAAATCCGCCGGACATCAAGACGAGCGGGCTTCCGCGTGTCTTCTGGCTTTATCTGATGGGAGCGGTGCTGGTCGCGGCAGGATTTGCCGATTTCCCGCTCATCGCCTACCACTTTACCCGTGTCTCTACTGTGCCATCCGTCTTGATACCGGTGTTCTATTCGGTAGCAATGGGCGTGAGTGGCATCGGCTCGCTCGTTTTCGGGCGTCTCTTCGACCGCTTCGGTATCGCCGTTCTAGTTCCCCTGACGTTGCTCTCGGCCTTATTTGCCCCGCTGGTATTTCTCGGTGGCTTCTGGGCCGCGCTGGTTGGCGTGGCGCTATGGGGATTAGGAATGGGCGTCCACGAATCGATCATCCCGGCTGCCGTTGCTCCGATGGTACCTGTACAGCGGCGTGCCTCGGCCTATGGCCTTTTTACAGCCGGCTATGGAATCTTCTGGTTCCTGGGCAGCGCGTTGATCGGCATGCTCTACGGTATTTCACTACCGGGAGTGATCGCTTTTTGCCTGGTTATTGAACTCGTCGCCATCCCATTGTTTATTCTAGTGAGGATGCGGCAGGCTCATGTACAGAATTAACCTCTGGAACTTGATTTGCCGAAGAAAGACGGTAGATGTAACAGCAATAACCCTTCATCTGCCACCAGGTCGGAAAGTGACCCAAACAGAAAGAGCGCTCCTAGATATCTCCTCTGTCGTCGTAGTTCTTTCCCTGTCCTTTTGCTATCTATCAGAACGCCCTTGCCTGATCTGGTGTGTATGATCTTCATCCGGTAAGAGGAGATCATCTTGCACATCCAGGTGATCTGTCCTCATGTGTTGTTGAGCAACCGGCACGTTGAGGGGTTGTGTGAGTTTGCGCGTTACTTGTGGGCGCGCAATAGCCCCTCTCACCTTGCTGGCACACCAGAACCCCATTCGATCTCCCAGCAGGATGGCCAGTGCTCCCCCGATGAGGCTCACTACCAGGAAAAGGAAAGCAGGGAGCCACTCGCCCCCTTGCAAAAGGATGTCGCTGCTCAGGGCAAAGCTGCTGAAGGTGGTATAGGCTCCGAGAAAACCGACGTTGATAAACAGGCGTCGTGTTGGCCCAACCAGGAAGGTCGCATCGGCAAGGGTCGTCACAAACGCTAGCAGCAAGGCGCCGGTGATATTGATCAGCAGGAGATCGTAAGGCCAGCTCTTCCCAAGCCATCCCGTGATGCATATGCTTACCAGGTAGCGGGTGAGCGTACCACAAAAGCCTCCGGCGGAAACGGCCAGAATGCGCCTGCGGGCCGAAAGTGATCCCGGCATTACAGCCACCCTCCTAGCGCGAGGCCGAGCGCCGCCGCGAGTAAACCGAGAACAAGATTGCTGCCGAAATAGCGTATGCTGCTGCGGGTGCTGCCTCCACGCGCTAACTGCACCCCTTCCCAGGTCATCGTGCTAAAGGTAGTGTACCCGCCCAAAAAGCCGGTAGCAAGGACAGTCTGGAACATCGTGCTGATGAAATGATGCCCAGCACAGGCAAACACCAGGCCGATCAAGAATGCCCCGGTCACGTTGATCAGCAGCGTACCCCATGGAAATTGCGAGCCGTAGCGTTCCGCGATAGATCGTCCGAGCGTGTACCGCGCTACTGCCCCACAGGCGCCCGCCAGGCCGACCAGGAGCGCGAGGATCAATGACGAACTCGTCATTGTGCCCTCCATCCAGAGACAATCTCTACCGGTGTGAGCGTGATCATGCCTCGCTGTACCAGTTGATCGAGGGTCGGAAGCAACCCCTGGATACGCTCTTCGCTCTCCACGATTTCTACCATGATTGGCAGATTGTCCGAGATGTCCGGCAAACGCTCCGTCGAAAGGTGATGCTCCGGGCCGAAGCCCTCGATCCCTCGCAGTACCGTTGCTCCGGCTACGCCCTGTCGGTAGGCAGCCTCCACAATGGCCTGGTAGAGCGGTTTTCCCTGCCACTGCTGCCCTTCCCCAATAAAAACACGCAGGCGGCACCCTTTGGCGGGCAAGCGTTGTCTCTCAGTTCTCTCGATCATAGCTCTATTCATCCCTCTAGCAAGACGCGCAGTAAGTCAGATCGTCCTACCACCCCAACGAGCCGTCCCTTGGCATCGATCACCGGCAGCACCTTGCGGCCCGTTACGATCATTTGCTCGATGGTCTGCTGGACCGTGGTTGTTTCCTCAACCACCACGACATCGCGATTCATAGCATCGGCCGCAATTTTGGCCGTGCCGGTGTGCGTTTGCAATGTGCCCGTTGGGAGTCGCGCGGGTTTACCGCGTGCCCAACCCGCCAGCGCATTGAGGAGGTTGGGGCGTGCCTCTTCCTGCATGCGCGAGATCACATCTACATCGCTGATGATGCCTTGCACCTGGCGACCGGCATTCACGACGATGACACGCTTGAGCGGCGACAGAATCAGCGCATCGATGACCTCATCCATTGGCGCCTGTTCGTCCACCGTGGAGACCTCTGAACGCATATAATCCGAGACAGGACACTGCTGTGGCGGCACATCCGTCAGGGGAGACGTGCGCTGCAGCGGCTGCGTTGCGCTACTCGCCTGCGGACTCATGAGCGGACTGGTAACAATCGCTTGCAGTAGATCTGCTCGCGTCAACATGCCTACCAACTGACCATCAGTTTCGACCACGGGCACACGGCGCAATTCGGCCTCCAACAGGACTCTCGCCGCCTCGCGGATAGGCATGTCAGGCCCCACAGTGCGCACCTGCCGATTCATGATGTCCCCGGCGGTGAGAGTACTCCTGCGCGCCTGTTCAAGTGGGGCCTCAACAGTTTCTGCCGTCTGGCTGTCCAGTTCCAGGGCTGTGCGTAGCAGTCCGCGACGTACCGGTAAAAGGCCGGCATTGATCAGATCGCCTGTGCTGATGATGCCTTCTAAACGTCCGCGGTCATCGACGACGGGCAACGCCCGGAACGGCGCTTGCAGCAACAGATCGATCACCAGGGCAACGGGTGCCCCGGGAGTGACCGTCATGACGGAGGTCTCCATGATCTGACGCACCGGCAGCTTCGTCGGTAACCCGTGGCGTCGCGCATGTGTATACTTGAGTACTTCGATCTCATGCAGTGTCATCACACCCCCTTGTAGCATCTCCTCTAGATGAGGCAAAAGCCGCCGCAAGCGCTCCGGCTGCTCAACCACCTGAATGATGACCGGGGCGTCGGATGACCATCGCAACCCCTCCGTCGTATGCAGGCGCGAGCCCGCTCCATAACCGGCAATGGCTCGCGTGACGGTGGCTCCTGCGCAGCCCTGCTCGCGTAAATACTGGATGATGGCGACATACAGCGGCGTTCCTTGCCATTGGTCAGATTCGCCGAGGTAGATCGTTAGGGCCTGTGCCTTGCCCTGCCGTAGTAAGCTCATGCTCGGTACCTCCTCGTTTTGCGCGCTCTAGAATGTATTGCCGATGCTTCTCTGCTATAGATTGTTTTCCTCGCCGCTCGGTTGCACATGTCCTGGCTCCAGTGTACCACTGGCAACACCATCAACAGCAAGCAGTAGCTCGATCAGCCGCTTCAGTGGGGGATCAAGTACCGCCTGCAATTGTGGATGGACTTCACCGTAGGCCCGCAGTTTGCGCGGGCGTATGTCTTCCACATCGCACCATAAGAGCGTAAACTCGCCCATAATGGTGCGCAGCATGTGCTGCTCCCCCACCTCTAAATGGTAGTCCTCGGCAAGTTGCACTACCTGCCGGCGTATGTGTTTGACGAGCTGCAGGAGTGCTGCACGCTGCTCCGGCGTAGGTGGGTTCGTAAAACGAGTAAGCGTAAGCTGCGACATTGTCTCTCTGGTGAGCTGTTCCTCCAGGCGACATGCCGCTAACTCCACCCGGCGCAGGGTATTAGCCAGCACCCGGCGGTGGTTTTCACTGAGGAGTCTTGCCCTGGATCGACTTTCTTGCTCCTCTTTCCCTGGTTGTTCGTTGCCGTGTCCCAACATGGAACATGTCCTCTTCTTTCATCATTTCTATCGTGTATTAAGAATGTACTTAATGCAATTGATATGGTTCGCTCAAGAGCAGCCGCAGTCTGGTAAAGAGCGGCAGAAAGCGGGCAATTGCCGGGCTGTGGAAAGGAACGACCTGTTGCTGCACGTGTCCATCCGAGCCGGGTACAAAGATGCTCAGACTCGAGCCTACTAACGAATAGCGAAGCTGCGCAGAGGAGACAGAGACCACTTCGTAGCGCCGCACATGCTCGTGTTGACCTGGTCGTCCAGAGATGAAAGGGCGATGCTTCTCCTGTGGTTGTTCGATGACAAGCAGAGCCTTGCGTGTCAGCGCAACCAGGCGTGGTGGGCTGGTATAGTCTTCAAGCGCGGGAACCAGGGCCGAGGCTAAAAGTTCCTCTCCCGCTGTATCTAGCAGGCGGGCCAACCGCTGTTCGAGGGGCTGCGTAATAGATGCTGGAACTATTCCACCCAATCCTTCCAGTTGCTCAGCTTCAGAGCCCAGGGGCAACCATGGTTCGACCTGCGGCAGGCTGCGCACACGCCGGTCCTCATATCCGTCTGGTCGTGGCAGAAAGGCGCGCAAGATGCTCGTGATGCTGGCCAGGGCTTTTTCTAGCTCGGGTTGCTGCGGAAACTCAACGACAAAGAGTTCGCTGCCGCAAGAGCAGGCTACCTCCATCACCAGGCGCATATAGGGCGAATCCTTTGTTTCCATGCGTGGCGCAAGTTCAGGGGGAGCATCGCCGGCGGGCAGGACGATAATACGCTCTAACCGCTCTAAAGGAGCTGTATGCGCAATGTACCCTCCAGACAAGAAGTTGTTACCCGGCGAGAGAAAGTCGCGCAGCCAGAGTACCTGCCGGTCCGTGACAAGCAAGATGCCTTCATTGGAGCGCCAGGTCTGTATCCCCAACCAGCCGGTACGATGGCGCAACAGGGGACGTTCCACAAATGCCAGCAGGCGCTCATCGTCAAGCAAGAGGTCGGACAGCGCCTGCTGAAAGCGCTGGTGTACAAAACGAATCAGGTGTTCGGCCTGGGCATGCGGGCCAGTTCCGGAATCTTGCAGCAGGGCATCTTTCTGCACTTGCAGGCGCAGCGCCTCTGATAATCCTTCGATAGCGCGCCATGCGACCGGTCGCTCTTCCTCCTCGCGTTTGAACCAGCGCTTGCCTTTCGGCTGCATACGTCGCTCTCTCTTCAGCGCCAGGCGTGTCTCGCGGAGCAAACTGGCCGCGGCTTCCGCATTGTGCATATCAATCGTTACAGCATCCTGCGGCAACTCCTCGCCTCCTGTTGTTTGCACATATGCCTTCAGGGAAGCAAGTTGTGAGGCGGGTAGCATTTCTAGCGAGCAGTAACCGGATAGGGATGTATCTACCAAGGTGGCGGCGATACAGACCGAGTTTTCCAGCGGTAGTCCTGTTGCCTGCGCTTCCCCGGCGGGTATGTAATGGAGCGCACCAATGAGCCGGGCGCGCACGATCGTTTCAGGAGGAGAACTATAGGTGGTCAGTAAAAGGACGGGTACGTCCAACTGCTCCTCCAACCTGAGCGTGGCGAGGTCGGCAGGCAATCCTGGCTCCGCGCGATAGACACCGCTCAAGCGCATGCATTCAAGCTCGCGATCCCATTCGTAGATGGGACAATCACAGCGTGGCCGGCGGACGCGCACCTCGATCTCTATATGCTGAGCGACCTTTTGCCCCTCCTGGCGCGGCTGTTTCTCCTCGTGTAGTTCGTCATGCTTGCTCATCTATTGCTGATCTTCGCCTCCTCTTTTCGCATACTCCCTCCCTCCCATCTCCTCCTGGTTTGTCCATCCCTTACATGCTATAATCAATCAGTCCGTAAGAAGTAGGAGGAGATCAGAGTCGCATCCCCCTTTAATGGCTCAAACTCGGTGGTTAGGATGCGGCTCTGCGAACCGACCTGTGACTTGCGGACACAAAAAAAACTTCTACCGCTGCCGGCACTTACTATGCTGAGCAGCGCGTAGAAGCCATTAGCCTTGCGGCATTGTGCGAGCCTCATCGCAGGATCGTGTTCTTCTCTTCCCTCATAGTATACGAAACTCTCACCGGCAACGTCAAGAGAAATCTGACAAGTTCGCTGTTCCGAATACCTTGTGATACACATCCTCGCCAAAGCTGGTCTGAAGTGGTTCTCCCTCGATTAATTTAAACGTCCGCCTGCCATCGGCTTGTCGATCAGCCCGCAGGAACAGGACATTCCCTTTTCGTTGTTGGTAAAAGCCATGCGCAAATTCGTATAAGTGCGTCACGAAGAATACCTCTACGCGCCTCTCCACTAACGCGCTTACGATCTGCCGCGCGATCTCTGAACCTTCTCTTTCATTGGTCGCGGCAAATGATTCATTTAGCAGCACCATGGCATTGGGCGTGATCATGTCGATGATCGCGCTCATCCTGCTCAGTTCTTCATCCAGCTTGCCGCTTTTCATGCTGGCATCTTCTTTACGTTTGTAGTGTGTAAACAGGGCTGCGCAGACATTGGCACTGAAAGACTCAGCAGGAACAAAGATGCCAGATTGCATCATCACTTGCGCCAGGCCAATGCTGCGCAAAAACGTCGATTTGCCGCCCTGGTTGGCCCCGGTGATGATGACGAGGTCTTTTCCCGCGGCTTCCAGGTCATTCCCTACCACCGTTTGTTTCATAGTAAGCGCCAGGCAGGCATCGTACAAACCCTGGAAGACATGACTGCGTTCGCCGGCAGCCAGGGGCACCGGGAAGCATACCGGCTCACCCATCTGGGTAAGTTGCGCATAGAGATTCATACAACCCAGGTAGAAAGCCAATTCAGTCTTCACCATCTGAAAAAAGCTGAGTACGTGATCTACGGACTGGGCGAGCGCATTGGCCGCCAGGTTGAACCCCCGATCTTTTAAGTCTGATAATGCCCTGGAACCGCTTTCATCACGGTCATCAATCGTGAAGCCATAGGTAGTTGGTTTTTCCGCGAAGATTCGCTCGACCCAGTTCTGTTTCTGATCTGGCGGCTTGCGCAGGGTGTAATTGGTACCTTTGTTGCCCTGCCCCAGTTCGGCGCTGATCAGAGCTCCATGAGGGAATTTCAATGCCCGCAGATGCTCCTGGACGCTGGCAAGATAATCCTCGCTCAGTTCTCGTTGCAGCATAGCGAAAAATGTGGTAAATCCCTCTGACTCGAAGCGGGCCACGTGTTCTCCGGCAAGCTGCCTGAGCTTTCTTAGCAGTTCCACAAACATCTTGAGTACTTCAATCGAGCGACTCAGAACCCAGGAAGGATAATTGGTCAGCAGGCCAAGATAATTTTTTCTCTCCCCCTCAATTGCTTCTATGGCAAGCGTATAGATTTCCCGGATAATAGGTGCGTTTTTCAGGCAGTCCTGCAGGATATCCTGGCGATAGCGGATCGCGTCCAGGTCGGTGAGACTGTTGAGCATCACTTTCTGTACCACGTCGAATAAAAACGTATCTCCAAGGGCCATGGCCTTGAACAGGGTGCTTAATTCCAGGTCTTGTACGAGCGCCGGTGCGTTCGGTGGCAATGGCCGCTGGATGTCAAAATCGCGATCTCTATAGAGCAGGAAGGCTTTCATGCGTGTATGCGCTCCTTGACACTGGTATAGGTCAGCCGGTATTTTTCGGCAATAGCCAGCGCATAGGCCAGTCCGTCGGCGGGTTTTCTGACGATTTTAAACGTGCGCTGCGCAGGATTGTCGGGAACCACCGTACTGACCATACTGACAACTTTCTCACTGAACGACGCCAGTTCGTCAATAAACGTGACCCATACACATAGCAGATCGAGGCGAAGTACCTCTTCCATGATTTTTTTGCTCAAAAACAAGGCGTCATCCAGCGTAGTGGAGTTGAACATTTCATTCAAAATGACAATGCTATTGGAGGTTGCCTGATCTAAAATGCGATGAATCCTTACCAGGTCATCCTCTAGCTTACCACGCAGGTCTTTGATGGTTTCTTCCTTTTCAAAATGCGTAAAGAGTCGGTCAAAGAGAAAAAGCTGCGCTTCCCGGCCTGGAACGGGACAGCCCAGGCTCGCCAGGTAATGCAGTTGCCCGAAGGTGCGGGCAAAGGTGGTCTTGCCACCCTGGTTGGGGCCGGTGACAACGATGATACGCTCCTTTCCTTGTAACGCAAAATCATTGCAGACCACCGGCGAGCGTTCTTTCATGAGTTTATAGGCCAGGGCGACATCAAAGCTTTCAGAGGCACGGACATCCTTCGATGTAGCCGAAATACGCGGGTAGCAGAAGTTCAACCCACTGTGTTTGAAACGCGCGATATATTCCAGGTAAGCGATATAAAATTGCACTTCCCGGTCAAAGCGACCGATTGTTTCATCCAGGTACTTCCTGTTGCTGATGCAGTAATCATCGAGGTGGCCAAAGATATCGGGATACAATCTGGCTACCAGATCAAGGATTTGCGCTTCCACATGATCCATCTCCTGCCAGTGCTTAAACGCAACACGATAATCTTTGACCGCTCCCTGCTTGAACTTGGCGAAGGTTTCCTCGACATCCAGGCTATAATCGCTCTCAGCATCGTATTTGCGAACTTTGACACTATTGCCCCTGATAAGCAGGCAGTATTTTACTGCCGATAGATCTGCCAGAAGCTTCCTTGTTTCTGCCTGAAGTGACGTAAAAGGGCCAGAACTGGCATAGTTCGTCACATAGTCTCGAAAAGCCAGAAAACCGCTCGATTGTAGCTCGACCAGGGACAGATCGTGGGCGAGGCCGGCTACGGCATCACAGTACATCTGGACTGCTTCCAGAAACCAGCGTTCCTTCTGATAGTGGTAGTGCAGCTTCTCTACTCGTGTCAGGTGTTCGCGCATGGCACGCATTTTTTGGGCAAATGCTTGTATATGCCCAAACAGCGTCGTATTTTCGAGATCGCGCATGATCTCATGACGATAGGTGATGGCGCCAATATCGTGCAGGGGAGTAGAGAAAAAGGGCTGTAACTTGTATTCCTCTTTACCAGCTATGATGACACCGATAATTTGATCGAGATTCAAATCAACAAAAAAGTCGGGCCTTTTAACTGCTTCCGCTTTTCTGCCGTCCTCAGTTCTTTGAAACAGAATGCTAGAGAAAGTCATGGTAGAAACTCCTGGGCCGCTATACGAGCATTTGCGTTCTGCTGCTAGCAAGATACGGCCCTGATGGTTGACCCGCGATTCGCGGACATAAAAAAACTTCTACCGCTGGCACCAGCAATACAGGATGCTGAGCAGCGCGTAGAAGCTATTAGCCTTGCGGCATTGTGCGAGCCTCATCGCAGGATCATGGTCTTTTGTTATAGTATACGAAACGCTCGTTATGAACGTCAAGGGAAAACTGGGCGTTGACGCAAATTGCTCACAGGTGCTACAATAATAGTCCAGGAGCGGTTTAACCCGCATGGCGATGAAGCTCGCCCAAATTGCCGCAAGCCAGATATGTATGCGGCTAATGGCTTCTACCTCGCGCAGGAAGGCGGTGGTAGGAGCTTTTTTGTTGCTCCTCCTCTCAGAACCTATCGCGAGAAACGCAGGCAATGATTCTTGTTTATGGAGGAGGGTGATACTGTGGAGCGAGTATTGCCAGGCACTAGTACAGATGAGGAAGACTCCCTACGGCACTACACGCTTGTCAAGCAGGAAGTGGCTGCAGCAGTTCGTGCCACCAAGCAATTTTTCCAGGAACATGGCGCGCAAGAAGAGGTCGAGCGTTGCCAGGAACTGGTGGTTCAGCTTGCGGAAGACCGTTTCAACCTGGCGGTTGTCGGCCAGTTCAAGCGTGGCAAGAGTACCTTGATGAACGCGGTGTTGGGGAGCGATTTATTGCCGACAGGACTGCTGCCCTTAACGTCGGCGATCACCACACTTTGCTATGGGTCGAAAGAACGGGTGGTGCTGCGTCGCAAGGGATGGACATTGGAGCAAGAGGTTCCAATGACGGAACTGGCTGAATATATCACCGAGCGTGGCAATCCCGGTAATGAGAAAGGGCTGATCGAAGCACGCATTGAGTTGCCGCTGCCGTTTCTGCGGCGCGGCCTGCACTTCATCGATACTCCCGGCATCGGCTCAGCGCGGCAAGAGAACACCGCCACCACCTATGCCTTTCTTCCGCAAATGGCAGCAGTCATCTTCGTGACGAGCGTCGAGGCGCCGCTGTCAGAAGCAGAGGAACGCTTCCTTCTCGACATTCGGGGTCAGGTGCGCCAATTGTTCATCGTGGTGAATAAGATAGACCTGCTCGGTGAAACGGAACGCGAGGAAGTACTCGGCTACATTCAAACACACATGGAGCAGCTTTTGGGGACGGGAGCAATACATCTCTTTCCCCTCTCAGCTCGCGATGGTCTCAAAGCGAAACTGACCCACGACGATGTGGGCATCCAGCGTAGCGGACTTGCGTACTTCGAACAGGCGCTGGCAACATTTCTCGCCGGAGCACAGGGACGTACCTTTCTCGTCTCTATCCTGGATCGGGCCTTGCTCCTTCTGGCTTCAGAAAACCCCACGCCCGTCACTCCCCGAACCAATGGCGAGTCCCAGCAGAACATAGTCGAGTTACGCCGGTCCATGGAATCCTTGCGCAACTCGCTACTGATCGGAACGCCGCTCGCTACAGTGCATAGGGTAGTAGAACCGGTAGCCGCTGATCCACATGTCATTGAGCAGGCAATTGCCGCGAGCCAATCTTCAATGCAAGAGGCTGGCCGCAGGCAGGCACATAGCCGTGCGGGCACCTGTCTGATCTGTACCACTTTGGGGCAGGTACTGTTCGCGTTCTTCGCCAAATGGCAGTATCTACTTGCCACGAACCCTGCCGCCCAACAGGCTTTCGCGATTGAGCATGGACTGTGCCCCGTCCATACCTGGCAGTTGGAAGAGATGGCATCGCCACAAGGGATCAGTGAGGGGTACGCGCCACTCTTAGAGTCGCTGGCACGTGAGCTGGCACGTCTGCTCGAGTCCAGAGTTGAGGACATAGCTGCGCACGTCGAGAAGCTTCTGGCGAGTACCGGGTCGTGCGCAGCATGCCGTCTCATGCGCGAGACGGTCTCTGTACAGGTTGAGCAACTTCTCGCACATCTGGCCACTGCTGAAGGCCGTGAAGACTACACATCCTCGGCGGGGCTTTGCCTTCACCATTTGCAGGTCGCGCTCGCTCACTCGGAAGACAACCGCATCAGAGCCATCGAGAGCCGCGCAGCCGCCGAGTTTTTGCTGCGCGAGCAAGTGCGAAGGCTCGAAAATCTTGTCGACGATTTGCATAGCTATACACTTAAACGCGACGCGCTGCGTCGTGGGCTCTTGAATCAGGAAGAGTCAAATGCATGGCGGCGCGCCCTGGTTCTCATGGTAGGCGAGCGCGCAGCACGCGGTGGTGTGCTGATGGCCGATCAAAGAACCGTGTAGCGGCGATAAGTTTAGGGGACGTATGTGTCCTGCTCGCAATATATGTTCTTTTATGTATGACCGGTTTTCTGAGGTGAGAGAAGCTGGAGCAGATAGAGGCATCGAGTCCAGGCTGGCAACGAGGAACAGGGATGAAGCAAAGAAAGTTCTGGCAACGCTACCGGCGACAGATGAGCATAGGACAAAGAAAGAAGTCGATCAAAGTAGGTCTCCTGCACATATGGAGACGAGATCGGCTCGCACTCGCGCCCATCTTTATCGAGCCTAAGCTCACTTTGAAGTCGGTACCGCGCTTCATCTCTGAAACTGATGAGGTAACTGGGTCGAACTATATGGGGAGGCAGCCTCTTCGGACATTGCTTCTTTCCGCATCATCTGGCATCCGGCATTGGCTGATCGTTGGCGCGCCAGGTAGCGGCAAGACAACTCTGTTACACCATGCTGCCTCGCTTCTAGCCAGCAAGCACGATATACATCAACGAGGCACTCCCAAACTGCTGCCTGTTTTTCTCTCCCTGCCTGCCTATGCCTCTCTGGTAGAAAGCCTCAACGATTTTTCACTCGTTGATGCCATCTGCGAACAGATGCAGGAATGGTGGCATCAAACAGTGCCACGACCATGGGTAGAAGAGGTGGTAGCCGCGGCTCAATGCGTCATTTTGCTCGACGGGTTGGATGCCGTTGCTGACCAACATACGCGCAAGCAGATGACCACCTGGGTACAGCAACAAATGTCTCTGTACCGGCGGAATCGATTCTTCGTGACTCTACGTTCTCTGGAGGGCTATGAGACGCTGGTGGATCAGGCGGGAGTTGTGGAAATCTGCCCGTTCAGCATGGAACAGATCGAACAGTATACGCAACAATGGTTTCATGTCAATGTGGCTGGCCATTCCTGGGGCAAAGAGCCTTTACGAGCTTCCAGGCAAGGCCGGATGCAGGGGTTACTGGAGCAACTTCGCGCTACGCCATCCTTACGCGCTTTTGCTTCCAATCCGCTTCATCTGCTACTCCTGCTGTCTGTGTATCAGTATCGACAGGTGCTTCCAGCACAATGGGAACAACTGGCTATGGAGATCCTATACGTTCTCCAGGATCAGCTACAAGGGCTGAGCGGCACGTGGGAATGTAGTGTCACTCAGCTACAAAAGGTCCTGGGACTTCTTGCCTGGTCAGCGCTTGAGGCGGGGAAAAGGGAGATCTCCGCCGGCGAAGCCCAACATCTTCTTGCTCAGTACAGCGCCCAGGACTCTCTTTTCCCGCATGCTGGCACATTCCTGGATCTGATCAGCGCCTGCGGCGCTGTCCTTCTGTGGTGCGAGGGGCAGCGGTATCGCTTTACACACCGGGCCGTCCAGGAGTATTTTGCGGCCTGGTATGCCAGAGAACACGGCCTGGAACAGGTTCTGGCGAATGAGATTGGCAATAGCTGGTGGCATGAGACCATCCGGTTCTTTTGTACCCAGGCTGATGCCCACTCCTTGCTTCAATCTTGCCTGGACTATCCCGGTACTCCGGCCTCTGTTCTTGCGCTGATCGGTCACTGCCTGGAACACCACCGTTCTGTCCTTGAGCCTACTCTGCATGCACGCTGTGAACGCCTGATAGAGGAGCATCTGGATGCTCCTGATCCGGCAAAACGACAGACAGCAGCGGAGATATGGCTGAGAAAGCGCTTGCATGCTATGATTGCTCTGAGGGACGGAAGCTATAGGGATAGCTCGCTGCTGACCTGCACGGAATATCAGCTATTTCTCGAAGCCCAACGCCTCTATGGACGTTTCTTCCAGCCAGATCATTGGGAATCGATATCTGTGCCGGAGGGGCAGGGCCGCGGAGTTGTTCTTGGGGTACGTGCTTCTGATGCACGGGCCTTCTGCCGCTGGTTGACCGAACAGGATCAGGAAGGATGGCAGTACCGTCTCCCTAACGCGGATGAGTGGAACGAGCCGGCAGATCGCGAAGCCTGCCTCGGTACACCAGTGCTTCCGGGAGGTAGCGGTTGTTGGATTGATATGGAATCGGGCGCCACGTGGAAAGGTAGCCTTCCACCCATGCTGGCCAGGATGGACAGTACAATGCAGGAGCTTGTTGCTCGCGACTGGTCGCGTCATTCCGCTGATCTTGCTGGCTTCGCTCGTCCACTAGGTCTGGCTCATCAACTGACGCGCCTTCTTGCGTGCGATCTTGAGCGAGACCTGGTTCCCCACCTGTTGCTGGCCCGCGAGCGCCTGACGGGATGCGATCTTGAGCAGTCATTCGCGCTTGCTCATACTCTGGCCGCCGTTCTTGAGCGCTTGCAAGTTCTTGCTCTGGCTCATACCAGCGATCTGCATAGGGCACTGGTAGGCGATCTGAGTGGGACAACGACTGCCGGTGAGCGAACAAAGATATTTACACACGTGCGTGATCTGGCCGGCCTGCTCGTGAGTGCCAGCGACCTGAGCCATCATCTGCTGGCTCTACTTGAGCGGGCGCTTGAACGCGGTGGAAGAAGTAATACTCTCGCTATGCGAAAGGCAGAGGATAACTTGCATTCCGATGACGGCAGGATACGATTGATGGCAGCACTTCGTTCATGTACACTGCACATGGCATGCTTCTTGAGCAAATTGGGGCAATTTCTCTTCTCAGTGGATGTAACCAGGTGGTTTCAGCACTATCTCTGGGGAAAGGACTATGCCGACCTGGATAGCGCGGCGTTTGAGCAAGCCATTGCCGGTTATCTGGATCTCTATCTGACCCTGCTGATCCTTGAACTACGGCGGCAAGGGCAGGTTCCCGCCTGGGAGGGAATTCTCCTGATAAAAGAACGGACCTCCGGGGCCGGCTCGTATTTGGACTGAACCTACCCGCGCAACGTGGCGATGAGCCTTTTTGGATTGAGCAACAAATCAATCGCATCAACTGGCCCCAATGCTATAATATCGGCCGCCTGCAAAGCTGCCGCTGCTGCCCCTTCCCCTGCTACTATGGCTATGCCAAGAGCTGCTGCACGAAGCATGCCGGTATCGTTTCTCCCATTGCCGATGGCGACCACATGCCCGGCACCAAGTTGTTGCACGTAGCGCGCTTTCTCTTCTCCCAGTCCGATAATGCGAATGGGAATATCCAGGAGTTGCTGCAGTTCGGCTATATTCCCATGAGTCCCTGCCGTCAACGCATGGAGCGTCAGGTGGTTGGCCAGTTGTCCAAGGCGATCCCTGACCCCAGGAAAAGGGTTTCCATCGATGGCCAGCGTTCCATTGATGTCAAATACTGCGTGTTGAAGCTGGATAACTCTCCAATGCGGAATATCTACCTGAAGCATACAAATGCCTCGCTTCCTATTGGCCGTACTGAATTCATCGTTTTTCGTAGAACCCTTTCCCCTCATCCTCTTGAGATAAAAAAACTTCTATAACGCTCTGGTAAGCGTTATAGAAGCTATCAGCCTTGCGGCATTTGTTGGGCGAGCTTCATCGCCGCTTTCTTTCTATTCGGAAGTATATCACATCTGTTTTGCTGAGTCCAGAAAAACACAAGGACACAAGGATGAATTCTAGCAGTAACTACTGAAAATATGCTATACTCCTAGAGAGATAAGTAGGGGTGATGAAGCTCGCCCTTGAAAGATACCCCGCGGGGTTGATAGCTTCTATAACACGGTCTTGCGTGTTATAGAAGCTTTTTTTATGGGCATATAGTCGAAAGGGAGAAATCTATGGCGCTCGTGCAGTTCTGTCCCAAATGCTGGGCCGCGAATGTGATCGACGCGACCACCTGTGAACAATGTAATGAATCGTTTGCTCAAAATGAACCGGTCTTCTTTGATCAGAAACTGCTCTGGGCGCTCCAGCATCCTATCCCTGAAACGCGCGAACTGGCGGCCATCTTGCTAGGACAACGTCGAGAAAGGCAGGCCATTCCTTTCCTGATGTCACGTTTCTCCGAAGAAACCGACATAGGGGTACTCTGTGCTATCTGCAAAGCCCTGGGAGAACTTGGAAATTGCCAGGCCGTCGATGCACTCACAAAACGGCTGGCTCAGCCTCGTGGGCTTGTGGTAGCACTGACTATCGTCGAGGTGCTGGCAGCACTCGCCCGTAAGGGGTGCTGGGAAGCGCTTGAAGTACTCAAGAGTCCTCCAGTTGTCACTAAACGGGTGGAGCAAGAGATTAAAAACGCTCTTGAAAAACTCCGGTCACTGTATTATTGACCGGTCGGGTACTGTTGATGCGATGGCAGTTTGCTTTCATAAGCTATTCCTTAGTGGTTGCTGTACTGACGTGCAACTCGTTCGTTCTCGAAAGGAAGAAGATCATGCAGGAAACACCGCAAAAGCAGGTAGGAACTGCTGGCGCAACAGAGATAGCAATGAATGAGTATCTGAAAGCAGCTTTGCTGAAAACAGAACTTTTACGGCAGATCTTATATTGCCTGCAAAAAGGAGGCGACCTCTCCTTAGAAGCGTGGAGTGAGGCCTTTCAGACGTCCCGCTACACGCTAGAATATATCGACAAGGTACTGACGTTGGCGCAAGAAGTGTTCGACGAACACATTGTACAAATATCAGGCTCTCTATCAGTAGACCTGGTCTGTGATGAGTTCAAATGCCTGACCTGGAAGTAGTGGCATGCTTCTCCCGATAAGAGGCGTTGAGAGATGCAAGGAATCAGTATTCTTCATCTCTGTTACTTCACGGTTCGCTTCTCAAAAGAGGCGGCGTAACGAGCGCTAAGGCACGTTCTGTAAGCTCCGTAGGAAGTGGGAGACGCACTACATCAGTCACCCCCATATGTTTGAGGGTCAGCCAGACCTCATTGCGTTGATCCAGGACTGCTCTGGCTCCTTGCAACCGTTCCAGAGGCATAAGCCAGGCTTCGGTTCCATAGGAGGTCTGGCCGCGTATTACCCGTTTCACCTCCTTGACCAGCAGAATTTGCCGATCAGTGCGTACCACGACGGTCGGTGGCTGTTCATGCGCCCCTATGCTGAATCGTTGCCACCAAACGCTCTCGTCGATTACCGGTACACTGAGCCATTCACGCACCTGTTCGCCTGCCACCAGGTAATGTATTACGGCGTTTTCCTGCCTCAGTTGCAGTCCGGTGAGAGCCACGTGCCAATCGCTGATCGAGTTTGAACGCTCACGGGTATAGGTTGCATCGGGTCGGGTGTAGGGTGGCAGTGGCCGCCCAACAATCAGGGCACGCATGCAGGCCACTGCTGCGAGGAAGGCATGCTCAGCGACGCCATTATAATCGATGGTGGCGCGCTCTAAGCCAGTTGGTCCCGCCATGACAAGCGTCAATGCACAGTCGAGCAGGTGCGAACGCATCTCGAAGAATATGATGTGGTCCAGCGGGCAGGAGGCAAAGAGGTACTGGCGCTCGGCAGTAGAAACGGTGGGGTCCGTAGGGTCCTCTACGACCAGCACGCGCTGCGGTGTGAGGATAAAGGCCCGCGCCGGGTGATGAACCGGCTTATACCAGGTGAACCACAACCATTTGTTGCTGGTTTGCGCATCGGTAGGGTGAGTATAAATAGCTGTCAAGACTGTTTCGCCCGGCTGCAAGTGGAGCAGGGCAACCTCACGCAGTGATGCAGTAAGATAACTCATCGCCTCTTCGTTTGTCATAATTGCTCACCGTCTGTCTTCCCTGTCGTTTTCAGTTAAAAGAAGATTTTTTGCAGGAGACGCCGCCACCAGGTTTTGCTGGTGGTTTGTCTGTTCGAGGGGGTAAAGCCGGTACGCGGTCTTACGATGATTTCTTCGCCGTTTACTACACGCAGCATCTTTTGTGTGATGGGCCAGTAATCGGTGAAAAGCTCAAGCGGAGGACGCGGGAACCAGTATGGGCAGCCCCGGCAGCGATAGGTATGCCGTGGCTGATTTTGTCCATCTAATGTATAGAACCAACGGCAAGGGAAAAAGACATCGGCTTGCACGTCCTCTTGATCTTCCTGGGTTTGCTGTACATGAGCCTGAATTACTGGCAGGCTGCGCTTTCCAGCAGAGAAACGACGGATTGGAACCAGGGTCAGACACGACTGGGGAGCCGCGAGCGCGTCGGGAATGGGGCAGGAGTTGCAGATAGCCACCATTGATGAGATATCATCTCCGGCAACCGCTAAGATATATCCCTGTTCAGGCCCCCCGCTTGCTCCACAGATGTATTCCACACGTTCTCTCCCATTGGCATCCATTGAGCGTCGTTCCAGGCGCAGTTCGCATGAACGCACGGCTCTTCCCTGAATGATGGCAGTGTTTTTCGCGGCATTATCTGGCTGATCCATTGCTTGCACTCACTTTCGCTGTCGCTGGATCATAAGTGAGCAGAAAAAAACTTCTGCTCAGACAATAATCCAACAGGTGGTTTTCCTGTCCGAGTAGAAGCTATCAGCCGTTTCGTTACGGCGAATCACGCGAGCTTCATCGCTATATGAAGTACTGTTCTCACACTAACCATACCATGCTGTGCAAGCAGCGTCAAGTTGTACGGAGGGGTCTTGACGATCACTATGCCAGTTTGTATACTACATTCAGGTAAAGAATTGCGTTTTGCGATGAGGCTCGCATACAGCCGCTACGGCTAATGGCTTCTACTTTCTGTCTATACTACCTTTCGGTAGAGTGACAGCAGTAGAAGCTTTTTTTGCGCAACAATTTGCAAAGCAATTCGTCAAGCTCTATCCTTCCTCATGAAAACTGTGTCATGTCAGGATAGAGCTTGACCCCATACTTCTATTGTATGCAAGGAACTGTTCCATTTCAAAATGAGAACATTTTCACTCAACCATCTGTACCACGATGGAATTTGGCAGCTAGACATACAGCACCGGGATGCTGTATACTTCTGGTAGTCTAAAAACAAAACGGCGATGGAGTCCGCCTGACCAGCAGGGAATTTTTTCCCGGTCAAACCGCGACAATGCTAATGGCTCCTGATTCTGCCCGGTGCGTGAATCAGGAGCTTTTCTTTTGCTTCCTGTTTTCTTTCCCACCTGGGCGATTCATCGAAAGCCATAGGAGGAATTTGTGGAGAACATCTGGTTTATTGCTGCTGCCTGGATGGGCATAGCCTTGCTCGCAAGTCTCATTTCTATTCGTGTGGGTATCTCGGTCGCCTTGATCGAGATATGTCTGGGGGTGATTGGTGGAAACTTTCTTCACTTTCAAACCACGCCCTGGATCGATTTTCTTGCCAGTTTCGGGTCCGTCCTTTTGACGTTTCTTGCCGGCGCTGAAATCGATCCTGATTCGCTGCGAAAGCATCTCAAGCCTAGCCTGGCTATGGGTGGGATTGGGTTTCTCTTTCCATTTGTGGGCGCATTTGCGTTTGCTCTGTTTGTGACACATTGGAACCTGCATGCCGCTGAAATTGCTGGTATCGCCTTGTCTACGACTTCCGTAGCGGTTGTATATGCTGTGATGGTAGAGACGGGGCTGAACAATACAGAACTCGGAAAATTGATCCTTGCCGCCTGCTTCGTCAACGATCTTGGAACGGTCATTGCGTTGGGGGTGCTATTCGCCAGTTTCACTATCTGGCTGGCCGTGTTTGTTGCAGTCCTTCTTGTCGTCCTCTGGAAATTGCAACCGATCACGCGCTGGGTTATCACGAAGTTTGGAGGACGAGTCAGTGAACTGGAGGTGAAGTTTCTCTTTGTGGTACTCTTCTTCCTGGGAGGAATGGCGACACTCGCCAATAGCGAAGCTGTCCTGCCCGCTTACCTGATCGGCCTGGTCATTGCCGGAGTCTTCAGCCACGATAAAGTGCTCATCAATCGTATGCGCACCATCGCTTTCGCGCTGTTGACACCTTTCTTCTTTATTAAAGCCGGAACCTTGATTTCGCTGCCAGCCCTGCTTACCGGGCTGCTGCTCGTGATCGCGTTGCTTGGGGTCAAGATGCTCGCCAAATGCGTCGGGATCTGGCCATTGACACGTGCTTTCCAGATGTCAAAACGCGAAGGAAACTATACGACATTGCTCATGTCGACTGGTCTTACCTTCGGCAGCATCTCAGCACTGTATGGACTCACACACGGCATTATCAACCAGGCGCAATACACGATCCTGGTCTCGGTCGTGATTGGTTCAGCCATCGTGCCTACCTTTATCGCTCAGACGTGGTTCCTCCCGAAGCAAGCAAAGCTGACTTCATCTCAGGATGCAACAGATATGCTTGAGGAGGCTGAGGAAGTAACCTCCGAGTTAGGATAAGGATACTGGAAAGCATAGGCCAACAGGCTATTCCCGGCGAATACATCGATAGCGATGAACGACCCTGCCACACTGTAAGGGGAGAGAAATGAGATGTTTCGCAAGATCTTGTTGGCCTACGATGGCTCGCCCGGGGCAAAGCGAGCATTAGACGTAGCCCTTGAACTAACTCAAGCTTCTGGCGCTGAGCTATGGGCGCTGGCCGTCGAAGAGCGACTGCCGCATTATGCCGCAACTATTGACGAGGTAGAGGAGGCGAGGGAATTTGCCAATCGCTTCTATCAGGAAGCGCTCTCGGTTGCCTACCTGCGCGCGCTCAAGCTCGGCATTCAACTACGGAGTGAGATTCGAGCCGGTCACGCAGCACGCACGATCGTCGACTTCACCAGAGAAGGCGGATTCGACCTGGTGGTGCTGGGCAGTAGTGGACATTCCAGAGCCTGGATGATGTTTCTGGGGACAACCGCCGAGAAGGTGAGCCGGCATGTCCCCTGCACGGTTCTACTTGTTCGCTGAATCTGGGATCATCAGGGCGCTGTCCAGACGTGTACCTTCCAATCCTCGTTGCCCGAGGCTATGCGCGCACCATCAGGCGACCAGGCCACGGCTACTACAAAAGCATACAGGCTACGAGCATGACCATGGTAGATGAAGAGATTGGTTGCATTTGAAGCGTCCCAGATATGCACCGTCATATCGTCACTACCAGAGGCAATGCGCGCACCATCAGGCGACCAGGCTACGGCATTGACACTCCAGAGGTGCCCACGGTAGGTACAAACAGGGCGTCCGCTAGTGGCATGCCAGACCTGCGCTGTCTTGTCTTGGCTGCCCGAGGCAAGATGCGTGCTATCAGCGGCCCAGGATAGCGCGTTTACCTGGGCCCGGTGCCCACCATACATGAAAAGGCGCTTTCCATGTTCTACCTCCCACACCTGTACGGTGCGATCCTCGCTACCAGAGGCGATGTACCTGCCATCAGGAGACCAGGCTACGGTCGTTACCTTTTCGGAATGCCCATAATACGTGAGGATGGGCTTTCCAGTATGGGCATCCCAGACCTGCACAACACCATCCCAGGAACCGGAAGCGATGCGCGTTCCATCGGGGGACCATGCCAGGGCCAGGACAGGGCTGGGATGCCCACGATAAGTGATGAGATTCCTGCCGGATGCTGCATCCCAGACCTGCGCTGTAGTATCCCTGGAGCCTGAGACAATAGATATTCCAGCAGGAGACCAGGCTACAGCATTGACACGTTCGGAATGGCCGTAATAGGTGAAGACAGGCTTTCCAGTAGCGGCCTCCCAGACCTGCACCGTCTTATCCCAGGAGCCCGAGGCGATGTGCCTGCCATCGGGAGACCACGCCAGGGCAGCTACTCTTTCAGAATGACCGTGATAGACAACCAGAGTAGTTCCAGGCTCTACCATGTTCAGCACTCCTTCGTCTTATCTGTATCTCTTCTGTATACTCAGCAAAAACTTCTACTGGCTTTGCTGGTGGTGAAGAAACTGTTCAACCGATTCCACCGCTTCTTCTGGCGTCGGCAGTGGCGATGGCGGGTGCTGCCGGAACCACCTCCACCATCCCCGTCGTGATGAATTGCATTGTTCATCTGACCTCTTATTTGACCCGTAGAGCCGGGTCATCGAGAGATTTACACAGCGGCGACAGATGAGCATAGACCTTGCTTCTCCTCCCGGGCCAATTACCGGGGGCACAGTTAATTCTACGAGATGCGCTCTGCAAATGCCGGCGCCGCAGCGCTGGCAGATAGCCAGGGCAGGACTGGAATCACAGCCCGTTTCTAAGAAACACGCGTAGCAATACATCTTCTCAGCTCCTCCAGATTTCTATCAAAACGGCGCCCCTTCGATCAAGGAGCGCAGGAGTTGTTGACGGTCTACAAATTTTAAAGGCTTACCACCATCATCCACTACGACGAGACGTTTGATCTGATGCACCAACATGATGCGAACTGCCTCCAGCACCGGAGCCGCGGGAGTCACCGCAAAGAGCCGTGGCCGCATAACTTGTCGCACTGTCACTGGACCCTGGCTGATCAGTTTATCTGCTGTACCGCCCAGAAATGCTCCCCACACGCCAGAATGTCCCTGGTGGCCCAGCACCAGCAGATCGCAATGCTGTTCTTTGCTGTAGTCGAGAATTACCTGCCCCTCGTGTTCACCGAGGCGCCGTTTCTTCGGCAGGAAGAATATCCAGTTGAGCGCCAAGACGGCCCGCGAGGTCAATAGCGGCATCTGTCGCTCAGCGAGCCCTCAGAACCATCTAGCACCACAAGCAATTGCTGAAACATGATGACACCTCCCTCCTTCCTATATAGCTCGCAGGATCAGAACGATCAGGACAATGAGAAAGATGTAGGCGACATACTGGTTCACATTGCCTGATTGAATGATGCGGGCGCGCCGCGACAGCCAGGCGCATGATATTCGGATTCAACGTTGCCGCTACCGGGGCCAGTACTGACCAGTTCAGGTCATAGCTGGCTCCCAGTACCTGCACTGCCGAATAGTAGGCGAGGATAGTGCCGAAAAGCGCGAGAGCAATACCCACAGAGCCGACAATCACATATTTCCAGGCTGCCTCCAACGCCTCTCTCGTTCTATTGAAGCTCACCAGGAAGAGCGAGGCCAGCGTCGTCCCCTCAATAGCGATCCACAGCACACCAAGGCTATCGCTGACCGGCACCACGAGCATACTAAAGACGAACAGATTGAACAGCACGTAGTAGCGCTTCACGTGATGCAATCCCTCGCCACGTGTCACATCCTGCTCGCGCATATCTTCACGTAGATAGCCAACCGAATAGAGGGCGGCGGTAAAGCTCACGAAGGCGATGACCAGCAGCGTCACGATGCTGAGGGCATCGGCATAGAGCCAGCTCGCAAGCTCACCAACGTGTCCGGTAAGCATTACCTGCCGCGCGGCAAAACCGGCGAGGACGAGTATGAGCACCGTACCCGTGACAGTCACTATTTCCATCCAGCGCCGACCCGGGGCAATCAAGCATATCCCACTGACCAGCAGCGGTATAAGCAATAAAAACGTAAGTGTCATGTAGTACTATCCTTTCAGGCGTTGCAGATTGGCAGTATCAGCTGTAATTAGTTCGCGCTGGATGAGCGTCACCAGCAGGCTCATGACAATGACGGCAATCAGGATATCGAAAAGGATGCCGAACTCAACAATAAGCGGCATCCCATAGGCAATGGCAATGGCACCCGAAAAGAGACCGTTCTCGATGGTCAGCAAGCCAATGACCTGTATGACCGCGTGCCGACGGCTGCTCAAGAGAAACAGCCCGATGAGTACCATGGCGATAGAGATGGCCAGGGGCGGCTCATTCAAAAAGGTACCCGGCGCTACCACTGCCGGAGAAGTAAAAAAGGCCAGCAGCGTTAGCAATGCGCATATGAGGAGCGAGACTGGAATAGTGAGGTACGGGCGTGCTTCGCGCTGCAGGTGCAGCCGGTTGGTCACATTACGCAAAATCCAGGCAATCGCTCCGCACTTTACGATTACTGTCAGCACAGCAACAATGTACAGGTCGCTGCTGCCTGTGAAGTAGCCAACCACCACAGCTACCATTGCCAGGGCAAACGACTGGATGGCATAGATTCCGATAGCTCCATTGATATGCCGCGCGGCTACAGTAGCGAAAGCGGTCAGCAGCAGTAATGCCCCGAGCACTTGCAGCACCTGCGTAGAGATGCCGGCAGGTGCTGCCAGCAGCACGAGTGAAGCGGAAGGATGCATATGTTGTTAACTCCTCTCAGAATGTGAATGCTTTTGTCGTATCGTGTTTGTCTGGGAATAGATATTCATACCAACCTTCCTGGATTACCTCAACTCAGGCGTGTTAGATAGAAGAAGACAATAGCCAGGGCAGCCAGGATGACCGCGGTACCCAGAAATTCCGGGATGCGGAAAAAGCGCCACTTGGCGATCGATGATTCGATGACAACTATCACGCAGCAGATTACCAGCATCTTGAACAGCAATGTGACTACCGCGATTAGTACGGTAAGGGCATTTGTACCTCCATCAGGCGCCAGCCCCCAGGGCGCGGTCAGCACATTGAGCAGGATCGTCAGCAGCACGAAGAAGCGCATCGCGCCGCCCCATTCCATCAGTGCCAGCTCCTGACCGGAATACTCCAGCGTGCGTGACGACTCGATCATCGAGAGTTCAAAGGTGCTGGAGGGATTATCAACCGGAATGCGCCCCGTTTCGGCCAGGATGACCATGAACAGGGCCGCGGCCAGCAACCAGTGGGCTGGATTAAATAAATAAGCCGTCGAAATGAGCGTCTGATTGACGGCGAATGGAATGGTGACCTGGGCAATCAGCGTGACGCTGAAGAGTATCAGGATCACGACCGGTTCGGCCAGCAGGGAAACTACGCGAGCGCGGCTGCTCCCCATGCCACCAAACGTGCTGGCCGTGTCTAGGGCAGCCAGCGAGGTAAAGAAGCCGCCCAGCGAAAGGATGAACCCCCCAGCCAGCATATCACCCATGAAGGCATATGGCAGCGGATAGGCTGTCAGTACCGGGATGAGCATGGCAACGATGAGCGGCGTAATGAAACTGAAGAGTGGTGCTGCGTGATAGACCCAGGAAGCATGTTCCGAAACGACACTTCCCTTGCGGAGCAATTTCCACAGGTCGCGGTACGGTTGCCAGATGCTTGGCCCGCGTTTGGATTGCACCATGGCCTTGAGGCGATTGATGATTCCACGAAGCAGTGGAGCACAGATGAGAACGGTGAGTATCTGTAACCCCTGAAAGAGTGCCAGTTGCACCATGTCGATCTCTCCTTAGAGACGAACCACTACAAAACAAACTGCATAGTGTGAGCAATCTCGTCTCGGCAGGTAGGGGTTAGTAGAGATACTTCATGAGAGCATGAGGATATCTTTAGATCAACAACAGCTATCAATAGGCAGAAAAAGACCTCTACCAGCCGGGTTATGCTGCTCTTCGGTGGTAGAGGCTATTAGCACTTGGCGTTAGGCGAGCCTCATCGCCATAGAATGTACGTGATGTTCAGAAGTTTTCAGAGGTAGAATGGCTACCAGACTGAATGTATCACCTTGTCAGTAATTATAGTCGCTTCGATTACAATCTGTCAAGTTTTTGTGGCGCCGCACAGACAATTGGAGATAAGGAATGAGGTGGGAGAGTCAGGAGCAGATAGCTTGGCGAAAATGGACAGCAGCCTCTCCCGCGGAGCAGCACCCAGCAGGGCGAGAACCTCTTCCAAGGACTGGCAGCCTTCTCGGTAAAGCCGTCCCAACTCGCCAGCTGCCCAGCCGCCGTCACCTCCACCTCGCGTACCTGCTTGTGGCTACCGATCGTGCGCACATAGCGATGATGCGTCCAGTCCAGGAGCCGTCCGTCGGCAAGCTCTTTGAGGTCCTGATAGAGCAGCCGATCCTGGAGTAAGCTGACTAGAGCATCAATGCCCTTGTCGTACTTGAACCAGGCCAACCGCGGTCCATCCGCGTAGAGGGCGTCGGCCAGCAACAAACTGATGGCCCAGCCATCTGCAGCACTTGTTCAATCAGTGCGCTCATGACCACCGAACAAGCAGGAGATTTCCTGTTGGAGCGGCGTGAACATCTGGGCCTCTCGCATATCCAGGTTCAGGAATGGCAGTTCGAGAATTTTGCTCCTGTGGCTGCTCGGTTGCATGGCAAGTAGCCGCGAGCAATCACAGAACCTTTCCAAACGCGTTGGGCCAATGATTGCGTGTCCGCATTACCTCACCAAAGTCTGAGGAATCTTTAGGTTGGAGAAGATTCGACCAGGTTGAGAAGCGGCGGGAAAAACAGCTAAAAATCCCTCAAATGGAGTTCGACTCTCCCCCATCTCCACCTCGCAGACCGCCTGGGAAGACAGTTCCCAGGCGGTTTTATTTCGCCGCCAATTCCTTTCAACCTCTGCCTTACAGCTTCATCTACAGTTTGCAGTCCCAATACAGCTTTCTTTACTGTACCTGTTCGTCGTCCTGGTCATCGGACCTGAATACATCGTCCCACTTGTCCATCGCCTCTTTTTACACAGCGTTCCTCAGCAGGGAGCCCCTCACGAGTTTTTCACGAGGAAAATCCAGTCGGGAAGAAATCTCCATTATCAGGGTGCATCCTAACCGCATTTCATGGTAAACTCTGAGTAAAGAACCGTAGAACAGGAGGCAAATCGATGACGGACCACCACACAAACACCATACAGCCCATCAGCAAAAAGCAGCTCCTCGCTGAAATGCAGAGCGAGCAGGAGGTATGGTTGACATTACTCGATGAGATCGGCCAGGAGCACATGACGCAGCCGGAAGTCGCAGGAGGCTGGTCGATCAAGGATATCGTTGCCCACCTCACCGGGTGGCGCAAGCGAACGGTATTACGCTTCCGAGCCGCGCTCGATCCTACTATAGACATGACTCCACCCTGGCCAGCAGAACTGGGGGCATTGGATGAGAACGACGACGTTGACCAGATCAACGCCTGGATCTACCAGACCAACCGAGACCGCCCGCTCGCTGAGGTCCTCAACGATTCGAGCGAGGTCTTCGAGCAACTGGTCGCCGCCATCAACGCCTTGAGCGATGAACAGCTCAACGATCCCCAACGCTTCCCCTGGCTCGAAGGTGAGCGGCTCAGCGGTGCCCTCATCTTCGGCCACTTCCATGAAGAGCACGAGCCCGACATGCGAGCGTGGCTGGCAAAGGTGAAGCAGGCAGGATAAAGCAGGGAAGGATTGCTGCACTCCAGGTATACTCAAAGGAGATGCCGGCAACAACGAGAAGCAAGGGGAAGTTCTCGGCCAGAGCATGGGAACCCGCGGCACACCACACGAGAGGAGTATTGCGGAAGTCTCCTCAGTCGATTGTCCATCTATAACCATACCAGGGGGAAAACACATGAGCAGCATCAGAAATCTCCTCAACTCACATCTTTTCTGTGGCATCTTTAGCGGTATGCTGGCTCTCTTGTTACTACGAACGTCAGGAGCCAATGCGGCCCTCGCAGCGAGTTGCGGCCAGTGGAACATCGCCAAGAGCCCCGGGGCGGATGCAGGGCTTACTAGACTTTTCGGTGTGACTGCCCTGTCTGCCGCCGATGTCTGGGCGGTAGGTGATATATCTAAAAGTAATCTCGGCCCCGCACAGACGCTGATCGAGCACTGGAATGGCAAGCAGTGGAAGATTGTGAGCAGCCCGAACGTTCCCTCGGTGTCCAATGTCTTGAACGCGGTCGCTGCCGTCTCTACCAGCGATATCTGGGCGGTAGGTAACACTTCCGGGCCTAATGGCATGGGGCAAACACTGATCGAACACTGGGATGGCACCCAGTGGAGCATTGTGGCCAGCCCGAATCCGCCGCAGGCAATCATCAGCGTCCTCTCTGGAGTAGCAGCGGTCTCGGCTAACGATGTGTGGGCCGTGGGAATCTCTACTCCAGGGCAAGGCCCAAGTGTAACCTTGATCGAACACTGGAATGGGACGCAATGGAGCATCGTCAAGAGCCCCAATATTCCCTCAAACATCAACGATTTGCAAGGCATCGCAGCCACTTCTTCCAAAGAGGTATGGGCGGTTGGCTCCTATCAGCCCGACTCGAGCAGTTCCGCACAAACACTTATCGAGCGCTGGAACGGCAAGACATGGAAGATCGTCTCAAGCCCAAATCCCAGTACAAATGCCGCCTTGTGGGCCGTGGGCGACTACACTGATAATAGCGGGAATGGACAAACGCTGATCGAACAATGGGATGGCAAGCAATGGAACGTCGTCTCAAGTCCAAACATCTCCTCAGCAGATAACTTCCTGGATTCGGTGGCAGCAAGTTCGGCGAACAATGTCTGGGCAGTAGGAAACTACTTCTCCCACACCGATGATATGTACCACACGCTCACTGAATTCTATTGTTAGCTGCATCTCTCTTCTGGCTAAAGAGAGGCAAAAAATGAGCCTCAATGTTGATAGCCAGAGACTTGTCCACAGCCATAAAGAAGCACATCCTGAGCCACCTGAAAGCGCGTCTTTCCAGGCGGCTCAATTCTTGTTCGCAAAGTGAAAGTTCGGGAAGAGGTCAGCCGCTCTGCCCCAAACGAGCGGCGAGCCGCCGCATCATCGCCACCTGGATCAACGTTTCGCTGGTCTACACTGTATCTCCAGTCAACTCGTCGCTCGTGACTACTACGGATGCACATTTTCTCAGAGGAACAGCGACAGGAGTTCATGAACGTTGCAACAAGACCAGTTCATTTTACCGCCGCGAGTGGTCATCAGGGATCCTCAAGGAACGCAATTCGTGATAGAACGCGTCCTGGGAAAAGGCGCATTGGGGGCGGTTTACCTGGTGAGGGAACGAGCGCAAGCGGATAAGCTGTTTGCCCTCAAAGAGGTGATTCATCCGAATGCAGGCGAACGCGCAAGTTTTGTCTTTGAAGGACAGGTTCTCACCCGACTGCATCATAAGGCGCTGCCCCGCGTTCACCGTGTGTTTGAAAATGACAAACTCATGCGCATGTATGTGCTAATGGACTATATCAAGGGAGAGGATCTGGAAGCGTTACGCAACAGGCAACCAGAGCAGTGTTTTCCTTTGACGCTGGTGCTGTCCTTGCTGCATCCGATTGCGAACGCGCTCATCTATTTGCATACGCAAGAGCCGCCGATTGTGCATCGCGACATCAAACCGGCCAATATCATTATCCCTGATGGCGGCGGTGAAGCTATGCTCGTCGATTTTGGGTCAGCCAAAGAATATAGGGCGGATGCGGTTACGAGCATTGTCGCCCACCGTTCACCCGGGTATGCCGCTCCCGAACAATACCGCACTGGCACAACGCCCGCGACGGATATCTATGGCCTGGCGGCAACGGTCTACGCCCTGCTCACCGGTGTGGCGCCGATTGATGCGCCATCGCGCATCGCAAGAAGTTGGAGCGAGGGAGCCGATCCGCTCAGGCCTGCCAATCTCCTCAAGCCAGATATCCCTGAAGGCGTGGCTGACGTACTTGCGCGTGGGCTGTCCGTCCAAATTGCCGACCGTTGGCAGACGGTCGAGGAATTCTGGCAGGCGTTACTCACCTCTAGCCCCCAGCACACTACTTCTGCTCCCTGGATGGGTCTGGCTCATCCGTTTCCTGGTGAGGCCCAGGCGGAGGATGGAGATATGCCAGCTTTGTCAAAGGAACAGTCTGCTCCCCTTTTGAACAAACGCGCTGTTGTCCGTCTTTTCACTGTTCTGGTCGCTCTCGCTGCGATAGGACTGGGTGTTTTCTCATGGCTATCTGGTTTGACGATCCTGCTTTTCTGCTGTGTGGGACTCGTGCTCCTCTGGCTCGGTCTGCTGTTTTCCTTGCGTTGATGGGATATTCCGCTTCAACTTTGGGACGAATCATTTTCGCGAAGATCATATAAAGGGCAAAGGGATGACGAGAGCAAAGGAGGATATGGATGTTCGATACCTTTGAACACAGGCAGATCGAGACCAGTGGGGCAAGCATCCACCTGGTCAAACAGGGAACGGGGTTCCCTCTCTTGCTGCTGCATGGCTATCCGGAGACCCACGTGATGTGGCATCGCATTGCTGCTCGCCTGGCCGAGCAGTTCACGGTGGTGGCACCCGACTTGCGCGGCTATGGCGATAGTTCGAAACCAGATAGCGGGCCGGATCACGCTCCTTATTCGAAAAGAGCCATGGCGCAAGACCTGGTCGAAATCCTGGACCACCTGGGCTATCAGGAGTGCTTCGTCGTCGGCCATGATCGAGGTGGCCGCGTGGGACATCGCATGGCCCTGGACCATCCTCACTGTGTGAAGAAGCTGGCCGTGCTGGATATCGCCCCGACCTACACGATGTACATGCGTACCGATAAAGCGTTTGCGACGGCTTACTACCACTGGTTCTTTTTGATTCAGCCCTCTGACTTGCCAGAACGCTTGATTGGCTCGCAGCCCGAGTACTACTTGCGCAGATGTCTGGCCAGTTGGAGCGCCGATCCCACGGCTTTTACCCCCGAAGCGGTGGCCGAATATCTCCGCTGTTTCAGCAATCCGGCCACTATTCATGCCACTTGTGAGGATTACCGGGCCGCAGCCACCATCGATCTCCAGCATGATGAAGCCGACCTGGAGCGGAAGGTCACCTGTCCTGTGCTTGTCCTCTGGGGTGAGCGAGGGGTGGTCGGCCGCACGTATGATGTTGTGGAGACGTGGCGTGAAAGAGCCAACGAAGTGTCTGGGAAAGCGCTTCCCGGGGGCCATTTTCTACCCGAAGAAGCGCCTGAGCAAACGTATGAAGCCTTGCTGGAGTTTCTTGCCCCAGGAGCAATGCCCCAAGGCAAACGAGACGAAGGTGAAACGCCAGTGATTGAGTAGTCACACCTCTTGCACGTGTGCTGATTCTTTCTCAGCTGGCAAGCCGTTCTCGAAACAATAGTAAAGCGTCTGGTAGGCTTGCCTGAAGGCCACCACCTCGTCTCTCACGGCTTCCGGTGGCGTTCGTTCGACCAGCACACGCGCGATGAAGTCAGCGATTGTCTCCATCTCGGCCTCGTGCATGCCTAAACGGGTAATCTCAATGGTGCCCATGCGTAACCCGCCCGGACGATCCCAATGCTCCGGTCGATCTGCCGGAATGAGGTTCTTATTGGTGATGATGTTGGCACGTGCCAGTTGTTGTGCCACCTCCAACCCGCCACCAAACTGACGCACATCGGCGATCACCTGCTGGGTCATCGTGTAGCCCTTGTGCGCGCCAAGGATAGGAATGCCCCGACGATGTAAGGCGCCTCCCAGCGCCTGGGCATTGCGTACAATCTGGGCCATGTACAGCTGACCGTAAGCGAGCATCTCAGCTGCTGATGCGGCGAGTGCTGCTACGCGATTGACCTGGTGGGTGGCTGCCAGCACAGGAAAGATGGCATGGGTAATGGGGACGGTAAGGTTGGGATCATCCCAGACGATGATGCCGCTTTGTGGGCCACTAAAGGTTTTGCCAGCCGATCCCGTCATCACCGCTGCCCCTTCGCGTAGCGGGTCTTGAAATTGACCGCCGGCCACTAACCCCAACTGATGCGCGCCATCGAAGAAGATGCGTCCTCCCCACTCTGCGACGACCTCCTGCATGGCTTGCAAGGGAAAAGGAAAGAGCGTCATCGAGGCGCCCAGTGCAACGACCCTGGGTCGGACAAGGGGAGCCAGTTTGCGGAAGAGGTCGAGATCGACTTCCAGTTCAACCGAGTCAAACGGGATGTCCACGATCTTCAGACCACGCACGCCTGCTGGTCCGTCGTTACGATTGCTGGAGTGGCCGCCAAAGGGCTGAGAGAGGCTCATAATGACATCGCCCGGTTCGCTGAGCGCCGTGTAGACGGCCAGGTTGCCGATCATACTGGCGACCAGTCGATGATCCGCATACCTGGCGCGAAAGACCTTTTTCAGTAGTTCGACACACAACGCTTCGATCTCGTCGATATGCTGGGTTCCGGCAAACCAGCGATTGACCGGCCCAATATGACCCTCGGCAGCGCGCATGCCCACCTCTGAGGAAAGGAGCGCACGAACCGTGGGGCTGGTGGGCGCTTCTGGTGCGAGCAGATTGAGGCATTGCCTGCCACGCCACTCCTCGTTGCGTGTCACAGCTGCCAGAACCGCTTCCTGCATGTCCTGGGGAGAGCGGCAGGCATCCAGGATAGCTCTTGCCTGTGCAAGGATATCCGGGTCATGCACTTCTTGTGACTCGGTTGATTGGTAAATGTCTTGCATCAGATACACTCCTCACGCTAACTGACCGGGTGAGTACCTCTTCCAAATCTGAACAGCACTCTTCATCGTTCGCTCACAAGATATCACATCCTGGCAAAGTACTACCGATGTCGAATAGCTTATAGATGCTGCATGACATACTGGTATTCATTGCAGAAGATGTGGCATGCCTGCATATTCCCTGAGACTGCCCTCTTTTCACGCGCGCTTTTTATAGGCCATCATCGCAAAGATGTAGGCCACCACCAGAATGCCGACACACCATGCAAGCGCAACCCAGATATCCTGAGACACTGGCTGTCCATACAGTAACGCACGGATACTTTCCACTATCGCCGTCACTGGCTGGTTCTCGGCAAAGACCCTGACGACCAGCGGCATCGATTTGGTGGGAACAAATGCCGAGCTGATAAAGGGCAGGAAGATCAGCGGATACGAAAAGGCGCTTGCCCCGTCTGTCGATTTGGCAGTCAGTCCGGCAATCACTGCCACCCAGGTTAACGCCAGGGTAAACAGCGCGAGGATGCCGGCGACGGCCAGCCACGACAGGATGCCAGCCGACGAACGAAAGCCCATTATCAATGCGACGAGTATGATGACCACCACTGAAATCGCGTTGGAGACCAGCGAGGTCAGCACATGTCCCCATAGTATGGTAGAAGGGGCAATAGGCATGGAGCGAAATCGCTCAATGATCCCTCGTTGTACATCGGTAAACAAACGGAAAGCTGTATAGGATATCCCGCTCGCAATCGCGATCAGTAAGATCCCAGGCAACAGGTAATTGACGTAATTCGCTGTCCCGGTTTGAATGGCGCCACCGAACACATACACGAACAGCAGCATAAATGCAATCGGCATGATTGTTACTGTGATGATGGTATCCATACTGCGGACTATATGGCGCATGGAACGACCAAGCATCACGCTCAGATCGCTGAAAAAGTGGTTCTGTATCCGGGTTTCTGAGTAGGTATTCTGTATCATTTCCATTTACTGTTGCTCCTTTTTGCCAATGATGGCAAGAAAGATTTCTTCCAATGTTGGTTGTTTTTCTACATACTCCACCTGAGCAGGTGGAAACAGCTTTTTGAGATCCGCGAGCGTGCCGCTGGCGATAATCTTTCCCTCGTGGAGAATGGCTATGCGATCAGCAAGCTGTTCGGCCTCTTCCAGGTATTGCGTGGTCAAGAAGACGGTGATGCCACCATTAGCAAGCTCCTTCACCGCCTTCCACGCCTCGAGGCGTGCCTCTGGGTCAAGCCCGGTGGTCGGCTCGTCAAGGAAAATGATCGGCGGTGTTCCAACAAGGCTCATCGCCAGGTCAAGCCTGCGGCGCATCCCGCCTGAATACGTCGACGCCCGGCGGTTAGCAGCATCGGATAAACCGAAGCGGGTCAGCAAATCGTCGGCCACCTGACGAGGCTGTTTGATGTGCCGGAGCCTGGCGATCATGACCAGATTTTCCCGCCCGGTCAACACCTCATCCACGGCGGTAAATTGCCCGGTCAGACTGATTGATTGCCGCACATAGTCTGGCCTTGACGCCACATCAAATCCGTTGACGATGGCAGTTCCGCCGTCCTGTTTGAGCAACGTGGTGAGAATTTTGATGATCGTTGTCTTGCCAGCGCCATTGGAGCCAAGCAAGGCAAAAATGCTGCCCCGCTCCACGCTGAAATTCACGCCTTTTAAGACAGCAAGATCCTTGTATGATTTTTGTAGATCTGCTACCTGAATTGAAATGGTTTGCACATTCTCCTCCTTATGAGAGCACAGTCACCTTCGATACATCGGCTCCTATGCCTTTGAGCGCGGCATACGTGAGCTTATCCATCAGCGCGCCGTCAAAGTGCATGGATTGGATGGCACGCTTCTGAGACCAGATACCCACCGGGCGGAAAGACACATTTTTAAGGGTTGCGCCCTGAAACGACACATCCCTCAGTGACGGTATGCCAAACGTGATGCCGATAAAGGTCTGTCCATCCAGTCGCTGTCCGCTCAGGTCGGAATAGTGGAAGTCCACGCCGAGAAAGGTACAGCGTTCAAAGGTCGTTTTTCGCAAGTCGGTCACATCGAATTTGACATCCGTCAGCGTGACGCCGATGAATTTTGCTCCGTCCAGCCCCGATGTTTTGAAGGTGGTGCGCACCAGGATTGATTCGCGGAAGCTCGCACCCGCAAGATCACTTGCGGAAAAGATGCAGTCGGTCAGATTGGCGCGGTCAAAATTGGCTTCACGTACGTCACTGCCATAAAACGAGCTGCCGGTCAAGTCTGCGCCCGAAAAGTCCGAGCCCTGCAACGCGCTCCCATGAAACTTTCCTTGATGCGCGATTACGCCCGCAAAGTCGCTGTGTGGCAAATTGCTCCCACCAAGGTTTACCAATACCTGGCGCTCCAGTGTGTGTGTGAGGTTGGCGACCTCCTGGACAGTTTGCTCAATGTCGCCGATACTCTCAATGGTCATCTCAAAGGCGGTTTCATCATCCTTGCCCTCGGCTTTGAGTTCATGGAAGCGCTCCTGCAAATCGGAGAGCAGATCCGCCTTTAATTCGGCGGCGCTTTTTACCCCCTCGTATGGAGCAAAAACACCGTTGACATAGTCGGTCAATTTCTCATTCATAAAAACACCTTTCCTTTACAAGAGGTTATCCAGCACGCGCTTCGCGTACTCCCAGTTGCTTTTGTTGCGATCATACGTTGCTTTCCCTTTTTCAGTAATCCGAAAGTATTTCCTCCTTCCACCTTGCGATTCATCGCCCCAATACCATTCGATATCACCGTCCATCTCAAGCCGCCGCACGCTAGAATACATGGTGGCTTCCTTTAATTCATATTCACCACCCGAGCGCTCAGCAATCAGCTTGACAATCTCGTAGCCGTAGCGGTCGCCTTCCGATAAGAGCCGCAAAATCATCGTATCGGTATGCCCACGTAGCAGGTCGGAGGTCAGTTTGTTTTCATTCATATCATCACCTCGTAGTTGGATTATACATCATAGTACTATGTCTGTCAAGGTACTATTTCGATTACAATACTTTGTTTGATAAACTCGCTGTTCTTTTGTCATGAGCGCATCAGGTGAAGCAGGTAAATAAGGGGGAGAGATGGCAGGAGCACAAGGAGGGGAAACTTTCTCGCGAGAAGAATGGTCAAAACTCCACCAGCGCGTTGCACTCTTGACATCAGCTTCGAGTTCAAAGCTCTCGCTTCACGTTCCTCCCGGAGAGAACCGCCTGCAATTGCTCTTCAGTCACTTTGGCGGCACGCACATCGGCCTCATCGAGGATCGCACCGGTCAGCGTCGCACCGGTGAGATCAGCCCCCTGCAAATTCGCGCCTATCAAAGCAACTCCCGTGAGCACTGCTCTGGTGAGATCGACCCCTTGCAAATTCGCATAGCTGAGATTGGCCCTGGTAAGATCAACGCCCTGCAAATTCGCCCCGTTCAGATCAGCGCCGGTGAGATTGGCATCTCGCAGCCTGGCACCAGAGAGAAGAGCGTGCGACAGATTTGCCCTCAGAACTGGATAGCGAACAGCTCCTACTTGCAGCAGGCTGGAAGCGTCACGTGCTGCTTTTTCCATCGCCATGCGAGACTGACTCAGATCGGCACCGGTGAGATTGGCACCCCGTAAATTAACCCCTCTCAGGTCAGTTCTGTTGAGGCGAGCCTGGGATAGATTGGCACCAGAGAGGTCGGCACGATATAAGATCGTTTCGCTCAGATTGGCTTCCCGGAGATTGGCTTCCCTGAAATTCACGCGACTCAAATTCGCCTGTTCTAAGTGGATTTGAGGCAGTTCAATCTGCTGGAGGTCTGCTCCGATCAGGCCGGAGCTTCCTTGCAAGGCATCGCCGATAAACGTCGCGGACAGGCCATTGTGGCTGAAAAACTTCAACATACTGACCTGCTGTTCGCCAGCCAAGGGTTTCAACACCTGGCCCAGCCGTTGTTGTGCAATCTGAGAGATCTCTGGCTTGTCGGCCAGAACTGTGAGGAAGTAGGTCTGGAAGACCATCTCCTGAAGCATCATCATCCATTGCTTCCCGGTCTGCTCCTGCGTGTACATTTGCCAGGCAGTGATACTCAGACTAAACAATATGGCAAAGATGAGCGCGATCCAGATCAGTTGCGAGGTTCTCCCTCCACTGGCAAGGTTGAGGAGAAAGCCGATGACCGCACCCAGTAATCCAGAGAACACAGCCAGGGTCGAGGGATGAAACACGACCTTGCTCACGCGAAAAGAACGTTTCATGCAGAGGCACTCCTTCCCGACTTCTAGAGTTTTCTCTCAGTATATCCTCTCAAGGCTCGGGAAAAAAGAATGCATCCTCTAGATGAGCTTTGCGGTCCAGGGACTACGTCTGCTCGGTCGGATTCGCGTCGCGCGTAATCGGATGGCGTCCGGGAACACCAGCCGCCCGGCGGACAAAAGCAATGGCCGTTAGCCAGTCTTCAGCCCAAGCAAGCGTATGGCGTTCTCAGCGTAGACCGCAGCCATGTCCTCGCTGGAAAGACCGACCGCGTCGATATCCGCGATCGTTGCCTCGACCGCATTCGAGGGTCCAAGTGGCATGTCGGTGCCGAAGAGTACGTGCCCTGAGCCGAAGAACTCGAGGACGCAGCGGACCGCGTGTGGCGCGCCAAAAAGTGCCGTATCGACATAGAACCTGCGGAAATACTCGAGTGGCGGCTGCGGCAGGATGTCCTTGACCTGCCGGTAGCCGGGACCCATCGCGAGTCGTGCGGAGAAGTGTGGCACCATGCCGCCACCATGGTGGGCAATCACGAACTGGCGCGGGTGGCGCTCCATGTGCCCGGAATAGACGAGGCGTGACAGGGCGGCAGCAGTCTCGTAGGGCCAGCCGATTGACCACCACAGGCCAAAGTCGGACCTACTCTCGACCGGATAGTCGGCCCATGCCGCGCTCCGCGTCGGGTGAAGCCATACGGCGCGGCCAGCATCCTCGAGCCTGCTGAACAGGGGCTCGAAGCGCGGATTGTCAAGCGGCATGCCCAGGACGTTGGTGTAGAACTGCGCACCCAGCGCGCCGAGTTGCGTCAGCGCACGGTCGAGCTCGCGCAAGGCCAGGTCGACGTCCGAGAGCGGCAGCGCGGCGGCGAATCCGGCGAAGCGATCTGGAAATCGCTGGACCAGTGCCGCCATCTCATCATTGGCGATGCTCGCAAACTCCGCCGCAACCGGCGGTGGCCCGACCTCTTCCAGCGGCGGCACGGCAAGCACCAGGACCTGTGCATAATCACCGTACGGCTCGATCTTGCGCCACCTCGCGTCCAGGTCGGTCAGCACCGGATCGAAGTAGAAGACGCCCTGGCGGTAGTAGTCGAGCTGGCCTGGAGCCATGGTTTTCTCGAGCTGGCGCTCCAGCCGCTCGAGATACGCACGAGGCAGGATGTGCGCGAATGCATCAATCTTACGCATGATTAACTCCTTATGTCCGTAAACCTATTGTGCCACAATCCGCCGGGATCAGCAAGATGGCGAGAAACATCGATGGGAAGCAGTATGCATGATTTTGCTTTCTGTGTAGGAGAAAATAGAGAGGTCTTCCACGCCACTCAGGCTCCGGCAAAAAAATACGTACCATGATACGTTATTTCACCGATGTCTCCCCGTGAAAATTGGGTTACCTTGTTTATAGCGACGCACGAGAGAAAAGCGACGCCGGGAAGGCTAACAAACCTGTCATTCTCGACCAGCGTATCTACAATCAATGATTTAAGAACAGTTGAAAGCATTATCACAGAAAAGGAGACAGCATATGTGCGGTATCGTTGGATGGATTGATTGGCAGCATGATCTAACCTGCCAGGGAACAATAATAAACCGTATGGCGGATACATTGAATCACCGTGGGCCGGATGCAGGAGGCCAATGGCTTGCTCCACATGCCGCCCTGGCACACCGCCGCCTGATCGTGATTGATCCAGAAACCGGGGCACAACCAATGGTGTATCAAGAAGGAGAGAAAATCTATGCCATCACGTATAACGGAGAAATCTACAACTTTCGTGACTTGCGATGCGAGCTGGAAAGCTACGGCCATCGCTTTCGCACATGCTCAGATACGGAAGTACTCTTGCATGCCTATGTTGAGTGGGGAGAGACCTGTGTTCAGCATTTGAACGGTATCTTCGCTTTTGGACTGTGGGATGAGCAACAGCAGCAACTCCTGCTCGCACGCGACCATATCGGTGTCAAGCCCCTCTTCTACGCACAGCGCGGAAATACACTTCTTTTCAGCTCAGAATTGAAGGCGTTGCTGGCACATCCGCTTGTCAAAGCTGAGGTCGATGCCAGTGGTCTGGCCGAAATTTTGACTTTCGTGCGCATTCCGGATTCGGGAATCTATCGCGATGTGCATGCATTACGCCCCGGCCATATCGCCATCTGTCGCGAACAGGGCATACGCATCAGCAGGTACTGGTCACTGCAGAGTGCCCCACACACTGACGATCTCGATACAACAACTGCGTATATCCTTTCGCTGCTGACAGATACGGTCAAGCGCCAGTTAATTGCCGATGTTCCGGTCGTAAGTATGCTCTCCGGCGGGCTAGATTCCAGCGCATTGACGGCCCTTGCCGCCCGGGAATTCAAACGAGAAGGCAAAACGCTCCATACCTATTCGATTGACTTCGTGGATAGCTCAACACATTTCCATGCCACACCCCTGCATGTTTCCCTGGATGCCCCATGGGCCAGGCGTGTTTCCGATCATGTTGGCTCGCAGCATCATACCGTGACCGTGGATTCGTCTACAATGATTGAAAACCTGCTGGTCCCGCTCTTTGCCCATGACTTCCCAACGGCAGGCCAGATGACCACTTCACTCTACCTGCTGTTTAAAGCGATGAAACAAGATGCGACCGTCACATTGTCAGGTGAGTCAGCCGACGAAGTCTTTGGCGGCTATCCCTGGTTCCACAATGACACCATGCTCAAGGCGCAAACTTTTCCCTGGCTCTCTGCCTTCATCGGTCCGGGAGAGTCTGCTCGCTCGTGGCTATCTGCTGACCTCGTACAGAGGATGCGCCCGGAACAACACATCGAGCAGCAATACCACATGACAATTGCCGAGGTTCCCAAATTGGAAGGAGAAGAGGCGCTTGAGGCAAGAAGGCGCGAGATGTTTTACCTGAACCAGACACACTTTCTGCCCTTTTTGTTAGAGCGAAAAGATCGTATGAGCATGGCAACCGGATTTGAAGCACGTGTGCCTTTCTGTGATTACCGCCTGGTAGAATATGTATGGAACATCCCGTGGCAGATGAAGACGATCGATAACAGGGAAAAGGGTATCCTGCGCCGTGCCCTTGCCGGTGTGTTACCTGATGATGTATTGAGCAGGAAAAAGAGCGCCTATCCAACATTCCAGAGTCCAGCATACCAGGAGGCGACGCGAATCTGGGCCCAGCATATCCTGAACGATGCCAGCGCCCCTATCCTGCCGCTCCTCAATGTACAGATGGTGCGAACGGTGGTGGAAAATAAGGAGCCACTGCCAGCAATGGCCCTTGTTTCCCTCTACGAGTGTATCATCCAGCTAAACGAGTGGCTCAAACAGTACCAGGTGAGGCTGGCTCTCTAAAGCCTTCATCACCTGGCTCTCCAACAAAGCGATATTGCAAAACTATCACAGAGCTATCACAAAACTACGCTGGTAGCGCAAATTGTTTCAATCTGGCGCGATTTCAGGTACAATAGCAGCAAGCAGGTATGGAGAGGAATGTGATTGCTTGCCGCTAAAAGTTTGTTCGTGAACAGATGGGGAAAGGTAGCCTGTTGAGGATGTGAGCGCTATGCAGCAGCCGGTTGGAGATATCATACGTAAGATACGGAAACTGCGCCACCTTACTCAGAAAGATGTTGCCGGGGAGCGTTTCTCAAAATCCTATCTGAGCGCTGTCGAACACAATCGTATTACGCCATCCCCGGCTGCACTCCGCTATCTTGCGGAGAGACTGGGACAACAGGATGGCAATTTTGCGGCCTTGCTTCAACAGTTTGACGACGAAAACGATGGATTCATCCTCGATACGGCTCCTCATGGACGAAATAACAGTCAAATGAAGCAGCATCCTGCTTTCAACATCCTCTCTACCATGCTGGAACAGGTAGAATCGCAAGGTTTTTCACCGCATCATGCCTTGCCAATACCACCAACTGAAACTCTTACATCCCTTCCCCAGCCTATGCAGATGCGTTACTACTTCTTACTCGCACTGCAGGCCAGGGAAAGGCGAGATTTTCCTGCTGCGCTACGGTCATTTGAAACCGCCCTGACACTCGCATCTTCTCAGCAGCATGCCATGATCCTTGACGAAATAGGAAGCTGTTACTTCTTGCAGCAGGACTATCTCACGGCGCTAGGGCATTATCTGCATGCACTCCATTTGCTGTCGCAAGAGCCTGGCGATTCCGCCTCTACTGCACAGCAGTCGAAGATTGAGCTTCATTGTGGGGAAGCCTATCGCGCCTTAGGCGGGTATCAACAGGCCATTATCTATTATGAAGCGGCCCGCAAACACTTGAGTGCGGCCGATGATCTGGCCAATACTGCCAGATTGTACTGCGGATTGGGCTACTGCCTCTACGCCGCGGCATACACCTCCGACACATCTTCAAACTCCGCGGCAGGGCAAGAAGCAACAGTGCGGAAAGAGCATAAGTTCCAGCATGCCATTAACATTTTGTTGCAGAGCAGGAATTTTTATCATGCCGCGAATGAACGCCTCGGCGAATCGAATGTTCGCCTCCTGGTGGCTCGCGTCCTGCTCGACTTTAGCACATGGCGCTGCCAGTCCCAGGAAAGAGCCAGGATTACCGACAAGAAAGCATCCTATACAGACTGTGCATCCATGCTCGCTGACGCGTATGAGCAATGCCGGCAGGTGCTTCTTAGCTGGCTCACACCAGGCTCAGGTGACGAAGCTGGCTCATTCCACCCCTCTTCACCTTCCCTGGCTACTCCAAGGGTCTCGCCAATCTCACCTACTCCGCCTGAATGTGATGACTTGCCAGGCGAAATAGGGCTGAGGCAAACCCCGCTCTGGATAGAATCGCTCGATGGAGCCGCTCAGGAGAGAAATCGGCTGGATACTCTTCTCTATAGAACGCTTGCTTGCATCATTCGCATCCCGGTCCATCGCGCCATGCTCGCACGCCGGGAAGAAAAAGGCCTTGACGTTGCCTATCGTGAAAGGGCTTTTGCCGCCTATTGGTGTCAAGAAATACTCAATACACTTGCAATCCCCTCACTTCCCTGGCCTGTGATTGCGCAAGTGGTGAATTCATCGGCAGAAACAATGGAATATCGTTCCCCAACTCTACCTCACCTCAACGACCAGCTTGCTGAATCCACTGTGGATGCACCTCGTAGTCTGACGAGCCTGGTTGAGGTCTATTTTGCTGCCGGGGAAGTTGCCGAGGAGCTTGGACGCACTGCTACCGTGTCGGACTATGCTCACGATTGCTATGTTCAAGCCGATCAGTTCTTCGAGGCAGCACTTTCGCTGGCTCGCTCCGCGCTCAAAAAAGGAGAACTCGAACCAGGCTACCTCTTTCTGCTCTACCAGCGCAGCATCTCCCTGATGGAGGAACGCGCCGCTGCCTCGCCAGGACTTTATGCAGAAACTACCAGAGGGCTTCTCTCAGTTCTTCAGCATGCATTCCAGCAACTCCAGCTTGCTCTGTAAGTGCAGCATGACACGTAAGAATTCAATTATTCAGCTCATGAAGCGGTATCGATCGATTGCACCTCGGACTTTTTTTCCGCCAGTTCCGTTCCGTTTATTCCGTAGATGATCACACCGGAGACACTTCCGTCAGGGTGATGAGAAGGCACGAGCATAAATAACAGCTTACCGGTTACACCCAATGTTTGCAGGGCATGCATAGTGGGAAGTATCTGTGATACATCTTGATTATAGACCCTTCTTGCCAGGCGTTCAACCTGCAAGCCATCCTCCCAAATGAGCCTGGAGATATGCTCCAATGGCCGACCGATAATTGTTTCTTCTCGCAGCCACTCTCCATTCGGTACGTGAAAGCTCTCCACCAGCAGTTCTGGCCCACTCAGCACCAGGATGATGCAAGGAATATGCGCAATGATCTCCGCCAGATGTGCCTGTGTAACTGTCAGGATAGCATTCTGTTCCTGCAATTCTTCTATCGTTTTCTGTAATGCCTCATATGCACTCTGAAATTCTTCATTATTGGCCTCCACCTCCTCCAGGTTCGCTTGCGATTCCTCATTCGTCGTCTCCAACTCCTCTAGCCTGGCCTGCAGGTCTTCCTGGATCAGGATCATATCTTCATTCGTCGCCTGTAGCCTCTCATTCGCCTCTACTAGCGCTTTATTCACTTCATCCAGGCGCTCATTGGAAGCTCCAAGTTCTTTCACCAGCTGCGTTTGTTCGGATCGAAGCGCTTCCATTCGCCGCAGCATGCGCACCTGTTCGGTCATATCGATGATACTGATCACCGCCAGTTCTGGAGCTACGGCCATTCCCGATCCTATGGGATTTATAGTCAGTTCAACATAATGTCCGCTACCTCCCACACTGGCATCAAGCCCAACTTCCCGCAACGCGATCACTTTACCCTCCTCAAAGGCCCTATCTATAGCGACACGCACTTCCGCATAGGGAATGCCTGAGGCGGAATGAAGAAAATCTTGCTCGCCGCCATCGCTACTCAAGCGCAGCAACCGCCGCGAGATAGTGTTCGCGGTCACAATACGGTAGCTGCGATCTATCACCACAATACCAATGGGCAAGGAACGGAACAACAACTCATTGAAGTGCCGCAATTGCCCAAGATCAAAGCCTGATCGTGACACCTGTACCTCCTCATGCTGCTTTCCGAGAGCGAGCAACGCGTGGCTACTCAGGCGCCCCTGGAAAGATAGCTTTGTCAACTCGAGAGTACCGGACAAGTGTGTCTCGAGCAGAGCCTTGCTGACGCAGCGATACACGTTCATGTTCTTCTTCACGCCTGTATAGAGCCGTGAAGAAGGACGTATCGCCTCAGTCTTGTCCAGCAGCAGGTACCCACCTGGAAAGAGCGAGAAAGCAAACTGTGCCAGGATACGCTCCTGCGTCTCGGGTGTAAAATAACCCAGCACATTCCTGCACATGATCAGGTCGATAGCGGGGAATGGCGTACTGGAAGCCAGGTCATATGCTCCAAAAACAACCATTTGACGCAGCATTTTCTTCACATGATGGCCGTGGTCGGCTCTATCGAAGAATCGTTCCTTGTATCCCGGTGGCAATCCTTGCAGCACGTTCTCAGGATATAATCCGCGCCGCGCAAAAGTGATCGCGGCCGCATTCAAATCGGTCGCAAAAATCTTGATCGTCCACTGAGGCAGTTCCGCCCCAAGCATGTCAGTGAGAAGCATCGCGAGTGAGTAGGCATCCTCTCCGGTAGCGCATCCCGCTGACCAGCAGCGTAGGACGCGATGCCGGTCATATCCTCGCGCCACCAACTCTGGCAATACAGTGCTCCTGAGAGAGGCGAATGCGTCGGGATCGCGAAAGAATTGCGGAGAAGTGGCAAGCAGTGATTTCACCAGTTCCACCGCCTCTGTCGGTACCGACTTCACGTAATTGAGGTAATCACCCATCGCAGAGGTATTGGTTACGAGCATACGATATCCCATACAGCGCAGCAATGCCGAAGCCTTGTAGATACTGATATTGATATGTAACTGATCTTTCAAGAATTCGAGGAGTTCGCCGAGTACCTGTCCTTGTTGCTCGTCAGGTGGTAAAGAGATCCCTGTTAATAGTTTGTAGAGTATCGGGCCAATGCGTTCTAGATCCACCTGAAGATCCACGATGGTCGGAGGAAGTGCTAAAGGCATCCCTGGGAAGCGAGCCGTTTGCGGGTTTTGAATGATGACCACTCCACCGGAGTGCTTCACTTCAATGGCTCCTGCCGAGCCATCTGAACCGGTGCCGGTGAGAATCACAGCAACCAGGCGTTCGCCATACACCTTTGCGGCGCTGGAAAGCAGCAGATCTACCGAAGGTTTTGGACGCCCCACCGTATCCTCTTGTGTCTCAATATACCCATCATTGATCGTCACATGGCAATTTGCCGGGGCCACGTAAATCTTGCCTACCTCGAGATAGGTATGGGCTGTTATTTCTATCACAGGCAAGGAAGTGCGCCTCTGGAAAATCGTGCTTAAATTACTGGCTCGATTGGGGTCGAGATGCTGCGCCAGTACAACCGGCGCAGGAAAGTTTTCCGGCAGGCTGCTCACTATGACCAGTAGTGCTTCGATACCGCCTGCCGAGGACCCAATCACCACCAGGTTACGGCTGCTTAAGGATGTGCTTTGATCAGCCATGTGCTCATCTCAAATTTCTGCTATCGTGATAGGTAATAGAGAGCAACTTCTAAAGAAGAACGTAGAACCAGACAGAACATCACGAAGTTATCACTCTATAACATTTTACCACCACGAACCTATCACATACTTTTGAATCCCTTGCAATGAATGCAAAAGGGAAATCCAATTTCATATCACAAATACGTCACAAAGAAGCCCTTTTCATCACAATCTTTGGAAGAAGTCGGAAATTTCCAAAAGTACAGTGATGAATAGACTTTTTTCCAAAAGTTTAGTATACTTTTCACCAGGGTATATTCGAGAAGCGCTTCAGATAGATAATCCAAGAAGAGATTATCCGCACTATAGTCCTGGGAGAGCTCTATAGTTCTATAGCTCTGGCTATGCTATTACCGGAGGGTTGAAAGAGCAAGGAGTACGGGAGGAAGTATGTCACAACCATCGCTCTCTTCCACAAGTGTAGTAGAAGTACAGCAATCAAAGAAGGGACATATGCAAGCTTTACCGGTTCGCGTCGAGCTTCGGTCTCTGATCGAAGCAGTTCCCGATGCCTTGCTGCTCATTGATGAACAGGGGAAGATTGTCCTGGTCAATCATCAAGCCGAGCAACTCTTTGGCTACTCGCGCCAGGAATTCCTTGGCCTGGATTTAGAATACCTGTTTCCAGAGCGATTTCGCACGCAGCATCTTCAGCACAGATACACTTATTTGCAGGACCCTGCGGTACGTCCAATGGGTCCAGGACTGGAGCTCTATGGCCGGCGCAAGGATGGCAGCGAGTTTCCGATTGATGTCAGCTTAAGCCCCATGCAAACCATTGCCGGACTCTTCATCATCAGCAGTATTCGCGATATCACCGGGCGTCGACGGCTGGAACAGGCTGCCCATACCCATCTCACGTTATTACAGGCAGTCATTGATGCGCTGCCGAGCGGCGTCTATCTCGTGCAGGGGAAAGAGGCGGAACTAATAGTTGCTAATCGCGCGGTCTCTAAGATCTGGGGCGCAACCTGGATTCCAGGGCAGCCCTTGCAAGATTTTTTACAGACGCACCATATTCAGGTCCTTGATAGCAATGAGCGAGAGCTGGCTTACGACCAGTTCGCCATCACCCGTGCCATTCGAACCGGCCAGCCCATTCTCCAGTACCAGGAAGTGATCCGGCACGCCGATGGCACACGCCTTCCCATTCTGTTCAATGCAGTCGCGTTCGCGCCGGAATATCTTCAGGACCTGCTGGCGACCGATGTTCAGAGCGGAGGAGTACTTGTCATCATGCAGGATATCACGCCTCTCAAGGCTGTGGAGCAGATGAAAGATGAATTCATCGGCCTGGCCGCCCATGAATTACGCACACCCCTGGCGGCGTTAAAAGGGTTTGTCGAGATGCTGGTCCTTCAAACGCAGCGCGGCAAAGGCCCGGCGCTGGCAGACTGGCAGGACGAGGCCCTGGCAGAAATACAGGTAGCCACCAGCCGACTCATGGAATTCTCAGAAGCCCTGCTGGATGTCACGCGCATTCAAGCCGGACGTCTCATACTGAATGTGAGATACACAGACCTGGTTGACCTTCTCCAGAAAGTTGTGCAGCGCGTACAGGCTAGCACGCAGCAGCATACGCTATGCCTGCATACAACGGCTGAGACTTTCCTGGTTCCAATCGACGCCCTGCGCATTGATCAGGTCTTCTTTAATCTGTTGAGCAATGCCGTCAAGTACAGCCCGGGCGGCGGAGTGATTGAGATCGACATTCGCCTGGATCAACAGGGGCGCGAGGCAATTATCTCTATACGCGATCACGGCATCGGTATCCCTGAGCATCAACAATCGCTATTGTTTCAACGTTTTATACGCGCCGATAACACGCAAGGCATCATTGGAGCAGGCCTGGGACTCTATTTATGCCGCGAATACATTGAACGACACGGCGGGCATATCTGGTTCGAGTCGGTCGAACACCAGGGTTCCACCTTCTTTGTCTCCTTGCCACTTCCCGCGCATACCTGGTCTCCATAGCAGCAACCACGCTATCGGATGAACTGTTTTTTCTTCTAGAGCGCGGTTCACCTGCATGGAGCGACCCATCGAGGGGGAAGTGACTCTAGCGGTCGCCCTGGTGGATTATGCTGAGCATTCGTGATGTGCTTGCCCCTCATTGAGCCTTTGTAGGCAGAAATTGAGCCACGTGCGCAGATCATGCACCCTCTTCTCTTGATCCTCGACTTCTTGCCTCTGCTGTTCCAGCCAGACTTGTTGCTCTAAGAACCATTCATGCTGGGGGTCTTGTTCTTTCTCTCGCGCCTCCAGCCACGCTTGCCTCTGATCTAACCACGTTTTTCTCTGCTCCAACCATTCTTGCCTCTGATCTAACCATACATGACGTACTTTTATGCGGCTTCGTTCCCCTTCAATAAGTTGATCATTGAGCCCTGATACGCGCGGATTCAGGTACCCATAAGTGGGATTGGGGATACCGGAGAAAGTCCCGGTGAGACGGCCAAGCGCCTGGAAGAAACTCTGCATTGTGAGGTGGCTCTCTGGAAGTATGACCAGATTAGGAAATGTCTGCCATGTTCGCAACTGCTCGCTATTGGCATTCGTAATCAGCATAATCGGAAGAGGTTTGAGAGCAAATAAGTGTTCAAGCGTTAAGAGAACAGGGATTTCAGTGAGTGCCTCCACAGGCACTCCACCAAGAATCAGCAGATCATATGGAGACGAAGGAGCCTGCTGCAACTGATCAAGGACGGTCTGAAGGTAGACAGCTAAAGAGTCCAGGCCTGGACTAGTAAGTAGGGAGAGATGCCCGGCCTGTGAGAGCATGGATCGGACAAAAGTGAGCATGGTATATTCCTCGATATGCACGCCGGCCCGTAAACTGATGAGTTCTTGCATATCCGCTCCTTCCTTTTCCTTTCATTCGCAAGAAGTTGCAAAGATTCTTCCCCTTCGCTTCGCTCAGGGCTTCGGCTTTTTCCCGTTCGCTCCGCTCAGGGCTAAAGGCTCAGAATGACATGATTGTGCATGTCATTCTGAGAGAAGCGAAGAATCTCTACCAAAATCGCCTACTTCAATCTTGACAAGGCTCGTCATAGCAGATGGGCGCAGCCAGGTTGTAGCCGGTATCCCCATTGATAAGTCGAATAGCATCCAGGGGTAGCCTGAGTAACTTCTCCGCACTACAAGCATCTCTACATCGACATCGTTTTATGAGGACGTGTGAAATCTGCCAACAGAAATAAGATCGCCCACTACAAGCATCTCTACATTAACATTGTTTTACGAGGGCCGAACTAAGAACATGCGAATTGCCACCGTCCATCATATAATATGGCACTTCTAACGCGCAACGAGATATTTCTGTGTAACAGGGATAAGAAAAAATTGTGACTATTTTGTGATATGGTGTCTCACAACTGCTAACGCATCAATATATGTGGCCAAACCTTGCAGCTATTTAATTATTCCATATTGCAGCTTCATCAGTAATATGCGCTGTACAGACTGATTAATGCGGTCGATGGTCAATTTACCCTGCTGAATAGCTTGCTTGAGGGCAGTCACAACGGCGGCCACCTGGTCAGGTGTATAAGGCCCCTCCACAAGGTCGTCACCAGCAATGATAGAGAGCACTGCGGCCTGGCTCAACGTCCATTGATCGCTGATGCCCTGCATATAGAGGCCATCGGTAATCACAACACCATTGTAACCAAGTTGATTTCTCAGAACGCCCGTAATCGTCTTGGGCGAAAGCTCAGCCGGCAGGTTCGGATCAATCGCGGGCATTAATACGTCGGTGGACATGATCATTGCCGGTTGCTTCGAAGCGATCAACAATTTATAGGGAGCAAGATCGATCTTTTCCAGATCGGGTAAGCTGCGATTGACGGTCGGGAGGCCGGTATGGGGATCGGAGGTAATTGCGCCCAGTCCCGGAAAGTGTTTGAGGCATCCCGCCACCTCATTTTGTTGCAGGCCATCGAGATATGCGCCTGCATACTTCGCCACAGTTTGCGGATCGCTGCCAAACATGCGCGTCTCCAGTACAGGTGGGTCCACAGTATGCACATCGACAACCGGAGCAAGATCGGCATTAATGCCTAACTGTAACATCCACTTTGCGGCCTGCGCCCCCTGCTGGTAGGCATAGTTCGGATTGCCTGTCGCCGCCATCTCAGCCGCCGAGGGCAGGTATCCATGAAAGACGTAGAGCCGATTGACCAGCCCACCCTCCTGGTCGGTGCCGATTAATAAAGGAACTCTGGCATCTTTCATGGCTTGCTGGGAGAATGCCGCGGCATTGCTTATCTGATCGTAAGGCGGATCAAAATTATGATTGCTCTCCTGGTAGAGAAAACCGCCAACATATTGCTGCGAAACCATATATTGTAAGCCGCTTGCCGAGTAATCATTTCCAAGATACTCCACTATGATAAGCTGGCCCAATTTTTGATCCAGCGTCATGCCGGCCATTATTTGCTGCACTTTTTCCAGTTCCACTTTGAGCGCACTTTCAGCAGAGATATCTGTCCTTGTCGAATGAGTGGAAGTAGGTGAAGGCCTGCTAGCAGTAGGGGTTACTTGCTGCGGACTTTGAGAACTCGCGCTGCCCAGCAAATTGGAACAACCGGAGAGCAGGAGCAATACACAACACAGGATGATGATAGAGCTGCTGAAGGCCCATCGAGCGGATTGTTTTGTCTTCCGTGGCTTATGCGACAGAAAAGAATCTCCACATACTATGAACTCTACCAGTCGTATAAAATCAACTTTGTTCAAAGCAGAACCTCACAAGATAAGAAGACCAGGCTTCTGGAATGATAATAACATAGGCGTCTCTGTCTATTAAAGCAAACGGTAAAAAAATACCAGAAGTAGCTTTTTGATCCTGCAATATGCTGCGCACACAATAGCAGGAGGCGGGGGAGACAAGTGCCCTCGCCCTTTACGCTGAAAGGACGAGGATCGACGCTGCACTCTGGCGTACATCACATCCCCATTGGGAGCGCAGCAGGCAAGAACAAGACGAGCGTCCCGACTATCCGCAACGAGGGCGGTTTTGGTGAACATTAAATACGAAGTTCTTCTCCCTCCAAGATAGCATATCCTTCTTGCAAAAACAATCCTTGAGGATCAAGATCAGCGTGGTATATTCTTTCCTGGAGACGGGAGCGGCTTAAACTACAGGGATGCAATATCATGCGTATTCTGACCTGGCGATCAATTCCTGGGCAATATAGCTTGCAACCATCATCGCGTTTGAACCCGGCCCAAAACCGGCATCATACCCTAGCTCCTTGGCGAAGGCATGAGAAATACGCGGCCCTCCAACGATGAACAGATAGCGTTCGCGCACCTCCTCTGCCTCTGCCAGCTCGATCAATTTCGTCAGGTTATGAATATGCACATTCTTTTGCGTCACTACCTGCGATACCAGGATTGCCTCGGCTCCCTCCTCGGCAGCACACCTTAACAGGGCTTCGCATGATACTTGAGCGCCTAGATTTATAGCGCGAAAGGCGGGAAAGCGTTCCAATCCATAATTTCCGGCATATCCCTTGGCATTGAAGATCGCATCGATGCCAACCGTATGCGCATCACTTTCGATAGCCGCGCCAACAACAGTTATCCGGCGGCCTAACCTCTTTTCAACCAGTTCGTTGATCTCATGGAAATCCAGTTCGTCATGCGCCAGTTCGTCCACCGAAATCTGATCAGGATCAAGCGTATGCGAACATGCGCCATAGATCACGAAAAAAGAGAATTCCTTATCCATGGCCTCGGCATGGGCAACCAGGGGATTGCTAATGCCCATGAGCATGGCATAGCGCCGGGCAGCCTCTCGCGCGCGAGCATTCAATGCCAGGGGTAGAGTGAATGAAAGCTGTACAATACCATCATTGGCAGTGTCACCATAGGGGCGTATTTGCATAGGAACACACCTCATTGAGAAGAATAACGTTGTCCTCTGATTAGTATAGCACTTTGGGAGATCCAGGAAAGATGTTCTTACTTAACATAGCAAGCGAACTATATTAACATAATTTATTAAATTTATGTGTTAATAATTAAGCATGTCACTTGACAAATTACGTTAGGTTATGTTATAATGATTGACGTGAAGACGAGGTCCCATATAAATAGAGACGCGTCTGATATACTTCCGAGCATTAAAGTGTTCTTTGAAAGTTCCAGTAGTGAATATAAAAGGAGGTTACTCAGTATGGCAGGAATTACACGTTACGACCCTTACAGCGAAGCCTTATCGCTGCGTAATGCCATGGACCAGCTCCTGGCACAGAGCTTTGTCAATCCTAGCTGGGGTTGGAGTCGCACACAGACCATGATGGCTCCTATGGATGTTTGCCAGACAGACAATGGTTACGAGGTGAATGTTGCCCTACCTGGAGTGAACCCGCAGGACATCGATGTGACGGTGCATCAGAACACCATTGACATTAAAGGAACGTTCAACTACCGGCACCAGCATGAACAGAATCAGCCGCAGCGCCAGGGCCAGCAAACTGCCCAGATGCAGGGGCAGATCCAACAGGGCCAGCAGCGTGGTGAAACCCACAACTGGCTTATGCGGGAAATAGGCTCCGGCACTTTCGAGCGCACCATCACGCTACCCCAGCCCATTGATGCAGACAAGATCGAGTCGAGCTACCAGAATGGCATCCTTACGCTCAACATTCCCTTGAGCGAGACCAGCCGCCCCAGGAAGATCAATGTAAACAAGGGGCAGACCCAGGGGCAACAGGTAACCGTTGAGTCACGATAGTTGCAATCCCCAATCAGGAAGAGTCTGGCTCCTGCCGCTTCTTCATGAGGGAAGGATAGTAGTCAAACTCGCGAAAGCCAAACACAAATACATTAAGCAATAGCTGTTACGCAAAAGCAGGAGAAGGTTGGTTTAGCAGCCTTCTCCTTTAGTATTTCTTCTCCAGAGACGGCTGGCCTCAACCATGTGTTATACTATTCCCAACCAGGATTTGTCTATCCTACCATTTCATTCCAGGAGAGCAAGACCACATGGCACAATCAACCGATCAATTCGACGTTATCATTATTGGAGCAGGACACAATGGACTCGTTGCAGCAGGCTATTTAGCTCGCGCGGGTAAAAAAGTGCTGGTGCTGGAAAAACGCGATCGAGTAGGTGGCGCATGTACACTCGAAGAGCCTTTTCCCGGTTTCACCATGTCGCCGTGCGCTTATGTTGTAAGCCTGCTGCGTCCTGAGATCATTCGCGATCTAGAATTGCACCGGTATGGTTTTGATGCTTATGTCAAAGACCCGCAAATGTTTGTACCATTCCTGGATGGCAACTATCTATTTTTCCGCGCCAGCACCGAGAAAACGGTCGAAGGCATCCGCCGTCTTTCGCCCCATGATGCCGAAGCCTATCCCAAATTCCTGCGTTTCTTTGACCGCGCTTCCGAGATACTCACCCCCATCCTGCTCGAAGAGCCTCCATCGATAGCCGACCTGGCCGCTCGCTTCCGCGGTGAGGACGAAGAAATCTACCGCTATTTGATGTTCGGCAACCTCTACGACATGCTGGCTGATTATTTCGAGTCCGATTATTTACGCGCAGCATTCGCAGGGCAGGGCGTCATTGGTTCTTTTATCGGCCCTAAAACTCCAGGATCAGTGTATGTGATGTGGCACCATATGTTTGGCGAAGTTAACGGCGAGCATGGCATGTGGGGATATGTGCGAGGCGGCATGGGACGCATCAGCTTTGCCATGGCCGCGTCCGCCGAGGCTCATGGCGCAGTCATTCGCACGAATGCTCCCGTCGCGAAAATCCTCGTGCATAATGGACGCGCAGAGGGCGTGCGACTGGAGAATGGAGAAGAATTGCGCGCCGCCGCGGTGCTCTCAAATGCCGACCCCAAACGCACCTTTTTGCAGTTCTGCGCCGGCGTGGGCCTGGATAAGAGCTTCCTCAAACGCATCTCACACATCAAAACCGAGAGCGCCGTTATCAAGCTGAACATCGCGCTGAAAGAGTTGCCCAGTTTCAAGTGCATTCCCGGAACGACGCCAGGCCTGCAACATGCCGGTTCCTGCGATATCACCCCGACACCTGATTGGGTGCAGGAAGCATTCGAGGATGCGGAACGCGGCGAACTCTCGCGCAAACCCTATATCGAGGCCTACATGCAGTCGGCAACCGATCCTACAGTCGCGCCCGCCGGTTATCATACAATCTCGATGTTCTGCCAGTATGCTCCTTATCATTTAAAGGGCCGCGAATGGTCTGATGCGGTGAAAAACGAGATGGCCGACCGCATCATCGCTACCATGACCGAATTCGCGCCCAACTTTGCAGACGCAGTGATTGATCGCCAGGTGCTCAGTCCCCTCGATATCGAACAACGCTATGGCCTGCCCAACGGCAATATCTTCCAGGGCGAGATCACGCCAGACCAGCTTTTCTCGCTCAGACCTACACCTGAATGCGCGCGCTATCGCACTCCTATCGAGGGACTGTACCTCTGCGGCTCCGGCTCGCATCCCGGTGGTGGAGTGATGGGTGCGCCGGGCCACAACGCGGCACAGGCACTCTTGAGCGATTGGGCAAAGAGGTAATACCGGCATGCGTACCAGACGTTTCAGCACTTCGATGGGCATTGCTTTCACCCTATTAACAGCGGGCGTCGTTGTGCAGGTAACCGATCAACTGGAGATCTTCGGGAAGAATAGCGTCATCCCATTGATTATCGGACTGGTTATCATTGTAGTGGGAATACCATTCGTCTTCCTTTTGCGCCGTATCTTACAGACGAAAGAACCATGACACACCAAAGCTCAGAGATAGGAGAGGCAATTCATGGAAATAAAGATAGCCGTAGTACAATGCACTATCAACCAATTTGCCCCGGAAAAGAATCTCATAAGGGCCGAGCAGTTCATTGAAATGGCCTCATCGCAGGCACAGCTGATTGTCTTTCCTGAAGATTTTGTCGTCGGGCCGCTGATTGGTAGAAGACAGTTTGCCGATTACGACGGGCGTTATTTCAGGCATTTCCAACACCTGGCTGCTAAATACACGATTGACATTGTTCCCGGCTCAATCCCGGAGGGCACAGAGACAGGCATCTATAATACGACCTGCTATATTGATCGCGGTGGAAACATTCTGGGTAAGTACAGAAAAGTGAACCTGTGGATACCCGAAAGAGCCTATAATACTCCCGGCACTGAAAGCTGCGTTTTTCAAACGCGCTTTGGCAAAGTTGGGCTGATTATCTGCTGGGATTTGATCTTTCCTGAGATTTTCCGAGCAATGGCGCGTGAAGGCGTGGAGATGGTGATCTGCCCAAGCTACTGGTGCCTTGAAGATGCCGGCGAGGGCATGAAGTACGACGAGAACTCCGAGATCAAGCTGGTCAATGCTTTGTGCGTGACAAGAGCGTTCGAAAACGAGATCGTGCTGGTTTACACCAATGCTGCCGGACGATTGAATTACGAGGGCAACACGGGAACGCTGATCGGCCAATCACAAGTTACCGTTCCTTTCAAGGGCTCTCTCGGAACAATGGAGCATAACGAGGAAGAGATGCGCTACTTTGTCGTAGATACCTCTATTTTGGATGATGCGGAGAAAGCATACAAAATACGGGAGGATTTGCGAAAGAGCGTTTCAGCTTGACATAGCTCTTCTGGCTGCGGTATAGTCTTTTTGGGTTTTGTCTTTGTGGGAAGTGAGTTCATAAATGGATAGTGAACATAGCTGTTCACATCAACGGCATGTAATAAAGCGCGTTCCCGGCAATCTTTACATTGCCAACGAACAACCAGGAATTTTTGTTGCTCACTATTCTGTGGCATTCCGATCCTTGTGGAGGAAAAACAGGTCCATCCCGGCAAAATAATGCCTGTTCCTCGTCAAGCGAGCCTGCCACCAGGAAAGTGCTGGTGGTTTTTTTATGCCGTTGTTTTCGAAGGAGGTGAGATGGCGTGAAAGCCGATCCTGAACAACGATTTTCAATTACCGTCACAGTGTTTTCTGTCCCTTCATGCAGCACGGAGAAGCTCTGCAGGTACATCGCGCCATTCTCCTCTCTGGCATAGGAATGCCCCCGCTGGCACGAGATAGCTACCAATCAGGTTCCTCCATGCTGCCTGAACTCAAAAGATGTATGGAGGTACCAGGTGGCTCAAGTTTTCATTCCCGATAACCCCCGCGAGCGTGAGCAACTCACGGGGGCAAGCACGAAAAAAGAAACGACTTACACTCAAGAGCGCCGTTCAAAGGCGGCACGTCGTTTGGGTGGCGTTGATCTCCTGGTTGCGCTGGGCATACTTGCTGCTATAGCCTTTCTCATCATAGCCGCCCAACGTTGGACAGCTCCGCTGACACCCAGCGTCTCTATTGACCTGAATCCCCAGGTGCTGCCGCTGTATGCTGGCTATTCGCTGCTGCGTATGATCCTGGGTTACATCCTCTCGCTCATTTTTACCCTGGTCTATGGACATATCGCGGCCACCAACCGGCGAGCAAGTATCGTGATGATTCCAATACTCGATATCCTGCAGAGCATTCCTATTCTCTCGTTCATGCCGGCTGTCATCCTGGCATTGGTCGCCGCATTTCCGCACTCCAATATCGGTCTTGAACTGGCAAGCGTTATACTGATCTTTACCAGCCAGGCCTGGAACATGACCTTCAGCTACTATCATTCGGCACGCACTGTCCCTACCGAATTGCAGGAGGTGGCCACAATTGCGCGCATGCGCCCCTGGCAGCGCTTTCTTAAGCTAGAAGTACCATCATCGATGATTGGCCTGATCTGGAACAGTATGATGAGCTGGGCCGGTGGCTGGTTTTTCTTGATGGCTTCCGAGCAATTTACCCTGGGCAGCCATTCTTTTCAACTACCAGGGTTGGGTTCTTATCTCCAGGCTGCCGCGAACACCGGCAATACTGAAGCCATCCTGCTCGGCCTTGCGACGCTCATTATAGTAATCGTTCTGCTCGATCTGCTCTTCTGGCGTCCGTTGGTAGCCTGGGCCGACAAGTTCAAACTGGAATTGAGCACCGAAGGGGAAGCGCCCCACTCCCCGATCCTTGATGCGCTGCGCCGCTCAGCAATCATTGCCTTTTTGAACCGGCACATCTTTCGACCTGCCGGGCACCTGCTCGCCATGTTCCTGAACTGGCTCCAACCGTTACCAGACCGGGAGCATAGAGCATCCGTAACTGCTCAAAAGGAAAACACCTTTTCCATACGGCGTGTTATTGGATGGTTGATAGCAGCATTAGCATTGGTGATAATCATTGTTGGCCTATGGTTTGCAATACGTCTCCTTTTTCAGGTAAATCTCGCCACCTGGGGAGAGTTGCTGCTTGCCGGCATTGCCACATGGCTGCGCACGGTCGCGGCGCTCGCGATTGGCATCGCCTGGACTGTGCCGCTTGGGGTTGCCATCGGGCTATCACCGCGCTGGTCACGTCGCCTGCAGCCGGTCGTACAGGTGATTGCCTCTATTCCGGCAACGGCGGTCTTCCCCGTTCTGCTGCTAGTCCTTGTAGACCTGCCCGGTGGGCTTTCGCTTGCCGCCATTGTGCTAATGCTATTGGGAACACAGTGGTATATACTCTTCAATGTCATCGCCGGAGCAATGGCCATTCCCAGCGACCTGCGCGAAGCCTCAACGGTCTATCACGTAAGTGGCTGGCGCAGGTGGCGCACGCTGATACTGCCTGCCATCTTTCCTTACCTGGTGACGGGCATGCTAACCGCCAGCGGTGGCGCGTGGAATGCCAGTATTGTTTCAGAATATGTTGTATTCAACAATCACATCTCCAGCACAATAGGTCTTGGGGCAAGCATTGCCGCTGCCGCAGCTACGGGAAACTTCCCTGTCCTGCTGGCAGCCACCCTTTTGATGGCTATTATCGTCGTTATTATTAACCGCCTGCTCTGGAAACGCCTGTATACCCTGGCAGAGCGCCGCTATACATTAGGATAGATTGGAGGTAAGAAAGCATGACACAATTTGGCCAACTCGCCCAACAAGATGACGCCACCGAGCCAAAAGAGGTGCTGCTAGAGGCACGCATGTGCAGTAAAACGTACCAGGCTGAAGACAGGCATACAAAAGATACTCCCTCACATTTAGTACTCGACTGCGTGCAGTTAAAGATTCATGCCGGTGAATTTGTTGCTTTACTCGGGCCGTCCGGGTCGGGAAAATCAACGCTCTTACGTATCCTTGCGGGGCTGATCCAGCCTACCGAGGGCCAGGTCCTCTTTAAGGGAGAACCACAATATGGCCCGAATCCACATGTAGCCATTGTGTTTCAATCATTTGCCCTCTTTCCCTGGCTCACTGTTTTACAAAATGTAGAGCTTGGCCTGGAATCGCGCCCAATGACCTCTACCCAGCGCCTAAAGAAAGCGCTGGCCGCCATCGATCTCATTGGCCTGGATGGCTTTGAAGATGCTTATCCCAAGGAACTTTCTGGAGGGATGCGGCAGCGGGTGGGATTTGCCCGCGCCCTGGTCGTTGAACCAGAATTATTGTTCATGGATGAGCCTTTCAGCGCCCTCGATGTCCTGACAGCTACCAACCTGCGCAAGGAACTACTGGGCCTGTGGCGCGCGCAAAGCATGCCGACTCGCGCAATCCTGATGGTGACGCATAATATCGACGAAGCCGTGAGCATGGCCGACCGTATCCTGATCATGGGCGCCAATCCAGGGCATATTCGAGTTGAACTACCGGGACTGCCGGTTGAACAACGAACCATCCAGGGCGATTCGCATACGGCATTGGTAGACCTGATCTATCGCATCATGACCAGCCCGCAGGAGGATATAGCGAGTTTATTGGCGACACGAACACCACAGGCTCAAACAGGACCCCTTGTTCGCTCAACCCGGCCTTACCAGGTCTTGCCGCATGTCTCTATTGGCGATGTTACAGGGCTTATTGAGCTGGTGCATACAAAGGGAGATCGAGATGATCTCTACCAGCTTGGGCGGCACCTGCACCTCGAGTTAGACGATCTGCTGCCGCTGGTGGAAGCAGCAGATGTACTTGACCTGGCCGAAACCCAGGAGGGCGACCTTGTACTAACGAAACCCGGCATACATTTTGCCGAGGCAGGTGTACTGGAAGAAAAACAGGTGTTCCGCGAACAGGCGCTCGCTCACGTCAGCATTCTGCGCCAGATCGTACATGATTTAGAGTCGGCGCCGGGGCATACCTTGCCGGAGGAATTCTTCCTGAGCATCCTGGAAAAGCACTTTAGCGAAGAAGAGGCTCAGGCTCAACTTCAGACCGCGATTAACTGGGGACGCTATGCCGAACTATTCTCCTTCAACGAAGATCGTGGCATGTTCCGCCTTGAGGAACCTGAACCTGCCGAGACAAAATAATCAATCTGAGATAGTATCGAGCATCGCCCGGATAAACTTCACGGCCACGGATAACCAATCGAATGAGCGCGTCCACGCGACCCATTCTTGCTGCCTCGGCCAGCCTGGCTTATAGCGAGGAATCATTTCGCTGGGCATCACGATTGCCCAGCGAGTGCCTTCGCCCAGGCCACCCGGTGTAATACGAACCGAAATATTGAACACATTCTCATTAGGCAGGTGGATTTTCCAATCCGGCATGGTTTTCAAAAGGGGATCATGTCTCCAGTTCGTGAAGAGCGCGGGATCTTCGGGCGCCCCACTTTGCGAGCGCTGTAGCGTAAGCACCTGCCCGATCACAGCCGAACGCTCCCACTCAGGAAAACGCATCCAGACGGAGTAACGATATTCATCAAGCCCGGCGCTCTTTATAAAGGCACGGTAGCCCTCGCTCTCGATGCGGCGTTCCGTATCGCTCTGCCAGATTCTGACCATGGCATCAAGGCGTTTTTTCTTTGCTTCCTCGCTCAAACTGGCATAAGGGCCGCTATTCTGCGGGTACTGTTTTGCTTGCATCGAGAACTCCTGACCACTGCGGGAAGTATTGCTCCTGCCAGGCTACCAGGTCACCGGCCAGCGGGGCGACAAACGTGCATAACACATTATCGGGATAGCGCCGCAGTTCAAGGCTAAAGGCATGCAGGAATTGACGGCCCAGGCCTGCTCCCGGCGTTCCAAGCATAGCAGGCGGCGCGTAGGTCTGATCTCCGACAATAGCATAACCCAACACTGCCAGGTGCGCACGAATCTGATGCGTGCGACCAGTGACAGGACGCGCTTCCACCAGGCCAAAATCGCCCTCAACTGCCAGCACTTTCAGCATCGTCGCTGCGTGTTGTCCCTCAGCGCCAACAATGCAGCGGCGTCGATCAGCCGGGTCGCGCATCAAGGCCCCTTCAACCATAACATCTTGCTGTCCCATACTTAAAAGATCAAAAGGCAAATCGAAATCTTGCTCAGGTTTGCCATCAAATAACCGTGCCATTCTTAACCCCGCCCGCGGCCTTGCCCATTCCGGCGCGCCCTTTTGCACGACAGCAAGGTAACGTTTGACAATGGTGTGTCGCTCAAACTGGCGAATAATGTGGCGACAACAGCGCTCTGTACGGGCAAGCGCAACGACGCCAGACGTATCTTTATCGAGGCGATGCAGCAAACACGGACGATTCAGCAATCCTTCCTTTTCCCAATACCATTGAGCGCGCTTCTCTCGCAGCATCTCGCGCACATGTGCCGGCGCCTTGGCCCATGCGGGCTCATCGGGCAGTTCTGGCGGCTGCCAATCATCTCCTCCCCACTGCTCCAGGTACGCCAAAATTGCATCCCACATCGTCCCATCAGCATGTTTGTACGTGGGATGAATGACCAGGCCCGCCGGTTTGTTCACGATTAGCAGGTGATGATCCTGGTAAATCACAGAGAAAGCATCGAGTTTCATGCTTAGAGTATAGTGGCCCCTCTAATTTTGGTCAATAGTTCATGGCTATAAGAAATATCCATGCTTCTATTCATATAGATTCTGTTCTTTCAACACGATTAGACGATTTCGCTACGAACACGATCCCCTGGTTCCTATGCTCCACCTTCATATTTATCTATCCCTTTTCAATCGTGGTACAATAGAGGCTACAAAACTCAAAGGATACCTGACACCCGCAGGTAAATGTCGAGGTTATATTATGGATTACGTACAATATTTTAAGCAGCCCGAACTGCGCAACCCCCTGCTCATAGCAGCATTTGCGGGCTGGAATGACGCAGCCGATGCCGCAACAACCGCCGTAAAGTTTCTCATTGAGCGTTGGAAACCAACGAAGCTTGCGGAAATCGATCCTGAGGAATTCTTCGTTTTTACGGAAACTCGCCCTTTAGTCCAATCTAACAAGGGTATACAGAATACGATTATCTGGCCTAGCAATCAGTTTTTGTCATACTCAGCCCCCTACCTGGATCACGATATCCTTATCTATCTTGGAGCTGAGCCGCAACTGAAATGGAAAACATTTACGAAAACATTTATGGATGTATGCAAGGGTTTTAACGTCTCTGAGGCCTTACTACTCGGAGCATTTCTGGTCGATATTCCACATTCTATGGATGTACCCATTTCTGGCTTTTCATCCAGTCCCGAATTGTTAGAGCGATTGCGCGAGTTGGATGTGCGCAGTTCGAGCTATTCCGGCCCAACCGGCATGGTTGGAGTGCTTCACGATAGCTTGCGTAACGCTGGCATCCCCGTTTCAAGTCTCTGGGCAGCAGCGCCACACTATCTTGCCGCAACTCCGAATATTAAGGTAACCGCCGCGCTACTTACGTATATGAACATATTCCTCTCATTCGGCCTTGACTTGAGTGATATACAGGCCGATGCCGTGCGCTTCGAGGAGCAAATAACAGCGCTGGTAGCGCGAGACCCGGAGGCCAGCGCATACGTGCGCAGATTGGAAGAGCAGGCTTCTGACCTGCTCGATGAGGAGGATGAGGATGAAGAGAGCGAGGACGACGAGTTGATTGTCAATCCCGACAAACCAATAAGCACAGGCCCATTACCCAGCGCCGATACCCTGATTCGCAGCGTCGAAGAACTTCTGCGCAAGGAACGTGAAAATAACCAGCAAAAAAATGACGAGGGCGATGCATGAGCGGCACTACATATACGCTCGAGGAAGTGCTGCATCCTCGTTCCGTGGCTATCATTGGCGTTTCACGTTCTCCCCACAAATGGGGGAATGTGGCAGCCAGGCAGCTGATTGCCGGTGGATTTCCCGGCGCTATTTATCTCATCAACCCCACAATTCGCGAGGTGCTGGGACGCGCAACCTACGCTAACCTGCGTGATGTACCTGGCCCCGTCGATCTGGCAGTCATTGCCACCTCTTTTAACCATGTTGCCCAGGCAATCGATGACTGCATTGCTCACGGCGTCAAGGGTATTGTTCTCATTACAGCAGGATTCAGCGAAACCGGCACCGAGGGTCGCGTCCTGGAACAGCAGATGGTGGCACGATGTCGCGACCATGGCATTCGTATCATCGGCAGCAACTGCATGGGAATTTATGTTCGCCGCTCGCATCTCAACGCGCTGGGCATGGTATTTCCCTTGCCTGCCGGCCCCATAGGATTGGTATCGCAGAGTGGCAACCTCGGCATGTACTTTTACGCCCAGGCCAATTTAGACGGCCTCGGTTTCACCACCTTTTTAAGCATTGGCAACGCCGCAGACGTGACATTCCCCGAATGCGTGCAATACCTGGCGAACGATCCAGAAACCAGCGTGATCGCCGGGTACGTCGAAGCGGTCTCGGAGGAAACGTTGCGCCAGGTCACGCAAGAGATGCGGGAACGCGGATGCTATAAGCCCGTCGTCATCCTGCTGAGCGGCGCTACAGAGGTGGGTGTGCGCGCCTCGCTCGCCCATACAGGAACGGTAGCCAGGGTGCGACCGGACAACGATGCCAGCCTGCTTGGTAGCGGCGTAGTGCGCATCCTGCGTTCAGACGAACTTTTTCCGGTAGCCCAGGCGCTCGCGATGCAACCACCTACACCTGGCGGAGGACGTCGCATCGCGATTATCGGCGATGGAGGCGGCAGTTGCATCGCTACGGGCGATGCAGCCATACGTGCAGGGCTGCAGGTACCTATACTCTCAACAGAAACGCAGCGAGCATTGCGCAAACTTATGCCAGATCGAGCCACATCTACGAATCCGGTCGATGTGGCAGGAGCGGCAGATGAAGATCCCATGTCATTCGCCTGGTTGACGGAGATCTGCTTGAAAGACCCGCAGGTCGATGGCGTGATTGTCACGGGTCTCTTTGGCGGATATCGCCAGCTCCTCTCAGAAGAATTTGGCGCGCGCGAGGAAGCCGCGGCGCATGAACTGGGCACGCTCGTCAGGCAGTACCAAAAACCGGTCTTGTTGCAGACTGTTTATGCCCGCCATGATATCCCCGCGCTGCACATTTTGCGACAGGAGAACGTGCCCTATTACGAGTCCATCGAGATTACGTGCCGGGCCATGGCGGCGCTAGCCGAAGTTGGAATGTTTCTGGCCGGAAAGCTTTGAAATTTGGAGGGAAATACATGAGTCGTCGAGACCAGATTCGCATGACTGACGAGGAAATACTTGCTTTCCTTGAAGAGCAACGTACCTTAGAGGTGGCGACTATTGATCACGATGGATGGCCGCACCTCGTTGCGATGTGGTATGTGCTGATCGATGGACAGCTCGTTTTCTGGACCTATGCCAAATCGCAAAAAGCGCTCAACTTGCGGCGAGATCCGCGGCTTACCTGCCTGGTTGAGACAGGTGTACGCTATGAAGAACTACGAGGTGTTCAGATCAAAGGGCGAGCAATACTCAACGATGACCGCGAAACTATTCAACGCATAGCTGAGAAGATTTTCGAACGTTACACCGGCGGTCCCCTGAATGATGCTACGCGCCAGATGATTGCAGCCCAGGTTCCAAAACGCGTACTGGTCTTTGTGGAACCGGTGGAGATCATCTCATGGGATCACCGGAAATTAGGCGGGGTGTATTGATAGCTGGATACGCCGTCTCAACGACAGGTAAATTACATCTGATGAAAGATGCCTGGTCTTCTATAGAAAAGACCAGGCATTCTGGTTTTATTGCAAAGCTACAATCCTGTATTACCTCTTCCACTGGTATCCGATGCTACTAATGCACCGCAGCCAGCAGAGAAAATGCCGCCAGAACAACTACAGCCGCGACAACAGCTATGAGCGCTATCCCGTGACGCGCATAACGGGTACTCTCATCCTCTTCCTTACCCAGGCTGCTGTAAAACCGCTGTTCAGCCGACGGGCGCTCAGCTCGCGCTGCAAGCGATCCAATGGGATGAACACGGGCATATCGACTTGGCCCCAGCACTCCCCGGGAAAAGAGGAACATATTCAACTTCGTGCCTATAACTATCAGCGCTACCGGCACTCCTACAAAGATGAATAGGAAAACTAATTGTGCCATAGCCTTTTCCTTGTTCTACGGGCGGGACCAATTACCCGATCCTGTGTCACGTCCCTTTCAATGTATAAGACGTAGCACATTTTGATTTATCAAATCAAGATGCTTTGAGTTTCGATGGAATCACAGGCACCTTGATATTGAAAAGGAAAAGGATTATAACACAACCGTAACTTTACGCTGTTTACCCCCTCTTAAGAAACTAACGATCACTTTTTCGCCGGCTCGATGGTGGCGCACGATGCGCTGTAAATCCTTCGGTTCGGTGACAGGTTCACCATCGGCAGCAATAATGATGTCCATGCGCTTCAGTTCTGCGAGATCGGCGGGGCCATCACCGCGCACTTCGAGAACCTCCATGCCATATTGCTGCGTCAGATTGAGGCTTTGCCGCAGCCTGGCATCCAGCTGCACGCGCATTCCGCCAACGCCCATAGATACGCTGCCGGGTCTGGCTTCGCGCCGCTGATTAATACGGGCAATCGCGGCTTTTACAGTATCCAGCGGGATTGAGAAACCCAGGCCTTGCGCCATCGGCATCATGGCCGTCGTGATGCCGATCACACGCCCCTGGCTATCGACAAGAGGCCCACCAGAATTTCCCGGATTGATGGAGGTATCTGTCTGAATCAGGTTGGTCATTCTGCCGCGCGCGCCCGCACCTTCAAGCGTGCGACCCAGCGCGCTTATTACGCCTGCTGTAACAGTCCAGTTCAATCCATAGGGATTCCCGACGGCAATCACCAGTTGACCTACTCTTAAAGGTGTGCGGCCCAGTTCAGCGACCGGCAGGTGATCTGCGCCAATACGCAGCACTGCTACATCAACTTCGGGGTCGCTGCCAACCAGTCCAGCATCAAAAGTACGTCCATCGGCCAGGGTCACACGAATACGCCGCGCATTGGCAACAACATGGGCATTGGTCAAAATCTGACCATCCGAGGCGAAAATGAAGCCGGAACCTAATCCACCACCATATTCCGGGCGAGGAGCATAATACTGTCCATAGCGTCCGCCCTCGCGTTCTATATCAATACGTACAACTGCAGGCCCAACTCTTTCGGCAGCAGAGGTTACCGCGTTAGAATAGGCATCTAAAGCCTCTGCATCCTTCTCATTTGTACTCATCATGTGCGTAGTACTTTCCCGTGGAACCCATTCTCTATGGCGTGCGTGCGAGGCGACGACTCAATGAGATTGCTAGAGATTGTATCACATGCGCCTCAAAACCGCTACTTTTGTGGATGGACAAAACGACACACTATGCTCAAAAAAATAGCAATTTTCTAGCAAGAACAGGTGAATACGAGTGGAAAGGCGCTCTACGCTCCATCCACCTTCCAGACGATCACCGTTGTATCATCATAGCCAACGGCGATGTAGCGCCCGTCCGGCGACCAGGCAAGATTGATGGCGGAACCGTTGCTGATGTTGTGCTGTGGGAATAGTAGCGTCTGGTTGATGTAGGTTTTAGCTGTGTACTTTTGCAGCGCCATCTGGATATCCCAGATATAGATACGCGGCGAACGCGGCAAGGATACTGCCAGATAACGACCGTTCGGCGACCACGACATTGACCAGACGTAGGGTGGATGAATATCGTTCTTTAGCAGCGGCTCATTGATTTGCAGCGTGAGCAACTGTTTATTACTCGTCACGTCCCAGATATAGATCAGGTCAAGATCGGAGGTCGCGAGTACACCGGGAGCAGTGGGCGACCAGGCCTGGCACTCATTATTGATGATGACATTGCTACCAAATTGTGGCCGGTTGACCATCGTGAAGGTCTGCAAGACGTTCCCGCTCGCCACATTCCAGATAACCTCCTTGCTGTAATCAGTATGGCCCGCCAGCTTTGAGCCATCAACCGACCAGCTTAAGGCGTCGAGGAAGCCAGCATTGTTACTGACGGTTGGGTCGAAATAGTTCAGCGTACTCTGCGGACCGTTGAGATGACCAGCTTGCCAGAGCGAGCATTTGATGCCCGGTGAGTTGAAATCATGCGTGGCAAATATATTACTGACCGGTGACCATGCGACCAGATCATATTTGGGGGTGAAAATATTGTTGGACTGGCTGCTATCCGTATAAATCTGCGGCTCGGCGTCGCTGTTGGTATTGATAACATAGACATTTTGATCAAGCACTACAGCAGCGATCATACGCCCATCGTTCGACCAGGAAAGAGCGTTGGGAAGCACCTGGCCTGGCAGCTTCCAGCTGCGTGTGGGCATGAGAAGCGTCCGCTGGCTGGTAACGGTAGGAAGCAGTGTGCCGATATCCCAAAGGAAGATAGATGAGTCTCTACCTCCGCTCGCCAGGTAACGTCCCGTCTTATCCCAGGCTACCTGCGCCACGGCATCCTTGTGCGCCACCAGCGAGAGCAAGGGAATACCTGGAATGAGCTTCTGCGGCCCAGGAATGGGAGTCGGAGTAGGCCCGGGTACTGTACGCTTACCGGAAGTAATAGTATGCGTTGTCATGATGCCTGAATGCGAATGCAGGTAGTAGAAGAGCGCGCTGCCCGCTCCAATTGCTACAACCGCCGCGCCTGTAGAACCTATGAGCAGCGAGCGACGCGATATCTTCTTACCCGCTTTACTTGTTGCTGTACCAGATACTACAGGCGAAGCCGGGGCCTTCTGCGTCTGCACAATAAACGGGGCAGCACCTTCCTGAGCAACAGCTACTGTATTCGTCATATTGGTTGGGCCGGAATAGGTAAGTGGGACCCGACCGGTATAATGTTTGCTCCACGGCGCGAGAATGGTTCCTTCGGCATCGGTGATGGCATGCGGGCCTTGCCATTTACCTTCCAGTGCATCGACCAGCTGGACGCAGGAAGCAGGGCGATCGATTGGTCGCTTCGCCAGCCCCCACAGCAGCGCCTGCTCGACCACAAGCGGTATAGCAGGATTGAACTGACGTGGGCGGGGTGGCTCCTCCTCGACCTGCTTGCGCAGTACGGTGAGTGTATCCCCCTGGAAAGGCAAATGGCCCGTCAAAAGCAGGTAAGCGGTCATTGCCAGGCTGTAAATATCGCTGGCTGGCACGGCATGTCCCTGCGCCTGTTCGGGAGCCATATATTCGGGCGTGCCTGCCCCGCTATGCGTGCGACCGGCGAAGGTAGGACTGGAGAGCAGCTTGGCGATGCCAAAATCGGCCAGGAACAGCCAGTTCTGTTGCAGCAGCATATTGGCGGGTTTGATGTCGCGGTGCAAGACCTGCTTACTGTGCGCGTAGTCGATGGCACTGGCCGCCTGGCGCAAGTATGACAACGCCTCACCGGGTGGAAGCGGCCCGTTAACGGAGAGAATACGATCACGTAGCGAGCCGCCTACGATGTTGGGCATGACGAGATAGGCAATGATGGTATTCGCATCGATCTGTTGCTCGCCAAAATCGTGTACTTGTAGGATGTTGGGATGTTCCAACGCGGCAGCAGCACGCGCTTCGCGTTCGAAATCTTCCAGGAAGACGCGCCCGTTTGCCACATCGACAGGCAGCAACTTCAGGGCGACCTGGCGGCGCAACTGGCTGTCTTCGGCCAGCCAGACCTCACCCATACCACCTCGTCCCAACAGGCGTATGAGCCGGTAGCGGCCAATCAACCGGCCCTGCAAATCTCTTAGAGAAAACATGCTCATCTTCTTCTCATCATCCTAGCCAGCGCGAGCTATTCCAGACGTAAATGCTCGCATTGAGGTCATTGTATCCCGCGGCCAGCCATTGCCCATCATTGGACCATGCCAGGGCAGTTACCTCAGCGCTGCCCTGCTTCGCATCCTTGAGCGTACCAGGAATGGTTGCCAGCGGAAAAGCATTGCCGGAGCTGCCCGGATAAAATTTCCAGATGTAGATGCTGCCCCGGTCATCACCTGCCGCGAGCAGGTGGTTGGTCGAGGGCGACCAGGCTAATCCGCGCAGGTTAGTGTTAACATTATTCGGCAGTTGAGGCGGCGCCACCTGGCTATAGTTGTCCTTCGCGTTCCAGATGGCGATAGAGCTTGCATTGAGCGTGTGGTCATCGCTGTATGCCGCGACAAAAGCTCCATCGTTTGACCACGTGACACCGGATACTCCGGTCAGAGCCGATGTATTCGTCACAAATTTCAAACCTGGTGTCCTACCGGCTTGTATTCTTGCTATCGTGACAGCTTCAGTAACGTTGTTGGGATCGGCGCCGTTTGAGGCGAAAGCCAGCAGTGAGCTATCAAAAGGCGAAGCAACCATCGGAACACAGGGATCAAGGATTGGATTGTTGATATAACCTGTCAGAGTGGATATTCCCAGCGCGCTAGCACTCATTGTAGGGTCAAAGAGTTCGTATTGTGAGGTGAGCTGGGTATTGTTGGGATTCGAGCTGGTAATATTCACACCCGTTACCAGGTAGCGACCCGCCCAGGCCATACCGGCGATAATGTTGCTACCGCTGACCTTGAGCGGAGTGCCGAGGCCGAAAGCGTTCGCGCTCAGGTCGCTTTTATAGACCGAGATATAGGTATTCGTGAAATCGACGCTGCCATTGCCAGGGAGTACATTACCTACCGCGATAGCCGAGCCATCAGGCGACCAGCAAAGCGTCAGCAGGATATCAAGCGCGCCCGGTGACTGCGTAGCAAGGGGCTGCACACTGACCATAGAGCCTGAGAGCGTGGGAATAGTCCAGCGAATGACCTGCCCGTCAAGACCAACCGAGGCCAGGGCCATTGTCGCCTGTTGCGACGGCGACCAGGCCAGCCCACAGACGGTCTTATTATGGCCGAGCAGGACGAAATCTGGATTCTTCGCATTGCTTCCCGCGCTCCTCGTTGGCGAGGAACGCGCATTCGGGTGTGTGGCTCCGGTCACAACAGGCGATCTTCCTGTCGAATTGTGATGTGAGACAAACTCCCACGTACCCACGCCTACGCCGGCCACTGCCAGCAGTGCCGCTGCGCCACCAATCAATACCTTACGCCGCGAGATGCGTGCCTGCTCGCTGCTCCCCTGTGCGCTGCTCGACGGCACCGTGGCACTATTCGTGCCAGTGAACACATTTGGCGAACTGGCCAGGGCTGAATTGAAAGCAGGCACTGTGCTGCTAAATGGTGTACCACTTGTGGGAGGCTGTGCCTGTATGAAATAAGTTGCCTCATGTGGTGAACTGGAGATAGCCTGTTGCAGCATACCTACGAAAGCACGCGCCGAAGGAGGTCGTCGCGTGGGGTCCTTTTCCAGCCCTTGCAGCAGCACTTGCTCGACGGCGAGCGAGAGATATGGATTGATCTGACGAGGTGGTGGTGGAGGCATCATGATATGTTGAATCGTTGTGGCATAGGGCGTTTCGGCACGGAACGGGACACGTCCGGTGAAGAGCTCATAGGCAATTACAGCCAGGCTATAGTTGTCGCTGGCCTCACTTGCCTGTCCCTGCGCCTGCTCGGGAGCCATGTATTCGGGAGTGCCGACGCCTATGCCCGTCTGTGTCAGGCGATTCTGATCGGTCAGTATGCGCGCAATACCGAAGTCTGCCAGCAGTAGCCAGTTATCCGCTCGCAACAGCATGTTGGCAGGTTTGATGTCACGATGGATGACGCCCTGCGCGTGGGCATAGTCGATGGCGTCAGCTGCCTGCGCTAGAAACTGAACGGCCTCTTGCTGCGACATGCTGGCACGATTATTCATGAGCCATCGTATACGGTCAGCAAGCGAACCGCCCTGCACAAACGGCATCACCAGGTAGGTAATGGATTGCCCATCCGCTAGCGGTTGCTCACCGAAATCATGTACCGGCAGGATATGGGGATGATTAAGTGCAGCAGCCGCACGCGCTTCGCGTTCGAATCGCTGTAAAAATTCCTGGTCGCTCTGACTGTGTACCGGCAGAGTCTTGATGGCAACCTGGCGGTGCAGTCGTGGATCTTCCGCCAGCCAGACCTCGCCCATACCACCCCGCCCGATGCGCTGCAAGAGACGGTAGCGGCCAAGTATGATCTGCTGCGTTTCAGACGAGAGGCTTGAACCTGTTAAGCCAGATGAGTTCTGTGGAGAGCCGAAATCCTTTGACATACTAATCTTCCTTGCATTACCACGTTTTCTGTGGACTTGCCCGTCATTCTTGTGTTTTCCACAGTGAAAGACGAACTTGCGCCCTGAAGTTTGTATGAATAATTTTTCATCTAGTACTTTTTGGCTCACTACTCCCTTGCTTGACAACCTCTACCGGAGGGTTCAACAGGGGACTGCCAGCAGAATACGAGCGTAACGGTTAGCAAGAAATAGCTTGAGGCAAACTATTGCTAAGCCGTCTGCAAGACGTTAGAAATCGCCGAAACCAGCGTCTGCAATTTAAAAGGCTTGGGAACCAGGCCGGCGCGTGGGGCAATTTTCAGCGCACTCGCCACCTCACTATCGGTCGCAGCGGTGCAAAAAATGAGCGGAAGAGAACGAGTTTGAGGGTGAGATTGTAGATGATGAAGGACCTCTAAACCGGTAATATCGGGCAGGTGAAGATCAAGAATCAGCACTTCAACCGGCAATACCGATACTTTTGTCGATTCTTGCGCCGCCTGTTTCTCGCTATGCTGCATCCTCCCAGCAAATAACGCCTGTAAGCATTCCCTGGGATGCCCGTAAATCGTAACCTGGTGACCGGCAAAGTTCAGCATTGTCGCACAGAGCTTCGCTACCCGGTCATTATCTTCCAGCAGACCGACCCTGGCCATACTAGACTAATTGCTCCTCATTTGTGATTGATAACCTTAACGTCCAAATTGTAAAATTTAAACTGGTAACCTGTCAAGCGGTACTGGTACTCTTTGGGTACTGATGAGCGAATTTGAGCTCCGCAAATTACTCTCTCGACGTCTGAGCCTATCTGCTGTACAATCAAGATGCACGAACCGGTGTACTATCCTTCTAGAAAATGGGCTGGAATAGTGAATGATTGAAGACAACAATGTAAAAAAAATACCAGTTAGCGTCGTGCGGTTTGGGATAGGAAAAGAGATACAGCTTTATCTTGACGAGCTGGTTGTAACGGGGCCTGAGGAAGACCAGGAGATACACGTACAACTTTCTGCTATTAAACGCCTGATTCTGATGCCTGGCGACCCCAATCCGGCCAAATTAGTGCTGATGGCAGACCTGGATGACGACACGACCATCATCCTGGTCGAAGGCATGACCAACGCTAAAGATTTTCGCGCGATGATACCGCACCTGGTTGAGCTCATACCTGATTTACAGCTTGATCCGCCGGATATGAGCGAGCAACTGCGCCAGGCACTCAACACAAAACGGGCCTGGACTCTTACCTGCTATGGCACATTCTTGCTGGTCTGCATCTTGCTCTTCGCACTTTATCTCGTGGTAGCCTATATCGGCGCGCACCATTAACATGCAAGAAAGTGAGCAATGCTATGCCTGATGGCGATGGGGTTTTCCTTGTCCCTGAGATGAGTCCTGATGCAAGGGTGCGCGTTTTTCGTCGCAGTTTATCCGCGCTCGAAGAGTTCGAGGGGTTCGAGGTCGATGCTTACGCTATCATCACCGACCGCTATGTGGTTGTTCTTGATACGATGCTCTTCCCCGACGATGTTGCGGTGATGATGCAATCGCTCCAGGAAGAACTGAGAGGACGCCAGGTATTGTGCGTCAATAGTCATGCCGACTGGGATCATGTCTATGGCAACAGCTATTTCACGGGCATGCACGCAGCGCCAATTATTGCTCATGAACACTGCCGCGCGCGTCTGCAATCGGCAGAGGCCAGAAACGAACTGGCCGACTTCCAGAAGCGCTATCCCATCTTCGCCAGTGTTGCTCTTGTACCACCGGCCATCACGTTCATCCAGGGTCTCACAATTCACGGTGGTAATCTGACCATCCAGCTTCTTCCCGCGCCGGGACATCGCCTCGATCATGTTGCTGCGTGGGTACCCGAATTGTCTTTGCTGCTGGCATTCGATGCCGTGGAAATGCCTATTCCTTCGATAGAGAATGCCGCTGGTGCGCCCTATATGTTCGCCACATTGGAGAGCCTGATCGCCTTGCAACCACACGTTGTCCTTTGTTCGCACGGCAAGACGACCAACCCACAGCTTATGCAAGACAACCTGAGCTATCTGCGCGAGATCGAACAACGCTGCCACGCCGTGATCCAGACCCAGCGCCCAGAGGCGGCGGATCTTGCGCACCCATCCAAATTGATCAACTATCCATTTGATGAAGTAATTGCAGGAGTAACTGCGCCAGTAGATCGCACATTTTACGAGCAGGTTCACGAGGACAACATCCGCGCCATTACGGAGTGGTTGATGGGCTAGTCGTCTATTTCACCCGCATCCCTATGCTCATTTCCGTCCTCACCGACCTCTAAGCCTGGCGAAACCACGTGCCCATTTTTCGACTGAATCGTATCTTCAGGCACGGCTCTATATTGTTCAAGCGGTTCAGGGGGTCTTTCAACGATACGTTCCGGCTTGAGCATGTTTCGTGAGCGTCGTCGCCCCCGTGAGATCAGCATAAAGAGCAGGTAGAAGAACAATAAAATCACCAGGATGGGGATGAGACGATCAATGCTGAAAGGGCCACTGCTCCCCGGATAAATATATATGCCCCTGGATGCAGCATACAGTTGACTATAACCGCTTGCCCCTTGCGCCAATCCATACACAGCCTGGTCTGTGGGGATACCGGATGCGATCCCACCCCACGTTTGCCCGCTATCCGCACTTCGCAATACTCCTATATCCGTCGCGATATAGACGGTGGTGGCCTGGGAGTAATCGGTGAGAATTGCATGAACGCCTATCCCAGCAAGCGAATCCTTGCTCTGTGACCAGCGCGCACCAGAATCGGTTGAGAGGTAAAAGCCATGATTTGTGCCCGCGTAGATCAACCCGGCAGTCCCTCCACTGACATCCGCCGGGAGTATGGCATTGATGATATCGCTCGCCGGAATGCCATTATTCAACAGCTGCCAGCCCGATCCTCCATTGCCTGACCGGTACACACCCATATCCGTAGCAGCCCATAACTGATGCGTATTTGGGTCATAGACCAGGTCATTGATCGTGTCTCCGGTGGGCAGACCGGCGCTGATACTCGACCAGCTCGTTCCATTATTTGCACTTTTGAACACACCTTGATGTGCCGTTCCTACATAAATGACGCTGGCAGTATTGGGATCAAAAGCAATGGCCGTGAAACTGTCTGTTGGCAGGCCGGTACTGGGGCCGGCAATGCTACTCCAATGCTGAGTTCCACCCACGCTTACATACAGTCCAGCATCGGTCGCGGCATAGAGCTTTTTCCCGGCATTATCGAAAGCAAGGGCATGAACGCCGGTTGGTACAGGCAGACCCGTATTATTCTGCACCCAGTTCTGGCCGGCATTGCTACTGCTGAATACCCCATCTTGCGCATCACCCGCGTAGATATCCTGCAAATTGTTGGGATTCACAGTAAGGGTACGGATATTTTGATTCTGCAACCCGCTTGCCTGCCATGTACCTCCGGCAAAAATGCCCACAGTGGTACCACATGCCGAAAGCAGGACAAGCAGCGGCAATAACAGCAGCAAACGACTATTGCGAACCCTTTTCATAAAACCGGCCATGGATGCTTCCCCATATCAAACGTCAGTCCTCGCGGCGAATTACCCGGCTCATATACACGACTGTCTCATGTATCTCATAGCCCCTGGGCAGCTTCACCGGCCTGTTATCCTGCTGCGTCAAAATTTCGCGCAGGTTAGCAGGGGTGAGCGCTGGCAACAATTTCGTAGCCTTACGCGATCCTCGCGTCATACGCGCCAGCAAACTGCGGCGCACTAATTCCAGGCCAAACCCAAAAGCCACAGCGCCAACACCGGCAGCTACACGCGGCAACTGTGGATTGCTCAGAATAGCGGGCAGGTTAGAACGGGTGGTAACCAGGCTCGTTGATGGCCTGGTAAGTTCAGTTCCACATTCGTGGCAAAACTGATCGTCAGCCGAATTATTTGCATTACAATTTGGGCAAAGCACTTCACTTCCTCCTCTAAGATTCAAGGCATTCTCCAGCGTAGCTATTTCCTTTTTTCTAATATCTCTGCAATTGCGTCGATTACAATTGCATTCTCATCAATCGTATTATAAAAGTATGGCGAGACTCGCAACAACCCTGGACGGGAATCGGTAATAATGTCGCGAGCCAGCAGCGCTTCGACAATCTCTTCAGGGCGCTCGAACTGGAGCATCACAATCGAACTGCGGCGTTCCGGCTGCTGGGGCGCGCGCACATTCCAACCACGTTCGCGCGCGCGATCAACCAGGTCATTTGTGAGGTAACGCGTCCTCTCACAGATATGCTCGACGCCGATTTCCCTCACGATATCGAGACCTCCATTGGCCGTGTAAATGGTCGGGACGGCAGGAGTACCCATCTCAACTCGCGCCGCATCGTCACGAAACTCGAATTCGCGCGTTTTGAACTTGAACTGCTCTCTATGTCCAAACCAGCCTGTGATGGTTGGCTGCAACTGGGGTATCAACCCCTCGCGAATATAGACGAGCGCTAACCCTGGGCCGCCCATCAGCCATTTGAGCGTGCCCGTTACCAGGAAGTCAATATCCAGGGCATGAACATCAATAGGAATCTGACCGGTTCCCTGGTAATCATCAATCAGGATATACGCGCCATTTTTATGGGCAATATCGGCAACCGCTTTCACATCCTGAATATAGCCGCTGGTAAAGAAGACGCGCGAGGTAGCGACCAGCGCCGTCTTGCTGTTTACCTCCTTTTCAAACAACTCGGGCGGCGTATAAATACGGTCAGGACTTTCAACAAAGCGACATTCTACCCCCAGGCGTTCTTTTACGAGCCATTGATAGGCCAGCGTGGGAAAGTCCATATCGGCCAGCACCACCTGGTTGCGCTTACTATAATCCAGGGCGGTAGCAATTGAACTGATGGCAGAGGAGACGCTGGGAGCAATCGCGACTTCATTCACCTGCGCGCCAATAATCGAGGCAAATTTTTCCCGAACTTTGGCAATTTCTCCCATCCAGATTTCGTACCACGCGTGTGCGCCCCATTCGTTCCACATTTCCTGAAACTGTGCCAGTCCTTGCATGGAGCGATCCGAAAGAGCGCCCAACGAACAACTATTCAAATATGTTTTGCGCTGCAAAATGGGAAATTCTGAGCGATACTTCAGCAGTTCTGGATGTTCAATGGCACCTGGGGCGGGGAAATACTTACTAGATTCGCTTATTGTCATCGTAGATGTGCTCCTTTGCAACTTCTATGAGGAACCTTTCGCATGGCAGGTTCAACAACACTTGAACCGGTTCGCCTGCACTGCCTACACGGAGTAGGCAGATTACTCTCTATTGTACCCCTTACTGGAGAGAGAATCTATAGTTCTCGCCAGCAAACTCGCGGCCCTCTCAACATCATCTTCCGTTGTCCAGCGCCCCAACGTCAGGCGCAAGGCGCCAAGCGCTCTCGCGCGTGACATTCCCATTGCCACCAGTACGGGAGATGGATCAGTACTGCCCTCGTGACAGGCCGAACCCGTCGAACTGGCGATTTCAGGCGTAGCGGCCAGAACCTCTTCACCCACTACACCCTCTATGCTCACATTGAGCGTATTGGGCAGGCGCTCGGTCACGTGACCATTCAGGAATACACGCGTTGGAACATATTGTTCCAGTCGCTGCTGCAAGCGGTCGCGCAGCCTCCGCATACGGTCCCGGCTCTCGGCGAGTTGTTCTTGCGCAATCATGCATGCTGTACCCAGCGCCACGATATAGGCGACGTTCTCAGTTCCCGCCCTGCGTCCACTCTCCTGCCCTCCGCCATAGATGGCGGGTTCCAGATGGAGTCCTTGCCGGATGTAAAGCGCACCGATTCCCTTGGGCGCGTAAACTTTGTGGCCGGCAACGGTCAGCAAATCAACACCCAGCTCATCAACGAGCGTGGGAATCTTGCCAACCGACTGAGAGGCATCGCTATGCATGAGTGCTCTATGACGGTGGGCGATCTCCGCAATCTGTTTGATGGGCTGCAATGTGCCGGTTTCATTGTTAGCATGCATAATGGTAACCAGCACCGTCCTGTCATCGATTGTGGCTTCAACCTGCGCCGGATCGACCTGCCCGTACTTGTCCACTGGCAGATACGTGACACGAAAACCATGCAGCCGCTCCAGGGCATGGCAGGTATTGATTACCGCCGGGTGCTCTGTCGCTTGCGTGATAATATGGTTACCGAAATGCCGCCGCGCCAGCGCTGCGCCACGAATGGCAAGATTATCGCTTTCAGAACCTCCGCCCGTGAAGGCGATCTCCGCGGGCGAGCAGTTCAACAGGCTGGCAACCTGCTTTCTCGCGGCATCCACGGCCTCACGTGTCGCGTGCCCATATGCATGTGTGCTTGATGGATTGCCAAAATGGATGGCCAGGTAGGGCAGCATGGCCTCAACAACCGCCGGATCAACGGGCGTGGTGGCATTGTAGTCGAGATAGATAGGCCCGTCTTGCAGGCCTGGATGCATCTTCATAGCGATAGCTCTTTTCTACTTTCCTACAAACTGCTGGGGAAGTCCCCATATCACGTGCCCGGAAATTTGAAATTCCAGCATGCCATCCTTCGCCATGGGAGTCACCACTTCTCTGACCTCCCTATCAAAAGCAGCGGCATTCTCCTCGCCCATGCGTTCTCGCGACAGGCCGTTCCTGGAATGGTACGACTCAATATAATCGTCTACGGACTGGACGAATAGCACCGGAGCCGTCTCTTTCTCACCAGCTTTCTGAAAGAGGCCGCGTTTTTCCAGTTCCTCTATCAAGTCATAAGGCTGAAAGTGGCGATTCGTCGAGTAACGGCTTATGATGGGCCCAATCTTACCATCCCACCATTCGGATGATGCTTTCGTTCCCACTATTGCCACAAATGCGTCCGGCAAAAGCATCTCGCGAAAGCGCGGCATCACCACATACCAATCCATCCAGTGCAGGCTGGCGCCGGCAGTTACCAGTGCATAAGGTGGCGCCAGCGGCACCTCTTCAACCGGCCCACAAATCCAGTTGAGCTTTGGATTATCACCGCCCGGAAGCTTCTTTCCCGTTTCGATCATATTGGCGGAGAAATCCACTGCATCGACCCGTTCTACAAAATGTACCAGTTCGCGCGCGATATCTCCTCGCCCGCATCCAACATCGAGTACCACACGCGACTCGCCGCTCATCAGACCCGCCAATATTTTGAATGTTTCGGTAGGGTAGGGCGGGCGATACTGGTAGGCATCTACAATGCTGCGGTCCTGAAATTGAGCGCCGTACTCTGGCTCAAGATGGCGCGGCTTCGGGATCATTTCGCCATCTCCTGTGTAAGCGCCTCCTGCAATTCTCCCCATAATTGCAGGATATGCTGCTCCGTGGTACGCATATTGCCTATGGCGATACGGATGGTAAATTTACCATGCAACTTCGTGTGCGACAGAAAGAAGTGACCGGCAGTGTTAATACGGTTCATGATGCGCTCATTCAGGACATCTAGCTGCTCTTCATCATCCATGCCCCGTGGATGGGCGCGAAAACAGACGGTGCTGAAAGGTGTGGGGGCCATACGCTCAAAATCCTGCGACTCGTCGATCCACCCGGCGACAAGTTGACCCAGGCGGTTATGCTCGGAAATGCGCGCCGCCAGCCCCTCCTGGCCAAAGTAGCGCATAATCATCCAGAGTTTCAGCGAGCGGAAGCGCCGACCAAGCGACGTTCCATAATCCATGAGATTGGGCACTTCGTCGCCAGCGCTCTCGCTGTTGCGTAAATACTCGGGAACCAGGCTGAACGCTGCTTTCACCACGTCCGGCTTGCGTGTGAAGAAAACGCTGCAATCAATCGGCGTGAAGAGCCACTTGTGGGGATTGACGATAATTGTATCGGCGCGCTCGCAGCCGGCCAGTACCCAGCGCATCGACGGATCAATGGCGGCAGAACCACCATACGCGCCGTCGACGTGCAGCCACAAACCGTACCGTTCGCAAATGTTCGCAATCTGCGGTACGGGGTCAACGCTCGTGGTAGAGGTAGTGCCGACCGTGGCAACAACCGCAAACGGTAGCCAACCCTCGGCAATATCCTCCTGGATGGCCTGTTCTAATTGCGCAACATCCATACGAAACTCGCTATCAACACCGATTTTGCGCAAACCGGCCTGTCCAATGCCCAGCACAATTCCGGCTTTCTCAACCGATGAATGGGCCTCCTGCGAGGCATAATAACGCAGGCGCGGCACATCAGGCCGGCCCGACATCCCCTGCTGGCGTATATGCAGACCGGGGATAGCTTCACGTGCCGCGGCCAGCGCATAGAGCACGCCGGAGGAGGCCGTATCGTTAATCACACCAAAGAGGGGATTGGGCAGGCCGAGCATTTGTCTCAGCCAATCGAGCGTGACCTGCTCCAATTCCGTCGCCGCCGGCGAGGTGCGCCAGAGCATAGCATTGACATTCAAGGCAGCGGCAAGCATTTCGCCAAGAATACCGGGGCCTGAGCCGGTGACGCCGAAATAAGCCAGGAAACCGGGCGAATTCCAGTGTGTAATGCCGGGCATCAACACCCTTTCAAAATCTGCCAGGATGGTCTCCATCGCCTCCGGTTCCTTCGGCGGCTGACCGGGCAGCGCATGACGAATATCACCCGGCGCGGTCTCCGCCAGGACGGGATACTCTCCCACATGCGCCAGGTAATCCGCGATCCAATCGACTATCTGATGTCCATATGCACGAAATGATTCCGGGTCCATATCCCCCGTGTTCGAAGCCTGCTGGGCCAGGTCAAGATAAGCGCGTTCTTCCATAAAGCTATCTTCCTTCTAGCGATTTTTAACCTGGATTAAAGTATATCGCTTGCTGATAAGTTACTGTTCTTTTTTCACCTTCTCCAGCCAGGCGCGCATATCTGGCTCGTGTTCCTGGTGGAAATGAGCGAAGAGCATGCTGCCACGGAGCTGCTCTTCTTCCAGCCCCAGCCTGCGCCGCAGGTCCTGCAGTTCACCCTCAGGAAAGGCATCAAGGGTATCTATCAGTTGCTGGAAGACTTCCCGCGAATCGCTGAGAACATCTGCCAGGGGGCGGTTGCGATTGGACTCGTAAATCCAGGCATTGATTTCATCGTCTTCCCGCAGTTCCGGCGGCCAGGGCGGTGAAAAGTCTGGCGCATGATTCAGAAGCGCCTGGAAGCGCCGAACCGAGCGGCGGCGCCAGCCCGTTAAGTGAGCCACGATATCCTTGATCGACCAGCCACCGGCGACCTCTGGCTGCGTCATATGAGCTTCCCCAATCTCGGCGAGCAAGGCTTCCCAGGCCGCCTGTTCATTGCGCAATTCGGCGAGGAGTTGAGCTTTGGTGAGAGAAGTTTCCATGCTGCTTTCCTTTCATTCGAGACCGTGTGTGCCAATTTCCCACAGTTTAGCACAAAAATATGAAAAGAGGCTGACCATTGCAGTCAGCCTCTTTATCGGTTCGCTTTTACATGCTAAAAGAAGATCATATCTTTCCTTTTGCTCTCCGGATCATCATCCTGAAACTTTGCGGCAAGCTGGCGAGGAGAGGGTTCCACCAGGATAGAGCCATCGGGAAAGATAATCGTCGGCACGCTTTGATAGCCGCCGTTCACACGCCGGACATATTCGGCGGCTCCGGCGTCCTCTTCGATATTGATATATTCATAGGCAATACCATGAGAGTCGAACCAGCGCTTTGCCATCCGGCAATCTCCACACCACGTGGTGGCATACACCTTGATCTTCTTTTCGGTGTTTTCGTTGGTTGACGGGTTTGTTGTCGCGTTCTGCACAAATAACTCCTTGAAGTGAGCATTGCTTGAGATATGGTTGTCCATCTACTTATTCAAACAAGCTATTAGCGGGAGATATTCCCGGCAGGCTTGTTGATGCGCTCAAGCATCAAATCAAGGAACTTTTTGCTACCCGTGGCGACAAGACCAGGGTTGCGCGCGAGTACCCCCATTACCAGGCCGGCGCTAAAATCACCACGTAAGGCCTGCGCCATCTGCGATGGGGTGAGCCGGCGCATCAGGTCGAGCGCGCCATCCCATTGATCATCACTATAATTGGCGATGCGCTTATTAATCATGTAGGCAATATCCATATCGCGGCCAAAGCGCGCTCGCCACTGCTTATCGAAGCGTTCCAGAAAAGCAGCCGAGGTATCGTTTGCCCTTATCGCTTCGGCGGCCACGGCCCCCGCCATCTGCCCCGAATAAATCGCAAAACGAATGCCCTCGCCTACGAGTGTAGAACCATGCCCGGCGGCATCACCGGCCAGCAGCAAGCCATCGCGCGAGAATCGTTCGAGCGGCCCCTCCGATGGGAACAACCCCGTATGATACTCAATCGGGCTGGCATCGCGAAATTTATCGACCAGCTGCGGTAAATCGCGCATGATGCTATCCAGGTAGCCACGCGCATCCTCTTCACAATCAGGGTGCAGCACGCCCACTCCTAATCGGACGCGCCCGTTGCCACGAGGGAAAGCCCAGGCGTAACCACGCGGTGCGAACTGACTGCCCATAATCAAATATAATTCATCTTGCGGATAGTTCGGCGCGTAGAGATCATATTCGGCACCATAACCATAACGATGAAATGCCTTACCCATCTCGGTTCGCACGCCTATATGCCGCGAGAAGCCACTAGCATCAATAGTGACTGGCGCTCGCATGGTGATTCGTTCACCCACGTGGTTCTTCGCCGTCACCCCCGCGACACTGCCATTTTCCAGAATCGTCTGCTCGACGGTGTGCCGGACTCGCAACGTAGCTCCGGCAGCAACAGCACGGCCCGCGAGGTGCTGGTAGACGCCCCGCACATCCAGAACGCAGGCAACCGCGGGATCATAGTGCAACTTCACTTCACGACGCGGGGAGACAAAAGTAACATTCGTTACTGGATGATAGAGGTGTTCCGGGATGCCGAGCGCCTTCATATCGCTCACCCAGCTCCCTCCACTCGTATGGACGGGATAACCGATTTCGTTCTGGCGTTCCAATACGATCGTTCGCGCACCCTGCTTAGCGGCAGTCTCAGCAGCCGCCAGTCCTGCCGGACCACCGCCAACAATCAAAACATCGCAATCAACTGGCATGTATATCCTTCTTTATAAAAAACATCCACAGATTCATCCAACAAATATCAGTCTGCCGGATGGTCAGTTTTTTTCACGCTGGAAATCATTGCTGGAATAGTATAGCCTACCTCAATCGTTATTGTCTACCAATGACACCTCACCCTAAAAACCCTGCCTTACAACTTTTCTTCCTCCTTCTCGTACATAAATATGGCCGAGCAGGTTGGAAAGCTGCGCGAGCAGATGCTTACTGCAAACACAGCGGTAATACCTGAAGATTCAGAAGATGCGCCGGGAGTGAATCCGATGTTTGGTCATATGATGGCAAGGAACATACGATTCCGGCATAACATGCAGGGTTAACTAACATCAAGAAAATGTGATATACTGGCGCTAGCTTATCAAGTAACCCAAATACGCCGACTATTGGGCTTGAGAAAGGATTTGAAGCTTACGGTGATGCCTACTCTTCATATCCACCTGCTGGGTGACTTCCTGCTGCTCTCGGAAGACACGCCCGTGCTGACCATCAATAGCCCCAAATTGCAATCATTACTCGCCTACCTGGTGCTGCATCGTAACGCACCCCAGGACCGGTCGCACCTGGCCTTTCTTATGTGGCCGGATTCGACTGAGGAACGAGCGCACTCCAGCCTGCGCAAGTTGTTGCATCAGTTGCGCCAGGCTCTGCCCGATATCGATTCTTTTCTAGACGCAGATAGGCAAAGCCTCTACTGGCGGCCAGCAGAAGGGGCAAACTGGACGCTGGATGTGCAGGATTTTGAACAACAACTTGCGCAGGCAGAACAGCGCAAAGATATGACCTTGATGCGGCACGCGCTAGAACACGCCGTTAGCCTTTACCGCGGCGATCTATTGCCTAGCTGCTACGACGAGTGGATTTTGCCCGAACGTGATCGTCTCCGCCAATTGTTTTTTTCAGCAGCAGAACGCCTGCTAGCTCTTCTTGAGGAGGAACGCGATTATGATGCGGCGATCCAGGTCGCTCAGCAACTGCTGCGGCTGGACTCTTTGCATGAGGCGACCTACCGGCAGCTTATGCGCCTTCATGCTCTGCGTGGTGATCGCGCCGCCGCGCTGCGTGTCTACCATACCTGCGCCCAGGTACTGGAACGCGAACTCGGAACCGAGCCGGGCCAGGTAACGCGCGCGCTCTATGAGTCGCTACTGGAATCGGAGAACTCTCTTAGAGTGCCTACAGGCTCGCTCGCTTCAAGAGGAACGGAGGCACCATTACTTGGCCGGAAGTCGGAGTGGCGCCAGATTCAGGAGGTCTGGCGCAAGGCCGCACGTGGACATCCGCATGTTGTGATTCTCTCAGGGGAGGCGGGCATCGGCAAGACACGACTGGCCGAGGAGATGGTGGCATGGGTCAGCCGGCAGGGCATGACGGCGGCAAGCGCTCGCTGCTACCCAGCAATTGGACAACTGGCTTACGCCCCTGTCACCACGTGGCTGCAAACGAATGAGATCCAATCCGGTCTACCAGCCCTTGACCCTGCCTGGCTCACTGAGATTGCACGGCTGGTACCAGAGATACTTGCTACACGGCCTAAACTCGCTCGTCCCGCTGCTATGACCGAGGGATGGCAACGCCGGCATTTCTTTGAAGCGCTTGCTCGCGCTGTATTGAATGCCCGCCAGCCCTTGTTGCTCCTGCTTGATGACTTGCAATGGTGCGACAACGAGACTCTGGAATGGCTCCATTATCTGTTGCGCTTCGACAAGAGTGCGCGATTGCTCCTCATGAGCACGGTACGCGCCGAGGAAATCATGCCCGGCCATCCCCTGGAAGCATTTCTGGGAACATTGCAGCGAGACGGCATGGTCACAGAAATCGCACTCGGGCCACTTGATACTACCGAGACGACCTCCCTAGCTGAACATGTCCTGGGTCACCCACTTGAACCCGCTATGATCAATCAACTCTACGCTGAGACGGAAGGCAATCCCTTGTTCGTGGTGGAAATGGCGCGAGCAGGGACATTGGAACAAAATGAAAAAGAACAATCTAGCGCCAGAAGTTCACTCGCACTTCTTTCACAGGCAGCTTCAACGCTTCCACCCACCGTCCAGAGTGTGCTGGCAGCTCGACTCGCGCAACTTTCCCCACTTGCCCGTGAAATAGCAAATGTCGCAGCCGTTATCGGGCGCGCCTTTACATTCGATGTTCTCGTAAAAGCGAGCGGGGAGAGCGAGGACGCGGTGGTACACGGACTGGATGAATTATGGCAGCGGCATATCGTGCGCGAACAGGGTGGTAGCATGGACCAGGCCTATGACTTTAGTCACGATAAGCTGCGCAAGCAGGCTTATGATGCATTAAGTCCGGCCCACAGGCGTCTCCTGCATCGCCGCGTCGCGGAAGCGCTTGAAGCAGTATTCGAAGAAGAAGTGGATGGCGTCAGCGGCCAGGTTGCATTTCACTATGAACAGGCAGGGCTTCCAGAACGAGCCATTCCTTATTATCGACGTGCCGGTGAGTATAGTATGGGCATTTATGCGAATGCCGAAGCTCTAGCAGCATTTGAACGAGCCACTGCCCTACTTGAAGCAGGTACAATAGGAAATTCCTGGAGGAAGAAGTACTGGGAAACGGCAGCCTGGATATATAAGTCCATGGGGGAAATCTTCGCGATAACGGGACGGCAGGAGGAGGCAAGGCAGGCCTATGCACATGCCATGAACTGGATACCGGCGCATGAGTACATCTGGCAAGCCCGCCTCTTACGCAGGATAGCAGTCGCCTGGAAACTTGCTTCCGACAACCCTCTGGATACGTTCAATGACAATGCACGTCAAATATTTCAAGAAGCAGAGCGAGTCTTAGATCAGGCAGAAGATAAATCCAGCAGTGAGTGGTTGAACGAGTGGATTGATCTTCAGATCGACCAGCTTCTTCCACTGCGTGGTTCCGTGGATGAAATGACGGCTATCATCGAAAAAGCCCAGGACATTGTGGAAAAACATGGTACAGCAGAGCAGCGCGGGCGTTTCTTTCAGGCAGTGATAGCACGCGATAGCAGGCGCAATCGCTACATGGGATCAGAACAATCGCTCGCGTATCGCCGTCAAGGGTTGGCGACCGTTCTAGAAACAGGCAATAAGGATTTGATAGGATTCGGCCACTTTGTGCTCGCAAACGGCCTGCTATTCTCTGAACAACTCGAAGAGGCCGAAGAACAGATGCGCATGGCAATGAAGCTAGCCGAAGAGATTGGAAGCACTCCCCTGCTGGTACGGTGCCTGACCTTTCTGGCCATCATCCTACGACGACGAGGAAAAGTCGAAGAGGTGCGGCAAGTGGTCGCACGCTCACTGGCTATGCCGGAGGCGCGGAATAGCGCGATTATTCAGGGCCATCAAGCCTGGTTAGCCTGGCGTGACGGCAATCTGACAGGCGCCGAGGCCTGCGGAAAGACGTCATTGGAGAACAGGCAAGGCCGCCAGCCGACCAATTCGTTTCAATGGGTAGCTATCTGGCCCCTTGCTGGTGTGGCAACTACCAGGGGAAATTTTACAGAAGCGATAGATTACGTGCGGATGCTCCTCGATTCCACGCAGCAACCACCTTCCGAAGAGTTGAGAACGCTCCTCGAATCAGCCTTGAAAGCATGGGATGCCGGGCAGGAGGCAGAGGCACAAGAGATACTCCAACAGGCAGCGCCTCTTGCTGAGCAGATGGGGTATTTATGACCTTCCTGATTAAACTCCTTCACCTCTTGCCGCCTCTGAATTATCAGCAAAGAGATAACAACAACAAGAGGAATCGTTAGATGGAAATGAAGGTTCCAATTCTGATCATTACCGGCCCTCCAGGTGTCGGGAAAACAGCTGTAGCATCAGAGGTTTCCGAACTTCTCGAACAGGCTCTAGATATCGGGCGCAGCGAGACCATGGGCGCCGAGTGAAAATGAGAGTTCGCCACCATGGTGAAGATCGTGTTCAATGACATGCCAGATCACCCACTGGCGCGAAAGTTCGTATGGCCGGCCCCACCGGTCCCCCCTGAAGACATATTCCAGATCTTCTGGCGTCCAGCGCTCCAGGCATTCTTTCCAGGCCCGAAAGGTAACCGTCAAACCGCGCACCAGTTCGTCTGCCGGTGGCACATCGCCCTCGTAGCCCCAATCAGCGATGGCCTTTACTTCTGGACCGCCCTCGCCCATCAGATTGTATAGCCAGCTAGCGCGTATGTGTACAATATGTCGTGCCAGCGAGCCAACGGAACGCAAATTGGGGGAGATTGTGAGTGCCAGTTGCTCCGAAGTCAGCGGTTCGATAGCTTTGACGAGATGATCATTGTAGACATCCCAGCCTCGATAGTAGGCCCAGGGAGAAAGCAAATCTTGTGCCATAGTTAATTTCTCCTCGCAATATCGGCAGAAGAACTCTTCAATGTTTTGATTGAAGAGTTCTTCTGCCTGCATATGTTCTTTACCGACCTGATTATACCCTATCCTATCCCCAATCACTACCACACACCAGTCCTACTCATACCTCAGCACCATCAGCGGCCTCACCCTCACCGCGTTCCAGGCAACCAGCGCCGCAGTGATCACTGCCAGCAGCAGCGGGCCGACAATCATGCTGACGATAACGATGGGCTGCATGTTGAGCGTCAGGTTATTCTGCGAGAATATCTTGCTGCTTATCGTCACACCGCCGGCAGATAGCAGCGTCGCGATGATCGCGCCAATACTTCCGGTGATGCCGAACTCAATCAGCACCTGGCTCATAATTGTGCCGCTGGTGTAGCCGACCGATTTGAGGATACCCAGTTCGCGCCTGCGTTCCAGCATTGCCAGGGCTACCGCATTGGCGATGATGATCACTCCGGCGAGTAGTGAGAGCAGGGAAACCGCTATCACCACATCCAGGAAACTCGTCACGTTCTGCAAGAAAGAGACACCGGCATCGCTCAGATTTTGCACCGAGGCGTTGGGCGCGATGCGATTCAGCTCGTTCAACGCCGCGTCGAACTGCTCCGGCGCAACCTTCAGGTAGAATACGGTCGTCTTCGATGCGCTTGCCGGGCTGAGCTCGTTTACGAGCGATGCCGGAGCCAGCACTTCTCCCAGGGTCTCAAAACTGGTCGGGATCGAGACGATGCCGACGATTGTCACCGTCTTGCGCACCTTGCCGTCAAGGCTCATCAGCGTCACGGTATCGCCAACTTTGAGGTTCATCTGCGCCCAGCCCTGGTTGGTCATGATCTGGCTGACCAGCACATTGTTGCTATTGGCATCGCCGGCATTCAGGTTGCGACCTCTGACAATCTGCTGCGCGGGAACGGTATGCGCCAGGTCATAGCCCTCAATTCCACCCAGCATACTGAGATCTTGCTGACCATTTATACCCTTTGGAAGCGCCTGCTGAACGGGCTGGCCGTTGATCGCAACCGGAATAGTCGCGGTGAACGGATCCTCGCGGCTCCCATCGAGTCCCGGAATGCTGTTTAAGTGCGCTGCAAGAGCTTTCGTATCGTTGCCGGTAGTCGTCGCCACAAGATTATATGGCGTATACTGTTTCAGCGTGTCAATGATCACCGACCTGAGGTCCTGGCCGATACCCACGGTTAAGCCAATACCATAGATGCCGATAAACATAGCCAGCAGGGTTGCCGTTGTGCGCGCTCGCCGCCGTCCAAGGTTGCGCAGGGCCATCTTCACATTGACCTTCTGACGCTTCGGCAGGAATACCAGGCCAACGCCCAGCAATGTGAGAAGCAGCAGGACAATGCCGAATATTGGCACGAACTGGTACAACAGCACCGAGACGCCTATGCCCAACAGCAACGGCAGCACCTGGATAAAGTGTACATGTTCAGGAACCGGCAATTTGCTCACGGCCAGTACAATCAGACCGAAGATGCCGGCCAGCAGCAGCAGGAACACGAACGTTCCATACGTGACCGCTACCCCAAGCACGATATTGTTATCCAGAATGACGATTGCCAGCAGGCAGAAGAGGATCGAACACAACACCAGCAAGATGACCGTCATAATGCGCCCGCCCGCGCTCTTATTCTCAAGCTCGCGCAGCACGCTCAATGGGCGAATATTGGCCGCCTGGGCGATGGGCAGAAGTCCGAAGATCAGCGCCGTTACGCAGCCGATTGCTACGCCGCCGAGTATCAGGCCCGGATTGAGTACGAAAGGTATGTTGGTGCCGGTGTTTTGTACCACGATGCGAACAAGGTAGCTGACGCCTATAGCGGCAATAGCTCCGATAATGCCGCCAACCAGTCCCAGTAGTCCAGCTTCCAGTCCGAAGAGCAAGTAGAGGTCCCGGCGATGATAGCCTGCCGTCTTGAGCATCGCGATCTCGGTCTTGCGCCGTGAGAGCAGCACCTGCATGGTATTGATGATGCCAGCTCCGCCAATCAGTAGCGCGAGCAAACCTGTGATCTTCAGGAATTTGCTAACCAGGTCAATCGTAGACTGCTGAGACTTGAGCACATCTGTAGCCGTCTGAATGCCAACGAGCGAGAATTGCGCGCTGATAGCCTTGACCGCCATATCAGTATGAGCCTGATCCGCCGTTGTGACATCTACGAGCGTATAGACCGCCGGTGAAGCGGGGGCAGATGCCAGGTAGTCGGACGCCGAGATGAGCAATAGATTGCCGGCCTGCGCGAACAGACCTGTATTAGCCACTACCCCGGCAATTTTTACCGGTATCGTCTGGCCCGTACCCGTGTACGTTTTGACGTACACGTTGAAGGTATCACCCAATTGCTTATGGTAGGTCGAGAGAAAATTCTGCGTGACAATCACCTGGTCATTGGCCAGCAGCCCGGCAACACTCCCATTGGAAGGCGCGACAAACGATGGCGATGAGACCAATGGATAGTTGTTGGGATCGACGGCCTCGATGTTGAAAGACTGCACCGAAGAGGCCGCGTTGTTAAGTGTTCCATTCTCCTGAATAATGGCGCTGTAGTTCGTGATCGTGCCATCGTCCTTGAGCCTGTTGAAGAAAGCCAGGTCGCTGGACTTGAGCGGAGCGCCCTGCGCCATAATCGCGATATCGCCGCCGTTGGCCTCGCGCGCGCTGCCCGAAAGCGAATTTTGCAGCATGTAACCCACCAGTTGCAGGGCCACTACCGCCATAACACCCACCGTTACACAAAACACCGCCAGTAGAGTACGCTGTCCGCCGCGCAGCAGAGAGCGTGTGGTGTAATTTAAGAACACAGATGCTTTCATGTTCGTCTTCTCCTTTATAGTATTTAGCTGTACCGGCCTGCCGGTAAATTGGCTGCTGGCCGTACTCCGGCAGGCAAGCGTTTTTTAGAAAAAGTTATTGCGTGATAACACCCAGAGACGGGTCGATCTCGGCGATCTTGCCATCGACGATGCGAATGGCGCGGTCGGCATGTGAAGCAACGACCGGATCATGGGTAGCGATAATAAAGGTTTTGCCGGTCTGGGCGCGTAAATCGGCGATCAGTTTGAGGACGTTTTCACCATTGCGTGCATCCAGGTTGCCGGTCGGCTCATCTGCAATCACCAGGGCCGGGTCGGTAGCCAATGCGCGCGCAATCGCTACGCGCTGCTGCTCGCCGCCGGAGAGCTGGTTGGGTCGATGATCGAAGCGGTGAGAGAGTCCAACCAGGGTCAGCAATTCACGCGCCCGCGCAGAGGGAGAGCCTTTATGCCTGCCAACATAGAGCGGAACCTCGACGTTCTCCTGCGCCGTCAGCGTCGGGATGAGGTTGAACGCCTGGAAGACCATGCCGATCTTGCTGTTGCGTACCGTTGCCAGCCTGCCCTCACTCATGCGCGTGATATCGACGCCATCGATGAATACCTGGCCAGTCGTGGGATTATCAAGCCCGGCGATAATCCCCAGCAAAGTGCTCTTGCCCGAACCGGAAGGGCCGACGATGGCAACGAACTCCCCGCTCATAATCTGGAAGCTGATCCCTTTGAGTATCTCGATTCGCTCCCGACCGAGGGGGAGACTTTTTGTGATATCCCTCACGTCCATAACAACTTTTTGTTCTGCATTGAATTTTTGCTCGTTTTCGGATTCAAATGTCTTCATATGTTTTCCATACCTTTCTCTTGTTTTTTGCCTGCCTCTCCCCGACAAGGATTCCTGCCGGGGAGCTGTACTTTACGATTCCTATGAATGCTAGTTGCTCGCTGATTCGATCTCCGCACGATGAGGGCGAGAAGAGAACTGCGCCGTTAACCACAGAAGATCACCCAGGATAAGAGCAACAATGACCACCCAATCTCCGGATGTGGCTACGCCGAAGGCTCCATTCGGGTTAATCGCTCCGAAGATAATGCCTACGCTTAAACCCAGGAGACTGATGCCGGCAAAAATGCTCAGGCCGATGCCTGCCCATTCGCCATTCGAACCAGGCGCTTCAGGGTCATCTGAAACGCTAAAAAGACAAGGACTGAAGACCAGCAAGATCACGATAGGGACGGTATGGAGAAAATAATTCCACCAGTCTGAGCCGCTGGGGGTAAAGTTCGCTCCTGCCCATCCCCATCCAGCAGCCATGAGAACGATACCTACAATTTGCATTGTTCTTACGCTTGCCATCTGAACACCTTCACCTTTCCTTTTCGAGTGTTTATACTAACTCATTTCCATCGTGAACAGGTGAGAGGTGAGTATGTAATTGCTGCTCTTCTGATTGAGATTCTGACAACATCGCGTGCAGGAGTGGTACCAGCGCGCTCCATTCGCGAAAGTAGCGCACTTCGCCGCTGGTCAATAATTGCACTTTGCCTCGCAGTTCTGTCTGACCTGCTCCGACCTCTTCTTGCCAGATGCGGACTGTAAACAGGTGTGATCGATGCTGGAGGTTGGATGTATCCACGCTCATGTACTCCTTCTCGCATCCTTGCTGAAGAATAACCCGGTATTCTTCAGCACATTCGTGTTGTCATTCATCTTGAGGAGAGTATAGAGCACATACCGTTACTCAAACGTTACTTTTGAGCGTTACCTCTCCGTTCCGTTGGGGGAAGCATACATGACATGGTTCAACGCATCATTCGCATCGATTTCGCAGATTCTTCGCAGTTGGAGGTTTTTTTGGTGGAAAATTCGCAGGTTCTTCGCAGTTGGCAAGATTTCGAAGAAGGGCAGCGTCATTTCATGGGGGCTTAAAGCAGATGGAATTCCTGGGCGGCCGCCAGCACCAGGATCGCCCCTACCCTCAGTAGGTTGCCCAAGGCAGGTGAACCGCGCTCTAAGAAGTGGTGACGAGGCGTTGATAAAGCCCCTGGATGGCCGGACCTGGCTGGACACCAAGTTCTTGTTGTAAGGTTTCACGATAGCGCTGGTACTGGCGCAAGGCTAAACCACGCTTGCCGGCGTGCAGATAATAGCGCATCAGCCCATAGTGAGCCTCTTCGAGACAATCGTCCAGGGCCAGCATTTGCCGCCAGTGTTCGGCGCTTGCATCATACTGTTCCCTACGCCAGGCGATATGCGCCAGATGGTGTCGCGCATCGAGATAGTTGCGGCGTAGTTCATCGCGTCGGGCGCGGCACCAATCGCTATAGAACGACTGCACATAATCGCCGCGATAGAGGGTTATCATGGCTTCAAATGCCTCTTGCGCTCCATCCTCATCGTTCCTGGCAAGCGCCTGTTTCGCACGCTCGTAGCTTTCCTGGAACCTGGCAACGTCATACCAGATTTCGCTTCCATATGGAGAAGCCAGGTCAAGCCAATAGCTTCCACCCTTGGAGACAAGGCAGGACTCGCCCAGCACCTTGCGCAGATAATAGATCGTGGAGTGAAATGTGCGATCTACCTGCTCATCAACTTCGCTCCAGAGAGCGGTAAGGATCTGCTCTTTGCGCACCGGGCGGTCACAGTCGAACAGGAAAAAGAAGAGCTCCATTGCTCGTGCCATACGCCAGCGCGTAACGGGTTTTTCACGAATGAATACCGCCGGTTCACCTAATGCCAGGATGCGGAGTTGCCGGGCACCAGGTGCGGTTAGTGGCTGCGTCACCGGTAAGCGCGTCTCGGAAGTATCTTTTGCTTCTTGCGTCTCAGCTTCCAGGTGAAGTAATGTGCGCAGTTGGGACAATTCCGGGAAAGTCTTGATAGCCTGCTCCACGAGTGGCAAACGACGCAGCTCACTGTAAACAAGCGGCACATAGGGTTCACTCGTAGCAAGTAACGAAGCAAACTGTTTCAAATAGAGTACCACATTGCCGGGCTGATTTTGTGCCAGATAGCAGGCCGACAGGCGAATCAGTGCCAGCAGAAGCTCCCGCTTCATTCCAATTGAATCCAGCACTGCAGTAAGGGTGAGTAGATTGGCTCTGGCATCATCATACCGATGCTGGTAGAGTAGTATCGTACTATACGCGAGTTCATAGTTTATCCGTTCATCACCAAAAGTTTCACGAGCAGAATTGCGCAACTCTACCTGGGCTATCAGCAAATTGGCTGTTACCGCGTCTCCCATGTAAAGATAGGTCATAGCCAGATCACAGAGCAGGCCATTGAGCAAATACATATCGTCTTTCACCTGTCTTGCAAGAGCCACCGCTTCCTCGCCTGCCTTCAACGCCCGCTCATAGAATCCCTGCTCCTGGTAAAGTTCCGCAAGGTTATCCAGGGAATAAGCCTGCCCGCCTAAAAAATGCAGGGATCTGGATTCTGCCAGCGTCCGCATCAGCGTAGCTTCCGCGTCAGCATACATGCCCTGATCCTTCTGACTAACTCCCAACCGAATCAGATCGTAGATTTTCCCCCAGACATCATTCGTTCCCTGACGCAGGCTCATACTACGTGACTTATGATAGTCAGCAAGAGCGGGCTTCTCCATTAATCCATAGACGTTCCCTAATGTGGCATGCGCATCTGCTACCTGCCCCGGATTTGCCTCTGCATCTCCCAGTTGCAGGGCCTTCTGTAAATGAGAAATTGCCATGGGAAAATTACATAATATAGCTGCGCATACCCCTAAACGCATATGGGCTGCTACTTGCAGCTTCACTTCGCCCTCCGGCAGAGCTGCGATCACCTGTTGGCAGAGTTTTTGTGTTTCTTGATAGTCACCACGGCGCGACAACACACGTGCGCGCTGCAGCATAATTTCTGCTTGCAAGGTTAGAAACGCGCCTTCAGCAGATTCTGATAATTGACCGGCAATGACCTCCTCTGCCGCGGCCAGTAAAGGGAGCGCCTGAGAATGTTCCTCCGGGAGAAATCGGCAAGCAGCGTTGTTTTGCCATAGCCCGCCGGAGCATGTAACAAGACGAGTTTGTAGGGAAAATTCCCCGCCGGTGCGGATGCAGGTCCGATAATAGCGTCGCTGAGCCGACGCACCAGTGCATCACGGTGAAGAATAGCCGGGGGTAGACCTGGACAAACAGTTTTCCTTAAATACGGAGAATCTTTCAATGCTTCTCTTCCTCTCAGATACTCCACTACGCTGCATATACGAAACCCGTTTGCTTCCCGTGAGTGATAGTCCTTCGAGCGCATTGCCAAAACCACTAATCATATATCACAGAGATTATACCATAAGCTGTCTATTGCCTCTCCACCGGACTTTCTCGGATTTGCAGGATACGCTCCCTCCCTATGGAGAGGCGGCAGGAACTGGACCCTTTCACGACCTCCCGGTGGGAATCGAAATTATATTACCTACAGCATCTTCCCTGGATTTAATATCCCATCGGGGTCGAAGAGCACCTTAATCTGCCGCATCCATTCAAGCGCTGGACCATGCTCGGCCTCCATAAACCGCTTCTTTACTAATCCAACCCCGTGTTCTCCGGTTGCGGTGCCGCCCAGAGCCAAAGAACGTTCGACGAGTCGCGCGGAATATTCTTCGGCCAGGTGATAGCCCTCGGGCAACGTGGCGACGAGGGTATGGAAATTGCCATCGCCGACGTGACCAACAATACTACCCTCCAGGTGCATTTCCCGCAACAATTCTTGAGCATATCCCACCAGTTCAGGTACGCGAGAAAGCGGTACGGCAACATCGGTCGTATAGTACAGGCGGTCAGGATTGCAATGCACGAACGCCCAGTAGAACTGGTGACGAGCCTCCCACTGCGTCATGCGCTCCTCCGCGTTGCGAGCCACATGAATATTCAGCGCGCCTGACGCTTTTACCAGTTTCTCGGCCAGGTGCGATTCCTCCTCGATGGCCTCGGCAACCGAAGAGTGAAATTCCAGGAAGAGCGCCGGTTTCTCCAGATAATGCTGCTTTAAATCCTGATTGATAAACTTGAGGCTGAGTTCGTCGAGCAATTCGAGTCGCGCAACCGGCAGCGCGCTGGCCATGATACGATAAGCCGCATGAGCCGCCTCTTCCAGCCCTGGAAAGAAGACGCGCATGGTATGGATAAACACCGGCACGGGATGCAGGCGCAGGACGAGACGCGTGATGATGCCAAGCGTTCCGCCTGAGCCGATGAACAGATCCTTGAGGTCATAACCGCTGCTGGTCTTGCGCACAGAGCGGCCTAAGCGCAGCACCTGCCCATTTGCCAGCACGACCTCCAGTTCCGCGACGTTCTGGCGCATGCCACCATAGCGAACTGTAGTGGTGCCACTGGCATTGGTTGCCGCCATGCCACCGAGCGAGGCATTGGCACCCGGGTCTACCGGGAAAAACAGGCCCGTATCCTGCAACTCCTTTTCGAGCTCCTCACGCGTAATGCCAGGCTCAACCACCGCCAGAAAATCTTCCGCGCGGATCTCAAGCACGCGCTTCATACGCGAAAAATCCAGGGTGATCGCCGGAACATGAGGAATAATCTGTCCCTCAAGGCTGCTACCGGAGCCATATGGAATGAGCGGTATATGATTTTCGCGGCACCATGCCAGCGTCTCCTGTACATCTTCTAGCGACCCGGCATAGACTACTGCCAGCGGCGGTATCATTCTAGGATAGCTGGCATCCTTGCCATGCGACTCCAGAATTGCCGGATCGTCGCTAACCTTCTCGCCTAACCGGGCCTTCAACGTCGCTATCATGGGAACTCTCCTTTACCGATTCTTGTAAGGTCGCACCGGAATTATGAGCTTCCGCACGCCTCGCACGAAACTGTAAATAATCTACGAGTAATATTTCGCTGCGCCTCTCCAGGTCTTTCCTCATCTCCTTCTCATCCAGCCAGTAAGCCTGTCCCTCGATACTTCCGCGTAGCCTGCCGCCGGTGACTTTGCCACTATAGACAAGTGTTAGCGTACTCAATGTATCGATGTGCTGCCCAATGTGCGCGTAACAGGTGATAAGATCTTCAGGCTCAATCTGCAAGCGCAAGCCCGTCTCTTCAAAACACTCCCGCCTTGCTGCCTGAATAGGCAATTCACGCCAACGTATGAAACCGCTCGGGAACGACAATTTTCCACGGGGGCGCTTGATAAGCAGGTAACGCCCTTGCTCTTCCACAATCACAGTCACACATCCTAATGGGGGCAGGTTTCCGCCAAGCACGAAATTCAGGAGGTTAAAGCAGATACCAACCAGATGTTTCAGTAAGCGATAAAACACGTATCAATACCTACCAATCTTTATTGCTTTGTCTTACATTGCGCATTATACGACAAAAAAATTGGGAGTCCCTCAGTACAGCATCCATGCAGAACGACCACCAGGATACGCCCCTACCCTATACGGAGCGTGTGGGATAGAGGCATACCCTGGTGGTCGTTCTGCATGGTATCTTAACACCTATGATACCAACTATTTGCTCACCTTTGCGACACGCTCATGTTATAGTTACTGCCGCCATTATTATCCCAGACGCCGCTCTGATTATAAAAGGCCATGTTTAGCTGATTAGCAGCCTGCGGCAGAAAAGCAACGCCCAGCCATGAGCCGTCGTTTTGCTTCGTCATGGCAACATCGGTAGGGCTGTTCCAGCCATTATAGCCCCAGTGCATGGTCATGCTGGTTGCACTGCCCGCCAGTGAGCCATTATAGATGATCTTAACCTGCTGGCCTTGCACCGGCACATAGGGAAAGCTCATGACCGGGGTAGCAAGCGCCGGTGATGGGCCTGCGCTGCCAATCGAGACGTTCCAGTTCCCGCCCCCATTGTTATCCCAACTGCCCGAGCCGTTGTCAAAAGCGAAATTGATCTGCGTGGCATCGGTAGGCACGCTGATCGTCGTCTGCCAGAAGCCATCCGCGCGCCTGACCATCGGCTTATCAACAGCCACAACATTTTGCCAGTTATTTTCACCCCAATGCAGGTAAACGTGACTGCCTGAACTCAGGTAGCCGTTGTAGAAGATGGTGAGCGCTTTGCCCTGGTAAAGCTGGCTGCTGTCGTAGTCAACCGTCCAGCCGGCATGTGGCTGGTAGGCATTCGTCACGTAGCGGCTCGAAACAATAGAAGCGACATCGGCGATGCTATTGCTGCTCGCGGACATCAGCAGCGTGATGAACTCGCCCATGGCCCAGTTGAGCGGGTCCATCGATTTGGTCGGCGTTCCCGGCGTGTAGCCACTGGGGGCTGCATTATCCCAGACCTGTTCAGGTATCATGCCGGAGCCATTCTCAGCAGCCGTCATGGCCGTCAGATACGCATCGGCGCTCGCACCCGTCGCGATGGTATAGATGCCGCGCTCGCCTGAGAAGATCGGCCAGAGCCGCCCTATACCCGTACCATTATAGTCGGAGCCATCGGAATGTTCCCCGTAGCCATCGTGATTGTAACGATACCAGTAACGGTTCCCGTTCACGACCTGGCTGATAGTGGAATCGATCACGGGCAACGACAGCGTGACATAGGGAGAATTGGCGGGCATATCCCCCTGGCGCACCAGTTCGAGAAAACCGGCATCGACAATCGAGCGTTCGTCATAGGTGCCGCCGCCGTTGGCAAGTGTCAGGTTATGCCCATCATTGGGATTAGCATCATCGTCGATACGCTCGAAGTAATAGCCTCCGCCGAGCGAACCGCTGGTCGTAAACGTCCAGTCGGGTACCATTGCCTGATAATAATCGGCATAGTTAAGGTAGCGCGCCTGGTTTACCGTATCGCCGTTGGTTCCGGCGATAGAGGCCGCGGCGACCAGCCCGGCAATTTCAGCCGCGATGGTCGATGGGCTGTAGCCACCGTTCTCCTCCCATCGTTCCTCACCGGTCCACGGACCATGTTCTACGATATAGTTCGCGGCGGGCTTGATATGATTCTGGTAGTTGGTATTGTCGGTAACGCCCAGTTTCCAGGCCAGGATGATGGGGAAAGCCTGCTCGTCCATCTGAATGCCGTTCCAGTATGGAACCCCGCTGACATAGCTATTCTGTGGGAAATGCCCATCCGACTGCTGCTGGCTGTTGAATGCCCATAGTAACGCACGCTTCGGATCGGCGGTATCACCCGCCAGGATCAATGCGCTGGCAAATTCATACATATCGCGTTCCCACACCAGGTGATAGCCACCTGCATCACTATCACCGTTCGACTCGCCCCACGGCGTACCCAGGCCGGCCACAAAAGCACCCGTCTGCTTATCCTGCGCCGCCTTGAGCGTGTTTGCCGCCAGATAATATTCCTGCTGGCGGGCCTGCTGTATCGCCTGGGTACTGCCAACCGCGGGCGGAATATTCAGACTGTTATCGAACGTATTCCACTGTGAGACGTAGGTGGCAAGCATATTCGAGTTATCGCCCAACGTGCCGTTCAGCGTCTGTTCGGCATTTGTCGTTGCGGAATTGCCACCACCATTCTGTCCGAATGAGAGGACGAGATTGAAGGTGACACTGGTAGTAGTCGTTAAATTGATTGTGCCACCATCGGACAGGTCTATTTGACCGGTCTGCGCGGTATTGCCGTTATTCGCGGCGCTATAAGTGTAGCTCATGCTATAGTCAGGACACATCTGGCTGCCACAGTTACTCGATCCTTTCAGATCTGTCCAGCCATCGTTCACGCCTACAAAGCCCGAACTGGTCATGCCGGATTGATAAGGGAACGATGCAGCGAGCGCGCTGGCGTAGTTGCCCGATGAATCCGTACTCACCAGCATGGTCCTGCCACCATAAACTTGCGTAGAGCTGCTGTTATTATTGCCGGCATCATGCATGGTCGGATTGTAGAGCACATACAACAGGTAGTTGGACAGATTGCCGGTCAGGGCCGTAAAGGTGGTCTGCTCGATGAGCGAGTTGCGAGCCGGATCGGTATAGATGGTCTCGATGATTTTATACTTGCCATTCTTCGCGGTATTGGTCGCCGTCCAGGCAAGCGAGTGATTATTGTAGAGCTGCACCTGGGAGGTCGTATCGGCCTTCTCTTCATCCACCCAGGTGTGACCACTATCGCCGATGAGAAACTGCAAATCGGTCGTATTGGGCGTATCGGCGGTCGGATAGAAGACCTCGCCGATGATGCCATTATAGCCGGTAAACCAGACATCGCTGGTTGTATTGGCTGCCGTCCCCAAAATGGTATTGTTGGAAGGAGTCCAGTCGGACGAAGCTCCTGGCCCTCCAGGAGCAGTACCACCCGCCAGCGCAGTTCCCGCGAACCTGGCAAACATGAGCATAAGAATGAACGTCACAGAAATCAGTTGCGTCGAACGCAGGCAAAGTTGGCGGTGCCGTGAGTAGAAATGCATGTGAAAGCCCTCCCTTTCACTTATCGAGTCCATTTAGCAATTGCTGGCAGGACAGAAGAGTAATGCCCCTCATCTTTATTGCTGTGCTACAAATCAAACAAATAAGCAATGGAGAAAGTGGAAATGACACACTACACACTTGATCTTCCAAATACATGGAACACTCTTAGATAGTGCAATAATCATGCCAGATAGCGTGTTACACACTTACTATTCATCATCAAAATACGAGCGGCTCGATCCATAAAACAGGCATACTGAATATTGTACGGTAGAGATTTCGCTTTTGTGACATTGAAGTATCGATAACATAAAATCGGCCCCTACGAGAGGTGAAACCACCGTAGGGGCCGATTCATCGGCCTCGCACCGGGCAATATCAAGTTTGCCCGGCACCTTTGACATGATCATTTTATGAACACGTCACCTGCCCGTACGGGCCTGTAATCGGCGTAAAACCGCATCCACGGTTACAGCGAACAACAGTACGATACCTTCTACCATCTCCGATACATCAGTTCCCTGGCTCAGCAGGGACAAGCCGTTTATCAGACCACCGATGATGAGTACGCCCAGTATAATGGCCCAGACGGAACCACGGCCACCAAAGAGGCTGACACCTCCGATGACGGCAGCAGCAATGGCGTTTAGCAGCAGGGTAGGATCGATTTGACTTGCCACGGAATTACCATATGAAGCCGCAACGATACCCCCTATAGCCGCAACAACTGAACACAATGTAAAAGCAGCAATTCGTATGCCTACCACATTGATACCGGCGCGGCGAGCAGCTTCGGCATTACCACCCACTGCATAAATATGGCGCCCAAAGGGAGTTTTCGTTAGAATGAGCCAGAATAATATGATCAATCCAACGAAAAGCGCCGTTGTGTATGGTACACCATGCTCGCTCTCAAGGACCCCGACTGCCACTACAGCCAGGACAGCAACTAATACAATCTGAGCAATCAGGCGAGTGGTTGACATCGTTCTCAGCCCGGCTCTCTTACGACTCACATAGCCGTAAATGACACCAACAGCATAGAGGATTACGCCTAAAGCAGGCAACCCAATACCCAGGCTATCCGGTAAAAAACTCTGGGAGCTGCCGGCGATAGCGTCAATAAAAGGATTTCTGATGGGAAGCGTTGCCTGGCCGTTTAACAGGTGCAGGAGCAGTCCGGCGTAGCCAATTGAACCTGCGAGCGTCACAATAAAGGAAGGCACGCGCAAGACCGCGACAAAGAATCCATTGATGAGACCAATCAGCGCACCTGCCACCAGCGCCGCCCCTATAGCAACCCAGGTGGGAGCGCCACTCCGCTCTGAAAGTATAGCCATGATGACAGCGCAAAGCACGCTGACAGAAGCAACCGAGAGATCAATCTCACCCAATAACAACACCAGAATGCTTCCCAGTCCGAGAATGGCAACAGCGCCAATCTGCGGTCCGACCAGGTTTGAGATATTCTCTGGATAAAGAAATACTCCGCCGGTGACAATGGCAAAATAGATGACGACGATCGCCAGCGTAATGATGACAGGTATAAATCCGAGATCACCGCGCAAGATTTGACCAAATGTCTGGCGCGGCGTATACGAAGGTACTTCAACCGCGGCAGCCGAGAATGACTGCTTGTCAGCGCCAAACGCATCTACCTGAGACGCCTCGGAAGGTTCCGGCGTCTGATTCTGCTCGATAATATCGCCCATGAGTTACCTCCCCTCTGAAGCGCCATTGCCGCCACTCGACATCAGTTCGCCAAATTCTGCGCCCGTGATGGCGGCGACAACCTGCTCAGAAGTCGTATTTTTTACATCAAAGGTTGCAACGCGCTTGCCCAGGCGCAGGACAATGACCCGGTCGGCAACCTCGAACACATCGGCCAGGTTATGGGAAATGACCACCACTCCCAGGCCCTGATCGCGCAGCCGCAGGATCAAGTTAAGTACCTGGCGCGTCTGCGCTACACCGAGAGCAGCCGTTGGCTCGTCCAGCAGCACTACTTTGGCTTTACGCAGCAACGATTTAGCCACCGCGATAGACTGTCGCTGGCCACCCGAAAGCGAGGCCACCAGCGAACGAATGGATGGAAGCTTGACGTCCAGAGTACGTAAAACCTCCAGCGTCTTTTTTTCCATAGGGACTTCCGAGAGTGATCTCCATGGAGAGAGTTCTTCATGACCTAAGAAGAGATTTGAGACGACATCCAGGTTATCACACAGCGCGAGGTCCTGATAGACCGTCTCAATGCCCAGCCGATTGGCGGTCTGGGGGTTGGTTATTTTGACTTCCGTACCATTTACAAAAATCTCCCCACTATCCGCAGGACCAACACCTGCGATGGCCTTAACAAGCGTCGATTTACCCGCGCCGTTATCACCAACCAGAGCAACGACTTCACCCGCGTAGACCTCAAAATCGACACCACCAAGGGCACGTACAGCGCCAAAACTTTTGGTGATGCCGCGCATCTGCAGGATGGGCGTACCACGCGACGTGGAAAATGAGGTTGACCCAACCGAAGGTGTAATACTATCGGCCATCTGGCCCTCCTTGTAAATAAGAGTTGAACTTGATTCCGCTTTGCCAGATACGATGTTATGGCATGATTCAAATGCATTTGACACGGCCAACCGTGTCATTTTGAGCGGAGCGAAGAATCTCGGTGCCGGGCGAGATAAATTCTTCCCCTCGTTCCTCAGTGCTTCGGCTCATTTCGCTCAGAATGACACGGTTGGCGTGTTGAACCCGTCAAGCACTCTTTCGTGAAAATTGAACCTTGCCCAAGTTAAACAAAGTATATCACATCACCGCGAAATACCTGTTTTTTTGCATGAACCAGATACTTGAAAGAGGTATCTCCATTCATAGAACAGCCTCAAAAGGGGCCCTACTATGATAGGGCGCTGTTTGGCCTCTATCATAATAGGGATGGGCAGTCATATCATGGAGACATGCTGCCTCTGACTCTGATACCCAGCTAGCAGATACCGCCCGTTCCGGCAGGCAGACCCGCGCAGAGTTGGTCTTTGGTCACGAAACCATCGGCGATAACTGTAGAAGCGATGTTGGTTTTATCAACAGCCACCGGCGTCTCAAGCACAGACGGAATGTTAGCGCCACCTGTTTGGGGAATGGTCGTCTGACCATTGACGATGGTAGAAGTATCGGTGCCATTGCTGATCGCAGCCACGAGTTGAGCAGTCGCCATGGCCTCTTTGTTGATAGCCTTGTAGACGGTCATGGCCTGGTTGCCCTCAAGAATGTTTTGCAGACCGGCAACGGTTGCATCCTGACCGGTAACCAGCACTTTCCCGTTCAGCTTCACAGCCTTAAGTGCGGCGATAACCGTACCCGCCATACCGTCATTGGCGACATATGCGATCTGGATGTTGTTCTGAGTCTGTACCAGCGCAGCCTGCATCTCGGTTTCGGCAGTTGGATTGTCCCAGTTTGGCGTGTACTTCTCGTACACCTTCTTCAGTGCGCCACTGGCAATCAGCGGATCAAGGATATTATGAGCGCCCTTAGCAAACAGGAGTGCGTTGTTGTCGGTCTGCGCGCCATCGATCATCACGAGGTTGTTATGGCCCGGAGACACATAACTCTTGTAGTGATCGGCAATATACTGGCCCTGTAGCTCGCCAACCTTGACGTTGTCGAACGAGACATAGTAGTTGAGGTCGTTGCTATAGATCAGGCGGTCGTAAGCAATTACCGGTACGCTCTTCACCTTCGCCGCCGACACTATCGCAGCCGCTCCGACACTATCGGATGGAGCAACTACCAGAATGCAATCGCCTTTTGTCAGATCAGCCTGCGCCTGCGTCATCTGGGTGCTTGCGCTACCCTGGGCATTGTTATAGTCTACGGAAGCGCCGGGAAGCTGTTGTTTGATATCGTTGATCAGGTATGGCCTGTCATAGGTATCCCAGCGAGCCGAGGTGGCCGTCTCGGGCAAGAGCACGCCAATCTTCTTGCATCCTTTCCCATTGGTTACGGTAGTGCTGCCACTACCACTGCCGCTACCGCTACCACCGTTATTGGCGCTGCCGCAGGCCGCGAACAAAACGCTGAATAGAACCAGTCCAGCAAGCGCGGCAAACATTTTATTTCGCCGCCCAAATAAGTTCATCATAAACTCGTCCTTTCCTTCCTCGCTGCATCTTCGCAGGCCTCCCACGTCGAAAACCTGCATGCAAAAGATGCACATGATATGACCGGAATGGTCATGATACAACACAATAGTTGACCGGAAACCAGGTCTCCTTTCGCAATAATCGTGTGAATAAAGCCTCCTTTCTGACTCCGGGTAATCTTAAAGAAGCTAGCCAACTCCGACCGGAGCAGGTTTTGCACTTTCCTCCGGCTGGCTGGCAGCCTCCTCACGTGCTACAAGCACACGCTCCCAGGCCTTGAAAAACGGATAATATAGAAGAGCGGAGACAGCAAGATCGAAGAACTGGAGCAGGCTTCCTCTAATGTCGCCTCCAGTCGCTACGAACCCGCTGAGTCCGATGGGAACGGTAAAGGGTTGCAACACCACCGGCACATGCACCAGCCCGACAGTAAACACGAAATAGTTAATAGTGACAATGATTACCGGCACAAATACAAATGGTATCATCATGATCGGGTTGAGCGCCATGGGCACACCAAATGTCACCGGTTCATTGATATTGAAAATCGCCGGCCCCAGCGCGACTTTGCCCACAGTGCGCAATTGGGCCGAACGCGAGCGCAGCATATAAACGACCAGCGGCCAGGTCGCGCCCGAACCTCCTAAGTGCGCAAATATATGGAAGAATGGCTCGGTCACAATCCCATGTCCATGATTTACCGCGTTATTCGTCAACGTCGCCAGCCAGAATGGCAACGCTATGGCCGTTACTACATTCATGCCGTGAATGCCTACCGACCACAGCAACATCATCAAGACAATCTCTATTAAGGCCGCCGGATAGCTATCCTGAACCAGTATCAGTGGCTGAAATATGCGCTCGAGCAGGATCGGAATCGTCAGTTGATGAAGATGCCCATCCGTTCCTACAAAAGTATGCGAGCTGACAAACCACTCTAGCGCCCAGATAAACGTCAGCAATAGCACAGCCGGCACCAGGGCCTCGAATGCGCGTGTGACGTTGGGCGGTACGCTTTTCGGCAAGCGGATCGTAAAGCGCGACCCACGGAAGCGCCGTACCACCTCGGTCGTCAAAATGCCGACTAATATACCAACCAGCAATCCCTCGCCACCCAGGTACGGCAGAATGTCGCCCAGACTGAGTGTTGTCAAGTCGCGTACCGGCATGCTTGCCACCAGGAACAAGACCATTGCCAGCACACCAGGTTGCACCGGCTCAGTACGACGGTACTGTGCCAGGCTATATGCGACGCCAAAGGATAGGAACAATGCCATCAGCCCGAATGAAAGCTGAAATGGTACGAGTACCTGGCTCTGGTAGGGCGCGATCAGGTTAGCCAGCGCCTGGATCGGTGGATTCGCTATTATAAGGAACAGGCTACCGGCGAGTATCAAGGGCAGCGTAAAAATAATGAAAGCGTCGCGCACGGCCTGCAAGTAAACGTTACTTGCCAGTGCGCCAAGCGGCGGAACCAGGTAGCGTTCGACCCAGTCGCTGCCACGCTCAATCATCATGCTCATGCTTCCTGCTTTCCTTCCTGCTTACTCGCCAGCAGGTGCAGTACCTGTTCAAGCACTGCCTGCCCATTCATCGTCGCATAATGAAAAGGCTCAATCATCGCCACCGGCTTGCCTACCGATTGCGCCAGCTTCTCGATACCTTTGCGCAAATGTCGAATCTGTGGCGCGATCAACACAACATCACATTCTTCCACTTTCGCCGCGTACTCACCAGCGCTCAACGCCTCAACTGTCAATTCGTACTTTCGCGCCACGGCTGCCGCAAGCATGCTCTCCACCAGTAAGCTGGTGGACATTCCCCAGCTGCATACAATCAAAACCCGTATCATGACAACTCCCCCTCACGGGTTCCGAATATCACGTTCCCGCCTGGAAGTTGTGCTATGCAGCCTTCCATAAAACCGATTTTCGAAACCATCTGGGTACACTTATATACATTGCAATAATCATGCCAAAATCTGTGCTACACACATAGCACACTTTGAGGAAAACCGAGCAGGAATGCTATCATACAGTTTGACAAACTACTCCGGCAATGAACGTGGAGCTGATCATGAATTTTCACTACCAAAATCGGTAAGCACCCTACACCGGATTGATGCTGAAGATATCTACCTGCCTGAGAATCCCAACAATATTATACGCCTCTTCATCAGGCAAAGGACGCGCTATCTGCGCGCTCAGAATCTGTAGAGCGCGGCGGCAGATACTCAATTCGCGCGCAAACTGCTGTTCCACCTGGATACGAACCGTCTCGCTGACCAGCATTCCCTGTAGCTGGGTTCCACGTTCCAGGATACACGCCAGGTGCAGTATCAATCCCGCGAGCACATCGATATCGAATGTTTCACCCACCTCGACCTCGATCAGTTCGATCATGCGCTCGATCAGTGGCATCGCTTTGACAGGATTGAGAAATAGGAGTTGCTGGCTGAGCGTAAATGAGATCTCACGCAATAAGTCGCTGCGCTGCGTAAACGCGGGCGTGCTTCCGATCACGCCAGAATCGTGTGCTGTCGTAGTGGTATAGCCATTTACCTTTTCCTCTGGCGGCTGGATGAGGGCAGGATCAATCAATGTATCACCGAGCAGCGTCCGCAGCCGGGCAACCCCATCCCCAAAAAGGAAATCAGTCAGGGCGATATAAGGATAACTTTCCAGGTGCGGATTGATCGTCCCCACAACCGCGACAACGCTACGATCTCCCACCAGGCGCTGCACATCCGTCTCCGTCTTACTTGAAAGACTGATGTCCATACAGATAACCTCTACCCCCTGTTCTCGCAGTCCTGGCAGGCGCTCTTCTATCAATTCCGCTATCTTGGTTGCGCTACCGAAGCCTGTCAGACACACCGAGAGAATGACGCGCGGCGTCTTATCCTGGATAAAGCGAGCATCTCCCGATCCATTTTGATAAGATAGCTCTCTCAGAGGAGCCGATTCCTGCCTTCTAGCAATCGATGATTCATTGCCGCCAGTGCTATTGATGGAGCGCGGCAGCGTGAGACTCGACGCCAGTTCATCGAGCGTCAGATGGCCGGAACGCTGCGCGCGGCGCACTGCCTCAACTACCAGTGGAGCGGAAACATTAGCGATAGTACGAACCTGGACGCCTGTCTGCCTTGTTACCAGTTCGCCCAGGGACAACAATGAGCTAAAATCAACCAGCAGCAGGACTCCACCACCCTGATCGGCAACCCGCACCCAATGTACAACCTGGCTCAGCAATTCATCCGGCGACTGCTCCAGCGTCAGTTCTACCCAGCGTACCAGGCTCACACCAACCAGGGTATTCGCCAGTTCCGCCAGGCCCGCGGCGATGCCGTGACCATGGGCCGCCACCACGATACCCACTGTTGCTTGCCCGCTGCTCAATAACGCATCGGCATTCGCCAGCAGCACGGCCAGCACATCTGTTTCGCTTTCTGGTAGGGATACTCCGAGCGAGGAACGAAATTGTAACAGGGCCGCGCGAGCAACCTCGTACTCGATTGGATAGGTGCGACGCACGGACTGAATCGATAATCCCGCAATTTGTCGCCCGTTCGCCATATGTTCCAGCGTACTGGTCAGGTGCATTGCCAGCACCAGGGCCAGCTTTTCTGGAAAGGTGCGCGCCAGTTGCTCTTCCGCGAACTGTACGATGCGACGACTGATTAACGCGATACGCTCATCAATCAAATTGGCAGCCGCATCCTGCCATTCCTTCGTAACTTCATGGGCAAAACGCTGGAAGTAGTGCTGAATATCGAGATGTAACAGCCGGTTAATTTCGCTTTCCAGTAGTCCGCTGTTCCTTAAGCGGTTGAGGTCCGCGCTGATGGTATCATACAGGTCGGAAGCCGATTCGGGCAGGCTATCAAGGCTCAGGCCCGTCGGCGTAAAGATATGCGTAGCCTCTAACAGGTGCAGGACCGATTCAAGGCCGCGCTGCAGTTCAGCCGTGCGCAGCAGGCCACGCCGTACATGGTCTGGCAAGACGCCTAGATGTATATTCAATTCGGGTAGGTTTTGGGTGCGATACTCCAGGTAAGCCCTGGCGCATGTGAGCTGCACATCGGTGCGCAGCTGACCAATATTGCCGGGACACTCATAAAGCAGCAGCGCCCTTAACACCTGCGGTTCGACATGGATGTTCGTTCCAATGCTGCTGCATTCAGTTGTAAAGAAAGCCCGAATCAACTCGTAGCGTTCCATCATGGTGCGCTCGTGCAGGCCGGGCAGGTTGATGGTCATGGGAATGCGCCGCCGGAATGTCGGCAGCAGCGCTGTCGCGGGGTCTTCTGTCGTCGCGGCCAGCAATAGCAGTGAGGATTGGCGTTCACGCACATCTCCCAGGCGCCGGAAGCGCTCGCGATCCATCAGGTAAAACAGCATCTCCTGGCCTTCGGGCGGCAGGCGATGTACCTCATCGAGGAAAAGGATGCCCCTATGCGCCTGCTCGACCAGTCCTTCGCGGTCACGGTCGGCGCCGGTATAGGCCCCACGCATAACGCCGAAAAGGTGCGCCATCAGCAATTGTGAATTACCAGCATAGTCGGCACAATTGAAGCTGATGAACGGAGCATCGGGAGGCAGCGCTTTGAGCTCAAGCGCGAAGGAATGCATCAGACGGGCAAAGGTCGTTTTGCCAACACCACTTGGACCGCACAGCAGGGTATGCAAACCTCGCGGAGGATAGAGCATCGCGGCCTTCGCCTGCTGTACCGCAACCTTCAACCCTCCCGCGGCGCCAATCAATGTATCGAAGCTGGTAACCACGGCCCCCGTCTGAACCGAGGCCGCGATAGCAGGAGGTTTCCCAGGCTCATGTGTGACTTTCAGTGGCGAAATGCCAACGAAACGCGAGGAGTTGTAGCTTTCGTCTGAAACCGGGGTGGGAGCATATTCATCAGGAAGTTCTAATTGTGTGCCACGCCTGATGCCATTCTCACTATTTCCATTGTGCCCGCCTGGCTCGAAACCGGCAAAAGGCGTCTTGACCGTGAACAGCACGGGACGACCGGGGATACGCTCGACCATCCCTTCTTGCACCAGCAAATTGAGGTCACGGCTGGCATTTGTACGATCTACATGAGCTTGCTGGGCTACTTCTTCCGCGCTGAAGCCTGTATGACGACGCAAAACACTACTTTGTGCCGGTCGCTGTGCGCACAAGGATCGCAATGCCTCGTATACACGATCTTTGCGGAGCACGCAACGACTCCTTCCAGGAGCAATACACTGCTACCTTGTGTTCAGTGTAGCATACTCATACGTTGGGGGCAAGAGAAAAAAACGCCAATCTGCGCTGATCAGATAACTACATCGTTTTATACTACGCATGCAATCGGAGCAATATCACCGCCGTGAGCCTTTCACCAGCTTTTTTCAGTTGACGGAAACTCTATTTTTTCAGCTCAACTGAGTTTCATCTGCTTTTGATATTACCGTAACAGTTTAGAGTGAGGCCGCTCCATGTGCTTTTCGGCAGCAATCCGCAAGAGCATGGTATACTCTTTAATGGTTCTACGAGAAGGTTTTTCATAGAGAGGAACACATCCATGGAACATTGGATTTGCCAGACATGCGGAACGCAGTTTCCACAAAGCCAGGCGCCCCCATCAGGATGCCCTATCTGCCAGGACGAGCGCCAGTACATTGGACACGATGGGCAGCAATGGACAACTATGGCACAGTTGCGCGCCGCTGGATTCCATAACATCTTTAAAGAACACGAACCGGGGCTGCTCGGCATCGGGACGGAGCCGAAGTTTGCCATTGGACAACGCGCCCTGCTGGTACAGACCTCAAAAGGCAACCAGAAACATCTGACATGCCGGATTTGCGTACATTTTCATCGTCAAAACAAATATCCTACGGAATATTTAAATTATTGACAAATGATATCTCATCAACTATTCTCTCTAGGGGGATTACTAAAATTGTACTTCTCCGTATCCCGATCGTTTTCGCAGAGATGCTTACACCCGCAGTAACTTTCTCTTTTGCTTGATGCGATTCTTTCGTGGGGGAGCGAAAGAGATGTAGAGAAAGGAAACAAAATGATGATAGTGCCAGCAAAAGCTAGAGTCGTTCGCAGTGTTCAGGTGGCTATTCTGTCAGTATGTGTGCTGCTGGGCCTGCTCGGATTAGGAAGTCCATTGGCCCTGGCCATGCCAACAAAAAGCGGAGCGGAGCAGTGGTCTTTCAAGACAGGTAACTATGTATCCTCCTCACCTGCAGTAGTCAATGGCGTTGTGTATGTCGGGTCAGCAGACGATAATGTTTACGCGCTGGATGCTGCTACCGGCGCACAGATCTGGGCCTTCAAGACGGGTGGCCCAATTTATCAATCTTCTCCGGCAGTCGTCAACGGCGTCGTCTATATTGGCTCATATGATCACAATGTGTATGCGCTGGACGCCACAAGCGGAACCGTAATTTGGACGTTCCCGACCGGCTCAATTATTGGCTCCTCTCCAACAGTCGTCAACGGCGTCGTTTATATCGGCTCAGACGATCATAATATTTACGCGCTAGACGCCTCGACTGGAACTGAAATATGGAGCTACAAGACAGGTTCATATGTGGTATCTTCCCCTACTGTGGATAACGGCCTGCTCTTTGTCGGCTCAGGTGATGACAACGTCTATGCTCTCGATGCTGCTACAGGCACACAGGTGTGGACTTTCGCAACGGGTGGACCTGTTGTATCTTCCCCGGCAGTAGCCAACGGTATCGTTTATATTGGCTCAAATGATGACAACGTCTACGCCATCAATGAAGCCAGCGGTGCCGAAACCTGGGCTTTCAAAACAGGTGGGTCTGTTCAATCTTCACCTGCTATAGTCAATAATGCGGTCTATATCGGCTCGAATGACCACAAAATCTACTCTATTGATGCCATTGCTGGAACCGAAATTCGGGCTTTTGCGACAGGGGGTATTGTGATCGCCAAACCGGCAGTGGTCAACGGCAGCATCTATGTTGGCTCAGAAGATCACAAGGTCTATGACATTAAGGTGAAGACCGGCAAAAAGAAGTGGGCTTTCAAGACGGGCGGTCCTGTTGAATCCTCACCAGCAGTAGTGAACGGGACAGTCTATATTGGCTCGAATGATGATAACGTCTATGCGCTCCAGGCGTAGTATAGTACTACTCTTCCACCTGAGCCGACCTCAGTCTCTTTACCATGCCTGTACGCCGTTTCGTCTCAAGCCGGCGCACGCGGCTGGCTGGCGTAGGCCGTGTTGCTGTGCGCGGCTTCACGACACGCTGCCGCTCTTCAAGGCGTTCGGCCATACGCTCAAAAGCCATTTCACGGTTGGCATGTTGCGAGCGGCGTTCAGTAGCTGTCACCACGATGCCGGTTGGACGATGGGTCAGGCGGACGCCCGTCTCAACCTTATTGCGGTGCTGGCCACCGGGTCCGCCGGCAATAAAGTATTCTCTATTGCAATCGCGTTCCAATGATGCGCGGTCGGTCGGATACGTCTCAACCATGATTATTCATTCCCTCGTATATATCCATAAAATCTATCATTTTCCCTTGAAACGTTTTCTGTCATAAAATCGTGTAATCCCAAGAATTACTGAGAGGCGAAAACTTATACAGTTTCAAGCAATACGAAGCTGAAAGTTAAGCATAATCTCAGCATTGCGGCATTGCTTACTGATAGTAGTGTCGCACATTGAGAGTGGCTATCTCGAGTAGCTACATGCGAGGGCCAGCACCAGTTGCTTTGGTGCTGGCCCTCGCATATGAAGATCGCCTCTCGCAATGTGCATAACCTGATCATAGTATCGAAACCGCAGAGGCAGCTATTTTATTCCTTTTCAAGCGCGGCGGAACTTACAAGCTCCGTCCTAATACGGGGATTTCCCGCCGGATCTCAAACCGCAACAACTTATGCGCCTTGCGAATAGCCGCTTCCACCTCGACAGGAGTATCGCCGCGCGCAAAGATGAAGCCGAGATAACTGGCTCCTTCTGGTAAGGGCATGAGAGGATAGTTCAACTTTGCGGTAATCTCAACGCCGGTAATGAGCGGCACTTTCTCAGCTTCTTCAACACCATGCACGCCCTTGAGTATGCCGGCAGAAGGAATCGGGATCATCATTACGCCCGCGGCGTGTTGATCGCGTTCAACGTTGGTAATTTTCTCACCGATAGCGTGACGCAGGATCAGTTCTTCCAGGCACATACCAGAGCTAAATTCCAGGATGGTCGAACACAATCCACCGATGGAACGTCCAGCAATCTCCAGCATCCAGGGACCCTGCTCGTTGACACGCAACTCGGCATGTACCGGCCCCTCGCGCAATTCAAGCGATGCCGCCGCAATGGATACACAGCGCGCAATCTCCGCCTGTACCCTGGCAGGCAGGCGCGAGGGCGTCACATAGATGGTCTCTTCAAAGAAAGGGCCATCCAATGGATCGGGCTTATCGAAGAGCGCCAGCACCTTCAATTGTCCATATGTCAGGATGCCTTCCAGGGCAACTTCAAAGCCGGGGATAAAGTCCTCTACCAGAAAAGAGGTTTCATAGGCCGAATTGCCCTCGGCAACCAGAATGCGCTTGAGACGATGGAAGGCTGCGATGAATTCATCAACATTGTTGGCACGTATCACTCCCCGGCTGCCCGAAAGACGCAGCGGTTTTAAGACACATGGATAGCTTACCTGACCGGCAATCCAGGCGGGATCATCACCCAGCGAAAATGGCCGGAAAACAGGGCAGGGAGCGCCACCCGCCGACATCAATGTGCGCATCAGCAGTTTATCGCGGGCCGCCTCTGCTGCTTTTGGCGAGTTGCAGGGCAACCCCAGGGCCGCGCTGGCAAGTGCCGCCAGTTCAGTTGCGCTATCATCGACCGAAAGAATGGCCGCGAGCGGATGTTCCTGCGCAAACTCGACAATGGTTTGAACCGACGCTTCGGGATCGGCAAAATCGATGCCCAGCGGAACGTGCCAGTAATCGGCGAGCGTTTCTGGAAGATCAATGCCCACCACAACCTCAAGATTCAGATCCCTGGCGGCATGTAAAAAAGCTCCAGCCCGGTAGGTGGCAGGAGACATCAACAGCAATACCCGCTGAGGAATATTCTCTTTTGTTCTATTCATGGCTCTTTATCTTGTTTCACTTCCACGACATACCCCCGGGACTTCAAGGCCTCCGCAAGCCGGAGCAGGCGGTCATCACCATATACCGTCCAGAACAATTCTGGACCTTTCCAATGACACTCATAATTACCCTGCCATTGCAGATGATGCACCTTTCCCTGAAAATGCCAGGGACTACCTGCCGGTCGCCTGCTATTGAAACCAAGTCCTGCTCCATCAATGCTCACAAAATCTCTACTTTGGAACAGAATTTTCATTTTGTCTCTCGTGCGGTAAAGTATACAAATAATGAGCTACTACATCCCATTGTATCACAAGAGGTTTCATGGTGCAGCAAAATTCAAGCTCTATATGACCTTCGGTTCAGGCCCCTGGCGAAGCCAAAGAGGGATACCTATGCCAGCAATTCCTCCTGTATATCAATCTCTGGTTCAGTTACCGATTCAACCCAATAACCTTTTCCTTCTGCCTCAATAATAAAAGCCTGGACAATTGAACGATCTTCACTGAGTCTATCAAATGAGGAGACGACAATTACATCAAATGCATGTTCCTCCAGTGCCTGCCTGAGTTTTAAAAACTCGACCCTCTCAGAAATTGCGCCGGTAGCTATCTCCTGGAAAACAGCCACAATTGCATAGCCATGCTTCTTACAGTATTGAGTATTCAAATCAATTTGCGATGTCAGAGAACCGGATTCATATGCTAATGGAAAGCCATCAGCCCTGGCATAAATCGCCGCCTTTTTCGGTATATCTTTGCTCTTCATAGTGTCTTACCTCCCTGGCATTCCATTGTACGAATTGATGACGTGAGAGTATATACCGGTATACGGTGTTTCAAGCCTTATGGACTATTCTTTTTCCGAGAAATAAGCAGGCAGGAGCTTTTTCCTTGACACAAGGAGCCATCATCCCTTACACTCGTGCTGGCGTAATCATCTTAGTAAGCGCAAATATGAATGTTCACAACCAGATGCGGTAATAAGGGATGTCGAGTTCACCATCCCCGTAGGGACAGCGCCTGGTGCCTGTCCTGAGCCTTGATGAGGGCAGGCACCAGGCGCTGTCCCTATTTGATGCCGGTCAACAGTGATAGAAGTAAGAGGTAACGATATTTTTTAAAGAAAGCAGGAAATTTATGCCAACACTGGTATTCTTACTCGATGTCGATAACACGCTGATCGATAACGATAAAGTGAAAGAGGATTTCAGCACACATCTTGAAGTGGAGCTAGGGCCGAAATTAGCTGCCCGCTTCTGGGAACTCTATGAAGCGGTGCGTAAAGAAAGGAGCGTCGTCGACATACCCCTCACTTTTCGCCGGCTGCGTGAAGAAATCCCGCTTTCCGAACTGGACGAGCAGACCTTTCTTCACGCGGAATCGATCTTTGACAACTACCCATTCTATAATGCCCTGTATCCTCATACCCTCGAAACGCTACAGCATCTTCGCTCGATGGGACTGACGGTCATTGTCTCCGATGGCGATCAATTCTTTCAGTCCGAGAAGATTTTTCGCAGCGATCTGGCAGAAAGTGTGGAGGGCCGCGTTCTGATCTATACGCACAAGCAACAGCACCTGGAAGAGATTCTCCAGAAGTATCCTGCCGATCACTACGTCATGATTGATGATAAGCCGGATATCCTGGTTGACTCCAAGGCCCTTATGGGTAAGAAATTGACGACGGTATTCGTTGAACAGGGACACTATGCGAAACAGGTGCCGGACAACTTTAGTCCTGACATTCACGTATTACATATCGGCGACCTGAGAAACTTTACTATGGAGCAATTTCTGAAATCGTAACAACGCAATACAAAAGAGGAAGGAAACCTACAATCGATGCGATATCACTTACGAGAACGCGCATGGAGCCTGACAGAGGCATTTGTCATTCGCGACGATGCCGGCAATCCCGTCTTTGAGGTGCGCGGCAAATTTTTCCACATCGGCGATGACCTGGTGATGTTCGATCGCTATACCGGCCAGGAACTGGTGCATATCAAACAGCGCATCCTGTCGCTTCTGCCGCACTACCAGATCTATCGCAACGGCCAGCTGTGGGCCGATGTACACGAGCAATTCCGCTTTTTTGGCGAGCGTTTCAAGGTGGAGGGAGAAAACGGCATCGTGTTCCACGTCGATGGCGATATATGGCGTTGGAATTTCACTGTGAGCGATGATCAAGGCAATTTGCTAGCGCAGATTGGTCGCCAGTTCTCGCTCTTCCGCGACAGCTACGCCGTTGATGTCGCCCCCAACGTCGATGCACCGTTTATCCTCGCACTGGCAATCGTGATCGAGATGGTGAAAGAGCATCACGAGCGAGACCGCCATTAAAAACTTGCCGGGCCGCCAATGAGTGTGGTCCGGCATTACCCTCAACCACCAGCCTGCATCCATGCGGGTTTCAATTCAGCAATCCGTTCATAAATCACGCAGGACGGATCATGCGCGCCCGGCAAATATCCCACACTTACCAGAAACTCACGCACAATCTCGCCACCGGTAAAGACAAACGTTTTCTTGAACAGCTTTTGCCACTCTGCCATCGTTTTTGGATGATGCTGATCCAGCCACGCAGCGAACGATCCATATTCTTCACACAGCGTTTGCAGCCTGCGCGCATTTTCAATCACCGCGTTTATTTTCAAACGATTGCGTATGATATTCGCATCGGCCAGGAGCCGCGCTACATCTTTCTCACCATATGCTGCCACACGATCAATATCGAAACCATCAAATGCCCGGTGAAAGGCATCCTTTTTCTTCAGGATGGTAAGCCAGGAGAGGCCTGCCTGGTTGATCTCTAATGCCAGGCGCTCGAACAAAGTGGCGTCGTCACGCAACGGGAAGCCATATTCAGTATCATGATAGGATTTGTGCAGGGGATTCAGTTGCGCTGCTTCACAGTAACTCGTTGCCATAATAAATATGCTCTTTCCTTTTCATACAACCTGGCCGGGATCAGTATTGCCTCCGCATATTACCACACCAACTCGCTCGCCCGGTGCCGGTTGGTAGGCTCCACTGATTAGCGCGGCAGCGGCGGTTGCTCCTCCTGGCTCCGCCACAAGCCGCAGGTCGTTCCACAGGACGCGCTGAGCTGCCCGGATGCTCTCGTCTTGAACAACGACAACGCGATCAACATAGCGTTTCACATAATCAAACGCCAACGTTCCGACACGCCTGGCCCCTAAAGAATCCGCGGCTACCCCTCCCACATTGAAATCGACCGGTTCTCCTGCTTGAAGCGCGGCTGCCATGCTCGCCGCAGATATCGGCTCTACACCAATAACGCGCACATTGCCCTCGAACCAGGCCGCTACACCCGCAATGAGACCTCCTCCACCCACTGCTACCAGGACCGTATCAAGATTGGGAACCTGTCGCGCAAATTCACACCCAAGTGTACCTTGACCAGCAACAACTTCGGGCTGGTCATAGGCATGAATCACCAGCGCACCCGTCTCGACTGCACGTGCCTGGCTTGCCAGCAATGCCTCGGCATAGGTCGCTCCTACCAGATATACCTGCGCTCCATAATCCCCCAGGCGCTGCACTTTTACAGGGGGACACACTTCCGGCACAAATATTTCTGCGCGATATCCCAACTGCCTTGCAGCGTAGGCGACAGCTACACCATGATTGCCGCCGGATGCAGCAATTACACCCACTTCCGGGACTTCATGACTCAGGATACGATTGAATGCTCCGCGTGGCTTAAATGACCCGGTATGCTGGAGTTGTTCAAGTTTCAACACCACGTGTGCATCGAGTCCCCATGCTCCTGCTTCAAGATGCATAATCGGTGTTGTTCGTACATAGCCTGCTATTCGTTCATGAGCATCTTTGATTTCAGTACGCATATCATTTCCTTCACAATTTTCATATCGGCCCATACTTTTTTTCTCCAAACCTTTCTACCAGAATATCACATGAATATTCAGGCCAATGATCAAATGCAGGCTTTCAAGGATTGGAACACCTTTTGTCTTCTCGTAACAATTTTTGACTTTCTTTGTCTATCTAGTACAATGTGAGAAAAACACATCACCTGGAAGATGGAAAGGAAGGATAGACAACTCATGACCACCACACCCGAACACGAAAGACTTCAGCAAACAGAGCAGCACAGCGTTTACTGGACGCGCTGGGGACCATATGTCAGCGAACGTGCCTGGGGAACGGTACGTGAAGATTATAGCCCGGATGGCACGGCCTGGGATTATTTCCCGCACGATCAAGCTCGCTCGAAAGCCTATCGCTGGGGAGAAGACGGGCTGGCCGGCATCTGCGACCGCCACCAGTATATCTGTTTAGCCCTGGCACTCTGGAACGGGCAAGACCCCATTCTCAAAGAGCGCCTGTTTGGCTTAAGCGGCCCGGAAGGCAACCACGGCGAAGATGTCAAAGAATATTACTATTATCTCGACAACACGCCTACTCATAGCTATATGAAATACCTGTATAAATATCCGCAGGCCGCCTATCCCTACGCACAACTGGTCGAAGAAAACAGGCGCCGGGATCGCGCTATGCCCGAATATGAATTGATTGATACCGGCATTTTCGACGAGGATCGCTATTTCGATATCTTTGTTGAATATGCCAAAGCCGGCCCCGAAGATATATTGATCCGTTACACCATCATCAATCGCGGCCCGGATACTGCCACACTTGATCTGCTGCCAACGCTCTGGTTTCGCAATACGTGGTCGTGGGAAATTAACGCGCCTCGTCCTTCACTCAGCCACTATCATCCACCGCTCTTGATGGAGTCATACTGCGTGGTGAAGACCGAGCATGAATACTATGGAAAACGCTGGCTGTACTGTGATGAAACGCCCCCGCTCCTTTTCACCGAGAACGAAACCAATAACCAGCGGCTCTACGGCACTCCGAACGCCAGCCCCTACGTCAAAGACAGCATTAACGATTACATCGTGCATGGCAAGCAGGACGCCATCAATCCGGCTGAAACAGGTACCAAGGTAGCGGCCCATTATCACCTCACCCTGGCTCCTGGTGAAACACGCATCGTAAAGATGCGCTTTGCTGAAGCGCATCCAGAAGATTTTCTGCCGTTTGATGATACCTTTGAAAACATGTTCACGCAGGCCCAGCGTGAGGCCGACGAGTTTTATGGTACGATCATTCCTGATAGTCTCTCAGATGACGCAAAGCGCGTTGTGCGGCAGGCTTTCGCCGGCATGTTGTGGAGCAAACAGTTCTACTACTATGATGTCAAAACCTGGCTCACGGGCGATCCCGCTCAGCCACCTCCGCCGCCACAACGCCTCCATGGACGCAATCACGATTGGACACACCTCTATAACTCCGATGTGATCTCAATGCCCGATAAATGGGAATACCCATGGTATGCTTCCTGGGACCTGGCTTTCCACTGCACCACGCTCTCGCTCATCGATCCTGCCTACGCGAAAGACCTGCTCATCCTGTTTCTACGCGAGTGGTACATGCACCCCAACGGCCAGATACCGGCTTATGAATGGGCTTTCAGCGATGTGAACCCGCCCGTACATGCCTGGGCGACCTATCATGTCTATATGATCGAGAAGCATGCGACCGGCAAAGGAGATCGCGATTTCCTGGAAAAGGTCTTCCAGAAGCTGCTGCTGAACTTTACCTGGTGGGTGAACCGCAAGGACTACGAGGGCCAGAATGTCTTCCAGGGCGGTTTCCTGGGCCTGGATAATATAGGAGTCTTTGATCGCAACACCATGTTGCCTAATGGCAGTCACCTGGAACAATCTGATGGCACCAGCTGGATGGCTATGTACTGCCTGAACATGCTCACGATTGCCCTTGAACTGGCAAAGGAGAATCGCGCCTATAGTGATATCGCCAGCAAATTCTTTGAGCATTTTGTCTACATCGCTCATGCCATGAATGATATGGGGACAGATGGTATCGAACTGTGGAACGTGGAGGACGGTTTCTATTACGATGTCCTGCACAGCAAGGACGGAATGAAACTACCGCTTCGGGTGCGTTCAATGGTTGGCCTGATCCCATTGTTTGCCATTTGTATCCTCGAATCAGACCTCATCGATCAACTGCCCAGTTTTAAAAAGCGCATGGAGTGGTTCATCAACAATTGGGAAGATATTAACAACCATGTCGAGCAAGTAGCGGGCGATGAACACGGCCAGCATATGTTGCTAGCCATCGTGAACAGGGACAAGCTGCCACGCATCCTGAAAGTGATGCTCGACGAGGCGGAATTCCTTTCAGAATATGGATTGCGCTCCGTTTCGCGCTATCACAAGGATCATCCTTACTCGCTCGCGCTGGATGACACGATCCACACCATCGATTATGAACCTGCCGAGTCGACCACCGCTTTGTTTGGCGGCAACTCTAACTGGCGCGGTCCCATCTGGTTCCCTTTGAACTACCTGATCATCAACTCGCTGCGGGCTTTCTACCACTTCTATGGCGACGAGTTCAAAGTTGAGTTTCCTACCGGATCAGGCAAGCTCATGACGCTCTCGGAGATCGCCGTCGAACTTTCGCGCCGCCTGACGCACATCTTCCTGCGCGACGAGAATGGGCGCCGGGCCGTACACGGCGGTGTCGAGAAGTTCCAGCGCGATCCCAACTGGCGCGACTTGCTGCTCTTCTACGAATACTTCCATGGTGATAACGGAGCTGGTCTCGGTGCCAACCACCAGACAGGTTGGACCGGCCTGGTCGCCAACCTGCTGATCTACAGCGGCGAGTACCAGGGACAGATTTCCGTGCAAGAGCAGGCGCTTGAGCAGGAGATTTTGACTTCTTAGTCTTTTTTCCTGGCTGATTTCACAGAAGATGGGCAGAGATTCTTCGCTGCGCTCAGCATGACAGGCCCCAGAGACAGCCAAGTGTGTCCGGGGCCTGTCATGCTGAGCGCAGCGAAGAATCCCCGGCATATCCCGGAACCTGTCATTCTTCGCTGCGCTCAGAATCTCCCGGGCACTGTCGCTTCGCATCCTGATCTTCTCCACGTGTGGGTCATCATCGGCTTGTATTCTATTGCTTTCCGGCATATAATCATCCACAAGGATTTGTTGGGGAGCAAAAATAAGAGAGATAATATACGTCAATGCCGAAGACAGCACAATACATCGTAATCTGGTCCCAGAAGGAAGACAGGTATCTTTTAACCGAGTCGAAAAGCGGAGCTTCACATTTGCTGTCAGATGAAGAATACTGGCAGCAATGGCTCGCAGCCCATCGCTCGTTTGCCTTTCATGGTCGCAATGGACAGATCAATTTGTTGAAAGAGAAGCGCAGCCGTGGTGAAGATGATTACTGGTACGCTTATCAACGCCATGGAAAGCAGATGGTGAAGCGTTACGCCGGTCGCAGCGTGCAATTGAACGCGGAACGACTGGAAGAAATCTCAACCCTATTAGCACAGTGGGATGAGGTGAAAACTGGCCAGCCCTCTGAGAACGCTTCCCCTGCTTTCAGTCCTGTACAATTCGAACCACTCTTGATGCCCAAACTACAGCCACCTCGCAGCCAGAAATCACTTCTGAAACGCGAGCATTTGCTGGAACTGCTGGATAAAGGTCTCGAACACAAATTGACCATCATCTCCAGCCCAGCAGGTTATGGCAAGACAACTGCAGTTGCTCAATGGATTGCGGAAAGAGGCACAGACCAGGACGTTGCGCGTATCGCCTATGTTGCCCTGGATGAGGGCGATAACGATCCCATTCGCTTCTGGCGTTACATCATTGCGGCTTGCCAGAAGTTTCAAGCAGACTTCGGCAAGGAGGCGCTTGAATTGTTGCTGGCAAACCGGTTGCCACCTTTCAAGCCTCTGCAAATGATGCTGATCGCTCTATTGAACGAGTTAAGCCAGCTTGAACAACCTGGTGTCCTGATTCTGGATGATTTTCATACGATTAGCTCGCCGCCGCTGCGTGAAACACTCGCTTTTTTCCTTGAGCACCTGCCCACTTCGTTTCACGTGTTCCTGCTTATGCGTGGAGACCCTACTCTCTCTTTGACCCGCCTGCGCGCGCGTAACGAGCTGCTGGAAATCTACCCGCCATACCTGGGGTTTTCGCGAGAAGAGACGCGCACTTTTTTCGAGCAGGAACTCCCTTTCCCACTTTCAGAAAAAGTGTTGCGCCAGATATACGATAAACTGGAGGGTTGGCCCGCGGGTATACGCCTGCTCTCCGGAACGTTGCCTCTTGTGAAAAGCGAGCAAGAATTTGAGCACACGCTGGAGGCATTTTCAGGCCGTTATTGGAGAATCCAGGATTACTTTCTGAACGAAGTGCTGCGGACACTACCGGAAGACCTGCAAGAGTTTCTGCTACAGACATGCATCTTTCCTCGCCTGGCAGCCGCGCTTTGCGATGCGGTATTGGAGCGCAATGACAGCACGCAGCGGCTCGCGGCACTATATGGAGGCGATCTTTTTCTGATACCATTAAACGCTACAGGAGAGTGGGGACGCTATCAATCTCTCTTTGCTGATGCAATGCAGCAAGAAGCTCGCAAACGATTGGGAGATGAGCGATTGCGCGCCCTTGCTGCCGCGGCAAGCCTGTGGTACGAGCAGCATGGACTGCTGGTCGAGGCAATTGAAACCGCGCTTTATGCTGCTGACTTTACCCGCTCCGCCAATCTTATCCAGCAGTTCATCGAGGACAAACAGCAGAGCATTATGCCAACCATCCCGGAGGTGTATAGCTTGAATCGCTGGTTGGAATGCCTGCCGCAAGAAGTGCTGGAACGCAACCCCTACCTTTGTTTGCACTACGCCATGACCCTGCTTTTTAAACTCATGGAAGACCCACGTGCTTCAGACCGCAAAGAGCGTATTTATTCCCTGCTGCAAGTGGCGGAACAACAATGGCGTGATGCCAATAACACCGCGAAGCTGGCCGAAGTATTCGCTTTCCGGGCACTACTAGCGCGTCAAGAAGGAAAAATGCTCCAGGCCGTCACATGGGCCAAACAGGCGCTGGCATGGCTCCCGCCTGAAGGACGCACCTGGCGCAGTATTGCTCTGACGGTGGTCGTAATGGGAGAGATGGTTGACGGGCAGCTGAAACACGCGCGCACCTACCTGCTTGAGGCACTGACACTTAATGAACAACAGGGCAATGTCATCTATGCGCGTGCGACTCGCGGCATGCTCAGCTGGGTAAGTTTAGAGCAGGGAGAGCTTCATCACGCGGCTGAGCAGTTTCACCAGATGCAGGCCGAGGCCCGGGCGCAGGGGGATTTTGACGATATTGCTCGTTCGCAGTTGGGGCTGGCACAAATTGCCTATCAATGGAACAATCTGGAAGAGGCACAGCAGGCTGTACAGGAGACCCTGGAAATTGGCGAGCAGATGAATGTGGAAGAGTTTCTGGCCCTGGCAACGATGCGACTGGCGCTGATTGAGTACGCGCAGGGTCAGAGCAAACAGGCACAACAACGTCTCCTGGCGTGGTTGACCGGGAAAACAACGTTCAGCACGCCTCACAGCTACCACCTCTATCGAGAAGTACAGGCCACGCTGACGCGCTTGCAACTCATGAGCGGTGACCACGTCGGTCCTGAACGCTGGTTTGCAAGTATCAAGCAACGTGAAGAACCTCTACCATTACTACAGCGGCAGCGCGAGCAGTTGCTACAAGCTCGTTTGTTTCTTGCGCAAGGAGCGATTGGCGAGGCAATAGAGCGGCTCGATTCCTTAAGTGCGGCAACACAGCAAAGCGGCCACCTGTACTTCTGGATGGAAATTCGGATGGTACTGACGCTAGCGTATCTCCAACAGAAATCGCGTGAGAAAGCGCAGCAGCAATTACTGCAACTATTAAAACTCACGCACGGCGAGAACTATATGCGCCTTTACCTCAATGAAGGCGAGGAACTGGCCAACCTCTTGCACGGATGCTTACCTCAAATACACGAGAAAATTGTACTGGCCTACGCGCGTCGCATCCTCCACGCTTTTGATAGGGAAATCGGCACATCAGAGCAAAACACACAACCTACCACAGTACTGATAGAGCCTTTAAGTTCGCAGGAACAGAAAGTCCTGCGTCTGCTCGCGGCAGGAAACTCCAATGCAGAGATTGCACGCGAACTGGTCGTGTCGGTCAATACGATACGAACGCAGGTACAGAGTATCTATCGCAAACTGAACGTCAACAACCGTGTCGAGGCTAGCGCCCTTGCCAGGCAGCTTGAACTGGTCTAAAAAATCATCCGGCAAATCATCCTCATGCATGATGCCAGTTCGTCCTTTCACCAGGTACAGTAGAGACCATGATACAAAACAATGCAATTCGATTGGAGGACATGTACATGAATGTATCAGAAGTCTCTACGCCAACAGAGAATGCAGACAGCACAAAAGCTGCTCCGGGACGCAAGGCGCTGCTCTTTCTCATGGTCATGGCATTTTTAAATACAATGGGCATGACGATTGTAGGACCCGTTGTGCCGTTTATGACATTGCGACACCTGAGTAATCCGAACAATCTCGCGCTGGTCGTCTCATGGTTAACAGCAAGTTATGGCATTTGCCAGATGATCGCAGCGCCAGGATTGGGCCTGCTGAGCGACCGTTTTGGACGCCGTCCGATCCTGTTCATCTGCCTGCTCGGTTCAGCAGTCGGCTACATACTTTTTGGTTTAGGAGCCTCGCTCTGGGTACTCTTCCTGGGACGCATCATCGATGGCCTGACGGGTGGCAACTTCAGCGTTCTTTTCGGCTACATCGCCGATATTACGAAGCCGGAGGAGCGCGGCAAATACTTCGGTATGATCGGCGGCGTCTCAGGAGTCGGCTTTATGGTTGGGCCTGCCATCGGTGGTCTGCTGGCGACTGTCAACTATAGCACACCCTTTCTCGTAGCTGCCGGAGTCATCCTGCTCAATATCGCCTGGGGTTTCTTTTTCCTGCCCGAGAGCTTGAACAAAGAGCATCGCGTGGCGGCAATTCGGCTACGCGACCTGAATCCACTCAAACAAATGAACGACGTGTTCCGGCTAGCAAATCTGCGCTGGCTATTGCTGGCCGCTTTTTTCTACGCCTTGCCGTTTGCGATGCTACAGGCCACGCTCACCATTTTGATGAAGGATAGCCTGGGCTGGAATGCTACTCAAGCAGGAATCATCGCGACGACGGTAGGAGTGGTCGATATCGTCGTGCAGGGCATCCTGGTGGGCAGGTTGATCACCATCTTCGGCGATGTAAAGCTCAGCATCAGTTCATTGATTCTGGTAGCAATCAGCTATCTGCTGCTCGGTTCCATCGCGCTGTTTGCCTCGCCAATCCTGCTCGTAGCAGGTGTCATTCTCTTCGCGGGTTCCGGTGGGCTGGTCGAAAACGCGCTGCGCGGATTAACCTCGCGCATGGTCGGGCCGGGTGAGCAAGGCCGGGTAGGTGGCGCGGGCCAGTCAATCCAGTCAATCGCGATGATTCTCGGCCCCCTGCTCGGTGGCCTGGTCTATACAGAGTGGGGCCACTTTCAGACTTATGCTGCCGGGGCATTGATTATTGCTCTAGCCATCGTCTCAGTAGTAATCGCCACTCCATCGTTGCGCAAGAGCCACCAGGAGCCGACCACATAAGGCTCTTGTCGTGTTTATTCTCACACAATTCACCCACGTATGATAGTATAAAGATATGCACAAATCTCTCGAAGTGGATAGAAAGCGTTCTTTGATAGAATATGCGAGAAAACAGTAGAGTGTTCGTTCACATCAGTATTAGCGCCCAGAAAACGATGCTGCTGGATGTCCATAAACGCCAGTTCATCGAGGCGTGCGGGGTTCTATTGGGAAGAAGAGATGATGATGGGAACTGGTTTATTGAGCAGGCATATCCCCTGCGCAATATTTTTGACTCACCCGTTTACTTCGAATTTGCTCCTGAAGATTTGCTGGCCGTTGACATCGAGCATCCAGGCGAGATTGTAGGGGTCTATCATAGTCATCCGACGGGACTGGCCGTCGCCAGCAGCACCGATCGCCAGAATATGAAACGGGTCAACGTTGAACAGCAGATTCCCTGGATATGGTTGATTATTAGCGGACCATTTGACCGCAATCCAACGTTATTACAGCAGGTACAACGTCATTTGCGATTGTTGCCGGATTCGTCTTTCGTAGCCTATCATCATTATGAGGGCGAGGGATTGAGACGCATCCCTATTCACTTTGAAGAGGTGACCGAAAAGCCGTTCGATGACATACCTTAACCCCTTATGAGACATTCGGTCAAATGGGTAGCCAAGAACACATCTATGAGCTATAATGGACGCCGGTAATGGAATGAACAATCTCATGAGGCAACAGGGAAGAGGAACGCAACATATGGCAATGAGATGCCCTAACTGCGGTAATGAGGTCGGCCCAGGTGAAACATTTTGTGGACAATGTGGAACACCTAATATACCGCCTGCGCAGCCAACTGAGTTGATGAATTCACAATCAATGCCCAGCGGAGCTTTGAGCAACGGATATGGTTCGCTCCCGCCCTCAATACCCAATGCATACAACTCAGGAATGCATCCTTCAAGTTCCCCTTCCCATACCTTTTATGGAGGCGGTCAATCTGCGCCGTCTGGGCCCTTATATTCCAGTTCGCCCATCATTGCCTCATCTGAGCCACAGCAGCAGTCCGGCTTTTATAACGAGGCTACCGAGGCGATGTCCTCCTTAGCAGCCAGCAATAATCAGAACTTTCAGATGGGCTATCCACAACAACCGCAGATGTTTATAGGTAGGCCAAATCCTGGGGAATTTCCGGGCGCTAATCAGTACCGTCAATCTATGAGTCCTTTTCAGGCGAGCAACTATGCAAGTCCGCCCACGATGTATTCACCGCCTCCGCCATTTATCAATGGCCAGAACTACCAGAGGCCCCCAGACTTTCCGCCACAGAAAAAACAGAATAACACCGTCCTCATCATCATTTGCATCTGTCTCTCAGTCGCAATCATTTCCGTTGCCGCTTTTGGAGCGATCTACCTGCTGCATAATAATTCATCTAAAGCCCATAACAAAACGGCTTCCCATCCTACAAGCGTTATTACGGCAACGGCGGCATCCAACCCGTCTCCAATGTTAAGCCCCACGGCCTCTTCGACGCCGTCTCCCACTCCATCACCATCGCCATCTCCGGCAGCTACCTCGACGCCACCTGACCCGGGTTTCACATGGTGTGATACCACATGCACACAAAAAGGCTATATAGTCGAATATCCTGCTGGATGGCAAGAGGCATCCACTTCAGATAACACCGGTATACAGTTCACCAATCCAACCTCGCCAGATATGTTTGCCGCTTTCAAAACGCCGGGGCCGGCAACAGGTACAGCAGATCAACTGGTTGATAATGATTTGAATAATTTTGCTTCACAACCTGGCTATATGCCGCCAACATCGTCTTCAAGCACAACCATTGCTGGCGAAAACTGGGTGTATAAAATCGCGTCTTACCAGGTAAATAACCAGCAGGAACAGATTGAGGTCTACGCTACCGTACACCAGGGATTGGCCTACATTATCGAATTACAGGCATCTACTAGCCAATTTGATGCCGCCAATACGCAATATTTCGAATACATGCTGGGCCGATTCCAGTTCCAGCAGGCAACACCGTAGTACCGGAAATATTTGACACCTGAGAAGCGCATAACGTACTATAGCAGATGGACAAATCGGATAACACTAGAAGCGGAGAGGGAAAATACGCTATGGCCGTTGTAGCAGTCATCGGAGCCCAATGGGGAGACGAAGGCAAGGGGAAGATTGTAGATGAGTTGTCAATGCATGCGGATTTCGTCGTCCGTTACCAGGGAGGGAGCAATGCGGGACACCGCGTGGTGCATGAGAAAGGAGAATTTTCATTTCGTCTCGTGCCATCAGGTATACTCTTTCCCAACACCACATGCATTATCGGCAATGGTGTCGTGGTGGACCCCAAGGGCCTTATCGCTGAAATGCAAGAGCTACAAAGCCGGGGTATAGATACATCCCGGCTTTATATTAGTGAAAGGGCACACGTGGTGATGCCCTATCATTTTCTGCTCGACCGCCTTGAGGAAGAGGCTCGTGGCGCGGACAAGATCGGCAGTACGCAGCGGGGCATTTCTCCCGCCTATGTTGATAAGCATGCCCGCATCGGCATCCGCATGGCAGACCTGCTCGATGTCGACGCTTTCCGGGGTAAGCTCGCCAGCATCCTACAACAAAAGAATCGCATGATTACAGAAATCTATGGGCAACCGCCGCTCTCGCTTGAAGAAATCCATGGCGAGTACTTCGGTTACGGCCAGCAATTACGCTCGCATATCGCCGATACCCAGGCAATGCTGCATGATGCGCTCTTTGAGCGCAAAACCATTCTTCTGGAGGGCGCCCAGGGCGCGCTGCTGGATATCGATTTCGGCACCTATCCTTTCGTTACCTCATCTTCGACAATGGCCGCCAACGCTTCCGCAGGTGCAGGATTGCCGCCACGCTCCATCAATCGCGTTATCGGCATCTACAAGGCCTATATCACACGTGTCGGCAGCGGCCCCATGCCTACCGAACTCTTTGATGGCACCGGCCAATTGATGCGCGAACGTGGGCATGAATATGGTACCAATACCGGCAGGGAGCGCCGCTGCGGCTGGTTCGATGCCGTTGCCGGTCGCTTTGTCGCCCAGCTCAACGGCCTGGATGCCGCCGTCATCACCAAGCTTGATGTTCTCGACACACTTCCAACCATCAAAATCTGTACCGCTTACCAGCTTCACGGCAAGCTCATCCACAGCCTACCCGCCACACAAACCGCCCTCGCCGCCTGCGAGCCTGTTTACGAGGAGGTTGAAGGCTGGCAGTGTGATACCACAGGCGTTTGTTCTTACGAACAACTGCCGGCAGCCGCGAAAAATTACTTGAAACGCCTGGAAACCTTGATCGAAACGCCCATTGCGATGGTCTCGGTCAGCCCGCAACGGGGTAGGACGATCCAGGTACAGGATATGCTGGCCACCCCGGAGTATGATGCGCGCTATCCCAGGAACGCGATACGATAGGTTTCAATTTTGCATGCACTCGTAAGGAAAAGATACATGCCCGGTCACATTCCCTGACGCAAAGTTGATTTACCTCTGAAGGCAATGCGCTCCATCTGGATCAGTACAACGCGCCCGGATGGTCGTCCCCATGCCGTACCCGTCTGGTTCGTCTGGGACGGCACCAGCATCTATTTCATCAGCAGGCGCGATATGCAAAAATCGAAAAATCTCGCTCAACAGCCCTGGATTGTTGTCCATGCCGGGGATGGAGATGATGTGATCATCCTGGAAGGATACGTGGAGATAGTATCAGACCCGGAAGAGTTGAAACGTATCGACTCTGCTTATGCCGAGAAGTATGTAGACCCGCATAGTGGTGCCAGTGATACGATATTTCAGGAAAACTGCGACCTGTACCGCGTGCATGTGAAACACGTGATGACGTGGGAATATGGCACCGTTGGCACGCGCACCGATTGGAGATTCTAAGGGGAAGAAAAGGCCTTACCAGGTTTTTTCGCCAAAGTATAGCGGCCCCGTTACAAAACTCTTTCTAGCGCGTTTCCCTTTTTCGGATAGAAAGAGCATAAAAGCTGTTTCGGAGCTTTTCTCAGGATTGAGCAAATCTCCTATAAGAGTGATCAGGTTATCCATACGTTCAAATCCCGCTTGTTCGTAAAATCCTTTGACGGTGGAATGAAAGATCACGATATCGACATCCCTTTTGCGCTCAATGTAATCTCTGGCTGATCGAACCAGTTGCAGGCCATATCCCTGTCTCCGAAAGGCTGGATAGGTAAACACGCCTGTCAATCCATATGCTTTATATTCTTCCTGCCCATGGGAAAGCATTTTCCAGACAACCTCTAAATGGCTGATAAGGATACCCTCCTCTTCCAGAAGAAACGTAACGGGATGCATCTCGGGCTTTGTCGTCCAATCCCGTAACCTGTTCGTTCCAGAAAACAGCTCAGGCCATTCGATGCGCGAAAATGAGAGGATCTGGCATTTGAATCGCTCAGGCACATCCAGGTTTTCAAAAATGTGTTGCTGTATCATGCCTAAATTATAGTGTGGCAAGGATTGGTTGTCCAGCTTATAGTGCAGTTCTGCCACTTCCTACCTCTCACATACGTGTTAAACAAAAAGGTACCTGTACAGAAAATGCTTTGCAGCCAGGAGATAGAGCTATGTTCAGGGCAAACAGGCGCAATGGCATAATGTCACGCCTCTGGGAATGGATCGTTGAGAGTATCATCGTCGTCATCGTGGTTCGTATAGTGCGCCGTCTCATACGCGGCTTTTTCCGCGGGAGAAGATAGACATAGTATACCAATCGATTGGTAGAAAGGAGTATGACATGGATATGGATGTTACACAGACGACAGAAAATACGGTGAATATTGCGCCGATGAGCGTGCATGGTTGGAGATTCGAGTTCGTCAATGCAGAACTGCGCATTGCTTCCGAAGATAATCCCAACGAGCAAGTAAGTCTTAATGCACAAGCCGCTTATTCACTGCTCGACTACCTCTACCAGTACCGTGAGAAAATTTCCGAGGCCGCACAGACGCCGCAAGGAAAGAGCATCGAGGAGAAAGAAGTAGCGAAAGAGAAGCCAGGAATGACTTTAAATACCTGAAGCAGGACGACGCGCCGCCTTTTTGCTCTTCAGCATAGAGGTGTCTCAAGCCTTTGAATGCTCGCGATAAACTCATCCTCTGTCTGAAGAGCATGAATTTGATAGAACTATCGTGCATGGGATGAACGAAGCCGTAGCCCAAACTATCTTCCACAGTTGTATGCAGGCTTGCTATTTTTTAGCTCTTGCACACGTAATACAATATGAAGCATCTGCATGCAACATTCTGTGCAGGGAGAAAGGTATTTCCCATGTTCAAAGCAAGGAAACGTAACAGCCAGTTACCCCTCTGGGAATGGATTCTTAAGGGCATGATTATCACCCTTGTTGTTCGCATGGTAAGCCGTTTTTTTGGTGGCATCTTCGACAGGGGCAGATTTCTAGCACATTGACTGCTCGTAATGAGAGTACATTTAGCCATGAGCTGCATCCTCTCCCAGTGGTTTCTTCGCCATCTGGGAGCCACTACGGGGAAACTGCCCCGGGCAACTTTTCTGCTGCTCCCATACCAGGAGACGTCGTCCATCTTCCAGCCCCGGCAAATTCACAACAATATCTGACTTAAAGGATGCGCCAAGTTGTTTCGCCGCCCGTTTTCCCTGTTCCAGTTCTTCAGTGATCTCGCCTTTTTTGAAAAGAATGATCTGTCCTCCAACCTGGCAGTAAGGCGCGGCGTATTCCAACAGCGATGGTAGAGCAGCAACCGCGCGAGCTGCCACTACATCAAACCTCGCACGATATTCGGGTTTGCGCGCCAGTTCTTCAGCACGTCCATGTACAGCCTCCACTTCCTTCAGTTGCAGCGTTTCAATCACATGCTGCAAGAAGGTCACTTTCTTGCCGGTGGCCTCTAACAATACTACTGACCACGACGGACGCACAATCTTCAAGGGCAGACCTGGGAAACCTGCGCCGGCTCCGATATCAAGCAAACGCGCCTGAGGATTGTCATAAGCCAGCAGTAACGATAAAGAATCGAGGAAGTGTTTGACTAACACTTCCTCTGGATCCGTTATCGCAGTCAGGTTGATGTGTGTATTCCAGTCGAGCAGTTCCTGGCGGTAGCGCTCAAACTGTTCCAACTCCTGCGCGGTTAGCTCGAGACCGAGCCGGCGCAAGCCCTCAGCGAATAGATTACGCAATGAACTTCTTCTTGCTATTCAGATAATCAACCAGCAGGTATTCACCCAGGTTGTTCTTATCTGCATAGAATGTACGACCATGATTGATCGATGCCATTTGGTTGACGAAAGCAACCATCCATCGATCATCTTCCAACATGAAGGTATTGATGGTGATGCCCTCGCGCGTGCAGCGCTGCACCTCTAACAGTGCCTGCTGTTCGGCGAATGGGTTTGGCGGATAGCCGAATTGCCATTCACCATTCTCCAACCACACGGTTGGGCCACCATCGGTAATCATGATAATCTGTTTGTTCACGCCACGGTGACGCGCCAGCAATTGCCGGGCCAGCATCAGGCCATGCGCCATATTCGTGCCGGTGCTGTTATCGTAGCGCCCCATCTCTACCAGTTCCTCCGGCTTGTATTCACGCGCCAGGAAAGAGAAACCGACAACATACAGGTTGTCGCGCGGGAACTGCGAGCGGATCAGGCTTTCCAGGGCGACCGCGACCTTTTTCGCCGCAGGTTGGCACCCATTGTAGACCATACTCATGCTAAGGTCGATCATCAGAACGGTAGAAGACTGGGTAGTGAACTCCGTGCGGTACACCTCAAAGTCCTCTTTTTGCAGAGTGACCGGAGTGCCTACACCGCGGCGGTGCAGCGCGTTCATTAACGTCTTTTCCAGGTCAAGCAGGAATGGATCGCCGAATTGATAGGCCTTACTTTCATCGGTGCGCTCGCCGCCTACTCCCCTGAATGGACTGATATGCCGGCCAAAGCCATCACGCTTGAGCTTGTTGAAGATGTCCTGGAGCGCCTTCTGGCCAATCTTGCGGATACCGCGAGCGGTCAATTCCCATCGATTGCCTTTCTTCTGGATATAGCCGGCCTCCTCCAGCACCTTCATGAGTTCTTTCAATTGCTCGATTGATTGATACTCCTCATCTCCTAGCAGGTCTTTGACCTTCTCACTATCGATGGCTTCCAGGTTATCCAGTCGTCGCGCTTCCTGGAGCTGGTCTTCTAACCCCTCCATTTGCTGCAAGCGGCTCATCATGCGCATGGCCTCGTTAAAAGGCAGCGATTCACCGCCGCGGAATGGGAAGCGCGTCCGTATATCCTCCATCGGAGCGATGGCTTCGAGATTCTGCGCCAGTTCCATCAGGTCAACACGGATGCGATCATCGCCCATCAGTTGTTCCATCAGGTCCTGCAACTCTTGCCGCTGCTCCGGCGAGAGGTTGTCCATGATGCCTTGCATGGCCGCCATCTGCTGCTGCATCTGCTCGATCAGATCATCGAGCGAATTCACGCCGGGAAAGTAATCGCCATACTTCTGCATGAACGAGTCGAAGTCAGGTTCCAATCCCTGCTGGCGCTCGCGCAGCATCTTGTTGAGATCGCGAATCATCTCGCGCAGCCTGGCGATATCTTCTGGCGTCATACTTTGCAACGACTGCTGCATGCCCTGGAAGAACTGTTGCATCATCTGCTGCTGAAGGCTCTCCAGCAGTTCCTTGAACTTCTCGCGCGCCTCGTCATCCATGAAGTCATATTCGGAGAGTCCCTTGATCTGGCCGGGAATATCCTGTGGCAGTTTATCCAGGTAGTCCTGCTTGCGCTTCGCAATCATTTCAAGCATCTTGCGCTTTTGCTCAGGCGTCAAATCGTCGCTGCCCTCGTCGGACTGTCCCGACTGACTGCCACTTTCACCCTGCTGTCCTGATTGCTGGCTTCCAGATGGAGTCTGGCTCCCAGCCTGTGGACGACCTGATGGCTGCTGCTGGCCGTCCTGCTCCTGCCCCTCGGACGGCTGCTGGCCCGATGGTTGGGACGATTGCTGATCTTGCCCGGAGCCATTATCCAGGCGGCGTTGGATGCCCTGGCGCTCCAGTTGCTTGATCTCTTCGAGCTTCTGGCGCAGATCATCCATCACGCCTGAGGCCATGTTATAGCGATTTAGCTGCTGGTTGCGCATGTTGCGCATACGCTCGAGCATCTCGCGCAGGCCCATGGTACGCTGGCCATCCTCGGTACGGATGCCGTCCCGCATCAGGCGTTGAAGCGCCTGCTGCAGGTTGCCGCCCTCCATGTAGTCATCGGAGAGCGCATTGAGGATATCATCGGCATCCAGTCCCTCGATGCGCTGGGTGCCGTCCCAGCGCGAGTAACCGTAACGGTTCTTATAAAAGCGTTTGAACATGGAAGTATTTCCTAGCGCCGGTAGCGAGTCTTGCCGTTCACTTCATCCTTATTAAGCCGACGGTTCAAGTGCAGGCCCTCGAGGATAAACTCGACGGCGGATGCGATACTGGCGGGGCTACCTCGTCCATTGAGCTTGTCGACGGCTTTGCTCAAACCACCAACCCGCGAGAGTTGGGTGACATATTCCATGGATGGCAAATCATCGCCTACCTGGACGTTCAGGCCGCGCTCGAAGCCCGCTACCAGTTGTTCAAATTCACGCACTTCAAAGTATTCACCAAAAACTTCGAGGATTGCGGCATTGATGAGCTTCTGAACGATGCGCTCCTCTTTGACATCACCCACCGTATCAAGCTCAATTTTACCACTCGTCGAGGCTATGATGGCGGAAAGATCACTCACGCGAGGAGCAACTTGCCGCTCTTTGAGGCGCAACGCGCGCCGGCAAGCATTGCTGAGAACGTTCTCATAGTTCGCGACGGAGACACGCACACTAACGCCAGAACGCTGGCTGATGTCGTTGCTGCGACGTGCCTGCTGCGTAATTTCCGCGATCACTTCCTTCATGAACTGGGGGAAGATGATCTCTAAGCCCTCGGTCGTGAAGTGGGTGCTTTCAGACTCCATGATCTGAATCTCGTGTTCGGTCGTGAGCGGATAGTGCGTGCGAATCTCGGAGCCGACACGGTCTTTCAATGGCGTAATGATACGCCCGCGGTTGGTATAATCTTCGGGGTTGGCGCTGGCGACCACGTAGACATCCAGCGGCAAACGAATCTTGTAGCCACGAATCTGCACATCGCGCTCTTCCATAATATTCAGCAGGCCAACCTGGATACGTTCGGCCAGGTCAGGCAATTCATTAATGCAGAAGATGCCACGGTTGGTGCGAGGAATCAAGCCGTAGTGAATCGTCAATTCGTCGGAGAGATAGCGCCCCTCTGCGACACGCACGGGGTCTACCTCGCCGATAAGATCAGAGATGGTGATATCAGGAGTGGCCAGCTTCTCGCCATAGCGCATATCACGAGGCAGCCAGGCGATTTCTACACGATCACCTTTCTCTTCAACTTTATCGCGGCAAGCCTTACAGATAGGCTCATAGGGATTATCATTAATTTCGCACCCGGCAATTACCGGAATCTCATCATCAAGCAAGTTGACCAGGTTGCGGGCCATACGCGTCTTAGCCTGGCCGCGCTCGCCCAGAAAGATGATATCCTGGCCGGAGAGAATGGCATTTTCGACCTGGGGGATCACAGTATCCTCGTAGCCGATAATCCCAGGGAAGAGTTCTTCCCCTTTCCGAATCTTCGCGATCAGATTTTTCCGCATCTCTTCTTTGACAGAGAGAACTTTATATCCACTTTCTCGCAACTCACCAATGGTGTGAGGTCGGGTCATAATGGTCATTCCGCTTATTTGCTACCTTTCTTGGGGTGGGCTACATGGAATGCATGGCTGGGATAGGGGACGATAAACCAATCCTGCATGATCCCACTGCACCGAACATGTGGAACCTCTCTTATTCTATCGTCTCAGGCAAGAAAGCGCAAGGGTCAAGCTTACGGCACTGGAACCTCAACATCGGCCCAGATCACCGATTCGCAATACTGATTGGCACGCGAGCCACCCGGCAGGAGTTGTCTTCCCACCTGCTCTAGAGCCGCCCGGCGTTCCTCGAGTGTCAAGCCGGGTTTTGTGCGAATAGGGTCTTCAACAACCCAGGGCGACATGGCGAGGATTGCTCCTGTCATTGGTTTGCCCGTAACGGTATGCACGAATCCCTCGTTTCCGACAAAATTGCACTGCGGGTCGGGTTCATCCTCGCTTTTCATCGTGATGGTGGATTGCCCATCAAACGGAATATCGTAAAAGTTTCCTACCTGCATGGCGCATACATTATAGTACAGGTTGGGATAATCGTCTTGCAGGGAACCAAGCACAGAGTTGAGCCATTCCTGCGGCTGCCACTCCCAGGTTTTGCAAGGCCCTGCCCATATTGTATCATTGGCATCATTCTGGATTACAATCCGCGTTCCCAGGCTATCCAATTTCCGCAGGTACTCAGGTGTAAAGGCATCCAGGCTGATCGCCATACCGACCTTCCCCATCTCGGTATCAAATGCCTGCACGCATTCCAGGTTTCCAGGAGTCAAATCCAGGATTGATTTTTCACTTTCGGTAAGAAACACCTTGTCAGTCGTCCCGATCAGCGTTCCATCCGGCCCCCACAAGAATGCGGTATTGTACACTTCTGGCCCACCCGGCAGGTAGACTTTGCTTTCTGTGCGGCGCCCCAATCTGACAACATCCGTCAGAGAAGTTGAACAATTGACATGTGGAACTATGGTGCTTGCGGATACATAAATGTTATGTTTTGCGGCAAGCCGGCTCAGCGTTGTTGTAAAGGGACGATACATTCTATCTGAGAGCGAGAGCAGCAAGGCGCGTACAAGAGAAATATTTGGGTACATTCGACGATAATGAAATATACGGCGGCCATATGCCAGGGCCAGCATGCTCATTGCCACATTCGAGGTATGCATGCGCCGGGATAAATAGCCACGTTTTCCGGTTAATGCAAGTGGCAATCCCAGGATCTCACCCAGCACGACCAGGTTGGGTCGGTCCTGCGCAAGGTGTTCCATAGCCAGCCCAATAATGCGCTCTAACTCCTCTGAAAAACTATTTTCGCTGACCGCGGCATGCAGATTGATCCGATTGCCTACTGCAATCAGACGGGCCGGCTGCGTATCTTTAAAAGCATGTGTGCCTTGAGCATTCATGGTGACTCCTCAGTCTTGCAGGTACCCTGTATCACCCCACATCATGCCCATTTCAGAGCAAAATAAGTCTACCATAGATGCATCACCGCGTCGAGGGGTTTCTTCTGCTGGATTTCTCACAGGTTGGTCGGGGATTCTTCCCTGCGCTCAGAATGAGGGAGCCTGTCATTCTGAGCGCAGGAGCCGAAGCCCTGAGCGGAGTGAACGGGGAAGAATCTCTCACGCGCTCCAGAGATCACGTGGGCGTCTCCCGTTCTGGGAACTTCTGGAGCATCACCAGGTCTCTCATGGCAAATTGAGCAATGCTGTAGGGACAGGGTCTGGTGCCTGTCCCTACAGCCAGGAATGGGTACAGGCGTTGTCAAGGATGGGCGCCAGGCACCTATCCCTACTTCTTGATTCGGCTTCTCAGATGCTGCGGAACGCTCGTCACGACGATTCCTGGTCTGAAGAGCAGGGCCGCTTTCAGGCGCAGAGCCGTTTGATTGTGCAAAATGCCTTCCCACCAGTGTGAAACGACAAATTCCGGCAGAATCACGGTCAGCGTATCATTGGGGAAGAGTTCATGGACGGTATCAATGTAAGCCAGCAGGGGCCGCGTCAGCGAACGGTACGGCGATTCTATGATAATCAGGTGCGTCTCTTCATCCTCGCTCAGTTGTTTTTGCCACTGTTGCCAGGCATCACGGGTCCGGGTAGCATCATCCTCATTGATTGCGATATGCACAGCAGTGACATGCGGTGTGATTGAGCGTGCGTAGGCAAGACTTTGGATAGCGGCCCGGTCTAATCCGGCAATGGGCACAATCAGACGATGGCGAATGTCCCTTGGGTGGATCGGAATATCGACGACGCGTTCCCGCTCCACCTTCTGGTAGTGACGGTTGATGGCAACAAACATCAGCACCAGCAAGGGAATCAGCAGAACGACGATCCAGGCACCCTCGAGAAATTTTGTTGACGCTATCACCAGGCTCACTACCAGTGTAGTAAATGCGCCCAGTCCGTTGATGGCAAGGCGGCGCTGCCAGCCCTTCTGCGTGCGGCGTAATCTCCACCAGTGACGCACCATTCCGCTCTGTGAGAGCGTGAACGACATAAAGACACCGACGGCATACAAGTTGATGAGTTGTGTCGTATTTCCGTTAAAGACAACCAGTAGCAGACTCGCCAGAACCGCCAGAAAGATGATACCCGTAGAGAAGGCCAGGCGATCACCCCTGAAGGAGAACTGGTGTGGCAGAAATTGATCTCGCGCCAGCAGCGAGGCCAGGCGCGGGAAGTCAGAGTAGCTGGTATTGGCGGCCAGTGTCAAAATCAGCAGGGTGGCAAGTTGGAAGATCGGGAACATGAAGTACAGCGGCCCTGAGAATACCTCAGCGGCTATCTGGGCTATGACGGTAGGATTGCCAGCCGCGTTCGCCTCAACATGAAAGGATGTGGCCAGAAAAGTAATGCCGATGAAGAGGGTACCAAGAATTACAGCCATCCAGGTCAATGTGATCGCTGCATTGCGCGGTTCCGGCCTTTTGAAAGCTGGCACGCCATTAGAAATTGCTTCCACGCCCGTCATCGCCGAACAACCAGAGGCAAACGATCTGAGAATCAGAAAGATGGTAACTGGTTCGATGGCTTTCACATACTGGAAATGCCCAATGACAGGATTGTGCTGGATAAAAAAGGATTTGATCACACCTACGATAATCAACAACAGCGCGCTGCCAATGAAAATGTAGGTAGGGATTGAAAAGATGGAGCCAGATTCGCGCACGCCTCGCAGGTTCACAATAGTGACGAGAATGACCAGCGCGACATCAATGATGACGACGTGTGGCCCCAGCACGGTAAAAAGCGAGGCCAGATTCTGCACACCGGAAGAGATGCTGACGGAGACGGTTAGCACATAATCGATCATCAGCGAAGCGGCAGCAACAAGGCCCGGCAGCGTGCCAAGGTTATCTTTCGCTACGATATATGAGCCGCCGCCATTGGGATAGGCGGGAATGGTCTGGCGATAGGAGGTGGCGACGATAGCCAGCAACAGGACTATCGCAAAGCTAATCGGCAGAGTCAGTCCCAGATAGCCTGACCCGGCTGCCACCAGGGTGATGAGAATGGCTTCGGTCGCGTATGCCACCGAAGATATGGCATCGGACGAAAGAACGGCCAGGGCTTTGAATTTTGTCAGGCGCTCATGTTCCCCCTGGGCGTTGGTCAGTGCAGGCCCGATCAGCAGGCGACGGATCCTATATATGCCACGCGATAAACCAGCCTGTGGGGTTTGGGTTAACTCGGTCGCTTCGAGCATACCTGTGCTTAAGCGTCGAAACGCGCGCTGATTTGGACGCACGATGCGCACACGCTCATTACCTGGCAAACTGCCTCTTAAGACCTCCTTACGAGACAAAAGCGTCGGGTCATCCTCCTCAACCAGGATCACGTTTTGATCGGTGAGGCTGCTAGCCTCATCGTCCTTCTGGATTGGCTTATCCTGGCTGTTTTCAGCGTCCATTGATAGCACCCTCTGTTCTTTAACGCCTGTCAAGCAAGCGAGATATAGGCTAAAGTAGCTGATTCCAGTATAGTCAGTTATCAGTTTCCCTATCAAGTAAATTTGCCGGAGAAAATCCCTTTCTTGAGCATTTTTGAGAGTTTTAACGAACTTCTTGAGCATTTTTTGAGCCTGAAACACAAGAAGTGTTATACCATTACCATCAAATAAGACTGAATGCTGTACTGCCAGCAGCATTGTCTGTCCCAGCCGGCAAGAGCGGGCGACCACAAGGGTCACCCCTATGATCATTCTGGAGGAATATCTATGGCAAGCAAAACGGCGCCGGACGCGGCTGTTGCATCCGGCGCAGTTGCCGAAACAGAACAAGAAAGTCATAGTTTGAGACGCGCTGTTGGCGTCTGGGGCTCATATACCTGGGGATACGCGGATGTAGGAGCCGATGTGTACGTGGCACTCGGCATTGTGATGGCGGCGGCTCAAGGAGCTACAAACGTCGCCTTTCTTTTTGCGGGCCTGGTTTACGTGATGGTTGGCCTGGCCTATACAGAGCTGGCGGCAGCCTATCCCATGGCCGGAGGGGGTCAATTCTACGTTCTGCGCGGGTTAGGCGACTTCTGGGGATTTGTAGCCGGTTGGGCAGTGCTGCTCGATTTTACCATCGATATCTCGCTCTTTGCCCTGGCATCCGCCGGCTATATCAATTTCTTCATCCCGGCACTTGATACCCATATAAATATGAGCCTGCTTGGCATTACCTTTCCGGGAGTACAACCCTTTTTGATTCTAGAAGCTACGATCTTTGTGGTCTTTCTGACGTGCCTGAATATTATCGGCGTGCGCGAATCTTCAAAATTTAACGAGATTCTGGGCGCGCTCGATGTGATCAGCGAATCATCGATCCTGTTCTTCGGCTTCCTTTTCGCGTTCAATCCGTCGATGCTCGTTCACCAGATGCTCACGCAATGGCCTGATCCATTTCACCTGGCATATGGAGCCTCGCTGGCGATCATCTCGTTCGTAGGGCTTGAGTCGATCAGCCAGGCAAGCCAGGAGACCATTCGCCCCGGTAAGGTGGTGCCACGCACATCAATCGCATTGATTCTGACCGTATTGATCTACGCGCTGGCTTTTTCAAATTTGAGCCTGGCGATGCTGCCGTGGCAATCCTTTGCTCAACACAATGGCGACCCTATTGCGTGGCTGGCCAGCCATATACCCGTGCTGGGCCTGGTCGCCGGGCCGTATGTAGCGATGCTAGGAGCAACACTGGTGCTGATTTCATCCAATGCAGGGGTATTCGGCGCTTCCCGCATCACTTATTCGATGGCGCGATTCGACTTGCTGCCACGCTGGTTTTCAAAGGTACACCCGAAGTTTCGCACGCCGATTCGCACACTGGTGGTCTTTTCCGGCATTGCGCTGATAGAACTGTGGCTGGCGGGTTTATCACCCAACGCTTACGATGTGCTTGGCAACATGTATGCATTTGGAGCTGCGACCGCTTACATGCTGGTGTTCGTCTCGTTGCTGGTGCTACGTTTTATCGACCCGTGGACACCACGACCATTTAAAGTGCCTTTGAATCTGCGTTTCCGGGGCAAAGATGGTGAAACTCGCCTCTTGCCTATCGTCGGCGTCCTGGGCTTCCTGGGCATCAGCAGCATTCTGGCGCTGGTTGTTCTGACACATGCGATTGGGCGCATCGCGGGCCCGGCCTGGATTATTATGGGCTTGCTGATCTACATCTGGCACCGGCGGCGCAATAAACTGCCGGTGACAAAGTCGCTGGAACGGAACTGGGAAAAGGAGCAGATGCATGTGTATGAAGACGCGGGCGAATATGAGCTTGCCGATGAGCTGAAAGAGAATTTAGCACGCAAACGCCGCCTGCACGGAGAGCGGGAGATCGAGAGCAAGTTGCCGATTGGAACGCAGGTGCTGGATGTTCCACTGCCTTCGAATGGGAATCACAACAGGAAGCACAAAGGAGGAAAAGCATGAAGCAGCAATCACAGCCATCATCTTTGCGCGAACGCTACCGGGTACTGGTGAGCGTGCTGATTATTCCGCTGGGCCTGATCATCATGATGCGAGCGGCGATGTTCGGCCTGCAGGCGTGGACATTGATTGTGCTTGGCATGGCTTTTGTGGCGTTGGGTGTGGTGAGGTTACGTGCTTATGCGCAGAATAAACAAAATCAAGGCATATCGTCGCGGAAAAGAAAGTGAGCCTGGATATGCTGGTAATGAACAACATGGCAGCCGCTACTAATGCGCTACAGATCACTTTCATCGGTGTACTGATCGCTATAGCGTTTATGGCCTCTATTGTAGGAGTCCTTGGTTGGATGTTACGACTGCCGAAGGAGACGGAACGCACCAGGACTGCACACCAGGCAATCCGTTCGGTGAACAGGATGACGCGCATACTTGTGCCGATTTTAGCGAAGAGTGAGGCCACAGATCGCATCGTTGCATTAGCGGCCCAAATGATACGGCAGAGAAATGGCAGCGCGGTCCTGCTGGCGGTGATCGAAGTGCCCTTTACATTACCGATAAACGCGCATGTGGAAGAAGATGAAAAGTACGCCCTTGAATTGCTGGAACGCGCCGAGGCTGTAGCGCACCAATGCGGAACTAAAAATGGCCATAGAATAAGCCGCCGCATTCTGAAGGCGCGCAATGCGGGGGCAGCGATTGTGCGGGAGGCAGAGGAGGAAGCGGTGGATATAATCCTCATCGCGAGGACATCTATCCGAGGGCGAGGAAACGTGCAGCAGGTGAACCCGGCGATTGATTATGTGTTGAAGAATGCGCCATGCGAAGTGCTGGTGCTAAGCCCTGGACATCATTCTTCAGTCAATAGTGGAGAAACGAGAGAGCCGGAGAGGGTTATCGCAACCGTTTAGTGGCACGTCAACCTTCGTTGTTTGAGATGGCGTGTGTGCGCAGGCGTGCCTCTTCAATTACCAGGATGGCTTGATCAAGAAACATTCTTAAAAAGGTAGCACGTTCAAAATTCGGCCCTTCCTGGGGATGTTGCGCGCTCGTAATCCACGGCGCTTCATGGTCAGCACGCAAACAAAGCACACCGAGTACGCGATTAGCGGTCTTAAGGGGAAGCAAATACAAGATCAGATTCTGGCCCGAAGAAGTGGACTGAGAAGCCAATGAGGCCTGGTTCTTTTCCCTCATAGTTCCCTGGACCAGCACTTCTTGCGCTACCATTAACTCATCAGGCGACAGGGTAAATTGCTCGATGCGAATGGGAGCATCTGCTTGAACGTGTAGTCTGCCGTCCGCGTCAGGGAGCAGTAATGCGCACTCGCGCACACCCCATGGGTGAAATACCCGTTCGAGAGCCAGGACAATGCTATTGAGTTGTTCATCAAGTCTGTCCGTTATATTGAGGACACGTCCAACTTCATAAAGGATCTGTGCCTCACGCTCGTGTAACCAGGCCTGTTCGATACTTTCCCGTGATACTGTTGCTAGCTGGCTGGCAATCAGGGCCGTTACCAAAAAGACAAACAGGGCAATCCATTCCTCCCAACGGGATATGTTAAAGGTATACAATGGCGGCACGAGAAAAAAATCGAACGAGAGAAAGGCAACCGCAGAAGCCAGTAGCGCTGAATAACGACCACGCTTAGTCGCCAGGGGCAGAATAATCAGTAAGTAGACAATCGATATGTTGGGAATGGTTGGATATAAATGGTAAGCGTAAATAATGCCTGTAACGGCTAACGTTCCTCCCACAGCCAGCAGGCTATCGATGAGATATTTTTGCCAGGGTGTTTCTGTTTGCCCTGGTAGTTGCGGAATGCGTTCTATTTCATGCATAAGAATATCTACCTCGAATCTGTAATCCCCGGAATGACAGGCGCCAGACTCTGCCACTACAGGACTGTTCTGAGCCCCCGAGCAGGACAGGCACAAGGCGCTGTCCCTATAGCTAATCCTTGCTATGGTTGCTATCGTTTCCTTTTATACTGTAGCAGTGATATTCTCAAAGAATACTCATGAAACATAGAAAGACGCTCAAAAGATGCTTAGGAAAGCTGCTTTTTTGTTTTGAAAACGCCATTATGATATACTGCGAGGACAGGTACAAGGCTCTATCCCTCCGGTACTTTTCTTACGTGGAGGAATTGCGATAATCACACAACTACCGGTTGCGCTGCTCCTCTTTTTCGCCTCATTGTTCATTGTGATGGGGGCTGCGGCCTGGTTTACACGCCGGCTTGAGGCGCTGTGCGAGCTTTTTGGCCTCTCGATAGGCATACTGAGCCTGCTCAGCGCAATTGGAGCCAATATCCCTAATTACGCAGCTTCTATAGATGCCATCGTCACAAGTCATGCCGACGTTGGCATAGGTATCATTGTGGGTTCGAGTATTTACAACATTGCTATTATCCTTGGTCTCTGCGCGCTGGCCTCGTATGAAACTTCCGGTATAACGCTCAATGCTCAAGAAGCACAGGATGCGCGTGGCATCGGCTGGTATGCATTGGCCATCACGCTTGGAATCCAGGCAGTAATTGCTTTACTTCCAACGACACCGTCAATCGTTAAAAGCTGGGAGACAGGTCCGGCACACATTCTCACGCTGCTTGCAAACCTGATCGTATTGGGGATATTCGCCTGGCTCATTGTGCATATTCTCAGGCGTTCTCATCCGGGACCGGCATCACCGCTGGCTACTCATAGCCAGGCTCATCTGAGCAGATCACCATCCATTCACATCTTCAGGTTAAGCGCTGAGGTTGTGCTCGCACTTGGCATAGCCCTGCTGGGCGTCGTAGTGATGGTACAGAGTGGGGAGGTTGTTTCTGCTGATCTACATCTGCCTTCGGTATTTACCGGTTTAGTGATACTTGCTGTGGCTACATCATTGCCCAATACTGTCGTGGCAGTGAGCCTGGCACGCACAAATGAAGCCGCCGCATCGGTAGAAGAAATTTTTAGCAGCAACAGCATCAATCTGGCGCTTGGCATAGCGTTGCCTTTGTTGTTCTGGCAAGGACTGCTCTCTGACCGCTCGATTCTATTCCTGGATATGCCACTCACGATCCTGCTCACACTGGGTATGCTTTTTGGAGTATTGAAACGGCATTTTGGGCGTGTACCTGGCCTGGTACTGCTCTGTATCTACGTGGTATGGGTTATTGCGCATCTGTGGATATAGGAAATTTATGCCTACCTATTCTTCCCTTTCCTGGGGTACAAGATGAATATCAATTTCCGAACTCAGGCGCAACACACGATTGATAATGGAGCCTCTCAGCAGCTCTTCCCAGCGGCTGCGTGCGGGCTGGCCAAGCACTAACTGGGTCACATGGTTTTCACGGGCCACCTCGACGAGCTTCCTGGCAATATCGTTGCTACTGGTGCGGATGACTTCGGCACCGAGATCTTCTGCGAGCAAAGCATGTTGTTCCAGGCGCTGCAGAGCCTCTTCCCTGTGCTTCTTAGCCTTACTACCATACTTGAGTAATCCAATAAGTTTGCTTGTGAAAGCCATATAGCCCTCCGGCTGCACTGTGACGGCAATGAGATCGGCATGCAGGCCATGGGCGAGCCGCCAGGCATCACGGATGATCTGGCGGCTCTGTGGCCGAGTGTCGAAACCCACCAGCACCCGTTCGCTCGCGGGCCATAGCTTCTCGATCTTATGCTCGGTCATGTATTCCTGCAGCTGGGATTCTGTCTTTTCAGCAGTGCGGATCAATGCCAGTTCGCGCAGCGCCGTCAAATTCCCCTCACGGAAGAAATTGTTAAGAGCTGCATCAATGCGCTCTGGAGGATAGATATTTCCGTGCTTCATGCGCTGGCGAAGAGCATATGGCGAGATATCGACCAGTTCCACCTCGTCAGCCCCGTCCAGCACCCAGTCGGGTAAGGTCTCACGCACACGCACCCCGGTAATACTGGCCACCGTATCGTTGAGGCTCTCAAGATGCTGCACGTTGAGCGTCGTTACTACATCAATGCCTGCATCCAGAATCTCCAATACATCCTGGTAACGTTTGGCATGTTTGGAACCCGGGACGTTCGTATGAGCAAGTTCATCGATGAGCGCGACTTTCGGATGCCGGGCAATAATTGCCTCGGTGTCCATTTCTTCGAGCGTCACCCCGCGGTACGTCACTTTCTTACGCGGCATAATCTCCAGGTCCCCAATCTGTGATTCGGTTTGTGAGCGCTTGTGCGTCTCAACATAGCCGATCACCACATCGGTGCCTCGTCCCTCGCGGCGGTGCCCCTCATTGAGCATAGCATAGGTCTTCCCTGCTCCAGCTGCCGCCGCCAGGTAGACGCGCAGCCGACCGCGCCGGTGTGGGTAGGTTACCCGGCTGGGAGTAAGGACATTCTGATTCTGCCCACTCTCCGACGGCATGCCAGGAGAAGGTGCGGCCAGGTCGCTATCTCGCAAGCCATAGCGCCTGAGCAGTTCCTCCGGGTCGGGCCGCCCTTCCTCTCGCCTATGTTGTTCTTCGTCAGGTAGTCGCTCAGCCATCATGACCCTATCTTATCATGCTGCGTTCCAGTCCAGCAGCATTAACACTGGTGTACATTCGCGCTCGGCCCATCCAGAGCCAGGTTCAACGTGAGAACATTGACATATGGCTCGCCGAAGACGCCCAGGAAGCGTCCCGTCTCGTTGGATGTGATCAGATTCATGACCGCTTGCTGGCTCATCCCGCGTGCGGCCGCCACAACCGGCACCTGGTACATCGCCGCAGCAATCGAAATGTCCGGGTCTAGCCCCGAACCGGACGCGGTGACTAGATCAACCGGCACTGAGCCAGCAGGAACCGGCAGATGCTCCTGCTTGAATTCCGCCTGTAATGCCGCGATGCGTTGCTGCACATCCTGCTTAAGCGCCGCGTTCGTCGGACCAAGGTTCGAAGCCGATGAATTATCGGCTGCGTAAGGCTCAGGCTTCTCTGTCACCGGGTTGACAGTCGCCGAAGGCCGTCCATGAAAGTACTTCAGCTGCGTCCAGTACTGCCCGATTAATTCGGAGCCGACTACCTGGCCCTGCGCATTGCAGAGTAAGCTTCCGTTCGCCTGGTGGTTAAAGAGTACCTGCGCCAGCACTGTTACCACTCCTGGATAGAGGAACCCGGTCACGATGGTCAGAATTATCGCCAGCGCCACCGCCGGGCGCAGGTACTTGATCAAAAACGTCTTCATTTTATCTATCCTTTGTATCCTTTGCTTATAGAGTCAGGTGTAGCACCTGCAAGATCAGGTCGATGGCCTTAATGCCAATGAACGGGACAATGATGCCGCCAATGCCATAGATCAGCAGATTGCGCCGTAGCAGTGGTCCTGCTCCAATGGCCCGGTATTTCACGCCCCGTAGGGCCAGGGGAATCAGGGCTACGATAATCAAAGCGTTGAAAATCACAGCTGAGAGTACCGCGCTGTGCGGTGTTGCCAGGTGCATGATATTCAAGGCCTGCAACTGCGGGTACGTGATCGAGAAAGCCGCCGGAATGATGGCGAAGTACTTCGCCACGTCATTGGCAATGCTGAACGTGGTCAGCGCACCTCGAGTAATCAGCAGTTGCTTGCCCACCTCGACCACCTCGATCAGCTTGGTCGGGTTGGAATCGAGATCCACCATATTGGCGGCTTCTTTGGCCGCCTGCGTGCCGGTATTCATGGCAACACCTACATCCGCCTGCGCCAGGGCCGGTGCATCGTTGGTACCGTCGCCGGTCATGGCCACCATACGCCCGCCGCTCTGCTGCTCTTTAATCAGCTTCATTTTGGTCTCAGGTGTCGCCTGTGCCAGGAAATCGTCGACGCCCGATTCTTTAGCGATGGCCGCGGCGGTCAGCGGGTTATCTCCGGTGATCATAATGGTGCGGATGCCCATCTTGCGCAGTTCATCGAAGCGCGCCCGCATCCCACCCTTGACGATGTCTTTCAGTTCGATCACTCCCAGCACCCGCGCGCGCTCCTTTGTACCGTTGGAGCCAGGCTCCGTCTCAGCTACAACGAGTGGCGTACTGCCGGCGCTGGCGATGCCATTGACAATCACTTTCAATTCGTCACTGCTATTGCCCCCATGTTCGGCCACATAAGCAGCAACCGAATCGGAGGCACCTTTGCGAATAGAATGCACAGGTACAGCACCATTGCCTGCATGAGCACCATCCAGGTCGACACCACTCATCCGTGTAGTGGCTGAGAACGGAATGAAGGTAGCAGAGGAATCGATCTCGTCGGTAAACCCGTATTTTTCCTTCGCCAGCGTGACAATCGAGCGACCTTCGGGCGTCTCATCCGAGAGACTGGACAACATCGCGGCACGGGCCAGGTCGCGTTCGTCTACTCCATGCAGCGGAATGAAACGCGTGGCCTGGCGGTTGCCGATAGTGATGGTGCCAGTCTTATCCAGGAGCAGCACATCGACATCGCCTGCCGCCTCCACCGCGCGCCCGCTCATCGCCAGCACATTGCGCTGCACCAGCCGGTCCATGCCTGCAATGCCGATGGCCGATAACAGTCCACCAATGGTAGTAGGGATCAAACAGATGAGCAGCGCGATCAGCGTGGTAACTGAGACGGCCTGCCCTGAGTAGATGGCGAATGGCTCAAGGGAGACGACCACCAGCACGAAGATGATGGTCAGGGCGGAGATCAGGATATTCAAAGCGATCTCGTTGGGTGTACGCTGTCGCTTCGCGCCCTCCACGAGCGCGATCATCCGATCCAGGAACGTTTCGCCAGGGTTCGCCGAAATTTTGACCACGATCCAGTCGGAAAGGACGCGCGTACCACCTGTGACCGCGGAGCGGTCGCCGCCGCTCTCACGAATGACCGGGGCCGATTCGCCGGTGATAGCCGACTCATCGACAGAGGCCACACCTTCTACCACATCCCCATCGCCAGGGATGACATCGCCGGCCTCGACGAGCACCAGATCACCCTTGCGCAGTTCGGGGGCCGTGACTTCCTGCACGGGTCCGAAGCGGTCGGGACCGGCGAGGCGTTTGGCCATCGTCGTGGTGCGTGCCCGGCGCAGCGTCTCAGCCTGCGCCTTGCCGCGTCCCTCAGCCATTGCCTCGGCGAAGTTGGCGAAGACGACGGTGAACCAGAGCCAGATGGCCACCGCCAGCACGAAGAGTCGCTCGGCCACGAGTTGGCTGCCGGTAAAGCCAGCGCTGGGCCGGGTAAAGAGCAGGCGCACGAATTCGATAGTGGTGATAACGCTACCGACCTCTACCACGAACATAACCGGGTTCTTGACCTGCACGCGCGGGTCGAGCTTCTGGAACGATGCCGGGATGGCGGTACGGATGATCTTGGGGTCCCAGATCGAGATATCCCCTTTGCGTCGCGTCTTCCATTGTTTGACTTCTAAGCTATCGGACTCTATCTGAGGCTGTGTTTGATTGGTCTGCATCTTAGAACGTCCTCCCCTGCAGCATCAGCAAATGTTCAACAATTGGCCCCAACGCATAGGCCGGGAAGAAGGTCAGCGCGCCCACGATCAGGATCACACCGATCAACAATCCAACAAACAGCGGTCCTGTGGTCGGAAAAGTACCCAGGTTCGCCGGCACGACCCTCTTCTTGACGAGCACTCCCCCTAAAGCCAGCAAGGGAATGACCTCGGCGAAACGTCCGATCAGCATGGCGAAGCCCAGCGTCCAGTTATAGAAAGGATTATTGCCGTTCAACCCGGCGAAAGCCGAGCCGTTGTTGGCATTGGTCGAGGTGAAGGCGTACAGGATGTCGGTCAGGCCATGCGGCCCCAGATTATTGGCTCCCGTCGTAAGCCCGGCCATACCCGCCGGAAGTACGATGGCAACGGCGGAGAATCCCAGGATCACCAGGGGTGAGACAAGCAGCGCCAGCACCGCCATCATGATTTCCTTGCGCTCGATCTTCTTGCCCAGGTATTCTGGTGTTCTACCCACCATCAGACCCGCAATGAAGACCGCGATGATGGCAAACATGATCATGCAGTATAGTCCTGCGCCAACCCCTCCAAAGATGATCTCACCAAGTGCCATGTTGGCAATGAGCACCAGCCCACCCAGCGGCGTGTAGCTGTCGTGGAAGCTCATGACGGTTCCGGTCGAAGTGGCGGTCGTAGTCACCTCTTGCAACGAAGAGATAGTGATGCCGAAGCGCACCTCCTTGCCCTCCATATTGCCGCCCATCTGTGTCGTGCTGACCTGCTGGTTCGCTCCCAGGCTGGTCAGGATAGGATTGCCGGCCTGCTCGGCAGGGATGACAATCGACAGACCGACGACAAACAGAATGGCCGAGGCAATCCACAACACCCAGCCCTGGCGCGTATCGCCAACCCACTTGCCAAACATATAGAACAGGCCCGCGCCGATAGAGATCTCTTCAAGGATGATGATCAGGGCAGTGAAGGCATTGGGATTCTCGAAAGGGTGCGCCGAGTTGACGTTGAAGAAGCCGCCGCCGTTCGTTCCCAGATCCTTGATTGCCTCCATAGCAGCTACCGGCCCCTGGGCGACTGTCTGCATTCCCCCATTGAGGGTATGTACGACAGTATAGGCATTGAAGTTCTGGATCATGCCTTGCGAGACGAAGATCAGCGCGACCACCACGCAGATAGGCAGCAGGACGTAGAGTGTAGCGCGTGTCAGGTCTACCCAGAAGTTGCCCAGGTGCTGGGTGCTGCGGCGCGCTAACCCGCGCACCAGCGCCACGGCCATCGCAATGCCGGCACCTGCTGAAACGAACTGGTGAAAGGACAGACCGGCCATCTGCGTCAGGTAGGTCATGGTCTGCTCGCCAGTATAGTTCTGCCAGTTGGTGTTGGTGGTGAAGCTGGCAGCTGTGTTGAAGGCCAGCTGCGGCTCGACGTTGGGCAAGCCCTGCGGATTGAAGAACGGCCCCTGCCACTGCTGGGTGCGCTCGAAAGCATATAGGAGCAACATGCCTACCACGCTGAAGATCAGGATGGAGATCATGTAGCCTGTCCACTTCTGCTCCTCCTCCGGGTTGACTCCACTGAGCCGGTAGAAAAAACGCTCCATGGGGACAAAGACTGGCGAGAGCCAGGTGCGCTCCCCATTGAAAACCTTGTACATATACAGGCCAAGCGGTTTGGTCAGCAGCAGCACGATCACCAGGAAGATGGCTACCTGCAGGACACTATTGAGTGTTACAGGCATAATTCTTTACCTCACTTATGTTGAAAAAGACACTATTAAAATTTTTCGGGCATTAGTAGCGCGATAATCAGATAGATGAGTACACCCAGTGTGACGATGCCAACCAGGATATACTCCAGCGGGGTGTTCATGACTTTCCCTCTTTCTTTTGCTACAGGCGCTCACAGCCCTCGGTGAAACCGATGAACGCGACAAACGTGATAATGGTGACCAGGATGATAATCACATCAAGCATGTAATTCCTCCTCGTTTGTTTGAGGGTTCTCAGAACCCTCTGCATCTGCTTCCTCATTATGTGAGGAAGCTTTCCCGTGCTGTGCAGCCCCGGCAGCCAGGCGCAGCAGCGCATCCATAGGAAACGGTTTCGGCAGGTAGGCCAATGGGCGGAATTCAGCCAGCCGGTGAGGACTTACTCGTACTGCCGAGAGCACTACTACCGGCAGCTTATTCCCATCTTCCTCAATTGGATGAATGTATCCTTTCTGGCGTGCCACACGTAATACATCCCAGCCCGTCTGGTCTGGCAGGTTGATATCGAGCACGATGAGGTCAAATTCCTTTGTGCGCAAGTATTCAACCGCGCTTTGCACATCCAGCGCCATGGTCACTGTATGATCGCGTGCATGCAAATTTCGTCCAATAACGTCACAGAGAACATCGTCATCTTCTACCAGGAGAATCTGTGCTCCAGGCATAATACATGGCTCCTTTTCAGGACATTTCCTCACTCAAAGGCTCATCCTGCGAAGTCTGTTGCCACTTCCGAACTGAGGAGCCAGGCTCTCTCTGGCCCTGGTATAAGAAGGATGTGACACGAAAGCGTGATGAGCCTCGTCATGGGCAGTGCCTCTAAACACTAATCCACTGACTGATCTTACCTTTACAGCAATTATCGCGCTTTTCGTATCAAGATGAACTAAGAAGAATAATGCGGCATCTCAATGTTTGCTCAAAATGAGCAATAGGAATAGGGTGTCAACCTAGAATTCTGAGTTGAAGCGGTAACCGACGCCAGGGATGGTCAATATAAAGCATGGATGCGCCGGGTCTGGTTCGATCTTTTGCCGCAGGTGAGCCACATAAACGTGCAGATAATGCGCGTCCGCTTCGTAACCATTCCCCCACACTTGAGAGAGCAGCATATGGCGCGTCATGATCTTGCCGCTGTGCTGCACCAGGGCGGCCAGCAATTCATATTCGGTCGGTGTAAGCTTGATATCACGTCCATCTACCAGCACTTTTCGTTTCGTAAAGTCAATCGTCAAAGAACCTGCTTTCACAACCTGTTCCGTCTCAGAGTATCGCTGCGTAGCATGGCGCAGCGCCACACGAACGCGAGCGAGAACCTCGTTGATTCCAAAGGGTTTGGAGACGTAATCGTCGGCACCAAGATCAAGCGCGCGGACTTTATCCTGTTCCGAGTTCTTAATAGAAAGCACGATGATCGGAAGATTGGACCCGGTGCGTATCTTCTCACACACCTCCAGACCGCTCATGCCGGGCAATCCCAGGTCGAGTAAAACAAGGTCGGGACGTTTCCGAGCAATTTCCTCCAGCGCCTCCTCACCGGTGCTGACAGTGCTCACTTGATAGCCATAGGCGCTCAAGCTGCGTTGTAGAGCGCGTTGAATACCAATATCATCATCGACTACCAGAATGTGCGCGTCTTCATTCATCATGGAAATGTCCCTCTTCTATGTTCTCAAGCGGAAGCGTGAAACGAAACACAGAGCCGCCCCCCTCACGCGCCTCTACCCAGATACGCCCTCCGTGAGCTTCAATAAGCCCACGACTGACAGCAAGACCTAATCCCGATCCTCTCGTATCGCGCTGGCTCCCAAGTATGCGGTAGAACTTGTCAAATATGCGCTCGCGCTCACCGGCAGGAATGCCCGGGCCGCGATCAGCGACGCTGACAAGTATGAAGTTATTTTTCACTGCCGTGCTGAGATCAATCGGCGAATCTGGTGGTGTGTAGCGCGTGGCATTTTCCAGGAGATTTGTCAGGACCTGATCAATGTAGAGATAATCTATCTTTACCGGTGGCAAATCAGCAGGCAAAGAGGCTCGTATCTCCCTTGTCTGTAAAAGCGGCTGCAGGCGCCCCACCACATCCTGGATCAAAGCGGTGATCGAATACCACTCTTTCTCAGGCTTGAGCGCACCTGCTTCAATGCGTGACATATCCAGCAGGTTCTCAACAAGGCGATTGAGACGATCAGCCTCACGTTCAATAGTATTAGCAAAGCTGCGGCGCGCCTCCTCATCCCACTGCATATCTTCCTGCTGGAGACTGCTGGCCGCTGCCTTTATCGAGGCTAGCGGAGTGCGCAAATCATGCGAAACAGAGGAAAGCAGGGCAGTACGCAAGGCATCTGTGCGTCGCAAGACCTCGACCTGCATCGTTTCCTGGCGCAAACTCGCCTGTTCAATCATCGTCGAAGCCTGTTCCAGGAAGGTCCAGAAGAAAGCTGTCTGCGAGCTTGCGCGCTCTTTTTCATCATCTAGAGATGACTCCGAAGAAAGCCAGTGCGGGTTCCCCTCGATCTTGAGACGAAGGACGCCCACGGCCTTTTGCCCCACCCTGAGTGGGAGCAGGTAGAGTGCGTAACGTGAATCAGGGAGTTCAGCCCTGCCAGTTGCAGAAACTCGCAGCGTATAAGCCGACTTCTGTAGAGAAGTTGATGTCTCGTGCAGCTTTACGGATTGGCCATGAGAGAGTACCCATGAACACGTTGCTTCCTCATCAGAGGAACGTTCCTCCGGCTTGATCGCTGCAAGTCCATTGGCGGATGCGCGTACAGTAAGCGCTCCACTTTCATCCGGTAGCAGAATCGAACATGCACGCACCCCCCACGGCGAAAACACATCCACAAATGCACGGGCAACCACGCTGAGTTCCCTGGAAAGATCATCTTCTCGATTGGTGACGCGCACGAGATCGAAGAGGATGTGCATCTCACGTTCGTGCCGCCGCGCTTCCTCCGCACGCTTCCGCAGGGCCGTAGCGAATTGCGCCGTGATGATGGAAACCGCCAGGAAGAAAAACAGGGCCAGCCATTCGTCCACCCTTTGTATTGTAAAGGTGTAAATTGGCGGCACGAGGTAGTAATCAAACGAAAGAAATGCTGTCACAGAGGTGAGAATTGAGGCATACAATCCCCGTGTACTCGCCAGTGCCAGCACAACCAGCAGGTAGGCAAACGATATGTTGGGAATGCGCGGATAGAGATGAAGCAAGAAGATGATAGCAGTAATCAGCAAAGCTCCAGCTATTGCCAGAACTGTATCATAGAGGAAACTTCTCCAGGTCGGGGCTTTTCTTTCTTCGATTGCGGGTAAATGCTCAACTACGTTCATAGCCAGGCTTCCTGCCCGATGGAATACAAAAGAGAGGGGATGCCTCCTCTTCAGCATAGGCCAGCACTTCGAGCGGCATCCCCTGGTATCTCCGCCCCCTCTGGGAAAGCAAATGAGAGAGACGCTCGCGAAAAGATCGTACAGGAGTATCTTTATCATCAAACTGCAAGCGCATAATATAGAGCTTACAAGTCGCCCTCTCCATCAGATGCTTAATCTCATCTGCATGCAGAAGCACGCCGCGCCTGTCCTGTACGAAGAGCAAGATACCCTCGCATCCCTGTTCCCTCGCCACAATGTTAATACTCTCCACAACGTCAGATGTAAAAACCTCGAAGCATTTGAGAGGAACACCGATTCTTGCCGCCCTATACTTCGCCATTTCCAGAAAATCCTTCGACTGCTGAATATGTTCGAGGCGAGCCCCTCCTGGACATCGTTCCTGCGGCACAAAAATTATTGAGAGAGAAATGAGGGTAGCACCCAGGCTCTTCGCTAACCGTATAGCCTGCTCAACCGCAAATGAGTCGATGCCATGCGTAAAAGGGAGTAGTAAACATTTTTTCATCATGACCTCCAGATAGCCGGGACAATATCTCACGGAGGCAAAGAATAACCTCTTTATTCATGTCCACATTTTAGCTAAAAGCAGGTCAATATGTGCTAAGAAGAAAACGCGAAGAGCTAAAGATTCGCTCAATATCTGGCCGGCTCAACTTCTTCGTCAGCATTGAAGCGATAACCGACGCCAGATATAGTGAGGATAAAACGAGGATGCGCGGGATCAGGCTCAATTTTACGGCGCAGCTGACCTATATACACGTGGAGGTAATGAGACTCGGCGCCATATCCGGTTCCCCAGACCTGGGAAAGCAACATCTGGCGCGTCATGATCTTGCCGCTGTTCTTGATAAGGGCCTTGAGCAGGTCGTATTCGGTTGGAGTCAGCTTCACCTCTTTTCCATTGACCTGCACGAGCCTTTGCGCAAAATCCACTTTCAGTGGGCCAGCAGTAAAGATGGGTTCCGTTCCAGACTCGACCTGTGCGGCATGACGCAAGGCCACGCGGATACGCGCCAGCACCTCATTCATTCCAAAGGGCTTGGAAACATAATCGTCCGCCCCCAGATCGAGCGCCAGCACTTTGTCACGTTCGGTATCCTTCACGGAAAGCACAATGATGGGCAAATTGGATTGCGTCCGTACCCGCTTGCAGACCTCCAGCCCACTTATACCTGGCAGTCCCAGATCCAATATCATGAGGTCAGGCCGGTGCTGAATAATAGCATCCAGCGCTTCCTCACCGCTATTGGCAGTGAACACCTCAAATCCATGTGCAGCCAGGCTGCGCTGCAAGGCCCGCATGATCTCGATCTCATCATCAACAACCAGAATGCGCGCGCCACTCTTACTCATGGAGCAGTACCCTCTCTGTTTTCCCTAGCGGCAAGGTGAAACGAAAGATCGATCCGCCGCCCTCACGATTTTCCGCCCAGATACGCCCTCCATGGGCCTCTACCATCCCCCGGCTCACTGCCAGTCCTAATCCCGACCCAGAAGTGCGAGGCGATTTCGTTTTTATATTCCTGATGCGATAAAATTTATCAAAGATACGCACCAGATCGTCTGGCGGAATACCTGGGCCACGATCTGCCACACTTACCACCATTTGATCGCTATCAACTTTCGCGCTTATCTCTATTGGCGATCCAGCGGGCGAATAGTCCACCGCATTCTCTATAATATTGGTCAACACCTGGTCTATTTCCATGTAGTCTAATTTGACAGGTGGCAAACTGGCAGGTAAATCCAGGATCACCTCGCGTCCTCGTAAGTCCGGTTGCAAACGCCCTAACACGTCATGAACCAGTTCATCTACCGGATACCACTCTTTTTCAGGTTTGAGCGCCCCGCCCTCGATACGCGACATATCCAGTAGATTCTCAACCAGCCGGTTGAGCCGATCTGCTTCCCGTTCGATAGACAGGGCAAAGCCCCGCCTTGCCTCTTCGTCCCATTGTACATCCTCTTGCAACAAACTGCTAGCAGCCGCCTTAATCGCTGAAAGAGGGGTGCGCAGATCATGCGAGACAGAAGAGAGCAGCGCTGCTCGCAGTTCATCTGTACGCTGCAAAACCTGGACTCGCAAACTTTCATGCCTTAAACGCGCGCGCTCAATCGCAACCGCCGCCTGATCGACAAAGGCCCAGAAAAAGGCCATACGCGGATTTGATCTCTCCTGTTCCACTCCCAGGCTTCTTTCCGCGGCGAATAATTGGGGGTCGTCTTCCATCGAAAGACGCAGCACACCAACCACTTTTTGCCCTAGCTTTAGGGGTATCAAGCGTATGTAATGGCGTGCCACCTGTCCGTGCCTGGTACTACGCACTACTGCCCTCGGCGCGTTAACCGACAATTGGGGGGGATTTAACGCGACATCGTGCAATTCAACGGTTTGCGATTGCGCCATCACCCAGGCCGCGGTTGCTTCTTCATCGGGCAAAAGATTGACTTGAACCGCCGGTTCTCGCGCGCTCTCCTGTAAAACGAGGCGCCCGGCAGAGTCAGGAAGAAAAATAGCGCAATCACGGACGCCCCAGGAAGAAAAGTTATCGGCAATCCCATGCACAATGATATCCAACTGCCTCTGCAGATTCTCTTCTCTATTCATATCGCGCACAAGTTCATAAAGAATTCTCGTCTCATACTCGCGGCGTCTTGCCTGTTCCGCGCGCTTGCGTAGAGCAGATGCAAGTTGTCCGGTAATGATCGCGGTAACCAGAAAAATGAATAACGCCAGCCATTCATCAATCTTCGCAATGCTGAGGGTATAGTATGGAGGAACCAGAAAGTAATCGAACGATAAGAACGCCACTATAGACGTAAGAACAGCGGCATAGAGGCCACGTGTACTTGCCAGTGCCAGCACGACTACTATATATAGTAGCGATATATTCGGAATACGTGGGTAAAGGTGAAAAAAGTAAATGATGAAGGTAACAACAAGCGCTCCTAGTACCGCTACTACGCTATCGACGAAGATTTTACTCCCTCGCTGCTCCTGTTTTATTTCTAACAGCGATAGACGAAATCGTTCAAGCCAGTTCATTGTATGTTCCTGATAGATGCCCGCCGGGGCTTACATTGTTTAATGCTATTTGCCCTTGATATATTCGGGTTTGACCACTATACTCTCTCCACAGAGAAGCGGCAGGAACTGGTCCTTTTCCCGGCTTCCCGGTGGGGATTGAAATTAAGCTATTATCTAGCATATGAGATTGTAGATACGCAGTCAATAGCGATGCTGAAGAAATGGTAATAAAAAAGCCTGGTGGGAAAATAGGCGGCCACAAGGATGCTCTGGCAGTATGACTTTTACATCGGGTTGGATGCTGAGAGATCGCTATTGACTGACCCCTTTCACAAGGCTATACTGCGCTTATGAAACGGCATCATGTACTACTATTACTGATTTTACTCCTGCTGCCTCTGCTTGCCTCGTGCAGTCCTGGTCACGTGGGAGGTAATGAGATTGCTTTTGTGCGCGATGGGCACCTGTGGACCATTGACCCTGATGGCGCAAATGCATATCAGGTAGTTTCCGGTGCTGATCCCGTTATTGGTTATGCGTGGTCACCTGACCATCATATCTTTGTATTTCGCACACTCGATAGTACCTTCGCTAAGAGCGCGGCTGGTAAACATCTCACTTTTAATCCCATCACAGGAATGCCTGGCGATGTCCCTTCTACACTTAATACCGTTGGCATCGATGGAGGCACTCCTATTCCCATTATCTTCGCCAGTTCCGATATCTCGCGCAGCAATGCATGGTGGAATGCAAGTGGCAATCGCGTGCTATATCGTGAAGAACCGTTATCCAGTGTTCAAAGCCCCCTTGGCGTTTCCTGGTGGGTATCCCAAAATGATCAACCGAGCGGCATCGCCCGCAAATCGCTTCCCAGCACCTTCTCGATCCCATCATTTTCACCCAATAGTTCTTTGGCTATAGGAAATTCGGAACAGGGTGTTTTTACTACGACACTGGCCGGAACCAACATACAATACATTATACCCTCTGTTCTGCCAGGCCATCCCCTGCCGACCAGCCTGGAGCGCATCCTCTGGCAGCCTGCGCACCAGAATCCTGCTATTCTTTATGCTATTGCTGTTCCCTCGTCACAATCTAAATCGTTTGGTTCGGGGGCTCTAAAAGTCCAACTGGAGCTGCGCGAAAGCGATGGTCATACTTCCTCACTGGCAACCTGTAGTTGCACTCAATTTGCCTGGTCACCGGATGGAAACTCAGTACTGTACAGTACAGGCTCAATCTATACTGTCGTGAACATACACTCCGGCTCAGCCTTCACTATCTCGGGTGAGGCAGGGAGCCTACCCTACTGGTCGCCGGACAGTGAATTTTTGCTGCTCGATGGTTTACATACCCTGGTACTTGCGCAGATCGCGCATCAGAGCCAGCAAATATTACTGAGCGATTCCAGTATGACACAGGAGCCAGGAGCTTCGTCGCCTGCTCTTCCCGGGGTTGATGGTTTGCTCCAGCCTGCCTCAAATAGTCCCTGGGCGTCGGATAGCCGGCACTTTCTCTTTCTGACACGCTCTCGCTTGAGCTGGCAGGGACAGCGTCTGCATTCCGGTAATGGCCTCTACACAGTTACGCTCGATAACCAGGGGAAAGTTCAGGGCACACCTAACCTTATAGATTCAGGAAACGATTCACAGGCCAGCTGGAGCTACGAAGACCCCAATACATCCTTTTTGTTTTGATCGGGGGCTATCCTGAAATGCTCTTACGCCGTCCACATAAACGTCTATACAATATAGACAACATCATACACATGAACAGCATTGTTATGGAAGGAATACAAGAAATGAATCACAATCCACATAATCAGGATTCTGCTGATGAAGCCGCTAATGATCTGGACGAAGAAGAATATGATGTGATGGAGATGCTAGAGCGGCTAGAGACATTGCGTGAAGATATGGAGGACCTGGGAGTAACGACGCTGGCGGAGGTCATCCAGCGCATCGACGAATTACACCGGCAACTCGACCTGAAATGAGAAGATGAGACATCCCGAATTTGAGGAATAGGCAAGGAGAAAGGGCGACACAAGGGTGCGCCCTTACGAGATAGCTTCGTGGTCATAGTAAGGGCGCACCACGCGCCGGATGAATGCGCACTCTACTGGTCGCCCTCTACAAGTCCACTTGTCAAAATTCGGGATGTCTCATCTCCGCGATTTTTCTACGCGCCACCCAGATAAGCCTGCCGGACGAGATCATTCGTCAGCAAGTTGCGTGCCGAATCGCTCAAGACGATGTGACCGGTCTGTAAAACATAGCCTCTATCCGCCAGGCTCAAGGCCATTGACGCATTCTGCTCCACCAGGAAAATTGTTACCCCTTCATCGCGAATGCGCAGGATCGTGTTAAAAACGGTCTCAACGAGAATTGGAGATAAGCCCATGGATGGTTCATCCATACATATCATACGTGGACGAGACATCAAGGCACGGGCCATCGCCAGCATCTGCTGTTCCCCACCGGACATAGTACCTGCAACCTGCTTCAAGCGTTCCTGGAGACGAGGGAATATCTGGCATACATGATCGAGATCTTGCTTGATTTCTGACCGGTTATTGCGAATGAATGCGCCCATCTCCAGGTTCTCCAGCACAGTCATACGTGAGAAGATGCGGCGAGCTTCGGGCACCAGCGCCATGCCCATACGTACAATATCACCGGGCAACATACGGTCAATGCGTTTGCCCTCGAATTCAATCGTTCCGCTGCGGGCTCGCACGAGGCCGAAGATTGTTTTCATGGTGGTTGTCTTGCCTGCTGCATTTGCCCCCAGCAAACAAACAATCTCGCCCCTATTCACCTCAACCGACACATCATACAGAACCTGGCTTGGACCGTAGAACGTATTCACATTGTTGAGGCGCAACATTGCTGTAGTTGTTGCCCCTGGTACATTTGCGCCATAAGCGGTCGGAAATATATCTGCACTTGACATGGAAAATTACCCTCCTGCGCTACCTGCTCCCTAGCTCAAGCAGCTATATGGGACAGAGAACGCATATGATTGGTTCGACTACACATAAGGCGCATCACCAGCCGCCTTTTGCTCGCTGGCTGCAGGTTTGCCAAGATAGGCCGCGATGACTTTTTCATTCCGGCGCACCTCTTCTGGTAGGCCCTCGGCAATCTTCCGTCCATAATCGAGCACGTAAATGCGGTCTGACATGCCCATTGTTACCGCCAGCTTATGTTCGATCAACAGTATGGTCAGGCCTAGTTCATCACGCAAACGGCGCACGTATTTCACAGCTTCCAGCGTTTCAGCCTCGTTCATACCGGCAGTTGGTTCGTCCAACAACAGCAGTTTTGGTCTTGCTGCCAGTGCGCGAGCGATTTCAACGCGCCTCCGATCAGCATAGGAAAGGTTTATTACATACTCTTCCTGCCGGTTTACCAATCCAGCGCCGAAGAAACTCAATAACTCAGTAGCTCGCTCACGCGCCTCCTCTTCTTCTCGCCGGACACCGGGCGTGCGAAAGAGCGAAGTTAGTATGTTTGCACTCAACTGTGTATGCTGGCCGACCAGGATGTTCTCAAGCACGGTCATATTATTAAAGAGGCGAATGTTTTGAAAGGTGCGCGCGATACCACGACGCAGTACCTGGTCGGGCGTCAACCCGAGAATCGACTTCCCATCCAGGACGATATCACCACTTGATACGTGATATATCCCTGTAATCAGGTTAAATACGGTTGTTTTACCGGCTCCATTGGGTCCAATCACACTGATAATTTCGCCTCGCCGGACCTGCAGGTTGACATCCTGGACCGCGGCCAGACCACCAAAATGCTTTGTTACGTTTTGTAAATCCAGCAGTACCTCGTTAGTAGGTACGTATACCCGTTCCTCGACCATAGTAGTTCTCTCTCCTGCTCGATATTACTCAATACGAACCTCGGCCTCGAAGCCTGGATCGGTCGTCGTTACATCCAGCGAGCCGAGTTCTACCGCTTCCTCTTCGGGAGCCTGGTGCAATTCGCGTCTCCTTCTCGCGCTCGGTATCAGACCCTCGGGGCGGAAGATCATAATCGCTACCAGTACAATGCCAAAGACCAGGTTACGAATATTGCCGAACGTAAAGCTCGGAATAAAATGGATAATGAACTGGTCAATCCCATAGAGGAAACTGCTGGGATCGGAGGCGATAGAATCAAGGTTGTTCAGGATAAACAGGTTGATGGAGTAGACGGCCAATGCGCCTACGATGACACCAGGAATACTACCCAGACCACCAATCACGACCATTGCCAGGTAAATGACCGAGTCATTGAAGCTGAACAGGTCTGGCGAAACATTACCCAGCTTAGCGGAGAAATATGCTCCCGCGATACCTGAAAAGAATGCGCCCGTGCCGAACGCGAATAATTTTGTGCGCACAAGATTCACACCTGAGGATGCCGCGGCTATCTCGTCCTCGCGTATAGCAATCCAGGCACGACCCAGCCGGGAATCGCGCAGGCGGACATTGGCGAAAATCACGAGGGCAATCAAGGCCAGGATCAAGTAGTAGTAAGGAACATGGTTGATTACTGTCCATTGTATGCCAAAGAAAGCGGGCGAACGTACACCCACAATGCCGTTCGTACCATTGGTATATTTATCGAGATTGAGAAAGATCACCGGAACAATTTCACCAAAACCCAGCGTAACAATCGCCAGGTAATCACCGCGCAGGCGTAGTGTTGGCGCCCCTAATATCACTCCCCAGAGAGCCGCAATGAGCGCGGTTACAATTAACATCGGCCAGAAAAGCCAGGATAGAACATTCGGCTGGATGATAATATTGGTAAGCCGACCAAATTGCGTTGAGCCGAAGATACCCCAGGCATAAGCACCTATGGCGAAGAACGCTACATATCCCAGGTCAAGCAATCCCGCGAAGCCCACCACGATATTGAGGCCAAGCGCAAGAATCACATAATAACCCGCGTCAGTATAGCCTGCGAGACGACCAGCCGTTCCATAACCAAACAGGAACGGATCAAGCACAGGATAGAAGAGGACGAACGCAATCAAGAGGATAAGAAAGAACCGTCGAGCGCCCGCGCTGCGCAAAGGCAAATCATTAGGCACGACTTCCTGGACTTCTTCCTTCGCGCGAGAACTCGCTAACAACAGCGATTGGCGTCTTCTTCGTTCATTGGCGTCAGATTGAGTGGCATTATCTGAGCCATTGGTGGGATTTCCATTTGCAGACAGGGTACGTCGCACCGCCACAATACCGCCGAGCCAGCCAAGAAAATAGCCTGCTACTATGAGAAATACCGTGCGAACAGCTGTAACAACGAGCAACTCCGTGGGGTAAGCTCCTGCAATATAATAAAGCAGATCGACAATAAGCCAGATGATGGCTAAAGATAATCCAAACGCGAATCCGCCTAGTTTAGCTCGACGGACCATCGCGGCCTTCTGTTCAGTGTTCAATACGGAAATACTCTTTGGCAACGAAAGAGCCTGACTGCGCGCCAGGAATGGGACGCGACGGCGAATATAAAAGTAAATAGGCCACACTATCGCACACAGCGCCAGGCCAATGATCAAGTTATTGTTCACCAGGACAATCAGCAGGATGGGCAGGACGGCAAAAACAAGCACATCGACCCATACTTCAACCATACCCCTCCGGCCTGTATCCGCGGCCACGAGGTATCCGGCGAATGCGAGTATAACCAGGTAGAAAAAGATAATAAAGATCGTTGCCTGAACCAGGCTACCTGTACCAATAAGGGCGTCAGCAGGATTAATGAATCCCAGGATCACATTGTTGATCAGGTAATCACCCTGCCAGACAAAGTTGAAGACAAGTATGGGCACAAGCAACGCGATCACCCACTTTATTAATAGTGAGCGCGTACTGCTTACCGGGCCAGCCGGATTTGTGTTGATAGTGACAGCAGACATGGCTTTCTCTCCTTGATTCCGGCAAATCTGCGAAACGAATCACCAGCTTGCACAGATGTTCCTTTACACTTTCTCCGGAGTCTGTTGACCCAGGAGGCCGGAGGGACGAAATACCAGGATCAGGATCAGGATTGCGAAAATGATGGCTGTCGCCCAGGCGCCACCACCATGTGGCAAGCCTAACCCATGAGAACTTGGGTTGTTGGAATCGGGTATGAGATTGACCAGAGACTGCACCAGGCCAATCACAAGCCCGCCGAGCATTGCACCATAGAGGTTGCCGATGCCTCCAAGCACGGCGGCAGTAAAAGCAATTAGGCCCAGATCGAAACCGATGGTGAACGTCGTAACCGGAAATTTCAACAGATAGATAAAACCGGCGGCACCGGCCAGTCCAGTACCAACAAGGAAAGTGAACGAAATAATAAAATCGACATTGACACCCATTAACGCAGCTGCCTCACGATCCTGCGCGACTGCGCGCATAGCACGACCGAGACGAGTGCTGTTGACCATCCATTGCAAGCCGACCATCAATAGTATGGAGACCACGACGACAACAATATCGACTACCTGGATGGATATTGGGCCGATATAGAAAACCGCGCCCGCGCCGAAAATTTGAGGTGGGGAGATCGGGCTAAGACCTTTCCAGAGCTTTCCGATATCTTCAAGGACCAAAGATACACCAATAGCGGAAATCAGCGGCGCCAGTCGCGGAGCGTTACGCAGTGGGCGATAGGCAATTCGTTCGATCACAACGCCTAAAATAGCACACAGGATCATCGATGCAAAAAAAGCTATCAGTATTGCTGCGACCAGCGTGCCATTTACATTAGGATCATCAGTAATGTTAAATGCCTGGAGAATGGTAATCGTGATGAAGGTGCCAATCATGAAGATATCGCCATGGGCGAAGTTAATCAGCTCGATGATACCATAGACCATCGTATATCCAAGAGCAATGAGCGCATAAATCGCGCCTCCGGAAAGACCTACGATCAGTAACTGCACAAAAAGCGTCATAGTATGCGGCAACCCTCCTTCCTGCGAGTTAGGATGGAATCGGGAGTAATTATATCATTCAGGAAATGAATAGCAAGCAAGGGAGCCGTCAACGAGAGTATGACAACGACCCCCTTTTATGCTTTCCATGCTGGTATCAATGGCCTGAGAGTTTTGCTCACAATCAGGCCACTGCCACTATTTACCTGGAAGACAGCTTACGGCAGCGTCTCCGCGGTCACATACTTCCAACCGGGAGAGCCATTGACATCGGCCAACTGGTAGACCGAAATGGTCTTGTTGGTCGTATCGCCGTTCTGATCAAAGGACTGGTGGCCGGTGACCCCGTTATAGTTGGTCTTGGCCACCTGGTCAATGACCGCCTGCCGGAACGACTGGGCCGCAGCCACATCGCTTGAACTGGTCGGCGGTTTGGCTCCACTGGCAATCGCCGCCTTGATGGCCAGGATCAGGATCTGCGCGCAGTCATAACCACTGGCACTATAGGCGCCCAGCGGCCCATACTTGGCCTGGTACTGCTGGATAAAGCTAGCCGCTGAGGGTACCTTGGTGACATCGACTGCTGCCACCGTGCTGAAGACGGGACCACCGGTCTTGGTGCCAATGGCTGTCGCGAAGGCGCTGTCCTGGATACCATCACCACCGGCAAATGGGGTGTTGGTCAGGCCAGGGGTCGTCGCCATCTGCTTGCGGATCTGTAAGCCACCATTGGCCTCCACACCTGCAAAGTAGATCACATCGGGTTTTAAGGACGCGATCTTGGTCAATTCACCGGTGTAGTCTGTCGTACTCTTGATACTGTCGTGGCCAAGCAGCTTCCCACCGTCGGCCTGCCATTCTTTGATAAATTGGGTGGCCAATCCGACGCCATAGGTCTCGGTATCATCGATCACATAGGCGGTCTTGTAGCCCTGCGTCTTGTACAGGAAATCAGCTCCGACTGCGCCCTGGTGGTTGTCGGTCGTCGCAATACGGAAGTAGGTGACCTTCCCTGTTGGACGTAAGGTAGAGAGCATATCATTGGCGCCAGTGCAGCCGGTATCTGGACTATTCTGCGTCAGGCAGGTGTTGGTGTTGGATGGGCTAATCAGGACGATGGGGGCCTCATTAGCAATCGGCATTTCGGATTGGGCCACGCTACTGTTGAACGGGCCAATGATGCCGGCTACTTCGGCATCGCCGATCAGTTTGGTGACGTTGGCAGCGCCGACTGCCGGGTCATGCACACCGCTGGCACCCACATCATCTTGTGGATCAAAGACCAGGGTATAGCCGGGAATAGTATGGTTGGCATTGGCCTGGTCGACGGCCAGGTGTGCGCCATTCTCGGCTGGTTTGCCATCGGTGGCTTCCGCGCCGCTCACCGGCAGGTCGGTGGCAATTTTGATGATTCCACCGGAGGTGGTGCCTCCACCACTCGTTCCACTTCCTCCCGTGGTTCCCGTGCCGCCACACGCCACGAGAATTGCCAACAACAAGGGGATTCCCAGTGTTAAGGCAAAAATACGTGACCAACTTCTCTTCATGATCGTAGTCAGCCTCCTTCAACAATACGAAATATGGACTCATAAGTCTTTAGAAAGGGTCAATTCTCGGAACTGATAATCCCTTCCTACGATTAAGTACGTCAGCTTTTTAACAAATCTCACCAGGATGAGCTAATACTGATCAGATCATCCCTGACAGCTTTGCTTTCAAGATGACGGCTCATGAGCCCACTAGAATGCCGGTTTCTCCCAATGGAACAAGATAAAAGAAACGGGGTAATAGCTGGACAGATTATACGTATCCAGGCATAGGATGTCAATAGTTTCTGCTCAACTTCCGCAAATTACGAGTCAATCTCATTCGTTACATGCTTTACATGCTACGCCGGGAAACGATTAAGGAAGCGTTCAAACGCAGCAGTCACCTGCCGTCGCGTTTCCTCTAATGAGCCACTGTTATCAATCACTTCATCGACCAGGAGAAGCCGGGCGGAAACGGAAGGCTGCGCTCGAATACGCGACCGGGCATCCTCCTCACTCAGCCCATTGCGGGCCATCAAGCGGGCCAGTTCTTGTTCCTCCGAGCAGGTAATCAACCATTTGCTCTGGCATAAGGCACCTGATCCTCCCTCCAATAGCTTCACCGCATCGATGACCGCGATGCCGGATGGGCTAATAGTGGCTAATTCTTTCAGCAATGCCTGCCCCACCGCCGGGTGAACTATCCCTTCCAGGCGGCGCATGGCTCCGGCATCTTGAAATACGATCGTTCCCAAGGCTTTGCGATCAATGCTTCCGTCAGCAGCAACAACCTGGGGACCGAACGCCTCGGCAACCTTTATCGCTACCGGCTGGCCTTTCAGGTAGAGCCTATGGACAAGCGCGTCAGCGTCGATATAGCGCTCGGCTCCCAATTCCAGCAGCATTTGCCCAACAGCAGTCTTGCCACAGGCAATATTGCCGGTTATCCCAATAATTCGCGGCATGCTTCAATCGTTCCTTTTGATACTCCCCGAATACCACAAAAGTACTTGTTTTTACGTTTTGAGTTCCATATTCTCTGCCATGTATCGTACAATACCCAAAGGACACTTGCAATGCTTAGGCTCTAAGGAGAACAGAGTTGGCCAGACGCCTGGGGCTCATTATCGGAATCAATCAGTATCAAGATACTGCATTTCGACCGTTGCAGTTTGCCGAAACCGACGCTAAAGCGCTGGCTCAATGGCTGGTGAATGTTCGAGGTGGCAAATGGCTCCCTTCGGACGTACAGTTGGTACTCGGCTCACAGGCTACACGAGAATTAACCGAATCACTGCTCACACAGGTCTGCCTCAATGAGGCCATGCCTGGCGACCTCATTCTGATCTACTTCGCCGGTCACGCGTTCGTCGATCAATCGAGTAAAGAGGGTTATCTTGCCTTAGCAAATACTCGTTACCAGCAGCCAGATACCGGCCTGCATCTCTACTCTCTGGTTAGAAATATCATTGCCGCCAGCCGAGCCGCTCAAATATTATTGGTACTCGATTGTTTCCAGTCCGGCCCTGCCTGGAATTCCCTGCGTGCTTCTCCTTTTGATTTCAAGCCATTGCTTGGCCAGTCACTATTGAATGGACTGCAACAAATACAGGGTCGATTGCTGTATTGTTCTTGTCGCGGAAACGAATCTGTGCCAGAGGTGGGTGGGAAAAATCTAGGCGTCCTGATGCACAGCGCCATAGTTGGCCTCAGTGGTCCGGCTGTCGATCCTGCTACCGGCCAGGTCACACTGCAAAGACTGCATGCATTCCTGTCGAGTTCTCTCAACCCGCAATACTCGCCACAGGTATTCGGTCAGGAACAGCGTCCTATCGTGCTGGTAGGTGATCTCCCTACACTTACCGGTAGTAAGCAAAATGGCTATGAGTCTGCCGCTGTCCCTCCTGCCAGCCCCGCCGGAACAACTCCTTTTCAGGCAAGCACCAGCTCGCCATGGCAACAATCTCCCCAGAACACGGCATCAACCGCTACCGCAACCAGGCAAATGTCGCCCACAACCTCCGGGCAACTGGCACTTTCAGTCCTGGAGAGAAATCGCCAGCAGCAATGTATGATGCTCCTGAACCAGGCTCGCCAGCTTGTGCAGATGCAGAATCTCACCGAAGCGCTCACCATCGTCAACCAGGTTCTGCAAATTTCACCAACGCTTAGTGATGCGCTTATTCTCAAAGGGCAGATTTTAGGCACTGCCGGCCAGTTCCAGGATGCTCTTGCCGCTATCAAACAATCGTTACAATCAGAACCTAACAACGCCCTGGGTTGGAGCATGCAGGCGGCCCTGCTAGCTAACCTGGGAGAATTTCAAGAGGCCTTAACTTCGGTTGAGCGCTCGCTTGCCATTGACCCCAACAACCCGGAGACATGGGCTGTCAAGGAAACTATCTTGACAAGACAGCAACTCGTCGAGCAGAGCCAGAAGTTGCAGGCAGCTTACGCTCGTCCACGTGACAATGCGGCATCTTTCTTGCTTAGTGCTTTCCTGCAAATTTTCGCCCTCATCGTTGGCTCAATCGGTATATCGCTGCTCCTGATAGCGCCACAACTGGCCATCATCATTGCTTTCGTGCTGGGAAGTTTAGGCTTGTCCGTTTTGTGTGTAAATGCTGCGCGCGGAGCTTATCTCTATGGATTTTCACGCCTGCTGATTACGCTCATTACCAGTTTGATGGCAGCCGGCATCATTGGGGCACTCTATAAATTTGGCTATAACTGGATAGTTAATAGAGTTACAGCCAATCCTCCACTGATCGTATCTGTGATCTTTCTCGGGACGTGGCTACTGGTGGCAGCGATAGTGCCTTTCCTGGCAGGCATCGGCGGACTTATTGCCGGACTTTTCACCGGCGTGCGGCGGAAAAAGTAAAGCAATGCTTCTTTACATCTCAGCCAGCTGCTCCCATTCAGCCAGCAGCTTCTCAACATCTGCTTTCACCCGCTCATAATCGGCGGCCAGCTTCGTCAGTTGGGCCGCATCTGCCTGGAGTGCGGCAGCAGAAAGTTCGTCTTCTACTGCTTTCACACGTGCCTCAGCTTTTTCGATATCTCGTTCCACATCCTCGACTGTACGCACCTTGACCTTCGGACCTTTTCTGGTTGCGGATTTAGGCGCGGGAGCAGAGGATGGCAGGGGTTTAGCAACTGCCCCCGGAGTCCTTCCATTATCCTGAGCAGGAGCAGGAATATCGAGCACCAGCGGTCGCTTGCGTGTGCGATATTCCGTGTAGTTACCCAGGTAGGGTATCAATACGCCGTCCTCAATCACCCAGACTTTGGTTGCCAGGCTATCGATAAAGTAGCGATCATGCGAGACAAAGAGCAGCGTCCCCTCAAATTCGCCCAGAATCTCTTCAAGAAACTGGCGCGATTGCAGGTCAAGATGGTTCGTTGGCTCGTCTAATACGAGAAAATTAGAACCCTGTAGCGTCAACTTGGCCAGCGCCACGCGACTGCGCTCGCCACCGCTCAGCGTGCTGATTGGCTTGAACACGTCATCTCCGCTGAAGAGAAAACGTCCCAGGAAGCTGCGCGCGCCATCTTCGCTCAATACGCTCACCTGCCGGATTTCGTCGACAATGGTGCGATTGGGATTTAACCCGGCATGGGTCTGCGAATAATAGCCGATGCGCACATTATGACCAATGTTGACCTGCCCGCCGACCGGAGGAAGCTCTCCAATGATCGTGCGCAAAAGAGTTGTTTTGCCCGCGCCATTCGGCCCAAGCAGCCCGACGCGATCTCCACGTAAAAGTTCCAGGTCGGCGACACGCACCAGCATCCTCGGCTGCTGTCCATTCTCCGTATTCGCGGCAGTATATCCCACCGCGAGTTTCTGGGTAGAAAGCACCACCTGGCCGCTATCCACAACGGGAGTGAACTCGAAATGCATCTCTGGAAAATCCTGTGGCCGCTCGACACGTTCCAGGCGGTCAAGCAGTTTCTGACGCCCGCGCGCTTCACGGCTGCGCTGGCCCGCTTTGTAACGGCGAATAAACTCCTCCGTGTGAGCGATATGTGCCTGCTGCGCCTCGTATTCGCGCATCCGGCGCTCCATGCGCTCCTCTCGCAGGTGTAGATATTTTGTATAATTGCCGGGATACTCTTCGATGCGACCAAAAGCCATCTCGATGGTGCGCGAGACGACTTTGTCCAGGAAGTAGCGATCATGCGCGACGATAACCATAGCGCCTTTCCAGCCGCTCAGGTAGGTCTCTAACCATTCGAGGGCCGCCAGATCAAGATGGTTCGTTGGCTCGTCCAGTAGCAACAGATCAGGCTCTTGCAAGAGTAGTTTGCCGAGAGCCGCCCGCGTTTGCTGCCCACCGCTGAGCTGTTCCACCGGGGCTGCCTGTTGCTCCCGCGAAAATCCGAGTCCATCAAGCACCTGGTCGATACGATTTTCATAGGTATAGCCACCCGCGTGTTCAAAGTGCATCTGCAATTCTGCATAGCGTTGCAAAAGCTGATCATGCGTTGTTGTATCAACCTCCTGGTCAGATGTGCTACTGAGGGCAACAGCCAGCTCATTCAGTTCCCGTTCCCAGGCTCGCACCTCCGCAAAGACGGTAAGCATCTCTTCCCGCAGCGTATTCCGAGGATGAAAATCCGTGAGTTGTCTCAGATACCCAAGGCGAGTATTACGAGCGATAGATATTGTGCCCTCGTCAGGCTCTTCATAACCGGCCAGAAGATTGAGGAGCGTTGTTTTACCGGCGCCATTGGGGCCTACAAGTCCAATACGATCATGCTCATCAATTTGAAAGCTGACGTCAGAAAAGATGAGTTCAGACCCAAACGATTTCCCTACCTGTGTTACATTGACAATTGGCATAGCAATTCACCCGGTGACCATTAAAAATTGAGGATATCAATTGCAAGGAACAGGGTATCATAACATGCCAGCGGACGCAAGTTCGATACGATACACATGCCTCACGATGCCTATGCTTCCTCTTCTTGTATTCTCTCAACTGCTTTGATATACTACTGCCAGCAGATCAATACCGGTTCTATGGCTCTTTTCCTTTTGCATTATAACGTAGATTAGGAGAAAGCAGACCCATGAATGCTCAAGATGTGGTGCGACAGGCACGCGAGGCAGACCTCCGGCTGGTGCGATTTTTGTATTGTGATAATGGCGGCATTATCCGTGGCAAAGCTACACACGCCAGCAAACTTTCCACACGTATTACCGAAGGCATCGGCCAGACGCTTGCGATGCAGGCTTTTACCGGCGTCGAATCGCTTGCCCCTGTTGAGGGTATGGGACCGATTGGCGAGTTTCGCCTGATCCCCGACCCCAATACGTTCGTCATACTACCCTACGTGCCCGGTACCGGCAGCATGATGTGCGACATGATCCGGACAGATGGTAAACCATGGGAGGCATGCCCGCGCACTTTTCTGAAACGCATGGTGGCGCGGCTGGCCGATCAAGGCATGTACGCTGAGGCCGCCGTCGAACACGAGTTTTACCTTGCGCGTGAAGAGAACGGGAAATACGTTCCTGCCGACCACAGTCTTTGCTATAGCAGCATCGGCCTGGACGAACAGGCAGAGGTAATAGATGCTCTTCTAGAGGCACTGGAAAAGCAAGGCCTCTCCATCGAACTGTTCCATACAGAACTCGGTCCCGCGCAGCAGGAACTCTCTATTCATCATGCCGATGTCCTGCGCGCCGCGGATAATGTCTGCCTTGTGCGTGAGACGGCTCATGGCATCGCCCGTTCCTTCGATTTGCTCGCCACGTTCGCCCCCAAGCCATTCCTTGACCAGGCCGGCAGCGGAGCGCATATCCACCTGAGCATCTGGGGAACCGGGGATGAGGAGCATCAACGCAAAAACCTGTTCTACGATCCGAACGCACGCGGCTCGCTGAGTGATTTCGGTAAATACTTCATTGGGGGCGTTTTACGGCATATTCGCGGCCTGGTTGCCATCACCTGTGCCAGTCCGAACTCCTATCGGCGTCTCCTGCCGCATTTCTGGAGTTCCGCCTATGGCGCCTACGGCTTCGATAACCGCGAAGGAGCTATTCGTGTGCCATCGGTCTTCTGGGGGCGTGAAGCCGATTCGATTAACCTGGAACTGAAGCCGTCTGATCACAGCGGCAATCCCTATCTTGCCATGGGCGCGCTCATTGCCGCCGGTATGGATGGAGTGCAGAACCAGATCGACCCCGGCGATCCACAGGAGATAGATCCCGGAAACTATAGCGATGCGGAACGCGAGGAACGCGGCATCCGTCGTCTCCCCACCACGCTCGACGAGGCCCTGGACGAGCTAGAACGCGATACGGTTTTGACGGATGCGCTCGGCCCGTTGCTAGCAAACTCCTACATTGCCGTCAAGCGCAATGAAGCCGCGTTTTTCAAAGATAAAACACCCGAGGAAGAGGCTATCCAGCACTTTTACAAGTATTGATACTCATACCTTGCTTTAATGTTGTTTAACAAAATAATCAGGTATTGACGCGGAGGCCGATCAATCGGCCCTACAGCCATTACCAAAGAAATCAGGCACAGTAGAGCGGAGGCCGATCAATCGGCGGTGGGCACGATCAATCGGCCCCTACGGCCATTGCCAAAGAAATCAGGCACAGTAGACAGGAAAGGACACTCCCCCTTTGTGGGAAAAGTGTCCTTTCTTTCCTGAACCCGTCTGGGAATTGAAACTAGTGATCAGTAGTACCCCTCTCAGGATTGACATATTCGGGATATGCTGTCGGAGCCGGGGCAGATGTTGCAGTACCGGTACCTGTGGTGCTTGACTGCACGCTTTGCTTTGTAGATTGTGCCGCCTGCTTCGTTGTCTGCGCGACATCCTGGCCCGTCTGCTTCACATCCCTGGTTGCCTTTTGAGCAAGTTCGCCAAGACCCGAACCCGTGTCTTTCATCTTCGCGGCTGCCTGTTGGGCATAGCTCTTCAAATTGCTACTTGTTTGTGAGACGCTGCTAGAAACTTGCTGCACATACTGGTTGAGCTGTTCGTTTTCAGGCAGATAACCCCGTAGCTCTTCAAAGCGCTGGCTCAAGAGATTGCGCATCTCCTCACCTCTCATTGGAGCTACCAGCAGGCCAACGCCAACGCCAACCAGCAAACCTTTAAAGAAACTGTTCATCTTCGACATCCTTTCCTATAGGACCTGCGTGGCCCTATACCACACGCTTAAGTAAGAATAGTACTCATATGTACTGGATCTTCCAGGAAAACGAGTTTGAAATCCATCCATTACAGATACGTGCATAGTAATCAATCGGTTTCAGATGCGCTACAAAGCGTTACGAGCGTCTTACCCTCACCGCGAAGTATCATTAGAATCTGCCAGTTACAAATTATTGGACTTCCGTTCTTTTAACCAATAGCATATAATCAATCTATATTTTTTAGCTTACTGGTCAGGAGTAATTGAATGGTTGAAATTCACCAGCACGACCTTAGCCCCTTGCTGAATTCATTTCACGAAGGAATTTGCTATCTCGATGCAAATGGTGCATTGATCTACCATAACGCAGTGGCAGAAAGGCATTGGAACCTGAAGCATGCGTCCAGCAACAGGCTCGCAAAGCAACCTGCTGTCGCACGAGCGCTCGCAGGTACACAGGTGCAGCATGAAATTGTGCATATCAGTGAAAAAGAGTTCCTGCTTATCAATTCCGTCCCTCTACATTCAGCAAGCAACGCTATCAAGGGTGTCGTTATCACCTCGCATGATATCAGCGAACACCTGCTTGAAGAACACCAGGCGCTGACCGCATTAAATGTGCTGCTAGAGGTCATGCTCGACACACATGGTGAGCATGAAAACAACGAAATCGACGAGGTTCTGCGTCGCATTGCTGCCCTCATTCCGCAGATGGAATCGGTAGATAATAGCATCGCCTTTCGCCTTGATGATAAAACAGGAAGAATTGTGCCTATTGGACTGTTTGGCTCAAGCCAGCAAAGCAAGGAAGAGTGGCAAAAGGAGCTTGAGGATTTGACCATCCATTTACAACAGGCCTTAAACAAGTCCTCATCGCCCTATTTACAAACGCTCAGGCTTGCGCGCCCCCTCATGTTCGATTTCGCCTCTTCCCCAGGTCTGAGCAATCCACGCCAGCTGCGTGCCGCGATCTATGCCCCGGTTATGTTCAACGGGCATCCCATAGCTGTATTAGGGGTCGAAAGACACCGCCCACTCGGTCAGGACCCTTCCTATTTCCCCCAGTGGAGTGTTGAATTGCTCACCGCCCTGGCGAGATTTGCCAGCATGACAATCGAAAAAAATCACCTGCTGATAGCATTAAATCGCCGGTACAGCGAACTGGAAACTGCTCGTGCGCTGCTTAACCAGCGAGATGAGTTCATTTCGCTAACCGCACACGAACTCAAAAACCCGCTTACAGCTATTCGCGGCCAGGCCCAGGTCTTGCGGCGTTACTTCAGAAGAATGCTGCATCCAGAAATTATCAATACCGAAGCCACCAACGATCTGATTCGAGGGCTGGACAGCATCGAACATCAATCGCGCAGAATCGAACACATGATTAATACCCTGCTGGATGTCAGCCGCCTCGATCTGGATCGCCTGGAAAGTGAGTTACAGCAGATTGACCTGATCCAGCTGGCACGCCGCGCGCTGGCCGAACAACTGCCTTACGCCGCACGCAACCATGAACTTCGCCTGCTTGTTAATGGAAATGCTGTGCCCATCGTTCCAACTGCCCCAGAGAGCGATCACATAGCACACTCTCTGAAAATAGAGGCTGACGAACAACAACTGGAACAGATACTGGCAAATCTGCTCAGCAACGCTATCAAATATAGCCCTGAAGATGGCCCGATTACCGTATCAATCCGGCAGGTTGAGAATGAATATATCGAGATTGACGTTGAAGATGAGGGGATTGGCATACCACCGGAGGCGCTGGCGCACCTGACCGAGCGCTTTTTCCGTGCCGAAAATGCCATGAGCGTTGACTCAAAAGGCTTAGGTCTTGGCCTTTATCTTGTCAACGCGCTGGTTGCCAAACATGGAGGCACATTAACGATAAAAAGCGAAGGCATTCCTGGGAATGGCAGCACTTTTACCGTCAGATTGCCGATCCAGCAGCAATGACTTTCTGAATGCTCCCAGGACTGGAGGAGGGAGATATGCTATGCTTGACCTGACCAGCATCCCGGTGGTAGATAACCACTGCCATCCCGTCCTGTTAAACCAGCAGCTAGATGCACAGAGCTTCCGCGGCTATTTTACCGAGGCGAGCGATGCCAGCTTTTCAGAAACGCACATCCCGAACACCGTCTACTACCTCTGGCTTCTTCGACAACTAGCAACTTTTTACGGCTGCCAGAACAGTGAGATAGACATTCTGGCTATAAGAAATGCGCTGAATGGAGATGCCCTTATCGAGCGCTTCCTGCGTGCCGCCAACATCGACACATTAATTCTCGACCCTGCTTTCCCGCTCCCGCAGATATGTTATACGCCGGAGCGTATGGGACAGCTGGGTCATTGCCGTGTCGCCAGCATGCTACGCCTGGAAACGCTTATGCAGCGATTGATCGTGCAATACCATGATTTCGATGAAGTAGTTGAACGCTACACGCTGGCCTTGAGCAACGCACGCGCACAGGGCTACTGCGCATTCAAAAGTATTGTCGCCTATCGTAGCGGATTGCACATCGAAGATTGGAGCAAAGACCAGGCGATTTCCTCTTTTCGAGAAGCAGTTTCCAGTATCAGGGATGGGCAATTACGCATTGTTCACAAGCCTCTGATCGATTATCTTTTGCACATTGCTTTCAAGGAAGCCGCTGAGCAAGAACTTCCGCTGCAGTTTCATACCGGTTATGGCGATAGTGATACCGACATGTTGCTGGGCAATCCACTGCACCTGCGCAATGTGCTGGAACGCAAAGAATACCAAACGATGAAGGTTGTGCTTTTGCATGAGAGCTACCCTTATTCACAGCTTGGAGCTTACCTGGCAGCTATTTATCCACATGTCTATTTTGACCTGTCTTATATGATTCCTTTTGTAGACAGGTTAGAGATGCTGGCGTTTACCCGCCAGGCGTTGGCAGTAGCACCGGCAAGCAAACTCATGTACAGTTCGGATGGTATACATGTGCCTGAAATGCACTGGGCCGCGGCCATCCGGGGACGTAGCATCATCGGACAGGTTCTTCAGGAAATGATCGAGGCGGACGAAATTGATGAAGAGCAGGCATACGACCTTGCGCTTCAAATTTTACACGATACGGCCTATACCGTCTACAAACTATGAGATATATTTAAAGTGAAGTAGAACAAATCCAGGGAGGGACAACATTGGCCAGGTCGATAGATACATTAGATGCAGCGACCAGTCCGCGACAATTTCGTATCGGCGTCTTTGCTTTGATCTTCAATGAGCAGGGGCATATTCTCCTTGGGCACCGGCGCGATACTGACTGGTGGAATCTCCCCGGCGGCGGCATGGAGATAGGAGAGACGGTCGATGAAGCATTGCGTCGCGAAGTACAGGAAGAGACCGGTCTTGAGATCGAGGTTGAAAAACTGGTAGGGGTCTACTCGAAACCCCAAAAGCAAGAGGTGGTGCTGGCGTTCCGCTGCCACATCACCGGCGGGACATTGCAAGCAACTGAAGAAACGAGCGAGAGCAGGTATTTTCCGCCCGATGCTCTGCCGGAAAATACGCTACCCAAACACCGCCAGCGTATTGAAGACGCTCTACTCAACCAATGCGAAGCGATTATTCGCGCGCAGCTCACCAGTACAGAGGAAGATCAGGGACTTACGACGAGTTAGGAATCTATTGTTCAACCAGTTCCTTCATCATGTCCTGCACAAATCGCAGCTCATCTCTGTTAACCATATGCCCCATGTGAGGATACAGGCGCGTGGTAACCATTCCGCCCATGCGCTTCAATACCTCGTCAGTCAGCAGCACCCGCTCCTTTGGGATGTGGGGATCTCTATCGCTACAGCCGAGAAACACCGGCGTTCCTGCCAATGAACCTGGATAATCTCGTGGTGCGCCATCTGGCCCAATTAATCCACCGCTCAAGCCGGCTATTCCACCATAACGACGAGCATTGCGCGCGGCAAATTCTAAAGAAAGGCACGCGCCCTGTGAGAAGCCTAGAAGTAGGGTACGTTCCGCGGGAATCCCGGCTGCCGCAAGTTGCTCCAGGAGAGATGCAATTACTGCCAGCGCTGATGATAGGGCTGGTTCATTGCTCGCTGTGGGCGCCAGAAAACTATTGGGATACCAGGCATTTCCGGCGGCCTGTGGAGCCAGAAATATAAAGCCGGGTTGTTTCAGGTCAGGAGTTAAGCTGAGAATATCTTCTGCTGAAGCGCCTCGTCCGTGTACCATAATCATAGCTGCCCGCGCCTTTTCCATCGATTCGCCCGCGTGCAGAAGTGGCTGGCCTTGATGTAGCCCGGTGATCTTACCTGCTGACTCGTCCATACTGATTCCCTTTCCGGTAAACTGACCTGAAAACTTCTACTGCTTTACGCTTCCTTGCGCGCAATGATATGGAAGACATGCCAATGTTTCGGCGACCCATTTGCTGTATGCCCGTCCTCTTCAACCTCTTTGAACTCTATGACGCGCATATCCCTGAATAAATCTTCTGCCTGCTCGCGCGTCAGAAAAGTCATACTATTGCCTGGGGTATTCCACTGGTCATGCATACCGAACAACTGGCCCGCAAAGATACCTCCCGGTCGCGAAGAATCCTTCATGCGTGCAAAAACCTCGCCGAATTTGTCCTTTGCGGTGAATGGCAGGGCAAATTGCGCGCTGACCAGGTCATAAGCGCCCGGCTCAAACGTAAAATCCTCAAAGCCTGACTGCACGAGTCGCAAGTTCTGTTGTGGCAATTCTTGCAGAATTGCCATAGAATCTGGGTCTTTATCCACCGCGGTCACGTGAAAGCCCTGTTCCAGTAAGTATATGGTATCACGTCCGGCGCCGCTTCCCAATTCCAGCGCATTTTCCTTACGAGAGACTATAGATACTGCTTTGACAAGCAATGACCACGGTGGTTGGCCTTTGGTAAATTTGTAGAACTCTTTCCAATTTATCATCTTGTCCCATCCATAGCAATACCAAATAGCATATATCTTACTAAATTATCGCATCCCCACAACATCCCTCATCGCATCCTCTAATGCCTGTTCAACCTCTTCAAATGTGCGTTCATACAACTCACTTGCCCACTGCTCATCCCATACGCCCTGCTCCTCCATCAGTTGCCGGCAGCGTAGGAGAGGATCAGCAGGCAGCTGCTCGGATGGCATCTGCTTATGTTGGTCAAGGCCCGAGCGCACAACGTGCATCTCCAGTAAAACGGGGCCGAGGCCACTACGCGCATGCAGCATCGCATTTCTCATTGCATCATATACCTCCACAACATCGACTCCATTAACGTGGCGATGCTCGATGCCCGCGGGAAGTTCCAATTCCTGCAGGCAAGATAAAGCCGGATCGGAACAATCCTGCTCGCAGATGAATACCGCAGGCAGGACATGTTGAGCCGCGAATTTTATGCCTTCGAGGAAATCTGGTTCGGCGGTAGCTCCATCGCCACAATAAGCGACTGTAACTGCCGGCGTCTTACGTAGCTTGCAGGCAAATGCGACGCCCGCGGCATGCAGAATCTGCGTCGCGACCGGCGCAGTACCCGTAATCATGTTGTGCTTTTGATAGCCCCAATGATGCACACATTGCCTTTCAACACGGCCCTCTCCTGATGCTCCCACCGGTCTATCTTGCGCTGAATAGCGACTATGAGCCAGCAAATATGTGCGAAACACCTCATAAGGCGTCATACCGATAGTCAATACAACGCCCAGATCACGATAATAGGGTAGGGTGAAATCCAGTCCCACCTCGATACACAGCGCACTTCCCACCTGAGCCGCTTCATGCCCACGAGCGCTGGCCACAAAATCGATCTGTCCCTGTTTAAATAACCCCCATGCACAATCATCGACAATACGCGAAAAAAGCATACGAGCATACAAGTTTTTTAAAAGGGCTACAGAAGATGCAGAGACTGCCTGTTTCTCCAATGAATTTCCACCCGATCTATTGTCTTTCAAGGACTTTTTCCGCGTGTATTATACGACCCGGCCTCGTTGTGAGGCAATAATGATAGGAAAGAGTCCCGGTGATTCCCACAAAAATAATAACTCTGCCTTTCTCCGATCAATATTGCTTTTTTCTAATCAAGGATTCTATAATGGACTAACAATACAATCCTCAACTAGAGCCAGAGCAGCTTAGATTCATGGAGGCAGCATGACAGTTAACATACAGGCTACGGAAGCAAGTACCACAGCAGAGCCGCTGGATATCCTCGCGCTATACCGGACGATGGTAACAGCCCGCGTGACAAACGATTTATTGAAAACGCGCAAAACGCAGGGCCGTTTCCCATTTTACATCGGGTGCGCCGGACATGAAAGTATGGCCGCCGTTGTCGCGGCCCTGCGCACAACCGATTGGCTCGCCCTCTACTACCGCGACCTGGGAGCATGGCTCCAGCGAACGGGTGATATTTACGGTCCATTGCGTGAAGCGTATTCGCGCACAACCGGCCCTATGGGAGCCGGGCGCAATATGCCATCCCATTATAGCAGCAAACGCCACCGCATTCTCCCTACCTTCAGCGAGGTCGCGGCATTGGGTCCTTTCGCGGGCGGCGTGGCATTCTCGTTACAAAGGCACGAAAGTAAAGATATCGTCATGTTTTGTACCGGCGATGGCGGAGCCGCTACCAATGACTTCAATGTTCTGTTCCGCCAGGCAGCAGTGCATAAACTGCCCGTCTTGATGGTTGTAGAGGATAATGGCTGGGCCATCACTACTCCTTCTCCTGTTCAATGGGCAGGCTCGCTGGTAGAATGGGCTAAGGGGGGAGGCGTCTACGCTGAAGAGGTCGATGGAACGGATACGATGGCTACCTATAATGCCGCCGTAAGTCTCGCCGAACATGTCCGCTCCGGCCAGGGACCTGTTTTGATGCACCTGCGTCTAGGCCTGCTTGATCCACATTCCAGCAGCACCGATATTCGCGCTTACCGTACAAAGGAAGAGATCGAGGCTACTACCGCCACGAAAGACCCGGTGAAAAACTTTGGTCGCTGGCTCGTTGAAAACAATTACCTGCAGGAAGGCGATATCGAGCGTATCCGCAAAGAGGTTCGTGCCGAACTGGAACAGGCCGAAGCCCAGGTGCTGCAGGAGCCGGAGCCATCACCTGATCGGGTCACGCAGCATGTTCTCGCCGTTCCAGAGTGGCAAGAAAACATGCCACGCGGAACGAAAAAGCAGACATCAATGCTGGGAGCTATCAACGACGCGCTGGTAGAGCTGGCACAACGCGATCCTTACTTTTTTGTTTATGGGCAGGACGTAGGCAGTCCGAGAGGCGGCGTTTTTGGTGCGACTGCTTCACTCGTCACACAATTTCCCGGTCGCGCCATCAGTAGTCCCCTCAATGAACAGCTTATCGTTGGCATCGCGGCGGGCGCAGGTATGATCGATGGAAAAGCACGCTGCGCTGAAATTCAATTCGTTGACTATCACCAGTCGGCGGCCCAGACCATCCGCATGGCTGCGCGCACGATGTATCAGAGCAATGGCGATTGGACGGTTCCGTTGATTATCCGTACCAAGTCGGGCAGCGGCGGCGGTGGCCCTATCTCCAGCGGCGGCGCAGGCGGCGGCGCTTTCGGTCATTCCAACGCCGGCGAGCAATGGTTCACATCGATACCAGGCATGATAACCATCTGTCCATCAACGCCTTTTGATGCCAAGGGACTACTCCTTGAAGCGGCCCGCTCGCAATCTCCGGTCACGTTCCTCGAACGCGGTCGTCTCTATCGTTCGGAGCCGCCAAAGGACAGCGCAGGCAACCTTATCGCGGTTATGGCCGAACTGTGGAATGTTCCCGAAGGCTACTACACACTGCCGATAGGTAAGGCCCGGCGCCTGCGCATCGGTGAGGGGCGTTCTAACATTGCCATCATCAGCTGGGGAACGATGGTGCTGGAATCCTGTACCGCGGCGGCCAATATCGTCAATCGCAGTGGGGGGGCAATCGAAGTGGTAGATTTGCGCACGCTCACTCCTTTCGACGAAGAGGCGGTATCCGCAGCCGTGCGTGAAGCGAATCGCGTCATCATCGTGACGGAAGAATACGATTTGACGAGCTTTGCTCGCCACCTGCATTCCTGGATTGTGGAACACTGCTTCTATGACCTGGATGGCACGCCCATCTTCATCTCCGCGCTTCCGGCTCCCGCAGCTCCCTATAACGAGCCGGAAGAGAAGGCATTCTATCCAACCGCTGCCACTATCGAAGCCGGAATCGAGCAGTTATTGCAGGAATAACCACCATCGCCTGGATATAATACCCTCCTACAACCAACGAGAAAGAGGGGGCCAGTACTGTAAAGATTTGGCCCCCTCTTTTTGATCGCTCTCAGGCCCGATTGTATCTATTTGGCTGGGCGATACGTTACATACCTTAGACTTGATCAATTCGATAACCTGGCTCAAGTGAGGAATAAAGCTATATTTACCTCTCAGCGTAATCGCGTTCAGCAACCTGAATATGTTGAGCAACCGGCAGGCGAAGTTACAAAGCAGACTGTCCCTGTTTCGGATATCATCTGGCTGTTCGTAGCAACGCGCCTGTTACTCATCCTGGTTACGTATATCAGCTTTATTCTTTTTCCGGTACCGGCGCATTTCTATCCAAACACACCCGTTGACCTGATCGGATTGTTTACTTCCTGGAATCACTGGGATGCCGCCAATTATACCTATATTGCCGAGTTCGGTTATACCAGAGTTGAGCTGACCGCTTTTTTCCCACTTTTTCCCCTACTTATCAAGGCAGTCGCTTTTTTACTTGGCAATCAAGGTTACATCGCTATTGGCATGATTATCAGCAATCTCGCTTTGCTTGGATCGCTGTTCGTTCTCTACCAGATTGCCGTCGATGTTTCAGGAGAACAGGTTGGGCGACGAACGCTGCTGTATCTTTGCATCTTCCCAACCGCTTTTTTCTTTTTTGCCGCCTATAATGAGTCACTTTTCCTCTTCCTGACCGCCAGTTCCTTCCTCGCTATGCGTCGAAAGAGGTGGTGGCTTGCGGCAGGCCTGGGGTTCTTCGCTGCTTTGACACGCTCAGCCGGTCTATTCCTTATCATCCCTTTTCTCTATGAAATCTGGGTCTCAAATGACAGGCCTGGTCACGCTACCAGGGTCGTTGCCCGCAAATTACTGGACTTCCTTTCCAGGGCCTTGCCGGTTATTCTCATCCCGCTTGGTACGCTGCTCTACTGTCTCTATACGTGGTATGTCTTCGGCAATCCATTTGCGTTTGCATCGGTGCAGATTTATTGGGCGCGGCATCTCTCCTGGCCCTGGATAGGTATATGGCTGGCGTTAGTCGATCTCTTCTGGGCAACTCCATTTGGATCATTCTACGAGGTTCATACCTTAATCGATCTCACTGCTACCATTAGCTTTATCATCCTGGCAGTGATGGGCTGGCGGCGGCTGCGTACCAGCTACAATGTCTGGCTGGTCATTTTATTGTTATTCATGCTCATTAGCCCGGCAACGACACAGCATGACGCCTTACAGTCCAATCAACGCTTCGTCCTGGAAATGTTCCCGGCTTTCATCACGCTGGCGGCCCTTGGCATCAAACATCATCGTCTGCACCAGGCATTGATACTTTTGTTCCCGACCTTGCAGGCAGTATTCGCGATGCTTTTCGTGCTGAATCGTTGGATGGTGTAGCGGCCCCGAAGAGGACAGGCACGATGATGGTGATTCCCCGATTCGATTGGCAAAATTGATCAGAGAGGGTTTATTTGCCCAGGGCCTCGCTTGTCTCTGGCACATCCTCTTCAGCTTTTGGTTCCATCTTTTGAGCGGGCGCTTTCCTGTAACTTGCGATAAGCGCGCGCAGGGTTCCAGGCTCTCCGCTCGTCAACCACCACAGGGCACCGGCCCCCAGCAGGATAAGTATTGGCTCGATAGGCGCTCGAAAGCGTGGGATGCCATAAAAAATAATACACTGGGCAATGGTCATCAAGATCATGAGATAGAGGAACAGGAGTTCACGCCATCTTTGCCAGGTAAGCGCCAGGCCCAGACCGGCCATGATAAAAACAGCAATCGGGAAGGTGTTCATCATATCCTGAACAATTTTTGATGACCGCTGCCAGAAATATTTGTCAACCGGCAAATCGGCTTCGAAGGTCGCAGGTTGCCACATATTAATGAAATGTAATTTCAGCAAGTGAGGCATCAAATTAAGATGGCTCTTGATCCATAGAATGGCCTGAGCCTTGAAATAGTTGTCGCGCGCGACCTCGCACGTCGGCACGCAAAAATCCGGGTATTTGTGCGCGATAGCCGGACTGGACACGAGTGGATTGATCCAGGTTCCCGGCACTCCACCCGGATAGCTTGGCAGGTAGACCGTTTGCGAATTGTATGCTCCGAGCAGTACGGTTCCATCCCCGTTTGCCACAAGCACAAACGCGTGTGAAACGTTATAATTGCGAATCGTCCAGGGAACTACGAAGATAGCGGTTATCAGCGTAATGCCAAGCGCGCTTTTCGCGAGTAATTGCCATGGAAGCACTTTTCTCCAGACCATAATAACTGCCCAGAATAGGAAAAGCGCAAGCACAAGAATACCGTTGGGCCTGGTGAGGGTGAGCATGGCGAGCAGTATTGCGCACCATATCCAGTTTGCTCGTTTCCGATCGCGTTGTAACCGGTAGACAGCATAGCAAAAACCAAAAAAGAGGAAAATATAGATAGACTCGGTATACAGCCAACCGTCATAGATATACAGTTGCGGGTAGATGGCGGCAAATGCCCCTGCCAGCAGGCCTATACGCCAGCCAAACAAATCTCGCGCGAACAGGTAGACCAGCACGCAGGTACCGGAACCAACCAGGCACAAAAAATAGCGCGGCAATTCAGCATGTTGACCGAAGAGCGCAACTATCACCGCGATGATTGCCGGCCAGAAAGGGGCACGGTATACCGTCGGCATATATGGCTGCACGCAGAAACAATGTTCGGTAACAATATGGACACCCAACATGTAATAAGAAAGCGAGTCGTGCTCCGGTACATAATTACGCGCAACTGTGAGATTATAGACCAGGCGTACCGCCAGAGCGAGACAAAAAATGCTGAATGCAGGCAGATATGACCGCAAATGTTTCATTTCAAATTTCATGTTCCATACCGAGCATCTAGTACGTTAGATAATGTGAAAATTCCATCGGGCCTACTCAAAACTAACGAACTACGTTTGTTGAGGTAACGAATTTGTCATCACTCGGTAATAGTACCTAGAGATATCAAAATTGACAAAGTACATGGTCAGAAAACTATAGTTAAAATGCTGTTGGTGCAGAAAGCTGCCTCACTCCTTCTTACTATGCTTTTCATTCAATAGAGGATAAAATTGGTCGAGAGAAACACTGAAGGCCGATCATCAATACTTACTAGCATACTCTGCACGCTAGCTTTTGTAGCCTGTACATTGCTCACCGTTGCACCGCTCAGTCGAATACCAGACCCGGTCATTCGCCTGCAAACGCCTCTGGGAGCCTATCTTGCCAGGGTAGGAGCCTGGTTACCCAATGATGTGGGCCTAACAGCGAATCATGTAGCATCCCAGGCTAACACAAACTACCTGGAATTCTTGCTACTCATCGGGCTTACTTTTGCCATCTATGCATGGTTTGCCTTCTTCATCTTACGCCTGGCCCAGGCTAACAGGCACAGGCAAACGCTCCAGTTCATCTGGGCTGGGACGCTGGTGGCAGGGCTGATCTACGTCTTTACACCAGCAATGCTCTCGCATGATATCCTTGTCTACGCCAGCTACAGCCGCATATTGGGTGTGTATCATGCGAATCCCTATTTCGTGCCATTATCAGCCTACCCCCAGGACCCGCTTTACCCTCTTAACTACTGGGCTCATACGACAGCTGCTTATGGTCCCGTGTGGTTAGGCATATGCGCTTTTTGGGGATTGATAGTTGGCCCGCAACCGGTTGCGTATGTCCTGGCTTTTCGCCTGTTCGCGCTTGCCTGCCATCTGATAAATATCTGGTTGGTCATCACCACACTGCGCACAATGGGGCACTCACCGCGTACCATCACTCTCGGAGCGCTGCTGTACGCCTGGAATCCTCTCGTATTGCTTGAGAGTAGCCTTGGTGGTCATAACGATATCGTCATGGTCACCTTCATACTTGCCGGGATTTTGCTGGCCGTTCGCGCAGATCGCAAGGGATTACTTCCTACGCCGCGAGGCTACCTGCCACCGATAATCGCATTCACGCTGGCCGCCTTAATAAAGTTCACGACCATCCCAATCATCGCTCTCTTTATTATTCTCCTGGCATGTAGAGTGCTGCATCCGGCAGACTCAGATGGTCAACCGGTATGGAGAATAATCTCACGTCGCTGGAAACAAGCGCTCTTAACGGTTCTCCTCGCGAGCATCAGCGCCGCTATCGTAGCGATTTCATTTTATGGCCCATTCTGGATCGGCCATAGTATCCATGCAATTGAGAGCAGTTTCACCTCTCCACCATCAGCTCTCTTTTCCGAAAATTCGATCATGCGAGCCATACAGGCCTGGAATCATGCCAATAGTCTACCGCCAGGTAGCTTTATGGACACGCTTGCCAGCACTCTGGCCGCTCGCAAGACCTGGGACGATATAAGCATTCTCATTTTAGCGATATCCATCCTGGCCGGGGCGATTGCGATGTGGAAAACCCAAACCATGCGCAATTTTATGCTCGCATCAGTCGCTTCCCTGGGCGCCCTGCTCATCGTCACGCCATGGTTCTATTCCTGGTACGTGACCTGGCTAGTCGGTCTGATAGCAGTTTGCCTTCCATTGAAAGGGAGCCGTACCGGCAGATCGCTGCTGGCCTTTGTCCTGATATTTTCGGCTTCGGCTCTCCTGACTTATCTTTTTAAAGATGGCTACCCGCCGTTCGGCGTATGGACCGGCCTGGTATTTTTAACTACTATTGCCCCTCCCATAGTCGCCTTTCTCATTGTATACTTTACCTGGAAGTCTCCTTCACAGGCTTCCCACCTGACAAGCGATAGTGCCTACACGGAAAAAGTCAGGGCTTGATATCATAAAGTTGCCGAGTCGGACCTCGCCGCTTTATAATTGCCTGGGTGAGCTCTCAGCGATTGTTCAACCGGGGCGAAAGGACTCTCGATGCGCCATTTATTCATGTTTCGAAACAAAATGCTTTACTGGTCAGGTGAGCCGATGGGGGCGCTCATCTCACTGGACCTATTGCGTAACGCGCTGAACGCAATGGGCTATCCGGCAGTTGCGCTTTTCATCATGATCGAGAGTTCGGGCATCCCATTCCCCGGTGAAACAATGTTGCTGCTCGCCTCTTTTTACGCGGGAGTAGAGCAGCAATTACAGATACCCATCGTCATTGCTTGCGCCGCACTCGGCGCGATTGTGGGAGACAATATCGGCTATATCATCGGTCGTACCGGAGGCCGCGCCCTGGCAGAACGCTACGGTCGTTATGTCTTCTTGAAGCCGGAACACCTGGACCGGGCCGAAAAGTTCTTTGCCAAACACGGCAATAAAACGGTCTTTTTCGGTCGTTTCGTCTCTATCTTACGTGCATGGGCGGCGTTTCTAGCAGGGGTTAACCATATGCGCTGGCGCAGTTTCCTGCTCTATAATGCCGCCGGCGGTATCGTCTGGGCCATCGTCTATGGCCTGCTCGGCTTTTATGCTGGACGCTACTTCAAGGATAATTTTACACAGGTGGAAACCATTGCTCGCACAATTGGCTGGGCGGGAGCCGGGGCAATCGCACTGGTCGTCATCCTGGCAATTATCATGTATCGCCTGCGCAAACGGCGTATGCGTTCAACCCAATTAGCCGGGGAAATCCAGGATGTCCCGCTGGAAGAGCTCGCGGAAGAAGCTGCCAGCACAGCGAATGATCATCCTTAATTGCCTCTTTTGTGCATGCTAACATTGAGTACAAGAAAGAAAAGTGAGGGGTCTCTGCCATGCCAACATTGCTTGATGGACAGCTATTTGAGCGCTATCGTATCCTACGCCATCTAGGAAGTAGCGCTTCAGGAGAATGCTATGAGGCCGAAGATACCATGCTCCTGCGCAAAGTCTCGCTGAAACTGATACATCCATGGGCCACCCTTGCCGACGCCGCCCGCCGCCAGTTTTTCCGCGAAATGCAGGGGATTAGCGCCCTCAATCATCCCTACCTCGCGGCGGTGCTTGACTATGGGGAGCTTGATAGCAGGCTATACGTCGCTCGCCGCTACGTTACCGGTGGCACTTTATTAGGCAACGAAGGCCGCTTGTGGTTTCGACCCCCGCTTCCTATCGCGGATGCCATCCATTATGTACATCAACTGGCCCAGGCGCTTCAGTACATCCATAATCTGGGATATTTGCACGGCTCCATGACTTTCTCTAACATCCTGCTATTGCGCGGTCCAAACCTTGATAACGAACCGGATTACGCGCCTTTCTTGCTCGCGGATGCCGGCTTGACAAACTTTGTACGTCGCTTTGGCCGGCCCCAGAATCAATTCCTTCCCATCACAACTGCTCCCGAACAATACGGCAAACGTGTCACTCCTGCCAGCGATCAATTCGCCCTCGCCGTATTACTCTACTTCTGGCTCACCGGCCAACCACCGTATTTAGGAACTCCAGAAGAAATTGAGCATTTGAAACTTTCTGAAAGTATTCCGCTGCCGAGCTCCCTCAATCCAAAGGTAACTCTTGAGCAAGACGGCATCCTACTTCGCGCCTTATCTAGCTACCCTGAAGATCGTTATCCCTCGATGCTTGCATTTGCAGAATCTCTGCTGGCAACGCTGGCGCCCACCCCTCAGGCTGAGTCTTCTGAGGAACAAGAGCGAGAAGAGCCGGTCCTGGTAGTGGAAGATCAATTTGCGCAGCAGATACCCCAGCCTACACCAGAGCCTGCCCCGACTCCTCAACCAGAACCAGAACCCGCTCCAACAGTTCCACCAACTCCAGTTCCGAGTCCTGCTCCCGAACCTCGACCAGAACCAGATATTCCACAGCCTATACCGGAACCCAACGTACCTCAACCCTCGCCAGACCCCGTTCCTGCTCCCCAACCGGATATTCCTGGAACGCCCTCTGAGCCGGATACACCGCAGCCGGTGCCTGACCCCATTCCACAACCGGTGCCAGATGTGCCACAACCATTGCCCGAACCCACCATACCTGAAACAACGCCTCAAACGCTGCCACAGGCCGGCTACACTTCTATAAGCGAACTTACGGACTACGCGGAACTATTACCACAAACGGAACAAGAACAGGCGACGGCTACCCCACACCTGATCATCGTCTCGCCATATACTGAACAGGTGGTGGAATATAGAATGAAAAGCGACGAAATAACCCTGGGCCGCGCCGGTTCCAGCGATATCCTGCTGGACCAGGATAACCTCACTTCACGACATCATGCCCTGCTCAAACGTGTGGATAATACTTACATCATCTATGACAGGCGGAGCGCGAATGGTGTGTTTGTGAATGGCCAGAAGATTGATGCTGTGGTGGGATGCGAACTGGCGGATGGCGATCACATCAGCATCGGAAACTACGAGATCATTTTCCGCCTCTCACCGGTTATGAGTATGGCTTTTGAGCAACTGGTGAATAACTCTTGACTTTTTCCTGTAGTCTATACTATCCTTACCAGTGAAACTGTATAATATAGTCTGTTCCACTGTATGATACAAATTTCTGGTAAAGGAAAGTATAGTTGGTTCGGCAGCACTCCGATAAAGGAAAATGCAGCGGGAAAGAGCGCTTGATCAATGCGGCTCAAGTACTGGCGAAAGAACGTCCTTTTGCTAATATCACCATTGATGATATTAGCAAAACCGCGGAACTCTCGCGCCCTGCCTTCTATTACCACTTTGCAGGGGGGAAAGAAGAGCTGCGCGCTGAACTGATACATCGCGGCATACTTGATGAGGGACCGGTTCAAGATACGCAGCAGGCCATTCTCGAGGCGGCCCTGCGCGTTTTCGCGCGCGCCGGTATTTCAGCAGCCACCCTGGAAGACATTGCTGCCGAAGCGGGTGTCACACGCGGCACGCTCTTATGGCACTTTCACAGTAAAGATGAGTTACTCTCAGCCATCATTAAGCGCTATGGGCCTCATTCCGTAGTGCGCCCGGTTGTCGAGTCGATTGAACAACATTTGAGGGATGACGTTCCGCTTGACGATGAAGCTATCGTGCGAAAACTTGTTGCTGCCTTTTACGACGGCTTCACCGAGATGGGAGATTATGCGCGCCTCGCCATTCTACTTGTTCATACCCATCCAGAGGCGGCCCGCCTGCTCGCAGAGAAAATCGTCAAGGGACGCAAAAGCATTATTGAGTACGTGAAAAAACGCCAGGAAGACGGCTCTTTCTGTCAGGATATTGATCCTGCATTTTTCGTACAGGTAATATCCTTAACCTGTGCTATGCGCGTAGTAGGACAGGGACTCAGCGATCTTCTCCCCCTGGCACACCTCTCACGCGAAGAAATTATCGATCAATTTGTCTCTTTACTTCTATACGGCATCGTCCGCCGCGATCAACCGCCTAAAGACGAAGCCTGGAAAGGAGTTTAACCGCATGCAGGTCATGCAAGTCAATACCCAGGCGGCACGACGCGACGGAGGACTTGACTACAAGTGGATACTGGCAATGGTCGTCATTCTAGGAGTGTTTATGAGCATCCTGGATCAGACCATCGTCAATATTGCCATACCACGCCTGCAAACAGCTTTCGGCGCCGATATCCACAGCGTTCAATGGGTGCTTACCGCGTATATCCTTGCCCAGGGAGTCGCTACACCAGCCGCGGCTTTCTTCTCGGACAGGCTCGGGATCAAGCGCTTCTACATCCTTTCGCTGGTTGCATTTACCGCTGGTTCGGCGTTGTGTGGTCTTGCCTGGAGTCTGCCAGTCCTGATCACATTCCGTATTTTGCAAGGGCTTGGAGGAGCCGCGCTGTTCCCGCTCTCCATCACACTGCTCTTCCGCGAGTTCCCACCGCAGGAACGCGGCATGGCAATGGGATTCTTCGGCGTTCCCGCGCTGTTGGCACCGGCAGTTGGCCCGACGCTTGGAGGCTACCTTGTCACCTACGCGGGCTGGCAGTTGATTTTCTATATCAACGTTCCCGTCGGCATCGTTGCCATCATCCTCTCTATCCTCTTCATACGCCAGGCACGCCCTGAGGGGAATACACGTTTTGACCCGGTTGGCTTCATCTCTGCTGCCATCGGGCTGGCCCTCGTTCTTTACGCGCTTTCATCTGCAAGTACGGATGGATGGGGGTCTGGAACTGTTCTGGGCTGTCTCGCGGGGGGATTGTTCTGCATCGCAGCGTTTATCGCTACAGAATTGATCCTCGCAAATCGTGGCGGACAACCACTGCTTGACCTGCGCCTCTTCGCAAACGGGCCATTCCGGGCGGGCATGATTGCCAACGTCTTCGTCATTTTCAGTCTCTTTAGCGCGCTATTCCTGTTTCCAATTTACCTGCAAGACCTGCGGCAGCTGAGCGCATTCCAGGCCGGTCTGATCTTACTGCCCCAGGCCCTGGCCTCCATGGTAACAACGATTATCGGTGGACGCCTGGTGGACAAAATCGGCGTGCGAGCTGTAATGATCCCCGGCCTGCTCATCCTGGCTTTTGCAACATGGCAACTTGCCCAGCTAACCCTGTATTCACCTTATTCCTGGTTGCAATCAATGCTGATCTTGCGTGGCATGGCCCTCGGACTCACCATCCAGCCTTTAACGGTAGCATCGTTATCTGAGATCAGTCCGCGCCAACTTGGTCAGGCTTCCGCTATCAGCACTGTGAATCGTGCTGTGGCAAGCTCGCTTGGCATCGCTATACTGGCCACACTGGTGCAAACACAAAGCATGTTACATTTCGGTCATCTCGCCGAGCAGGTAACACCCAGTTCGCGCCTTGGCCAGCTCGTCCCGTTTATTCAGAATTACTTTATTCTCCATGGTGCTGATCCAGCACTGGCTCATCGAACGGCCATCCAATTGATTGCCGAATTCGTGAAAGGACAGGCTTTTGTTCTGGCTATACAAGATGCCTTAAGGCTCACATTAGTTTTCATCGTTGTGGCAATCATTGCTACGCTGTTCGTCAGGTCAAGGCCTAAGCCACAGCGCGTGCCTGCTCGTGCGCCTGAGGTCCAGGTTCCTGCACAAACAGAAGATGCCGCCCTTGCGGAAGCAGTGCTGGCCGGATAATGTGCTTAACGGCATGCCAGTACAACGTAGAGTGGCATGTGTGTATGCCTCCGCAACATCATAAAGTTTATCAAGGGAGAGATAATCCATGCGTCGTTTACTTATACCGCTGCTGGTCATAATAGCAGTATTCGCCATTGGTGGGGCTATTTTTTACGCTGTTTATAACAACTATACCTACTATAGCACCGATGATGCACAGGTCACCGGGCCGATTGTAAATGTGAGCGCACCGGCTGCCGGTATCCTCACCAGCCTCTCAATCAAGCAAGGTGATACAGTTACTTCCGGCGAAACAATCGGTACGGTCACTTTAGCATCCAGCGCAAATGGCGCCGGTGCAGCCCCGGCTACTATCAATATTACCAGCCCTATGAACGGCACCATTTTGCAGGTTCCCGCGGTACAAAATCAAACCGTCGCGCCTGGCCTGACAATCGCTGAAGTGACCAATCTCGGCGCCGTAACGGTGACCGCTTATGTTGATGAGAACTCCATCAGCAATATCAGTGTCGGCCAGGCGGTCGATATTAGCATCGACGCCTATAGCGGTACAACTTTTAGCGGCCACGTGCAGCAAATTATCCAGGCGGCTGCCGGCGAGTTTTCGCTTCTGCCTAACGAGGACCCGACCAGTGGAAATTTCACCAAGGTGGGGCAGCGCATCCCGGTAATCATCACGCTCGACAATAATGGCGGCAAGGATATTGTCCCGGGTATGAGTGCCGAGGTTACCATTCATCTTCACTAGTTTCGATCCCGAACGGATTCAGTGAAGAGTCTGGTCCTTGCCGCTTCCTGTGACAGGAGCATAGCTTGCTAAACCTGCAAACGTCAAGAGCAGATGCACAAGCAAATCCAGGAAACGATGCTGCAAGCGTACATCGTTCCTGATATACAAAGGAGGCTTTCGTGAATTTACTGATTATGGGCGGCCTGATCATCATAGCAGCAGCAGCAATTCTCGGCGCTGTACTCCTCTCCATCGGCGAGCAGCGTGCTGAGAAAGCGCGTGCCAATGGAGCAGCCGCGGGTGCAACAAATATGAGTTCGACGGCAAGCAGCGCATCAAATCAAAGCGTTCCAACCGGCAGGACAGCTCCTATAAGGCAGTCCGCACCGGTTCCTGTAGAGCGATCATATGGCACAAGAGGAGACGATCAACAATTATCCGCGCTCAACGGCCAGTTCCATGAGCTTGCCTCTGAGTTGCGCACCCTCTACCAGCATGCCTGGGAGCTTGAGCAACATTTACGCGTACTGACGGAGGCTGTTGATCGCATCGAACAATCACAAGCCGCTCGTTTCAGCATCGCTGAAGAATCGCGCACTCATTCTTCTGGAGATGGTTCGTAACCTATAGATTGCTTTTCCATCTTTGGAGATCTCGATCACTCAAAAGAGGAAAAACCAATAAAAATAGAAGCCGCCGCGTAGAGCCGTAGGAATGAAAAGATTCTAGCTCTACGCGGCGGCCTGTCAAAAAGATTGTCCTGGCTATATGAAACGCTACCTATCCACCAGCGAGCGAGTCAGCGTGACAATCGCCACGAACATACGATAGAGATCGAGTAGATTGTCGCTGCTCAAGATCACCGTGCGTGGGCCTACCAGCTCAACGCCTCGTATCCAGGAGGCCATCTCAGCCATATCGGCGACCAGAAAGGTTATCTCCAATGGCACCGGCAGTTTGAACTCCGGCGGGCGCATCTTTTCGATATTGCTAACCGCTCGAAATGCTCCCTCGCGCAGCATTTCACAGGCAAGTGTAGGATGAATATGGGCGGCGGCAAATCGTCCAAGCGATTGCTTTACGACCACCTTTTCCGCGTTGGGTGCGATGCTCTCGGCCTCTTTTGCTGTTACGGCATCTCCGCTGACAAAGATAATTGGCACGCCATAATGGGCCGCCACGAGCGCATTGATGCCGGATTCGCCCACGATTTCGCCATTGATGCGCACTTCCCAGATGGCGCGCGGATTATACGTATGCGATAGCACCGCGTGTTCTGCTCCAATCGAGCCATGATAGCTCACGAAGCATACCCCATCGAAGCTGGCGTCCAGGCCCTGCATCATATAGAGTGGCTTATGCTTGCCGGTAATCAAGGTAGCCAGGCCAAGTAAGTCCTGTGGATGAAGGTTGCGCATATCATGATGTGAGTCGTTGACGACGAATTCATTCGCTCCGGCGTTTAAAGCGCCCTGGATGATGGCATTGACCTCGGCGGTGAGTAAACGGCGGCCCTGCTCGTATTCAGGGTTGCCCTCAAGAATCTGCTCCCAGGCCACGATACCGCTGGTTCCCTCAAAGTCAGTGGAAAGAAATAATTTCATGGATGTTATGCTCCTTCTACACTGCTATTTTCGCGATGGCCTCTCGCAACTCCCGGGCTTTCTGCGCCGGATTGGAGTCGTTTGTCCATAGGCCCCAGATGGACTCGGATGAGGCTGCGTACTTCAATTTGCCGGGCGCGCGACCGATGGCAAGGATTTCAACGTGCAGGTGAAAGCGTTCATCGGCTAATTGATGTATCCCCAGCAAGTAAGGCATGGGGGCCATTGCTCCATCATACAACGCATTGTAACCTCGCACCACCGCCAGTAATATGTCCGCGAGGTCGTGCAGCCCGTGATCTTGCATCAGTGAAAGATTCGGCACGTGGCGGCGCGGGTAAAGATGCGTCTCATAGGGGTATCGCGCGTAGGGTGGTAAGAATGCCTGCCAGGTAGTATTGGCCGCTACCTGATAGTCGCTGTTCGTCATTTCCTCTCGCGCGCGGCAAAATGGGCACCCCTTGCCTTCGCTATGATCTTTCAGAACGGTCTCTAACTCGCGTTCCAATAGCGGGGGGATTACGGAGACGCCGAATGCCTGGCCGTGCGGATGGTGTTGTGTTTGCCCAATCGCTTCGCCGCTGTTCTCGAAGATCATTACGGCGGGGTAACGTGAAGCAAGGTCGCGGTAGAGGTCGCGCCACAAATGTGTGACGGCGTCTACCTCATCTACGGTCAATTCGGTGAATGTGCGGTTATGGTCGCGGTTATAAATCACGACATAGGCTTCTCCAACCGGAGCTACCAATGGGGGGAAATCATTGGGATGCAGCCATACCTGTGTTTCCGGCCCTACTTTGCCATTGACGATATCCGCGCAGAAAGGGCACGCGGCACTTCCTTCGCGCCGGTTCATGCGCTGGGGCGCATTGACAAGATATTGACGAAGAATAGGATTCCAGGTTAACTTTGTTGCCGGTTCCATAGTATCCTCATGATTGTTCCAGCCCATTTCATGGATGATGATGCCCGGTCTGGCTCCCCATCAAAACACAGCGCCCCTGGCGAGCATAAGAGGCAAGCAGTTCTCCTTTATTCGCAACCGCGCCATCGTCTCCACCGGCAAACAGCCATTCATCCCATGCCGGCTTCTCGATAAAAAGCGCCCAGGCCACGGGAGCAAACAGCTTGCGGGCTGCACGCATAATCTCCACGGCATCATCAATGCCAGGCTCCAGTTCCTTAACAGACTTGAGTCCGGCAGCAGCCAGCGCTTCAAAGGTGCAAATCGAGTGAACTTCTCCCTCGACCACCGCACAAACGATGCCCAATGCCAGTTCCTCGCGCTCCACCTCACCATCTTGCGCAAGCACAGTTTTCCATACTCCCACAACCAGGCTACACGGCGACGGCAAATTTTTGAGGAAGGAGTTTATCTGAAGCTTATCCCATCCATGCCACGAGTACGCATCATCAGACTGATCCAGCCGTAAAGCGGCATTCAATAATGAACGTGCTGCCTGCCAAAGACGAGAATCGGCGTCAAGCACGACTAATTCATTTGCTAACACACTTCACTCCACGAAGTCGGGGAAAGTCCTACCCCCGGACGCGATCAATCGGGTCCCTACACGCCATCCCTTTTCAGATTCTTCGCTTCACTCAGAATGACATGCCCCCTTAGTATACTACAGGCACTCGCTGCATGCTATAATTGCATATAATAACCCAGGCCTATTGTAGCAACGGTTCATGAACACAAATCGAGGACATTTCTCATGGATGCCGGTACTTTCAATCCTGGCGTATTCTCACCCTACCTTTTCGGGTTTGGCATCGCCGGCACTGTTGCCCTCTTAGTAACGACCGGCCTGGTTCTGTGGCATTTTCGCGGAAGCCAGGTGCAAAGTTTTAACTGGCGCTTGCGCAGCTGGCGTTTAAAGCAGCTCTCCGCGATTGCCAGCCTCTTCTTTCTGGCAATGGCGGCCAGCTACTGGGTTATTCAGGAACCCTGGGGCTGGTTTTACCTGATTTTGGCTTTCAAAACAGGTAGCTGGTGGCTGCGCATTGCCGTCAGTCGCGGACTGTAAGCAAAATGGGACCTTTCTGAAAGAATGCGTCAATGGGGCCGATAATGAATTTTCACGACCAAAACCGATAATCTGAGTGGTTCAGGTCACGCCATTCTTCGCCTCGTTCAGCATCTGTGGTTCAGGTCATGTCATTCTGAGCGCAGCGAAGAATCTCAGCGCGACAGGGCACAGATTCTTCGCTGCGCTCAGAATGACACGACCTGGATTTTGATGGTAAAAATACATAACGGCCCCCACGGTGGTGCCGTAGGGGCCGATTGATCGGCTCCTGGGAAAATCGATTATGGAATGCAACGACACGCTTAGGAACGGTTCGCTTTACCCAATATAACCGGTTGCTGTTATCACATCGTCCTCATAATAAGACCCGGATAGTCCGGCGCGAGAAATGAGCCTATCGCCCGCAACGATTGAAGTTACCGGGATATTGCCGGTATCTATGCCGGTCTGCCCTGCAACCTGGGTATTGTTCAGGAAAAGCGCGTATGAGCCATTGGCGGGATCGTTCGTCTGGTCTATCTCGATCTTAAACCATGCCCCGGTAGTCAGGACACCTGTTGTCCCTACAATATACTTCTTTCCAAGGCTATCGTAGCGAATGATTTGCAGGTGTTGTTTTGGAGTTAACCAGAGAGCAATCGAGCCATTCTGCGGCTGGCTACTGTTATTGACGGTGAACAAGGAGATGGCCTGGTTACCCTGTACCAGGTGTGGGTCAAGGTAAACCCAGAACTGGGCCGCGTGCGTGAAGTAGCCGGCTCCCGAATAATCCTTCTCCGCCCAGGCATGCCCGCGCGCCACGTTACCAAGCGTAATCTGCAACGAATTGGGAGCGCTGTGAGATTGCGCGCTGGAAACCGCTACACCAAAGCCTGCACCCTTTATACTGACCTTCGTCCACTGGTTCGCTCCCGGCCCGGTTGGTAAGGGACCTAGAGGATAGCTATCGAAGTTGTCCTGGAAGATAACGGTTGGCGGTGGTGGAGTCGTGGTCGAAGTAACGACATCATCTTCATAATATAAGCCGCTTAAGCTCGCATTAGAGCTGAGTTTATCGCCGGCAAAAATGGTCGTCACCAGTGTATTTCCGGTATCGATTCCTGTTTCTCCCAGAACCTGCGTTCCATCTACCAGGAGAGAGTAGGAGCCGCTCTGGGGATCGTTTGTCTGATTTAGCTCGATCGCATGCCATTGACCCAAGGAAAGCCCGGCCTTTGCCCCCGTAGCATGCTTGACGCCCTGGCTATCATAACGCACAACCTGTAAATGACCATTCGAAGTCAACCATATGGCGGCAGAGCCATTTTGTGGCTGGCTGGCGTTCTCTGCCGTAAATAAAGCGATTGACTGGTTCCCAAGACTGAGGCTTGGGTCGAGATAAAGGTTGAAGTCTACAGTATGTTCGACATAGCCGGGACCGGTATAGTCCTTCTCTGCCCATGCATAGCCGTTCTTTTGACTACCCAGAGTTATCTGTAATGAATTTGGAGCACTCTCGAACTGGGCATTAGAAACAGCCACGTTGAAACCGGTGCCTTTTATGCCTACACTCGACCACTGGTCAGCCCCCGGACCTGTTGGTAAAGGGCCTGGCTGGTAACTGTCAAAATTATCTTGAAAGATAACCTGGCCGCCTCCAGAAGCATGAGCCTTGCCAGGCATTCGCTGCACCACAATGAAAGCCGCTACCATACCTCCGCATAGCACTAAAAACATGCAGAGACCGGCAAACTTCATTTTCCGCTTCATACAATTTCCTCTCAAATACTGTTCTTTCCGATAATACGTCAGGAAATCCCTGATCTTCATTAATCAACATAGCACTCATCAATAGATAGGTGCAATAATGATAAGGTTGAGAAGCGGTTAAGGATTTTTGCTTATAAGTTTTCTAAATCAAGCAAGAAACTCATCCAGAAGCTCATTCAAGCAAGCGGGCATTAAATAAACTAAACAGTAAAGATATTTGTATTACGCTCCCTTTGCATTGACTTAACCGTTTTATAACAAAGCCGGGCTATGCTCATTTTATAGACAAAGGCCGGCATTTATGATAGTGTTTATGGAGACAATGGCAGCCAGTTATCCCTAAGCTAGCTGAAAAATAACAGCCTCTTATGTACTGGCGCAATCAAAAGGAGCTTAACAGTGAGAGCACGCCCGGATATTGTGCTACTCGTACTTGACACTCAGCGTATCGACCGTCTTTCATGCTACGGGAATCCGCTTGAAATATCGCCCCATATCGACGAGCTTGCTGCCGATTCTACGCTGTTTCGCCATGCCGTCTCAACGGCCCAGTGGACCGTTCCGTCTCATGCCTCGATGTTCACCGGCGTTTATCCTTCTAGCCACACCATGTTCCATGCCTCGTCGATTCTGCCGGCATCGATGTCCACGCTGGCAGAGCGGCTTAGCAATAATCACTACCTCACTGCCGCGTACTGCAACAATCCCCTGCTCGGTGTCGTTAATAACGGCCTGCGAAGAGGTTTCAATAGCTTTTTGAATTATTCTGGCTGGATGACTTCACGCCCCAATCAGATCGGGGGGCAGCAGCACCTGTTTGACCGCTATCGTAAACATTTCAAGCGTTTCCTGGCCAATGCAATCACCGGCATACAGGATGTCTTCGCACGTTCAGATACGCTGCTGGATTTCTCATTTTCTCCTTTGATGGTTCCACTCTGGCAAACCGCTCTTAGCTTTAAAGGCAATACAGGCAGGGCACTGAACGATGCGGCGCGCTTGCTGATCAAGCGCGAAGGGCTTCCAGAAGATCAACCTATTTTTAGCTTCATAAACCTGATGGGCACACACATGCCCTACCATCCGCCGCGGCGCTTCGTCGAGCGTTTCGCGCCCCATGTTTTAGAGGATAAATCGGCGCAGCATTACTTGCGCCGCTTCAACAGCGATGTCTTCGGCTGGCTGGCCCCGCTGGCCGGCACAATGGACGCGAAAGAAAAGGCGACGCTGGATGGTATGTACAACGCGGAAGTGGCTAACCAGGACGAGCAAGTAGGCGAATTCCTGGATAAACTGCGGGCAAGTGGCAGGCTGGATCGCACACTTTTCATTGTCTGCGCGGATCATGGCGAGCACCTGGGCGAGAAAGAACTGATGGGGCACAGCATCTCGCTTTACAACGAACTTGTGCATGTCCCCCTGTTCATTCGCGACCCGGACGGCGATTTTCCACGCGGCACTACTGTCGAAGAAACGACCTCGACAAGGCGCATTTTTCATACTATACTAACAGCGGCAGGAATCGCAACCGAAGCTGAGCAGAGACTTACCCTGGCGCGAAAAAATGAACATAGCGATCTCATCGATACCATCGTTTATTCAGAGGGAGTAACGCCCCAAAACGCGCTGAGCCTGCTGGAACGGCGCCGGCCAGACCTGGTGCGCAAGGCCCATTTGAACAATCCACGCCGGACGGTATGGAGCGAACGCTACAAACTTATTCAGACCGGAGAAGACGAGGTAGAGCTTTACGACTTCTTCGACGATCCCGATGAGACCTTGAATTTGCGCGATATCCTTCCTGAGCAGGTCGAAATGATGCAAGAGCGCTTAAAGGCTTTTATGCAACATGTCGATGTTGGAACTCCCAACACCGGGCTTGACCCTTACAATGACCCACAGGTATCTCATCGTCTGCGTAACCTGGGTTACCTTGAATAGGAGCATGAACGTATTATGTATCCACCTGTTAGTCCAATTTTGATACAATTGGGGCCTCTCGCGATACACTGGTATGGCCTGACGATGACGCTTGCTATCTTCACTGGCACCATGGTCGCCAGTAGCTATGTAGCACGCAAGGGGCAGGACCCAAATAGCATCTGGGAAATGCTGCTCTGGGTGCTCATTCCCGCGCTCGTCGGCGCCCGTCTGTACTTCGTCTTCATTCAGACACCACCGGGACCTAATGGTGTTGGGCAGTACCTGGCAAACCCCATCAAAATTTTCGAGATATGGAATGGCGGCATTCATATCTTTGGGGCTATTATCTTAGGCGGCATCACCGGGCTTTTATTCCTACGCATACGCAAACTGCCGGTACTGATCTACCTCGACGGCATTGGCCTGGGCTTACTGATTGGACAGGCTATTGGTCGCATCGGAAACTTCATCAACCAGGAATTGTACGGCCCGCCTACCACGCTCCCCTGGGGCCTGCGCATCGATCCTGCTCATCGCGTTCCGCCCTATAACAACCTGACGCTCTATCCGGAGAGTGTGCGCTTTCAACCACTCTTTCTCTATGAGCTCACCTGGGACGCGCTCGGCTTCGCCGTCCTGTACTTCATCTCGCGCCGTTTCAAGACGCGCCTGCGCAATGGCGATCTTTTTTTGATGTACCTGATCTGGTTCCCGACCGGGCGTTTCTTTATCGAATTCATGCGTTCGGACTCATGGTACTTCCCCGGCACACACATCGATCTCGTACATATCCTGTCCGCCCTTGCCGTTATCACCAGCGCCACCATCCTGATCCTGCGCCACCGCCGCCAGCCTGCCGCTGAGGTAGAACAGCCCGAAGTAGCTAATGAATCAGCAGATTCAGAAGCACTAGCAAACGAGGAGGCCGGCGCCAGCAGCAACGGAATAGCGGTTAACAGTTCGGAATCTGAAGATCAGCGTACTGAAAGCGAAATCGGGGTCAATAGTACAGGGGTAAATACGCCTGGCATCGAAAAAGGATAGTTGGTTCGATGTCAAAGTCCCCCCGCCTCATCATCATCGGTCTCGACTGCGCTGAGCCATCGCTAGTCTTCGATCAATGGCGTAACGACCTACCAAACCTTGCCGGGCTGGTACAAAAAGGCAGCTATGGCTTGCTAGAAAGCAGCATACCGGCCATTACCGTGCCTGCCTGGAGCTGCATGATGAGCGGGCGTGATCCGGGAGAGCTGGGCATTTATGGCTTTCGCAACCGCGCCGACCGCTCTTACCAGCACATGACTATTGCTGATGGCAGGGCCGTGCGCGTACCACGACTCTGGGATATCTTGAGCGAAGCAGGCTGGAAAGTTGCTGTTCTCAGCGTACCGGGTACCTATCCGCCACACCCGGTCAATGGAGCGCTTGTCTCCTGCTTTCTCAGCCCCTCGACTCGTGTTGCCTACACGTGGCCGCCGCACCTGGCTGACCGCATAGCGATGTGGGTCGATAACTACCTGCTCGATGTGCCCAATTTTCGTTCAGAAGACAAAGCGCGCATCCTCAAAGACATCTACACCCTGTGCGATCAGCGCTTCACGGTAGCTACACGCCTGCTTACGGAGTACGAGCCAGACCTGTTCATGATGGTGGAGATGGGAGTCGACCGCATTCACCATGCGCTCTGGAAGCATATGGACCCGCGCCATCCAGGATACATTCCCAATTCCCCATTCAGTGAGGCTATCCACGAGTACTACCGCCACGTCGATAAGCGCATTGGTGAATTACTGAGCTACTGTGGAGAAGAAACGTCGGTGCTGGTGGTTTCAGACCATGGCGCTCGCCCATTAATGGGAGGCATTTGCATCAACGAGTGGCTCCAGATGGCCGGCTATCTCACGTTGCGCGAGCAGCCAACCAGCCCCATCTCATTGGAAGAGGCAGCCGTAGATTGGAAACGCACAAAGGCATGGGGCGCGGGAGGCTACTACGCCCGCATCTTCATGAATGTGCGAGGTCGCGAACCTGAAGGCATCATCCCACTGGCCGAATATGAACGCGAGCGAACAGCCCTGGCCGAGCAACTGCGCGCCATCCCCGGCCCTGATGGCCGACCATTCGGGAACCGCGTCTTTATTCCGCGACAAATCTATCAAAACGTGCGCGGTGTCGCGCCTGATCTGATCGTCTATTTCGCCGACCTGGCATGGCGCTCGGTAGGAACCGTGGGCGGAGGCGAACTATACACGATGGAAAATGACACCGGACCCGATGACGCAAACCACGCCCAATACGGCCTCATGATCTACTACGACCCGCGACGACCCGGCAATGGACAACGTATTGAGAACGCCCAGATATATGATATCTTGCCTACTCTCTTGAGCCGCTACGATATCGAGGCACCCAGGGGTTTGCGTGGCAAGGTGTTGCAGAAAATCTAGCTCCTAAATAAGCCTTTTTTATTCTTGCACTGGTTAAAACCATCGTAATGCGCTATAATAAGTCGCAAGCTCTGTTGTTTGAGTGAACTTATAAAAATGCTCACTTAAGAGCAGAAAAACGAATGTAAGGAAGGTGCCTAAACGTGCCGTGGTGCAAGTTTTTTATACCGAAGATTGCCTCGCCTGACATCAAGCCGGGCGATCCTGAATTGAACGATCACGTGATGTATGCTAAATGCATTAAGGGACATGTGCTAAGGGATGCAGAAGACTGGATCCTCTGCGAAAACCTCCCGGCTCCTGATTCCAGATGCTGGCAAGAAGGCGGCGAAACGCTGTTTTCTTTGATGGCGCGCAAGCGCGGACAGGCAAAGGCTGTTGCAGAAGATACTATGGCAGAGCCGGAGAGCGCAACGCCTCAGCGCACTACACCTTAATCGTTTATGGGCAAGCGATCTTCATCATCTTATTTCTTCTCACGGCCCGCGTCCGATGTTCTGGCGCGGGTTCATCTCTCTCTTTTGGCATGGTACAGGGCTGAAAGCAGGAATTTACCCTGGCGATTAACCAATGATCCCTATGCTATTCTCGTGTCCGAAATGATGCTCCAGCAGACACAGGTTGATCGCGTTCTGCCTAAATATCAGCAGTTCCTGGCCACTTTTCCAACCCTTGCCGATCTTGCCGCCGCTTCCACCGCGGATGTCATTTCAGTCTGGGTGCCGCTGGGTTACAACATGCGCGCAGTACGCCTGCAATCCATTGCCCGCCAGGTCATCGCCGAATATGGTGGGCGCATTCCCGATACCATCGATGATCTACTGAAACTGAAAGGTATTGGTCGCTATACAGCCGGTGCGATAGCCTGTTTTGCCTATCACAAACAGGTGGCCACCGTCGATACGAATATCTATCGCGTGCTGCATCGCATCTTTCTGGGACTGGAATATCCAGAAGCAAAACTCAATAACGACCAGATGCTAGCGCTGGCGGAGCAGGTCTTACCTGATGGCGAAGCCTATGACTGGAATCAGGCGCTGATGGATCTCGGCGCGACCATTTGCACCAGCACTAACCCGCAATGCACGCGCTGCCCTCTTCAGGAAACCTGTAGCGCCTATACTGAAATGAGCCGGCAGAGTCTTTTCCCATCGGGCGCCGTACTCCGTCAGATGCGTAAGGTTGCAGAAAAGAAAGCTCCCTATCAAACGAGGCCATTTACCAGCACAAACCGCTATTTTCGCGGGCGTATCGTCGTTCAACTGCGATCCCTACCGGCTAACGAGCGCATTTCCCTGACTGCGCTCGGCCCGCAAATCAAACCCGAATTTTGTCCTGATGACCTTCCGTGGCTGCAAAAATTGATCGATGGACTGGTAAAAGATGGACTGGTCGATTGCACGAATGAGGGTGTCAGGCTACCTGCTGGATAATCCTTTTGCTTCGTGCTACAGTATTAACAGGGACTTTTGGACATTAAAACCGTATCATTTTGTACTCTCAGCCCGGTCATGTATACTGAGGCTGTTACCCGTAGCGCAATAACAACGAGATTATTTCATCTATTTCATGGAGGAACATTCAGTTGCAACTCAAAAGTCTTGATGACATCACCAGAACCTATCGCCATATTTATCTCTCGCCGCACTTCGACGACGTCGTCTTTTCCTGCGGTGGCACGTTGGGAGTGCAGGTCAGTGTAGGACTCCGCCCGCTGGTCATCACCGTCTTCGCCGGTATCCCCGATAATTCAATAACTCTCAGTCCTCTGGCCGAGCGGGTTTTAAGGGGAATGGGATTCCGGCCCCAGGATATACAGAATGCTGTGCTTGCCCGGCGACAAGAAGACGCCAGGGCGCTTGATTACCTGCACACTGATTATCTCTGGCTGGATTATCTCGACGCGATTTTTCGCGGCAGTCCATCGTTCTATACTCAGGAAAGCCAGTTGATGGGGGGCGAAGTTCACCCATCAGACCTCTATATTGATAGACAACTGGCCGAACACCTGGTTGCTCTGCATGATCGCCTGCCCGACGCGGTCTGGTACGCGCCTCTCGGCGTGGGCCGGCACGTGGATCACCAGATCGTCACTTCCGCGGTTGATCGCCTCATTCAGCTTGGAGCAAACGTCAAACTTTATGAGGACTTTCCGTATGTGTTACAAAAAGGGGCTTTAGAAGCGCGTCTGAAGGAATTCGGCAATACCCTGGAGCCTGCGCTGGTCGAGATGTCGGAAATGCTGCCCGTGCGCCAGGAAGCAGCGGAAATGTACGCTTCGCAAATTGCTCCAAATTTCGGCGATAAAACGTCTATGTTTGAGGCGATGGAAAACTATACGCACAGCATTCGTCCGGTAGAGACAGTTCACCTCGAGCGCTACTGGACTGCACGTTAGACCACGGCCGTCCGGTATTTGAAATAATGGTTGCCTGGTACTTTTCGCATACTCGCAACTAGTAAATTTCTACCAGGCAACGAAACACGCCGACCACACCTGTTTTCTCTCATGGTATGCTGAGTATAGAAGATGTTTGCGCTCAAAAGGCGCAAGAGAAGCAAGAGGACAGTATGGTTGCGACTGATTTCAAACCATCTATCGATGCGGATGGGGTGGATAGATGAAGGGGATAGAAGGTCTGACATTAGGACGATACGAACTGCGCAGGCGGTTAGGTCAGGGTGGTATGGCTGAAGTATACCTGGCCTATGACCGCCGGGTGCGGCGGCAGGTAGCCATTAAAGTACTCTATGGACGAGATGAATCGTTCGTGCGTCGATTTGAGCGCGAGGCACTATCCGTTGGGGCGCTCTCCCACAACCACATCCTGCCCCTCTACGATTTCGGCGAACAGAGTCCCTGGTACTACCTGGTGATGCCCTATGTCGAGGGCAGCACGCTGCGCGACTACCTGTTCAAGCGCAAACTGCTTACGCTTGAGGAAGCCACCAGTATCATAAGCCAGATTGCCTCAGCTTTACAATATGCGCATGACCATGGCGTAGTGCATCGCGATGTAAAGCCATCCAATATTCTGCTGCGCCAGGATGGTTACGCCTACCTCGTCGATTTCGGATTGGCCAAGGCAATTACAGGCGGCGAATCGCTCACGACCGCGGGGGCAATGATCGGAACCCCGGAATATATGGCCCCGGAACAATCCAATGGACAGAGCGATTATCGAAGCGATATTTATTCACTCGGCATCATCCTTTACCAGATGCTGGCGGGCCGCGTGCCATTTACCGCCGAATCACCTGTAGCAATTTCCTTGAAACACATTCAATCAAAACCTGTGCCCCCACGCGAACTCAATAGCGAGATTCCGCCCTCTATTGAAGAGATCATTCTCAAAGCGCTGGCCAAAGACCCGGATGAACGCTTCCAACAGGCGCAGGCTTTCGCGGATGCCTTGTGGCACGCTCTACAACAGGAACAGGCGCATACGCAAACAAGCACCGAGCCGACTTCATCGAGTTCAGAAGTTTCTGCTGAAGCGGCAGAAACTATGCAGAAAGCAGTAATTGTCCCATCCATCGCGACTCAGGTTCTACCAGAGACCGGCCTCGGATCATCGCACCCACTCATTACTCCCCTGCTCATCCCATTGAAAGAGCCACTGATCGAGGTATCCTCAGCAACCGCAAGGCAGAACACACGTCGTAGAAGTCGCCCATGGCCCGCACTGCTTGTCCTGGCTTGCCTGGTATCTCTCGTCATAGCATTACCCTTAGGTTTTATGACGTGGCAGGGGCGTCAATCGCATCACGGCGCGAATACAGGCCCGCAATCTCTGGGCGCTCAGCAACTCATTAACGCGGATATGACGGCTACCGCCATAGGACAGGCCCATATCCAGGCAACACTGGCAGCTGAGGCTCGCGCTCAAGCAACTGCTGGCATCACATCGGCTATTGGCGCCGGAAACGTTCTCTACATGGATAGCATGACAGCGCCGGGCAACGGCTGGGTGAATGACGGTAGCCAGTGCTTTTTCTCACCACTGGGGTATCATGTCCAGACACATGCCGCGCACGAAGCTGCCTGGTGCTACTCCAGCATCCAATCGTTCTCCAACGTCGTGATAACTGCCCAGGCCCAATTGCTGCGTGGTGATACCTATGGCCTGATTTTCCGTCTAAGCCCACGCGGTCGCCAGTTTTACGTCCTGGAACTCAATAGCCTGGGCGAATACCGCTTCGTGCGTGCATCCGGCAACAATCCTTTGAACTGGCTGACGCTCATAGACTGGACGGCATCCAACACCATCCTCAAGGGCTACGGCCAGATCAATACGTTTTTAATTGTGGCAACAGGCTCGCAATTCAGCTTTTACATCAACAAGCAACTGATCGTCTCGAGCTATGTAGATGCAACCGGTTCCGCTTACACGTCGGGCCTGATCGGCTTCCTGGTGGCGGGAGATAGCGCCGGCGGAACTGAGGCCATGTTCAGCAATGTATGGGTGTTTCAAAAATGATGGATGAGGGTAGCTTTTCTTTGTCCTCGCGTTACCGCGACCGGCAATGTTGCCAAGAAGTTCGCCCACAGCCGCCGCTGTAAAGATTGCGCCTATGCCAGTGGCAGAGGTATGTAGTTCTCTTGTTTTCGCATGTCAACTAACTTGCTCCGCAAACCTCTAGTTGTATCCCTTTCCCTCGCGAAAGCCATCTTACTTATAAGGGAATGAAAGACATCAGGCTCCATGTTTTAGTTACATGGGTATGGAAAAAGTTTTGAGAGGTTGCATTATACATGAGCATAGATACCACGGTTTCACCACCGTTTTCCCAGAATGGGCACAAACTGGTCGCCACACACACAGTTTACCTGGCGTTAGGTTCGAATATCGGAGATCGTCGAGGAAATCTGGCAGCAGCATTACAGCGCTTGCGGGAAGTCGTTGAGATCACGGCAATTTCATCAATATATGAAACAGAGCCGGTAGGCTACCTTGATCAGCCCCGGTTTTTCAATATCGTCATTGCGGGCAAGACATCGCTTTCTGCACCGGAATTACTGAAATATGCGAAAGATATCGAAGTGGCAATAGGCAGGCAGCCAACATTTCGCAATGGACCGCGCCCGATTGATATCGATATTATCTTCTACGATGATCTACATATTACGGAAGATAATCTGACTATTCCGCATCCGCGTATGGCGGAGCGGGCATTTGTACTTGTTCCCCTGGCGGAAATTGCTCCCGATGCCGTTGACCCTGTAACCGGGCATACCGCTCAGCAGCTACTGAATGCCGTCTCCGGGGAAGGGGTGAAAAAATTAGCACCCGACCTGCGCATCTCACTTGAACATGATATTCAAAGTGGCCAGCCAACGGTACATGTGCGGCTGGGACGTGCGGGCGTGGTCGGCGTGACCAAGGCCATCCTGATTGGCAGCGAGGGAAACCAGCAGTGGTTCAATGCCACATTCGATCTCTATGCCGACCTCGATTCGAGTCAGGCAGGCGTTCACATGTCGCGTTTCAGCGATGCGCTCGATGAAGTCATGGAGGGCATCGATACCAACGCCTGGCCAAAAATCGAGATACTTGCCGAACATGTGGCTAAAACCATTGTAGAGAAGCAAAAAGCCGTCCGTGCCGAGGTGCATATTCGCACTGCCTACCCGCTACAACGGTGGACACCGGTTTCCGGTCGCCCTACCCAGGAAGTGTATGGTTTGATGGCGCAGGCAGTCGCCACGAAAGATACTTCCAGGCGCATGATTGGCGTCGAAGTCGAGGGCATGGTCGCCTGCCCGTGTGCGCAAGATATGGTTCACTCTTTTGCTCGCGTGCGCTTGCAGGAAGAGGGTTTCGCCGAGGATGTGATCGACAAGATGCTCAATCTCACGCCGCTCGCCACTCATAACCAGCGCGGGCGAGCTACCCTGATGATTGGCACTGACGAGAATCTGGACGCCGCAGATCTTATCGGCATCGCCGAAAGCGCGATGAGTTCAGAAAACTACGGGTTGCTCAAGCGGCCCGATGAACTCTATATCGTGAACAAAGCGCATGCCAATCCTCGCTTTGTTGAAGATGTGGCACGCGAAATTTTGCGCGCCGTGGTAGAAAAATATACCAATTTGCCGGATGAAACCTTTATCTGGGTGCGCCAACGCAACGAGGAAACTATTCATAAATATGATGTCGAAGCCGAAGGCTGGGGCACGCTTGGTGAATTACGCGCCGAGATCCTGCACAATGCCAGGCTCAAACGTCATACAACGAAAGAAGAGTGGCTGGGCATCGTAGGACCGGCTCGATAATCGCATCTCTGCCCGTCTGGTGAACTTTTCGTCCAGTCCTGCGTACTATTAACAACAGTTGCGTATCCGTGCTATAATGCGGGCACAACGAATATATTGAAACGGGATTGAAAAGGAGTGAATGTGGAAGGAGTCCTTTTAGACTCAGGACAATTGGCAAGAACAGCGGTCGATGCCGCGTCCGATAAAAAAGCTTCGGATGTGATATTGCTCGATATTCGAGACGTAAGTACCATTGCGGACTACTTTGTCATTTGTAGCGGCAATAATACGCGCCAGATACAAGCAATTGCTGAAGCCGTTGAAGAGCAATTAGAGAAGCAGGGAGCCAGGCTGCTTCATCGAGAGGGCGTTGCCGAAACCGGCTGGCTATTGCTGGACTTTGGTGATATTATTGTACACATCTTCGGGAAACAGGAACGGGAATATTACCGCCTGGAGCGCCTCTGGAATGATGCAAAGACTGTAGTGTACCTGCAATAAACCAATCAGAAAAGGTGATCAATGTTGACATTTTTTCGAAATCGCATGTTTCTTGAGGGCATTGCGCTAGGTGGAGTTTGCGGGGTTATTATTGGTTCAATCGTTGCTTTTACCCTTGGCGAAAGTAGCGTCGGGGCGTTGCGGCACGCCATCAACGACCGGCTTCCACGCCGGCGGAAAGTGCTTTACGAAAGCCTCTATCAATAACTTCAAAGAAAACTGATACCGTAAGGAGGGCCTTGTGGTGCGGCTGCGGGTATCGTTTGTAGTTGCCCTACTGGTCTTGACCCTGCTCTCCTGCCTGTCTGCTTTGCCTCTTCATGCCGCCGGTTCTCATGGCTGCGCGCCGTCCGTCCCTCCGCCTGTGCCCGGTCCGCTTGTCCCCGCTCCCGCGTACCAGCATATTGTGGTAATCAACGAAGTACTTTACGCACCTGCTACAGTATGGAACTGCCTGGATCAAGGCAAGCCCTCTTACACCACGGATTCGTGGGTTGAACTCTATAATACAACCAATCAGGCGCTTGATCTGTACGCTTCACATGCCAGTTTTACCAGCAATACCAATCCATATCCATATTACTTTCCTCTCAACAGCGCCATTGCTGCGCATGATTACCTTGTCATTTTTCCAGATGAAGGCTCATCCTATCTTGGTTCTGGCATCACTTTGAGCTTCAATATCAGCGGTGTAACCATTGACCAGCTGACTATTCCCGCGCTTGGCCCCGATCAATCCTATGCTCGCGTACCTGATGGCGCCAGCACCTTACAAGTCACGCTTTCCCCAACCATTGCTGCCAGTAATGTAACGCCTAAAAAGACACCGACTCCCACTAAATCGAGTCCTGGAGGTTCCGGTGGCTCTGGCGGTTCTGGCGGTGGAGCAGGGTATCCAGGCTATACACCAACAATAGTGGATGGAACGCAGATAGCGTGGAACAGGTTACAGCTTCCAACTGCTGTAGCTAGCCCAACAGCGATAACGAGCGCCTCTCTCGCTGTTCCATCGCCATCCCCTGCCACAAACAATGTTTCAGACACCGTTCGTCGTATTCTATTAACCATACTCGTAATCGCTCTCGCTCTGATGCTCTTCTGGTGCTGGCGGCTCTTCCGGCCTTCTTGATAGATTCCCATCTTCCCATAGCCCGATTCGCATGGTATCATCAACTTAGAACAGCCGTTGGTCAGGAGTCTATTGCTTGCCCACTCTGTGGCAGCGATTGAGGGGAAATACCACCATGAGCATCGCAGAAATTCCATCATCACCTGCTACCGCCCCTGCATTCGAGCGCATGTCCGCATCGAAAAAAGCTCTTGTCGTGCATGAATTGAGTGCCTTGCTTGGAGCGCGTTATGTCCTGCACACACCCTATGATTTGATGCTTTACGAGTACGATGCCTCAATTGATCGCAGCACCCCTGATATCGTCGTGCTGCCCGCAACGACGGAGGAGGTAGCGGCTATTGTCAAAATTGCTGCCTATCACAACGTCCCTGTTGTTCCCAGGGGCGCAGGCACCGGCCTGAGTGGAGGCGCCATCCCTATTTATGGCGGAATCGTTATCGCGTTCGCGCGTATGAACCGCATCCTCGAGATTGATTACGAGAATCTGCGGGCGGTTGTTCAACCCGGCCTGGTCAATCTTCATCTGAGTAATGCGCTCAATCCGCAGGGATTCTATTATGTACCCGATCCGAGCAGCCAGCGTTCCTGCACTATCGGCGGCAATGTCGGCGAAAACGCGGGCGGCCCGCATACGCTCATCTACGGCGTTACGACCAACCATGTATTGGGATTGGAAATTGTTACCCCGGAGGGTGATATCGTGCAGGTGGGCGGCCAGACATATGATACACCAGGATATGATCTCACCGGCTTGATCATCGGGTCTGAGGGAACGCTGTGTATCGTTACCAAAATCATTGTGCGCATGGTACATTTGCCCGAAGCCGTCAAGACTATGGTGGCCGTCTTCGACACCATGGATGATGCTTCGAATACCGTTTCCGAGATCATCGCTTCCGGTGTCATACCCGCCGCCATCGAAATGATGGACCGCATGATCTTGCAGGCGGTGGAGGCTGACACACATGCAGGCTATCCTATGGACGCCGCCGCCGTTCTGCTCATGGAGGCCGAGGGTATTCGTGAAAGCGTCGCCGAACAGGTCGAGCAGATCGTCAATATCTGCAATAAGCATCACGCGCGCACCGTGCGCATCGCTGCGAATGAAACGGAGCGACAGCTATTCTGGGCAGGGCGCAAGAATGCATTTGGCGCCGTCGGGCGCATCAGCCCTGAATTTTATGTCCAGGATGGTGTTGTGCCTCGTACTCGTTTGCCTTACGTCCTGCGGCGCGTCGAGGAGATCTGTACCAGCTATGGTTTGCGGGTCGGCAATGTCTTTCACGCCGGTGACGGCAATCTGCACCCGCTCATCCTCTTCGATTCGCAGGTGCCCGGCGAGGTCGAGCGCGTGCGCAAGGCAGGACATGAGATACTGGCCGTCTGTGCTGAGGTAGGAGGCACGATCACAGGAGAACACGGAGTCGGCATTGAGAAACAGGAAGAAATGGCCTTGATCTTCAATCCCGTCGATTTGCGCATCATGCAACAGGTGCGCGAGGCATGGAATCCGCGCCAGTTATTCAATCCAGGAAAGCTCTTCCCGCTGCCAGGACGTTGTGCCGACGTAAAACAATTGTGATGTAGATCAATTGTAAGGAAAAGACTGATGGTTGAGATCGAAACGTTTGCAACGACGCTTCAGCAATCCATTCCCGGCATCAACGTAACCATCGATCCCGATGAGCTACGCGATTATAGCATCGATGGTATACTGCCTCGCATGGTCGTCATGCCAGCCAACGCCGAACAGGTCGCGCTCGTCACGGCGCTTGCAAACCAGCAAGATCTGACCGTCCTTGCTCGCGGGGGCGGTTCGCGCATCGACCTGGGTGATATCCCCGAACGCATAGATATGATGATCGAAACGACGCAATTGACGCGCCTGCTTGAGCATGAAGCCCCCGACCTCACCTGCCATGTGGAAGCAGGGCTTACTTTAGCCGCGCTCCAGGCTCAACTGGCGAAAAAAGGGCAGTGGCTGGCGCTCGATCCACCCGATGCTCAACAGGCAACCATTGGTGGCATCTTAGCCTCGAATGCCAGTGGCCCCAAACGCCTGCGTTATGGTACAGCCCGTGATATGGTAATCGGACTACATGTCGTGCAGGCCGATGGCGAAATTGGGCGCAGCGGCGGCAAAGTCGTTAAAAATGTGGCCGGGTACGACCTCAATAAGCTCTATATCGGCTCTCTAGGAACGCTTGGTATTATCATCGATGCGAATTTCAAACTGCAACCGCTTCCTTCGAAAGAGCGCACCTTGTTACTCACCTATTCGAATGTCACAGATGCCATGCATACGGTGACGGCTATCCTTGGCTCCCTGCTCACGCCATCCGCTATCGAGTTGATAGACGCGGGCGCGGCCAGCGATATGAGCGATTTCTTTGGCCTGCGGCTTCCGACCGATGGCTATACGTTAGCTATTGATTTTGAGGGTTCGCTGGCAACCATTGATCGGCAGTTGGACGAGGCTCGTTTACTGGCACGCAAACACAGCGCTTTGCTCAGCGATGACCTGACAGGGAAGGATCAGCAGCAATTCTGGCAGGTCATACGCGAACATACGCGTGGATCGGTCACCTGCAAAGCCGCCATTCTGGTATCGCAGGTTGCCACTTATCTTCAGGAGCTAGATGCCATCTGCCGTCATCACGAGCTTGAATCCGCAGTTGTGGCGCATGCAGGTAACGGGATTCTTTATATCGAATTGCGCCCAGTCGACGCTACTCCTCGCCTGGTCGAGGCAATCGCCGAGATGCGCCTGAAAGCCAGAGCTGCTCATGGTAGCCTGGTCGTAGAGCGCTGCCCTGTCGATCTCAAGCGGCTCATCAGCGTGTGGGGCGAACCTGGCGCCGATTTCTACCTGATGCAGCGTCTCAAATTGCAATTTGATCCCAAGGGTACATTCGTGCGCGGTCGCTTTGTGGGGGGCCTGTGAACCAGCAAATATGGCCAGATGGCAACAACAAAGAACAGACAGATACTTCAGTTCCTACGCTGATCTTCACCGCACACCCCGAATTTCTGGATGCCGCGTTAGACGAACTGAAGCACATAAATAGACGCCTCATGCTCCATGAAGTGCTGGCCCCCGGTATTGCTCTTTGCAGCGTTCCCAACACTCCAGAATTCATGCATCGTGTTGCTGAGCAGCGGCCCATCTTCGTGCGTCACCTCGCCCCTGTGCAGGCAATCGTCACCCTGTCCAATACAGAAAAGGACATAGGCGAACTGGCCTTAGCTATCGCGGAACTGCCTACCTTTCCCTTGCTGGAACCAGGGCAACGTTTCGCGGTGCAGACCCGTTTTGTGCAAAGCGAGGCACAAACCAGAGCCACTATCGACCGTCCATATAGCGGTGGGCGCTTGAACCAGCAACTTGCTGAAGCTATCGCCGAAGAGACCGGCGCGGTAGAATCCATTAAAAAGCCACAGATCATCGTGTCATTGCTCTGCGCCTCAGATAAAGCATACAGCGGCATCTCGCTCGCCAGCGATAATCTGAGTCCGTGGCCGGGCGGCATGCGCCATTTTGCCCAGACAGACGAGCAGATCAGCCGTGCCGAATTCAAACTACTGGAGGCCCTGGAAGTCTTTGGGCTTTCGCTGCCACCGCACGGGCGCGCGCTCGACCTCGGTGCAGCTCCCGGCGGCTGGACGCGGTTGTTGCTGGAGGCCGGATTAAGCGTCGTAGCGGTTGATCCGGCTAAACTTGACCCGCGCCTGCTGCGTTCACCTCACGCGCAGCGCCTGGAGCATTTTCGTGGTTATGCCGAAGTGTATCTCGAAGATGCCGTGAAAAAGCACCGCCAGTTCGATATAATCGCTAACGATATGCGCATGGATGCGCGAGAAGCTTCCCGCTTGCTGGTTCAGGCGGGCAAATGCTTGCGGCGCGATGGTTTCATCATCAGCACGCTCAAGTTGCCACATGCAACAGCCAGTATAGACCCATTGAAGAACCTGAGGGAGGCTTTACATCTTTTGAGCAGGTACTTCAACATTGTACAGGCTCATCAGCTTTTCCATAACCGGCAGGAAGTGACGGTCGTTACGGCGCGGCCACTTGTAGCGAAGTCATAACTCTGGCAGATTTCATAGTCCTGTATTTCTGGTTCATACGAGGAGGTAGAAATGCCCGCAGAATCAACAAACTCACCCACTTTATCGACGCAGCACGTAGCGCCCAGCCAGGGGCCATTACGTCGTCATACGCATACCTACGACTTGATGCGCCAGTGCATCCACTGCGGTTTCTGCCTGCCCACCTGCCCAACGTATGCCGTGCTGGGAGTAGAAATGGACTCTCCGCGCGGGCGCATTTATCAGATGCAGGCTGTAGCCGAGGGGCGCATGGAGATTTCCCCTGAGTTTGTGGATCACATGTACTGCTGCCTGGGATGTCGGGCCTGCGAGACCGCCTGCCCTTCCGGTGTGCAATTCGGCAAATTGATCGAGGCCGCCCGTGAACAAATCCAGCTTGAGGTGGCACATAGCTATATCACAAACGGCCAATGGCGGGCAAAAGATGAACTTCCTGAACCCCAAGGCACGCTTAATTTCCCCCTGCATGAGCGTGAAGATAAAAGTCCCAGGCTGGAAAATCTCACAGAACGATTCCTGCGGCGTTTCTTTTTTGATATTATGCTCCCATCGCGCCTGGTTACCTCCCTGGTATTTGCAGGCTTGAAAATATACCAGAGAAGCGGCCTGCAAGCCCTGGTACACCGTACCGGACTGCTCGACGCCGTGAACAACTTGCCCACTCCATTTCAGGGCAAATTGAAAACGCCCGAAGAACTCATGCCAGCCGCAAGCGGTGACCTGATACCCGCACCCTTGCCGGAAATCACCCCTGCTCCTGGCAGAAAACGCTACCGCGTCGGCTTCATCAGTGGCTGCATCATGGACCAGGTCTACCGCGACATTAACGAGGCGACCATTCGCGTTCTGACGGCCAACGGCTGTGAAGTGATTACGCCGCCTCTCCAGCAATGCTGCGGAGCACTGCATGTCCATGCTGGAGAGGCGGAACGCGGCAGGCAACTTGCCCGTCATAACATTGATGTGTTTGAGCCATATCACTGCGATGCTATCATTATCAATTCAGCAGGCTGCGGCTCCAACCTGAAGGAGTACGGTCACCTGCTGCGCGACGATCCTGCATACGCTAAACGCGCCGAAGCATTCAGCGCGAAGGTAAAGGACGTGAACGAATTCCTGGCAGGCATTGATCTGAATCGCGAAATGGGGGCAGTGCCGCGCACCATTACCTATCACCACGCCTGTCACCTGTATCATGGTCAGAAGATCAAACAGCAGCCGGTACAACTACTGAAGGCTATCCCGGGACTGAAGATTGTCGATTTAAAAGAGGCCGACTGGTGCTGCGGCAGCGCCGGTATCTACAACATCACCAACCAGGAGATGGCCTCTCAGCTTCTAGAGCGCAAGATGAATAATATTCTAGCAACCGGAGCAAACGCCATCGCCACTGCTAATCCAGGCTGCATGATGCAAATTGCACTGGGCGCCCGCCAGAGGGGAATGGAACTGGACGTTGTCCACCCGATTCAGTTACTTGATGAGGCATATCTGACCGGTGGCCTGTATACCATTCCTGCACAAGATGTTCTAAAAGAGAAGATTAGACGCCGCAATCGAGTCATAGCTATCAGTGTTGGGATAGCAATTGGTTTCTTGCTGGTCAGGCGACGCAAACGAGAGTAATACAGGAAATCGACAACTTTCCTCGTTTGCAAAACGAAAAAGGATCAGCTTTCGAAGCTGATCCTTTTTCGTCGTCAACTGTTTGCAGATTGTTTACAATTACCTCAATTTTGCCGAGACCAGGCAAGAGATGAGCAGAGGCTCACCAGCGGTCTTGAAGCGTGAGAAACACACCACCAGCGACGAGTCAGACGCTCATCCAAGATGAAACGTATCTCGCGTCGATGGAGTCATGTTGGCGAAGATATAGGATATTCGCAAAGTGGCCTGTTGGGAAACAAGCCGTACGATCATTAGGGCCGCTCCGCTGCGCCGGTTGCCCGGCTCACACGCGCGGTCTATCCACCAGGTCATCTGCCTGGGATCTTGATCGCTCCGCAGAGCGATGGGAAGAGTCCT